>Ga0209474_10005872_pt1 | contig 10411 bp, 8 predicted proteins | sample GraSoiAngelo_145_FD_185902 | JGI IMG/M metagenome (GOLD analysis project Ga0209474, IMG submission 185902) | Grasslands soil microbial communities from the Angelo Coastal Reserve, California, USA - 14_1009_05_20cm (SPAdes) (version 2) | ecosystem: Environmental > Terrestrial > Soil > Grasslands ... | reverse complement strand
GGTTATCCAAATCAGTCTAAGCTCGGCGATTATATCACCATCATTTCCGACAATGCCAGCGCCAACGTCGCGTATGCGGCAACGTTCAACGGCGAGGAAGACATTTATTATGTCCGCATCCGTCCATCATCGGTGCTGGCGGAGACAAGTCTCGGTAACATCAGCACGCGCAGCTTTGTTCAAACGGGCGAGCATGTGATGATTGGCGGTTTTATCGTCGAAGGGCCTGGACCAAAGAGGGTGATCATTCGTGCCATTGGTCCTGAGCTCACGCAGTATGGGATTACCAATGCTTTGGATAATCCAAGAGTGGAATTGCACAATGGAAGTGGAGCATCGATTGCTACCAACGATAATTGGCAGACGACGATACTCGGCGGGATCATCAGCAGCAATCAGGTCAGCGACATTCAGAACAGCGGCCACGCTCCGACTGCGGCAAGTGAGTCGGCGATCATTGCAAATCTGCCACCGGGCAACTACACCGCGATCGTTCGCGGGGTAATCAACACCGTCGGAGTTGCTCTGGTTGAAGTGTACGATTTGAGTCCTCGCGCGAGTTCAAGTCTTGTTAATATCAGCACCCGCAGCTTTGTTCAAACGGGCGAGAACGTGGTGATTGGTGGTTTTATTGTTCAAGGCACTGGGATAAAGAGGGTGATCATTCGTGCCATTGGCTCCGAGCTCACGCAGTATGGGATCACCAATGCCTTGAATAATCCAAGACTGGAACTGCACAATGGGAGCGGAGCATTGATTGCTACGAATGATAACTGGCAGACGACGATACTCGGCGGCATTATCACCAGCAATCAGGTCAGCGATATTCAGAACAGCGGCCATGCTCCGACTGCGGCAAGCGAGTCAGCGATTATTGCAGACCTGCCTCCGGGAAACTACACCGCCATCGTGCGCGGTATAAATAACGCTACTGGAGTTGCTCTGGTTGAGGTGTACGATCTGAATTAGTCGAGCGTTGAGCAACCTCAATACCGACGAATTAGAGACAAGTGCTTTCAGTAATTGAGGAAGAATTCAACAAGGAGGAAGAAATTTATGTTAGGCGAGAAGATTGGTGAGATATCAGGCAAGGTTATTATGCGGCGCGTGTTGCCGAATCTGGGCGGAGACCCAAAGATGGAAACGTCGTTTCAGGCAACCGGATCCGTGCTGGGCACAAACATAAAAGACACAGGCACGTACTCGACCATTTTCCGTCCGGATGGGACACAATATGGTCAAGGGCAAGGCATCATGATAACGAAGGACGGGAAGATGGCGACGTGGACCGGTCATGGCGTTGGCACAATGGAAAAAGACGGAACCGCGACTTATTGCGGCGCGCTTTATTTCCAAACCATGCCCCAGGAATGGTCACGTCTGAACAAGGTGGCGGTGCTATTCGAGTACGCAGTAGACGCAGAGGGTAATACACATTCCGAATATTGGGAATGGAAGTAGTGCCCGCAGCACGAGAGCATCCACCGGCTCGGCACTCAGGCCGATTTGTTTGCTGAAGCCGACGCGGTTGCGCCGTTTTTCTCCAGCGCTACAGCCAAAACTTCATCTACGTTTTCCACGGGGACGAAATTGAGCTTTTGTTTTGCTTCCTCGGGAACGTCAGGAAGATCTTTTTCGTTGAGCTTGGGAATGATGACAGTGGAAATTCCGGCGCGCATCGCAGCCAAACTTTTTTCTTTCAATCCGCCGATCGGCAGAACAAGTCCGCGCAACGTAATCTCGCCCGTCATCGCGACGTCGGAACGAACCGACCTGTTGGTGAAAAGCGACGCGAGCGCAGTAAACATCGCTATCCCGGCTGATGGCCCGTCTTTTGGCACGGCGCCCGCGGGGACGTGCACATGGACGTCCATCTTTCGAAAATCCTCGGCCCTAATACCGATCTCGCCGTCTCGGCTGCGCACCAGACTGAACGCCGCCTGCACCGATTCTTTCATCACGTTTCCGATCTGTCCGGTAAGCGTGATATTTCCTTTGCCGGGATATCGAGTTGCTTCGATGTGCAGCACCTCGCCACCTTGAGGCGTATAAGCGAGCCCTGTAACCACACCGGGTTTGCTGGTCTTGAGTTTCGTTTCGCGAACGTATTTCGCAGGCCCGAGCATTTCTCGCACAATCTCGGGCGTGACCGTAACGTGCTCCGTTTTTCCGCGCGCAACCTGGGCTGCGACACCGCGACAAATCGCACCTATCTGCCGTTCTAGCTCGCGTACGCCGGCTTCGTGCGTGTAATCATTGATGACGCGCCGAATCGCGTCCTCCTGAAAGTCGCATTGCTCGGGTTTGAGTCCGTTCTCCTGTAGCTGACGCGGAACAAGGTAGCGCTTCGCGATCTCGGCTTTCTCGCGCTCGGTGTAACCAGGAATGGAGATCACTTCGATCCGGTCGCGCAATGGTTCCGGGATCCCCTCGATGTAATTTGCCGTGCCGATAAAAATGATCTGCGAAAGGTCGAACGGCACGTCGAGATAACGGTCGACGAAGGCATGATTTTGTGCCGGGTCGAGCACTTCGAGCAACGCGCTCGCAGGGTCGCCGCGAAAATCCGCACCGATTTTGTCGATCTCATCGAGCATAAAGACGGGATTGCGCGTGCCGCAGCGGCGCAGCTCTTGAATGATGCGTCCCGGCATCGAGCCGATATACGTGCGGCGATGACCGCGAATCTCCGCTTCGTCGCGCATTCCGCCGAGGCTGATCCGAACGAACTTGCGGCCCAGCGCGTCGGCGATCGATTGACCCAGACTGGTTTTGCCTACGCCAGGCGGCCCGAGAAAACAGAGGATTGCGCCGTGCCCTTGCGGATTGAGTTTTCGCACGGCCAAATATTCGATCAACCGCTTCTTAACCTTTTCCAGATCGTAGTGATCGCGGTCAAGGATTTGCTGGGCCTGATCGAGGTCGAGATCGTCCTTGCTGAACTTGTTCCAGGGCAGATCGGCAATAATCTCGATGTAACTCACGATCACTGAAAACTCGGGACTTGCCGGCGGAATGAAATCCAGTCGCTTCAATTCCCGCTCGGCCTGTTTCATCACTTCTTCCGGCGGCTTCGCTTCCTGCAGGCGCGCGCGCAGCTGTTGCGCTTGTTCCTCATTGCCGCCGTCCGTCTCACCCAGCTCATGCTGGATCGCTTTGAGCTGCGACCGGAGATACGCGCGCCGTTGCGCATCGGAAAATTGCGACGCAACATCCTTTTGAAGTCGCTGTTGGATCTGGGCGATCTCAAGCTGCGCCGAAATGTGTTGTTGCACGGCATGCACCCGTTTTTCGACGTCGAGTTCTCCGAGCAAGGCCTGCTTTTGGGCGACATCTATATTGAGGTTCGGCGCCAGAAAATCGGCGAGTTGCTCCGGATTCTCGATGTTCATGATCATCGTGCGGGCCTGTTCGGGCGCATCCGGTGTCAGCTCGAACAATCGCGAAGCCGAGTCGCGCAAATTCCGGAATGTTGCCTCCCATTCCTTGCTCGGCGGCGGCAGGATTGATTGCGGTAAATCGATTTCGGCGCGCAGAAACGGATCGGTCGCAATTATTTTGCGCAGCGAAAAACGCCGCAATCCCTGCACGATTACGAGCACATTGTCTTCTGACTGTCGAACAAGTTTGAGCACGAGCGCGGCCGTGCCGATCGAGTACAGATCGTGTGGTAATGGATCTTCTTTCGTCTCATCGCGTTGCGTCAGTAGACCGATCACCTTCGTGCGTGGCAACGTGTCATCGAGCAGTTTGAGCGACGCTGACCGCTGGACGTTCAGGGGGATCACCGTCCCCGGAAAAACGACGAAACTGCGCACCGGTAGAATCGACAGTTCTTCAGGAATTCGCGGCGTGCGGCTTTCATCTACGCCGAGCGCGATGGTACCCTGAGCTGTTGGTTTGGAATCCATGCCCGATTGCAACGCGTCCAGCTTTTCTGTGCTCATGAATCCTTTCTTACCGGCAGCGAAATCCACAGTAATCCGTTACGCTGCTCGGCGTGCGCCTTGTCGATTTCCACGTCGACGGGGAAAGTAATCTCGCGTTCAAACAGCCCGTAATCGATCTCCATCGCCAGTAATTGCTGTGCGCATCCCTCGCCGGTCGGCTCGGGCAGCTCGCGCGTCCCGCGAATCACTAAGCGCCGCGGTTCGACGGTCAGATCTATCAAGGAACGATCGACTCCCGCGAGATCAACACAGATTTGGATGCATGTTTCGCACCGGTACGCGTTGATCGCCGGTTGCCACGCCTGAGGCGCAAACCTGGAAAAATGCGAGCGCGACAATTCGTAGCTGATGTCGTGCAATGCACCCTGAAGCCAGCGTAATTTTATGCTCTTGATCGGATCCATTGAAATAAATCTTCACTCCGGCGGTGGGCTTTCAACCGAACGCATCGGTCTACAACTATACGCCCTGAAGATGACGGTTGCGTGTTTTCTTTCGAGGGAGGTTCCAACTCATTAAATCGCATTCCGAGTTCTGTAGCCGTCGCTCTGCGAAGCGTCTCTGTAACAAGCAAACGAACGCACGCTTCGCCGGCCACAGGGCAGCGACTACAGCATTCCCGCGCGCGGTCTCGCCTTTCCGCTATTTCGCTTTGCCCGGACCCCACAACGCCCGACCCGGTTTCGCTCCGGTGTGCTCGCCGTTTTTGATCACCTGCACACCGTTCACGAAAACATGTTTCACACCGGTTGCGTATTGATGCGGTTTTTCAAAGGTGGCGTGATCCGTGATCGTCGCCGGATCGAACACCACCACGTCAGCGAACATTCCCTCCTTGAGAAATCCACGGTGATCGAGTCCCAGATTTGTCGCCGGGAGCTCACTCAATCGATGTATCGCGTCCGTCATTGAAAGCACCTTCTCGTCGCGCACATACTTCCCGAGGACGCGCGCGAAATTCCCGTAAGCGCGCGGATGCGGATTCGACTTTGTGAACGGCGACTCCGGCGCTTGCGACGCTTCGTCCGAGCCAAAGGAAATCCACGGCTTCTGCAATTCCTTCTTGACGTTCTCTTCCGACATTAGGTAATAGACAGTGCTTATGCGTGATTCGTCTTCCGCGATCAGATCCATGGCCGTATCGATTGGATCTTTTCCGCGCATCTTCGCCACTTCAGCAAGCGTCTTGCCCGTCAGCGGCTTTAACTTTGCCGACTTAAATCCCACCAGCAAAATTTTGTCCGGCGAACCCGCCGCGAGATAAAGGTTTTCCCATTTGTCGCTGTCGACCTTCACTTCAGCTTTGATCTTCTCGCGCGTTGCCGGGTCGCGCAGCCGTTTGAACAATGCCGGATAGCCGCCGTCTTCCGTCCACGGCGGCAGACACGCGTCGAGCCCGGTGCCCGCAGCGGTGTATGTATACATATCGGCGGTGACTTTTAGTCCTTCCTTTTGCGCCCGTTCGATTCGCGCGAGCAGTTCGTCTTCTTTCGGCCAATTTTTCTTGCCGGCGGCTTTGATGTGATAAAGCTCGGCCGGAACATTGGCCTCGCGCGCGATCCGCAGCAGCTCGTCGAGCGCTTCGAACAGTTGATTTCCTTCGCTGCGCATGTGCGAAATGTATTTGCCCTGATATTTTGCCGCGACCTTGCACAGCTCGATCAGCTCTTCGGTTTTCGCGTAAAACGCAGGCGGGTAAATCAGTGAAGTGCCGATCCCGAGCGCACCCGCTTCCATTTCCTTGCGCACGAGTTCGCGCATCGCGTCGAGCTGCCCCGGCGTAGGCTGTTTATCTTCGAACCCGATTACGTACTCGCGAATCGTTGTCGCACCGATGAATGACGCCACGTTGCACGACACGCCGCGCTTTTCGAGATACTGCAGATATTCCGCCAGCGTGTTCCATGTGATGTCGTATTTGATGTCGGTTTGCTCGCGAATTTTCTCCTCGCGCACACGATCGTTCACCGGTCCCATCGATTCGCCTTCTCCCATGATCTCGGTCGTGACGCCTTGCCGGATTTCGCTCTGCGAGCGGCCATCCTGAATCAGCGATTCCGTTGACCAGGACAGCAGGTTGATGAACCCTGGCGCAACAGCGAGCCCCTTCGCATCAATGACTGTGTTCGCTTTCGCCGATTTGAAATCGCCGACGCCAGCTATTCGATCGTCCCGAATTGCGATATCAACCTGTCGCGGCTCGGCGTCGGTGCCGTCGTAAACCGTCCCGTTGCGGATGATCACGTCAAAATTTGCATCGGCTGTCGATGGGAACGGCTGCCTTGCGAACATTGTGAACACAATCGTCAGGAACGCACCGAGCCAAAAGAGATTTCGTTTCATGGGCGGCTGACGGTAGCGAACACCGCTATTGATGCAAAATGCTTCGAAGATCAATATGTCGCCGCGGTCCAAAAGGTTTCGCTGATTTCACCACGCCGGCGACCGATCAATGCGTCTTACTCGAATGGTACAATGAAAGTCTGGCACCTCGTGTTCGCAAGGGAACAGCAGGCCAGACAGAGCCGCGTGAATGGCTCACAATGGGAAAAGGGAAATTCAAGAAAGGGATATCTGATGAAAACGACAATGAAATCCAAGCGTCGCATTCCAGTGTTACTGTCGATCCTTTGCGCAGGACTCGTCACAATTTTTCTAGGCGGATGTGCAGAGGGGCCGTACGTCACGGCGTATGACCGCGGTTATTATCCGGCCGGTTATTATACGGGATACTCGTACTATGACGCGTACCCGTCTTCGTACTATGGGCCGGCCTACGATACAGTCGTGCGCTCAGGTGTTCGCTATAACGATGCCTATGGTCCGCGCTACTACCGCACCAGGACAGTTTACGGCGACTGGTAATAATTTGCGACGCGCGGTTGGCTAACGCATCGGTGCAACGCCATCAAAGGGCGGATGTGCCGATGCGTTTTATTTTTAGCTTGCGTTTGCAAAGGGTGTCCCGTCAAATGGGCGCCCCAAACGCGTGACAGCTCAACGGAAACAAAGTCGGCACGTCGCAAAGATCTTTTCGCTGATCGCCGCCGTGGCTTTTGCACTTCTGCTTGGCAGCTGCGCCGATGTTTACTACGCCAATAATGGGATTCGCTCGCCCGAGGCGCGCTTCAACACGTACTACGTGCCGGATTATTACCCGTACTATCCATGGGACGCTTACTATGGCGGCGCGTACTACTACGGCGAGTCAGCCGCGGATGGGACGCCTTCTCGCCGCCCGCACACAAAGTAACAGCAACGTTACCTTTGCGTTCAAACGCGGACGTTCGCACCGTTGTCTATCGGTGACATGAACATGGAAACTACAAACTCGATGCTGGTTCGCGTCTCTCGTTTCTTCAGTGATCGATACGCTTACCGGACGCAACCTGGATACTTATCCGAGCTGGTTGCATTTGGGATGATTGTGTTCATAGCTGTCTGGCCAATTGTTTTAGTCGCTCACGCGATGGCCGCGGCACCGAGATAACCAAACAATCAGTGGTTATGCTTCACCAACTTTATACGTACGCAGACCTCCGGAAACAGATTCACCACGACCTACGGATCCAACATCCCGAGTGGGTCCAGCCAAATGGCGAGTCTCCCATGTGTGATTCTTACGAAAGGCGCTTGATGGAAACACTCGATGTCTTGAAACGGCAAGGCCCAAGTATCTCTTACGATTGCGATCGCCTCAGGTGAGGCGACCATTTACTCATTCGGCAGGAGCCGCGCTTGGTTCAGTTCCCCGGTTGAGAAGCGGGCGGCAGCACTCCAGAAGTACTCGCCGTCGTCGTCCCGTTGCGGCGAGTTCATAAACACTTTTGCAATGTCGCCGCGATCAGCCCCATGTTATACAGCTTGCCTTTGAAATACACCGCCTGAGAAATGCGTGCTGGTCAGGCGATGGAGCCCAAGAAGACGTAAACTGGTCGCCAATAAATTTGGCAGAGCTCTGCAAGCGCACTGAGCGCGCGCTGCGATGCTGTTTGCGAATCGGCGGCCTGTCGCACAACTGTCCAACGCGTGGAAGCGAACGAGCTATCCCGCGTTGTGCTCTGCAATGTTGGGGGCATTACACGTTTTTACTCGGACAACCAAAAACTTACAAGCCGAGACACAGAGTCTACGGCGTCCGCTGCGATTCGGTGAGCAGCTTCACCAACTCTTCTTTCCACAACGCCGCGACTGTGTGGCTGCCGTGACCGCGCGTTTTGTCGGTCGTTGGAATCACGATCGCTCGCCCTTTGGGAACGCGCTTGATCTCGCGCTCTAGGATGCCGAGTTCGGGCGGATTGATCAGGTCGTCGGCAGAGTTGATGGCGAGAAGCGGCGCACGAATTTTTTCGAGGTTGGGTCCCGGATCGTAATCGTGTGAAGCTTCGAGCGCGTACAGCACATCATTTGCGTCGTCAGTCTTGACGATTTGCTCAACGAATTTGTCCAAGACTTCGTCTGTTTTCGCAAGCGAAGGCGCGTCCTTCTGACGCAGGACCGGATTGCTGCTCATGAACCAAAGCATCTCGGCAGCAGTTCGGAGGCTCGGCGGCTGTCCCGCGCCTGCGGGATATTCGCCGCCGTTCCATGCGGGATCATTGCGGATCGCGTCGATCACCATGCGACGCCATGCGCGGTTGCGTCCCGAAATCTGTGTCGGCAAACTCGCCAGTGGCATGAGCGCGTCAATGAACTCGGGATGCAGTTCGCCCCACAACCACGTGTGCATTCCGCCCATCGACGTTCCCATCACCAGACGCGCGTGATTTACGCCGAGGCCTTCGGTGAGCAATCGGTAATCCGCCTCCACCATGTCGAGGTAGCCGTAACGCGGGAATTTCGCGTGCATGCCGTCGCTCGGTTTGCTCGATTTGCCGTGACCGATGCCGTCCGGCAACACGATGAAAAATTTCGTCGCATCGAGCGGCTGATCTTTTCCAAAAAGCTCCCCGGCAAATTCGGGGCGAATAAATTGTGCGCCGCTGCCGGTGGTCCCATGCATGATCAAAATGGCATTAGTGGTTTTGCCTTCCGCATCTTTTTCCGGTTTTCCCAACGTGCGATAATGGATGCGCAGCTCCGGCAATGTCTCGCCGGATTGAAATTTGAAATCGCGAATCGTGAAATCGTCTTCGGTCGGTTTGGGATAATCTGCAGCGGACGCGATACTCGCGGTCAAAACCGATAAGAGAATTACCAACATTCGGATTATTGGATTCACGTTAATGATTGCGCTGGCGTTCGGCTTGGATTCGTTTGAGCAGGTCGGTGTTCGTTCGTTCAAGCTCGTTCGCAAATCTCACAGTTGCGTCCAGAGCTTCGGGATACATCTCGAAGCGTCTCCGCAATTTCTTTGTCGCTGGGTCGTAAAAGAAAGAAATATCCTGATCCAGGTTCGGCACGATCAGTTCGTCGCTTAGTTTTGTGTAACGCGCCATGCGGCTCAATCCCCACCGGATGATGGATTCGTCGTTCCGCAGCGCAGTAAGCGTTTCCAAGTCAAGCAGCTGAATGCCGCCGGATTGAAGTACCGTGGCGAAGTCGCCGGGATTGTAGTCAGTTGTGAATACAAACGGACGCAGTGCCGGCATCTCACCGGCATCGAGTGCGCGCCGAAACTCTGTCGCTTCGTGCTGTTGTTTTGCGCGACTGATTTTGTTGCTCTCAATTCCTTCGGTCAGCGTTTTCTCGATTGAAGCGAGGATTCGGTCGCGCCGCTCCCCGTCCTGCTGGCGCTGTTGATAGCTGTTCAACCAAAACGCCGCGTAAACGCCTACAAACACGAGGACCAGTTCCGCTGTCCAGCGACCAATACGTGAGAGAAGCGAACGCTTTTCAGTTGTTTCACTCATTGTTCAGCTTCGAGCGCCTTACGATTGCTTAACATTATCAGCCTTCGGATTCCACCGAGCATTAGAACTCCAGACAATCCTTTCTGCGTCTCCCCTTGCGCAAGGGGAGAGGACCAAGGTGAGGGGTTCGGAGCATAGCCGCCGTTATCTCAAACAAACCTCACCCTCCCCTCTCCCGGCGAAGGAGAGGTGACCCAAACGCCTTCAGGACAGTGCAGCTGCTCGGCAACTTGAAGCTATCATTTGCCGAACGGCGGTCTGGAGGCCGCCGCTCCTTGCTTATCCATTGCGTAACAGAATGACATTCTTAAATTGGCCGCCTAAAGCACAATCGATGGAAAAATCCGAGTCAGTTGCAAATCTTATCCAATTCGTTGTGGACTCAGTCCAGCAGGCCCACGCAGATGATGCGCCGTTCCATCACTTGCAATTCGATCGCATTTTCCCCGATGACTTTTACGCACAGATCGTCGAAGCGATGCCGATAACCGAGGACTACCGGGCGATGTCTGGCAAAAGCAAGATGGGCAGTAGCAGGCCCGATGGAAAACCCACGCGCACGAAGATCGATCTTTTCCCCGAATACGTTCGCCATTTACCGCCGAAGAA
>Ga0209474_10005871_pt1 | contig 10412 bp, 9 predicted proteins | sample GraSoiAngelo_145_FD_185902 | JGI IMG/M metagenome (GOLD analysis project Ga0209474, IMG submission 185902) | Grasslands soil microbial communities from the Angelo Coastal Reserve, California, USA - 14_1009_05_20cm (SPAdes) (version 2) | ecosystem: Environmental > Terrestrial > Soil > Grasslands ... | reverse complement strand
CGTGTTCGCTGCCGAGGGAATCGAGGTCCCGGCCGAGTGGAGCCAGGTGGCTTGCGACATCCTGGCCCAGAAATATCTGCGCAAGGCCGGCGTGCCGGCGCGGGTCGCCGCGGTCGAGGAAGAGGGCGTGCCGCCCTGGCTGTGGCGCCGCACCGCCGACGAGGCGGCGCTGTCATTGCTGCCCAAGGGCGAGCGCAATTGCGGCGAGACCAGCGCCAAGCAATGCTTCGACCGGCTCGCCGGCACCTGGACCTACTGGGCCTGGAAGGGCGGCTATTTCGACGGCGAGGACGATGCCCGCGCCTTCTTCGACGAGCTGCGGCTGATGCTGGCGCGCCAGATGGGCGCGCCGAATTCGCCGCAATGGTTCAACACCGGGCTCTATTGGGCCTACGGCATCGACGGGCCGGCGCAGGGCCACTATTACGTCGATTACCGCACCGGCAAGTTGCGCGCGTCCGAAAGCGCCTACGAGCACCCGCAGCCGCACGCCTGCTTTATCCAGTCGGTCGCCGACGATCTCGTCAACGAAGGCGGCATCATGGATCTGTGGGTGCGCGAGGCGCGGCTGTTCAAATACGGCTCGGGCACCGGCTCCAATTTCTCCTGCCTGCGCGGCGATGGCGAAAGGTTGTCGGGCGGCGGGCGGTCCTCCGGGCTGATGAGTTTTCTGAAGATCGGCGACCGCGCCGCCGGTGCGATCAAATCCGGCGGCACGACAAGGCGCGCCGCCAAGATGGTCATCGTCGACGCCGACCATCCCGACATCGAGGACTACATCGACTGGAAGGTCATCGAGGAGCAGAAGGTCGCGGCGCTCGTCAGCGGCTCGAAACTTGCGGCCAAGCATTTGAACCAGATCATGGCCGCCTGCCGCGAGGAGGCTGAAGACCCGTTCGACCCGGCGAAGAACCCGGTCTTGAAGCGCGAGATCCGCGCCGCGCGCCGGGTCATGATCCCGGAAAACTATGTCCAGCGGGTGATCCAGTTCGCCCGGCAGGGCTATGCCGCAATCGACTTCCGCACCTACGACACCGATTGGGATTCGGAAGCCTATCTGACCGTCGCCGGCCAGAACTCGAATAATTCGGTGCGGGTCACCAACGATTTCCTCGAAAAGGTCCAATCCGGCGCCGATTGGCATCTCGTCCGCCGCACCGATCGCAAGGTGTCAAAGACCCTGCCGGCCGCCGAATTGTGGGATCGCATCGCGCACGCCGCCTGGGCCTCGGCCGATCCCGGGCTCCAGTTCGACAGCACGATCAACGACTGGCACACCTGCTCGGAGAGCGGCCGGATCAACGCGTCGAACCCGTGCTCGGAATACATGTTCCTCGACGACACGGCGTGCAATCTGGCCTCGTTGAACCTGCTGACGTTCCGGCAGCAAGACGGCACCTTCGCGGTCGAGGATTTCCGGCACGCGGTCCGGCTGTGGACCCTGGTGCTCGAGATCTCGGTGATGATGGCGCAGTTTCCGTCGAAGGAGATCGCGCGCCTCAGCTACGCCTATCGCACCTTGGGCCTCGGCTACGCCAACCTCGGCGGGCTGCTGATGGCGATGGGCATTGCCTATGACAGCGATGCCGGCCGAGCGATGGCCGCTGCGGTCACCGCGCTCCTGACCGGCACGAGCTACGCCACCTCGGCCGAGATGGCCGGCGAGCTCGGCGCCTTCTCCCAATTCGAGAAGAACCGCGAGGCGATGCTGCGGGTCATCCGTAATCATCGCCGCGCCGCGCATGGCGAGACGACCGGGTATGAGCGGCTGGCGATCCCGCCGGTGCCGCTCGACGCCGCCAATTGCCCGGACCATCCGCTCACCCTGGCGGCGCGCGCCGCATGGGATGCGGCGCTGGCGCTGGGCGAGAAGCACGGCTTCCGCAACGCCCAGACGACGGTCATCGCCCCGACCGGCACGATCGGCCTGGTGATGGATTGCGACACGACCGGCATCGAGCCCGATTTCGCGCTGGTCAAATTCAAGAAGCTGGCCGGCGGCGGCTATTTCAAGATCATCAACCGGCTGGTGCCGCAGGCCTTGCAGACGCTCGGCTATGGCGAAGCCGAGATCGCCGCGATCGAGCGCTACGCGCTGGGCCACGGCACGCTGAAAGACGCGCCGGCGATCAACCACGACACGCTGGCCGAGAAGGGCTTCGACGAGACCGCGCTCGCCGCCGTCGAGGCGGCGCTCGGCTCCGCGTTCGACATCAAGTTCGCCTTCAACAAATGGACCCTCGGCGAAGCCTTCTGCATCGAGCGTCTTGGGATCGCGCCCGATCGCCTGATGGAATCTGGCTTCGACCTGCTTACCGAGCTCGGCTTCTCGCGCGCCGATATCGAAGCCGCCAACACCTATTGCTGCGGCGCGATGACCCTGGAAGGCGCGCCGCGCCTGCAATCGGAGCACCTCGCGGTATTCGATTGCGCCAACCCGTGCGGCCGCAACGGCACGCGCTGCATCTCGGTCGACGGGCACATCCGCATGATGGCGGCCGCGCAGCCCTTCATCACCGGCGCGATCTCGAAAACCATCAACATGCCGAACTCGGCGACGATCGCGGATTGCAAGAACGCCTACATGCTGTCCTGGCGGCTCGGGCTGAAGGCGACTGCGCTGTACCGCGACGGCTCGAAGCTGTCGCAGCCGCTTGCCTCGAACCTGTTCGGCGAGGACGAGGACGCCGAGGAGCAGGCGGCCGAGCTCTATCAGCTGTCACCGGCGGAACGCACGCCGATTGTCGCGGAGCGCATCGTCGAGCGCGTCATCGAGCGGGTGGTCAGCCGCGCCGAGCGGCGCCGCCTGCCGAACCGGCGCAAGGGCTATACGCAGAAGGCGATGGTCGGCGGCCACAAGGTCTATCTGCGCACCGGCGAGTGGGAGGACGGCCGGCTCGCCGAAGTCTTTATCGACATGCACAAGGAAGGCTCGGGCTTCCGATCGCTGATGAACAATTTCGCGATCGCGATTTCGCTGGGCCTGCAATACGGCGTGCCGCTCGAGGAGTTCGTCGAGGCCTTCACCTTCACCCGCTTCGAGCCGTCCGGCGTCGTCGAGGGCAACGAAACGATCAAGATGGCCACCTCGATCCTCGACTACATCTTCCGCGAGCTGGCGATCTCCTATCTCGACCGCAACGATCTCGCGCATGTCGAGCCGGCCGATCTGATGCCCGACACGGTCGGCAAGGGATCAGCGGCGGAATCGAACCTGCCCGAGAGCGAGCCGGCGGCGGAGCCCGACCGCGCCGCGATGGCGGCGATGATGCAGCGCGTCGCCTCCAACGGTTTTGTCCGCAACCGCCTGACCGTGCTGCAGGGCGGCGGCCGGCGCGGCTCAGGCGCGCGCGCCGAGGCAGCGGTGCGGGTCGAACCGGGAGAGGACATGCCGCTGTTTTCCGGCACGCTCGCCGTCGCCGCCACGGTCGAGACCAGCACGGCCGACCCGCGTCTCGAACAGATCCGCGAGGCGCGCATGAAGGGCTATGAGGGCGACAGCTGCGGCGAATGCGGCAACTTCACGCTGGTGCGCAACGGCACCTGCCTCAAATGCGACACCTGCGGCGGCACCAGCGGCTGTTCGTGACGACACCGGTTTCGGGGGGAACCGTTTTATGGACGAAAAACTGATCCGGATGCTTATCCAGTACAAAGACGAATTCGACTGTGCGCCGGACAATCTGTCGCTCGGCGCCTGCGCGGCGCTGCTCGATCTGTACATCCATCGGCTGGCGGGATGCGGTTTCGACGAGTTGACCGCGATAGGCATCCTGTCCGCGATATTCGGTCTTCGCGATCGCCGCGATCAATCTGATCGCCCAACAAAGCAATTGCACATGACCGCCGCCCTGGCGCGCCGCACCGCGCAAATCCCCGCCGCGGCGTAGTCGATCGCGCGCGCCTATGTTTTCGGCGAAAGAGCGCGCGAAGGGTAGAGCTGCTGGCAAAGGTCACAAGTTCATCTCGTATCCACCGAGAAGCTCGGCAACGCGATCGTCCTGAGCAAGAACGGCATCTGCGACGGCAAACGCATCTTGAGCGAAGCTCGTACCGATTACGTCCTCGCGGCGGAGCACGCGACCGACAAGGGGGCTGTTTGAAAAAGGCCTGGCCTGGGCGTCGATGATCATCAGTGAAGGGCTAGTATCGAGCAATCGGTAAGCGAGAGCGAGGGCGCTACGATTATCCGCCGTCATAGCCTCACCCCATTCCCCAATTATCAGATCAATGTTGGCGCCCTGATCGGACACGTGCCCCAACGTCCAGTGCACATAGTAAACAGCCATGCAACGCCCTTCAGCATGGGCCAGTCCCCAAACGCAACGACTGCTGCGACCACAGCAATCACAGATACCGGTATCGCTAAGTCCGGTAACCTCAATCGTGATCTGGCGCGACATTGTTTACCATCAGCAGCACCATTCAAGCCGCGCGCGCCACATCGACGATGAGGCGCAGGCCGAGCGCGGCCAGGGCGACTTCGACCTGCTCCATCTTCGAGGCGTGACGCGGATCGAGCACCCGGCTGACCTGCGGCAGATGCCAACGCAGGCGGCGCGCCAATTCGGCGCGTCCGACCTTCTGCTCCAGCATCGCGTCGTAAAGCGCGGTTTTCGCCATTCCAAGAGCCGATAGCGGAACCATGACGTCGCCGCGCTTCGCGGCCGCAGCCTTCGGCAGCGGCTCTTTCGCGGCGATGTACATGGCGAGCGCGGATTCGAGCGCGTCTTCGGCACGCATCAGCGCTTCATCGCGGGTATCGCCCTCAGTGATCGCCTCGGGCACATCGCGGAACGTGACGGTAAACCCGCCGTCAGGATCGGGGGTCAGGGTCGCGGGGTAGGCGCGCATACCGTCCTCACTGCAGCCCGAGCTGCTTTTTGATCGCCGCAACCGTGCCGCTTTTCAATTCCTTGCGGCTGCCGTGCATCGGCAGAATGGCGCGGCGGCCGCGCAACATCACCCAGAGGTGGCCGCCTTTGGCAGGCTCAAAGGTCGCGCCCTGCCGCTGCAGCCACCGCTTGAGCTCGGCGCTCGTCACGCTAGTGAACATATATGTTCACTAGCGCTCCAGGCAAGCTCTCACGTCGCGGCGAGGCGCGGTTCGAGGGCGCGGTCGCGGCGGCGGCCGGGGCCGCCGGCGAGGATCTGCACGACCCCCGCGGCAAAGCCGATCAACACGCCGGTCTGCCAGGCCCGGTCGTAGGAGCCGGTCAGATCGAAGATCAGCCCGCCGCCGAACGCGCCGAGCGATGAGCCGACCTGGTGCAGGACAAACGAGATCCCGAGCAATGTCGCCATGTAGCGGGTCCCGAACATCTCGGCCACGAGACCGCTGACCAGGGGCGCGACGCTGAGCCACAGCATCCCCATCGCCGCCGCGAACACCAGCGTCGAGGCCGGGGTCGGCGGCATCATGAAATAGGCGGTGAAGACGCCGGCGCGCAGGATGTACAGCAGCCCCAACAGGATGTGCTTCGGGTAGCGCGCGCCGAGCCAGCCCGCCGCCAGCGAGCCGACGCAGTTCATGCCGCCGATCACCGCCAGCGCCTCGGCGCTGAGCATCGGGTCCTGGCCGCAGATCGCCAGATAGGTCGGCAGGTGCGTCGTCAGAAAAACGAGGTTCAGGCCGCAGACAAAATAGGCGCCGGACATGACCAGGAACGGGCGGTGCCGCATCGCCTGCCCGAGCATCTCGCGCATCGAGGTGCGGGTCGCACCGCGGCCCGGCATCAAATCGGCGCCCCCGGCCCAAAAGCCGGCGGGCAGCATGACGAGCGCCAGCGCGAGAAAAAACAGCACGCCGAGCTGCCAGGCCTCGTGCGCCAGGATTGCTTGCGTCGCGAGCGGCACTAACAGCGTGCCGAGCGACCCCGCCGCGGAGACGATCCCGAGGGTCTTGCTGCGCCGCTCTTCCGAGACCGCGCGGGCGGTCGCGGTCATCGCCAACGACGAGGCGGTACAGGACAGCGCGATCCCGATAAACGCGCCGGAGACCAGCAGCGCCGTTATCCCGCCGGCCAGCGCCATGATCGCCAGCCCGACGACATAGATCGCGGCCCCGGCAATCAGCGTCACGCGCAATCCGAACCGGTCGGCGAACGCGCCGACCGGCGCCTGCGAGATCCCCCAGACGATGTTCTGCATCGCGATGGCGAGCGTGAAATCGGCGGCGGTCACCGCCAGGTCGCGCGTCACCGGCGTCAGGAACAGCCCCAAGCTCTGCCGGATCCCCATGCCGAGGCTCAGCAGCACCGCGGCGCCGATCAGGATCATCCGCACCTGCCCGCGCCCGCTTTGCGCCGTCGTTCCTGCTGTCATGTCCCGGCGATCGCCCAAAGTTCGACCATCCGCCCCACTCTGCCCGACCGCAGCCGCGGCGCGAACGCCCATCAGCGCAGCCTATCCCTGCGGATAAAGCATGCGAGACGCGGGCTCCATCGGCCGATCAGGAGACTAGGGGTAGGGGGTCACAACTCGATATCGCGGGGATAATCGGATACCCGCGCGATCTTCATCCCCTTTTCCCGCAAGGGTGAGTTCGCGAAAAAATCGACCAGATCCCCGCCACGGCGATTGCGACGCTCCCATTCCTCCGCCGAGACAACGATAACCGTCTTCTTGCCGTTGCCGGTGACGATCTGCGGTCCGTCGCTGATCGCCCGCTCCACAAGTGCACCAAAATTCGCCCGCGCGTCCTTCATTTTCCAGCTGCCAAACGGCTCGGTCATAATCGCCCCCACTCAACCGTCGGGTGCCTAGATAGCGATTTCAGCTCATGTCGCTAGTATATCTTCTTCAATGAAGCGCCATTCCCGGGGAGCCAAATCGGCCAGGCCCTGCTAGGCTAGGCGCGTGACCCCCACCCTTTCGGAGGCGGAAATGCAATACGGGTTCGGCGCGCCGGTCAGCGGGCCTTTATCGAATCCGCGGGACCTCGCCAGGATCGTCACCGAAGGCGAGGCGATGGGCTACGATTACTGCACCTTGAGCGACCATGTCGCGATCCCGCGCGAGCTCGAGGCGAAATATCCCTATTCCGACACCGGCGAGTTCCCCGGCCGCGCCGGCGGCGACCGCCACGAGCAGCTGACCGCGGTGACGTTTGTCGCGGCCAAGACCTCGAAGCTCCGGCTCGTCACCTCGGTGACGGTCGTGCCGCATCGCCCGCCGGTATTGACCGCCAAGATCCTGGCGACGATCGACGTGTTGTCGGAAGGCCGGCTGACCTGGGGCATCGGCGTCGGCTGGTGCAAGGAGGAATTCGAGGCGATCGGCACCGAGCCGTTTGAGGAACGCGGCGCCGTCACCGACGAGACGATCGCCGCCTGCCGCGTCTTGTGGACCGAGGAGAACCCCCGCTTCGAGGGCAAATACGCCAATTTCTCGAACATCTTTTTCCAGCCGCGCCCGGTGCAGAAGCGCGTGCCGATCTGGGTCGGCGGCGAGAGCGGCCCGGCCTTGCGCCGCACCGCCTGGCTCGGCGACGCCTGGTATCCGATCGGCACCAACCCGAAATTCCGGCTCGACACGCTGAAGCGCTTTCAGGGCGGCATCGACCGGCTGCACAAGCGCGCCAAGGACGCCGATCGCGATCCGAAGACGATCGGCCTCGCCTACCGCGTGACGCAGCGCGGCAAGGCGATCCCCGAAAAGGCCGATGACGGCGACCGCCGCCTGTTCTCGGGCGACGACGCGGCGATCATCGCCGATCTGCGCGCGATCCGCGATCTCGGCGTCAGCGATGTCGATTTCAGCTTCGACGGCGCCAACGCAAACGAGGTCGTCGCCAATATGAAGCGCTTCCGCGAAGACGTCCTGGCCAAAGTCTGATTATTCACAATGAGACAGCGAGACAGTGAGAGAATCAGGTAACGCAAAGGACGCGACGGGTACGCGAAGAACGCGAAGGCGCTTCGATCCCTTCGCGACCATCGCGTGTCCATTGTGTCCTTTGCGTTAAATATTCTTCCTCGCTGCCTCACTGTCTCATTGTGAATTGAATGCATAGGAGCGACAGGTGCTGAAACTCGGATACAAGGCCTCGGCCGAGCAGTTCGGCCCCCGCGAACTGTTGGATTTCTCCCGCCTCGCCGAGGAGGTCGGGTTCGACTCGGTGTTCGTCAGCGACCACTTCCAGCCGTGGAAGCACACCGACGGCCACGCGCCGAACTCGCTCGCCTGGCTCGGCGCGCTCGGCGCCAGCACCAAACGCGTCGTCATCGGCACCAGCGTCGCGACACCGACCTTCCGCTATCACCCATCGATCGTGGCGCAGGCCTTCGGCACCTTGGGCTCGATGTTCCCCGGCCGAATCGTGCTCGGCGTCGGTACCGGCGAGTCGCTGAACGAGGTGCCGTCGACCGCGATGCAATGGCCCGGCGCCAAGGAGCGGCGCGACCGGCTGCGCGAGGCGATCCGGCTGATCAACACTCTATGGACCGAGGACCGCGTCACCTTCGAGGGCCAGGTCTACAAAACCGACCGCGCGACGATTTACGACAAGCCGAAAGAGAAGGTGCCGATCTGGGTCGCCGCTTCGGGACCGCTCGCTGCGGCGATGGCCGGCCAGATCGCCGAGGGCTTTATCTGCACCAGCGGCAAGGCGGCGCAGCTCTACCATGACCTCACCGCCAAGGTCGAAGAGGGCCTCGGCAAATCCGGCCGGTCGAACGCCGCCGTCGAGCGGATGATCGAGGTCAAGGTGTCGTTCGACACCGACCCGCAACAGGCGAAGGAGCTGACCCGGCACTGGGCCGCGCTCGCGCTGTCCCCCGAGGAGAAGACCGGCGTCGAAGACCCGGTCGAGATGGAGCGCCTCGCCGACGCGCTGCCGCTCGACCGCGCCGCCAGCCGATGGATCGTGTCGAGCGACCCGGACGAGCAGGTCGAGCGCATCCGCTTCTATGTCGAGCTCGGCTTCCGTCACCTCGTGTTCCACGCCCCCGGCCCCGACCAGGCGCGCTTCCTAAAGCTCTACGCCGAGCAGGTCCTCCCCCGCCTCCGCAAGGCCTTCGGGTGAAATTCTCATTGCCTGTGTGTTTTGATCCGTCGTCCCGGCGAAAGCCGGGACCCACCCGTCCGAGCCCGAGCCGGCTGAAAAGTGGACCCCGGCTTTCGCCGGGGCTGCGGTTTAGAGTGGCATGCCCGCGCAGCTGACGATTACCGGGCTTATCGGCGTGCCGATGGTGCAGCCGGGCGACGATCTCGCCGCGCTGACGATCGCCGCGTTCACCGCCACCGCGCTGTCGCCCGAAGATGGCGACGTGCTGGTCGTGGCGCAGAAGATCGTCTCGAAATCCGAGGGCCGCATCGTCGATGTCGCGACCGTGACCGCCTCCGAGCGCGCGATCGCGCTCGCCGCCGAAACCGGCAAGAATCCGCGCTTTGTCGAGATCGTGCTGGCGGAATCGCGGCGCATCGTGCGGCACCGTCCGAATTTGATCGTCGCCGAGCACCGCCTCGGCTTTGTGATGGCCAATGCCGGCATCGACCATTCGAATGTCGCGCCTGATGACGGCACCGAGCGCGTGCTGCTGCTGCCGCTCGACCCCGACGCCTCGGCCCTCGCACTGCAGCAGCAGCTCGCCGCGCGCACCGGCAAACGCATCGCCGTGATCATCAGCGACAGCTTTGGCCGGCCGTGGCGTCGCGGCACCGTCGGCATCGCGCTCGGCGCCGCCGGATTGCCAGCGGTCATCGATTGGCGCGGCCAGCCCGATCTGTTCGGCCGCAGGCTCGAAGTCACCGAAACCGGCTTCGCCGACGAGATCGCCGCCGCCGCCTCGCTGGTGCAGGGCCAAGCCGCCGAGGCAACGCCGATCGTCCTGGTGCGCGGCCTTTCCTGGTCGGCGCCCGAAGCACCCGCCACCGCGATCGTCCGCCCGCCCGAGCACGATCTCTTCAGATGACCACTGAGCGGGCCGTCATCGGGAATTTCCCTCTCCGCCCTTTAGGGCCGACAGGAAGGGGCCCGCGCCGCAGGCGCGGAAGGGTGAGGTGGGCTGTAGATGGAGCGCCGGGGTCTCGCCGGCATGCCGGCCGGAGGCCGGCGGTCCTTCCGGTTCATTCCGATGAGTGAAACCAGTCCCGTGCTCGCGCTGTCGGGCGGGGTCGGCGGCGCCAAGCTGGCGCTCGGCCTCTACCGCATCCTCCCGCCGGACACGCTGACCGTCGTTGCCAATACCGGCGATGATTTCGAGCATCTCGGTCTGTCGATCTCGCCCGATCTCGACACGCTGCTCTACACCTTGTCGGGGAACGACAACCCAGAGCTCGGCTGGGGCCGGCGCGGCGAGACCTGGACCTTCATGGCCGCCCTCGAAGCGCTCGGCGGCGAGACCTGGTTCCGCCTCGGCGACGGCGATATCGCGATCCATATCGAGCGGACCCGTCGCCACAAAACCGGC
>Ga0209474_10005866_pt1 | contig 10423 bp, 12 predicted proteins | sample GraSoiAngelo_145_FD_185902 | JGI IMG/M metagenome (GOLD analysis project Ga0209474, IMG submission 185902) | Grasslands soil microbial communities from the Angelo Coastal Reserve, California, USA - 14_1009_05_20cm (SPAdes) (version 2) | ecosystem: Environmental > Terrestrial > Soil > Grasslands... | reverse complement strand
GGTCGCGCCCGGCTCGATCTCCATGGGCAGCTTGTACCGCGGATGGCGCGGCGACCGCAAGCCCGTGTCATCATACGCGGCATGCGATGGCCGTGCGAGGTGAGGCCGGTCGCCGGCCGAGCCGAGCGGTGAGATGGTTCGATGGCCGTGCGAGGTGAGGCCGGTCGCCGGCCGAGCCGAGCGGTGAGATGGTCCGACTAATCCCGGCGGCCGGCGCGTTCGTCGTGTCGCTCGACTCGATGGTCAACATCGCCTTCCCCGCGATCGCCGCGGCCTTCGACGCGCCGCCCGAGCAGGTGCGCTGGGTGATCATCTGCTACACAGGCAGCTACGCCGTGATGGCGTTCATCGCCGGCACGGCGGCCGACCGCATCGGTCACCTGCCCGTGTTCCGCTCCGGCCTGGTCCTCTCGGTCGCCGGGTTCGCCCTGTGCGGTCTCGCGCCGACCTTCGGCTTCCTCCTGGCCGGGCGCGCGGTGCAGGGGATCGCGGGCGGGCTCGTGTACGGGACCGCGCCGGCGCTCGCCACGCTCGGCGCAGCGCCGTCCCTCCGCGGCCGCAGGCTCGGTTCCCTCAACGCGGCGATCGGCCTCGGGTTCGCGTCCGGCCCCGCGGTCGCGGGCGTCCTGATCGGCGCGCTCGGCTGGCGCGCCGTCTTTTACGCGCGCGTGCCGTTGGCGCTCGCCGCCCTCTGCTGGGCCCTGCTCGCGCGCGGAAGTAGGGGCGGCGAGCCCACGCATCGATTCGTGGCTGCCCGGGAGCTATTGCGCGCGCCGGTCCTCGCCGCGAGCGGGCTCTCGTTCGTTGCCAACGCGGCGATCTTCGCGATCTGGCTCCTGGCGCCGTTCTACCTCGTCGGGGTTCGCGGTCTCTCCGCCGCGGCCGGGGGCCTCCTCTTCATGCTGACGCCGCTCGGGACGGCCGCGGCCGCTCCGCTCGCGGGCCGGCTCGCGGATCGCCTCGGCGCGCACGCGCCGATGATCGCCGGGCTCGTTCTCGAGGCGGTGGGGCTCGGCGCCTTGAGCCGAGCGGACGCGAGCACTCCGCTTGCCACGGTCGCCCTCGCCCTCTGCGCCGCCGGGTTCGGGCTCGGCGTCTTCCAGGTGCCGAACATGGCGGTCGTGATGGCCGCGTTCCCGGCGGCCCACCAGGGAGCGGCCGGCGGGCTCACGTTCCTCGCGCGGACGCTTGGCTTGGTCACCGGCGTCGCGGTCCTCGCGGCCGTCTTCGCCCAGCGCCGCGTCGACGTGGGGGTCGAGCCCGCTTTCGCCGAGGCGTTCGCGCTCGCGGCTCTCGTCGTCGCGGCAGCGGCGCTCGCCGGAGTGGCCGCGAGGCCGTATACTCGCGGGCGATGAAGACGCTGCGCGTCTCGCAGCCGTTCGGCACCACGAACGTCCAGGTCCAGCCGCTCGCGCGGCGGCGGCCGAGCCTCGGAGGCCTGCGCGTCGCGATCCTCGACAACGGGAAGCCCAACGCCGACGTGCTGCTGGGGCGCGTCGCCGAGCTCCTCGTCGAGCGCGCCGGCGCGGGCCCGGTCGCCGTGTGGCGAAAGCCGGGCTCCTCGCATCCAGCGACGGTCATCGACGAGGTCGCCGCCGCCGCCGACGTCGCGCTGACGGGATCGGCCGACTGAGGGTCCTGCACGTCGTGGAGTCTCCACGACGCGGCGGAGCTCGAGGGCAGGGGCCTGCCCGTCGCCGTGCTCGGGACCGACGCCTTCGTCTCGCTGGGCCAGGCGGCGGCCCGGGCGCTCGGGATGCCGAACCTCCAGCTGACGACCGTCCCGCATCCGATCGGCGGCATCGACCCCAAGGTGGTCCGCGCCAAGGCCGAGACGATCGTGGATCGGGTGATCGCGGCGCTCACCCGCGACCCCGCGACGCCGACGACGGCCGCGCCGGAGGCCGCGGTGGTCGTCGATGCGCCCGCCGACCTCGACGCGTTCCAGGATTTCGCCGTCGCCGAGGGCTGGTCGGACGGGCTGCCCGTGCTGCCGCCGACCGAGGAGCGCGTGGCGCGCCTCCTGGGACGCCTGGCACAGCGCCGGGAGGAGGTCGTCGCGACGCTCGCGCCCCGCCGCGGGATCGCGACGCTCGAGGCGATCGCGGTGAACGCGGCGCTCGCGGGGGCCTTGCCCGAGCACCTCCCGGTGATCGTCGCCGCCGTCCGCGCCGTCGCCGAGCCGCGCTTCAACCTGTACGCGATCCAGACGACGACCCACCCGTGCACGCCGCTCCTCATCGTCAATGGGCCGCTCGGCGGGCGTCTCGGGATCTCGGGCGGCGCGAACGCGCTCGGACAGGGCCACCGGGCGAACGCGGTGATCGGCCGCGGCCTGCGGCTCTGCCTCCAGAACGTGGGGGGCGCCCGGCCCGGGCGCGAGGACCGCGCGACGCTCGGCCACGGCGGGAAGTTTTCCTACTGCCTCGCGGAGAACGAGGCGGAGTCGCCGTGGCCGTCGCTCCACGTCGAGCGCGGCTTCGGGGCCGGCGAGAGCTGCGTCACCGTCTGCGGCGCAGAGGCGCCCCACAACGTCAACGATCACGGCTCGACGACGGCCGAGGCGCTGTGCCTGGCGCTGGCCGGGACCGCGGCGACCACGGGCAGCAACAACGTCTACCTGGGCGGCGAGCCGCTCGTCATCCTCGGGCCCGAGCACGCCGCGACGCTCGCCGCGTCCGGGTGGTCCAAGGCCGACGTGCGGCGCGCGCTCTGGGAGCGCGCCCGCGTACGGCTCGAGCGCTTCAGCCGGGAAAACCGAGAGCGCTTCGCCGTCATCGACCCCGCGCGGTTCAAGGACCGGCCGCTCACCGACGAGGTCGCGCTCTGCACCGACGCCATGGACATCATGGTCATCGTCGCGGGTGGGCCGGGCAAGCACTCCGCCGTCGTGCCGACGTTCGGCGCCACGCGCTCGGTGACGGTGCTCATCGAGTGAGCGACGGCGCCCGGGTGCCGGGCCCTTCGAGCGGCCGACGCCGAGGCGGCCGGGCTTGCCGGCCCGACCTTCGAGTGGTAGCGTGGCGTCCAGCGCAAGGAGGTTCCGATGCCCGGCACGCTCACGTCGAAGCGCCATAGAGTGGAAGACGTCGCCGACGCCATCGAGTTCTGCTTCCAGCAGGGCTGGACGGACGGCCTGCCCGTCGTCCCTCCGACCGCCGAGCGTGTCGGCGCCCTGCTCGAGGCCGCGCGGCTCGACCCGAAGCAGGAGATCGGCTTCGTCGCCCACCGGGCCGTGTCCGTCACGGCCGAGAAGGTCGCGATCAACGCGGTCATGGCGGGGTGCCGGCCCGAGTACATGCCCGTCGTCGTCGCGGCCGTCGAAGGGATCGTCGATCCGCGCTGGAGCTATCACGGGCCGGGCACCTCCACCGCCGGGGCCGCCGTGCTCATGATCGTCAACGGGCCCATCGCCCGCGCGCTCGACATCAATGCGGGCGACAACCTCTTCGGCCCGGGCTGGCGCGCCAACCTGACGATCGGCCGTTCCGTGCGCCTCGTGATGCGTAACGTCTGCGGCTCCGTCCCCGGAACGCTCGACCGCGGCACGCTCGGCCACCCGGGCAAGCTCTCGTACGTGATCGCCGAGAACGAGGCGGACAGCCCGTGGACACCGCTCCATGTGGAGCGCGGCTTCCGGGCCGAGCAGTCCACCGTCACGGTGATGGCGGCCGAGGCGCCCCATCAGTTCTACAACCAACTCTCGAGTGGAGCGGAGGGCGTCCTCACGACCCTGTGCGACGACATGCGGATCTCGGGCAACGTGATGGGCCAGCCGCACTACGCGCTCGTCATCGCCGGCGAGCACATGCGGACGATCGCCGGTGACGGCTGGGACAAGAAGCGCATCCGGCAGTTCGTGTGGGAGAACACCCAGAACTCGCACGCCCACCTGAAGCGCACGCAGCGCATGACGGGGGCGCTCCAGCCAGGCGACGAGACGAAGCTGCGCCCGCTGGTCGCGACGCCCGACGACATCCTCGTCGTCGCCGCGGGCGGCCGCGCCGGCGCGTTCTCCGGCTACATCCCCGGCTGGTCGAGCGCCAAGAGCTCCCAGGCCGTGACCAAGGAGGTCAAGCGATGATTGGTGGAGTAGTCGCCTAACCTCGCGTCCGGCTTCACCATCTGTTCCGCGGGTGCGGCCGGCGCCGGGCCTTGTGGCGACACCGCCCGGCTCCCTGTGCTCCTCGCCGTTCGCGTAATGGGCGATCCAGAACCGCTCATCATTCGCCGCCCCTCTTTGTCCGCAGCGCATGCGCGAGGGGGCTACATCCTTCGCTTCGCAACGCAGGGCGAGATCATTCTTAGGCTGATCGAGAGTGAGCTGAAGCAGGGCATCGAAGTAATCGCCGTCGACGAGGGGCCGGGGATCCAGGACGTCTCCCTGGCAATGCAGGAAGGCTATCTCCTCGCCGATGACCATCAGATCGTCCGGCAGGGCCTGAAGACCCTCCTCGAAGGCGAAGGGCTCGCGGTCGTCGCGGAGGTCGCGGACGGCCGGGAAGCGGTCCGTTCGGCGCGGGAGCCGGACGCGGCCGTGCTCGATCTTTCGATGCCGCTCCTGAACGGACTCGGCGCGGCCCGGGAGATCCTGCGTGTCTGTCCCGGTACGAGGGCGATCCTCCCGACGATGCGCAAGGAGGACCGCTACGTCCTGGAGGCGCTTCAGGCGGCGTCAAGGGTTACGTCATCAAGACCCAGGCCGCGGCGGATCTCGTGCGCGCGATCTACGAGGTGCGGAGAGGCATGATGTATCTGAGCCCCGGCATCTCGAAGGCCGTCGTCGATGCGTTCCTGGCGAAGTCGGGTGTCCCGCCCGACCCGCTGACGGGGGAGCGCGAAGTCCTGCAGCTCGTTGCGGAAGCTAAGTCGACGAGGAGATCGCGAGGCTCCTGGGGATTGGGTACAAGACCGCGGAGCTCTACCGAACGCGGATCATGAAGAAGATCAGCATCCACGGCACCACCGGGCTCGTTCGCTACGCGCTTCGCCGCGCTCTGGTCCAGTCCTAGACCCAGGGGCCCCGTTGTTCGGACGGCGGCGGAGCGGGTGGGGTGGCCCCGCTCCGCCGCCGTCCGAACGGATCACAGAATGTCGATCTTGATCTCCTTCGACCTGACCTCTTCGGCCTTCGGGAGCTTCACCTCGAGGACCCCGTCGCGATAGGTCGCCTTCACACGATCCGCCTGGACGGGCATCGGGAGCTGCACGGAGCGCTCGAACTTCCCGTACGCACGCTCCACGTGATAGTAGTTGTCGTCCTTCAGCTCCTGGCGGAACTGGCGCTCACCTCTCACCGTGAGCAGGTCGCCTGTAATCGAGAGCGATACATCCTTCTCGTGTACACCCGGCAGCTCGAAGTTCAGAAGAAGCTCGTCCTTCGTCTCGAACATGTCGACGACCGGCATCCAGACTCGGCTTCCCGTTCCAGTCGCGGTGGCCGTTGGACGACCGAAGAAGCTGTCGAACAGTCGGTTCATCTCGCTCTGGATGTCACGGAAGGGCTCCCCTCGCTCCATGAAAGTCCCGAATGGACGCCAGCGCTCGACCGCCATAGCAGATCCTCCTTTCTTTGACGTCGTCAGCCTCTCCGCTGGCCTAAGTTGACTTGGTATGTCGGCGCGGCTTAGTAGTCTCCATGCGGCATCGGCGGCGTCTCCTTCTTCTCCTCCGGCAGCTCGGTGATGAGCGCCTCCGTGGTCAGGAGAAGCGACGCGACGGATGCCGCGTTCTGTAGCGCGACGCGCTCGACCTTGGTGGGGTCGATGATCCCCGCCTGGAGCATGTCGACGAACTCCAGGGTCTCGGCGTCGAAGCCGCGGGTGGGCGTGGACTCCGATTTCACCTTCTCGATGACGACGCTACCCTCGAGACCCGCGTTCTCGACGATCTGGCGGATCGGCTCCTCGAGCGCGCGTTTGACGATCGTCGCTCCGACCTTCTCGTCGCCCTCGAGCTTCAACCGGTCGATGCCCTTCGAGGCCCGCAGCAGCGCCACGCCGCCGCCGGGGACGATCCCTTCCTCGACGGCGGCCCGGGTCGCGTGGAGCGCGTCTTCCACTCGGGCCTTCTTTTCCTTCATCGCCGTCTCGGTCGCGGCCCCCACCTTGACGACGGCGACGCCCCCCGCGAGCTTCGCGAGCCGCTCTTGGAGCTTCTCCCGGTCATAGTCCGAGGTGGTCTCCTCGATCTGCGCCCGGATCTGCTTGATCCGCCCCTCGATCGCGGACGCCTTGCCGGCCCCTTCGACGATCGTCGTGTTGTCCTTGTCGACGACCACCTTCTTCGCCCGGCCAAGATCGTCGAGCTTGATGTTCTCGAGTTTGATGCCGAGATCCTCCGTGATCGCCTTGCCGCCCGTGAGGGCCGCGATGTCCTCCAGGATGGCTTTCCGACGGTCACCGAACCCCGGAGCTTTCACGGCACAGCCCGAGAGCGTGCCGCGCAGCTTGTTGACGACCAGCGTCGCCAGCGCCTCGCCCTCTACCTCCTCCGCAATGATCAGGAGCGGTTTGCCCCCGCGCGCCACCTGCTCGAGCAGCGGTAGCAAGTCCTTCATCACGCTGATCTTCTTCTCCTCGAGCACGCACTCCATCCGCTCGGCGTCGGTCACGAAGTAGGGAGAGAGATACCCGCGGTCGAACTGCATGCCCTCGACGACGTCGAGCTTGGTGTCTGCGGATTTCGATTCCTCGACGGTGATGACTCCGTCCTTGCCGACCTTCTCCATAGCCTCCGCGATGAGGTTGCCGATCATCTTGTCGTTGTTCGAGGCGATCGTCGCGACCTGGGCGATCTCCTTCCTGTCCTTGGTCGACTTCGAGAGCTTTTTGAGCTCCTCGACGACCGCGTCCACCGCAGCCTCGATCCCGCGCTTGAGCCCCATCGGGTTGGCGCCCGCGGTCACGTTCTTCAAGCCCTCGCGGTAGATCGCCTGGGCGAGCACGGTCGCTGTCGTCGTCCCGTCACCGGCGACGTCGGAAGTCTTGGACGCGACTTCCTTCAGCATCTGCGCGCCCATGTTCTCGTACTTGTCCTGCAACTCGATCTCCTTGGCGACCGTGACCCCGTCCTTGGTGATGGTCGGGCTGCCGAACTTCTTGTCGATGACGACGTTGCGGCCCTTCGGGCCGAGCGTGGCCTTGACGGCCTCAGCCATGATGTTGAGGCCCCTGAGCAGACTCGACCGGGCTTCCTCGTCGAATTTCAGCTGCTTCGGCATCGCTCGCGTCCCTCCTTACTCGAGAATGGCGAGGACGTCCTCCTCGCGCATGATGAGGTACTCCTTGTCGTCCAGCTTGACCTCGGAGCCGGAATACTTCCCGAACAGGATCCGGTCGCCCGTCTTGACGTCGAGCGAGATCTTCTTGCCCTCCTCGGTCACCTTGCCGTTCCCGGCCGCGATCACCTTGCCCTCTTGGGGCTTCTCCTTCGCGGTGTCCGGGATGATGATCCCCCCCCTTCCTGACCTCTTTCTCTTCGAGCCGTTCGACGAGCAAACGATCGTGTAACGGGCGAATCTTCATCGGTGGCCTCCCTCCTCGTGGTGCACGCCAGGTGGCAGCGTTGCCGGCTACCCTTGGACCTCATCTCACTAGCACTCTTAGCAAATGAGTGCTAACCCGTCAAGTTTCTGACTCATAAGATATTGATAAATCAGAAGTATGAGCGATTTGACAGGTTTGGTTCCGGGCGCTATATATTCCTCAGAAATCCATTTATGGAGGCTGAAGCTCAGCCGAGCTTGGCTTGGCTCGGACCAGGAGGGTGGATCCGATGCCTCAACGCGCTCCAGACCTTCTTTATCGGATGGCGCTTGCCGCGAGTATCGCCGCGCTCATCCTCTTCTTCGCGACGCCGACCGTCGGCGCGGCCGAGGACGCCCGAGCCAAGGCCGACCGGCCCGATCGCGGGATTTCCCTGATCCCCGAGTACACCCAGCTGCTGATCCCGGTGGGCGAGAACGTTCGTTTGGACCTCACGGTCGAGAACCGGGGCCGGCGGGACGAGAACGTCCTCCTCGCGCTCACGAGCGTCCCCAAGGGATGGAGAGCCGCGATCAAGGGCGGCCAGTTCGCTGTCAGCGGGGTGCCCGCGAGCGAGAAGTCGCGCACGCTCACGTTCACGGCCGAGCCGGAGAAGGGCCTCCCACCGGGGACCTACAGATTCGAGCTGGAGGGCGCGTCCGAGGACCGGGCACTCAAGGTCGCGCAGACGCTCGTCGTCACCGCGGAGGAGCGTCACGGCACCGCCCGCGGTGAACTCCAGGTCGCCACGTCGTACCCGATCCTCCGCGGCCCGACCGACTCGAGCTTCGAGTTCTCGCTCGACGTGAGCAACAAGAGCGAGGTCGACCGCCTCGTGAACCTCGCGGCCGAAGTGCCGACGGGTTGGGAGCTCAATATCAAGCCCGCGTACGAGTCCAAGCAGATCTCGAGCCTCCGGATTCGCGCGGGCGCCAGTCAGACCGTCGCGCTCGAGATCAAGCCGTCGCGTGATGCCACCGCGGGCGAGTACCCGGTGCTCTTCCGCGCCGCCACCGACAAGTCGCAGGCCGAGGCACGACTGCGCGTCGTGCTCACGGGCACCTACCGGCTCGACGCCTCCACGCCGACGGGCCGCCTCTCGCTCGCCGTCGCGGTCGGCCAGCCGGGGACGCTTTCGCTGCTCGTCAAGAACACTGGGACCGCCGTGAATCGAAACGTCAGGCTCTCGTCGTTCGCGCCCGAAAACTGGAAGGTCGAGTTCAAACCGCAGACCGTCGAGGCGCTCGAGCCCGGCGCCGTCAAGCAGGTCGACGTGACGATCACGCCCGCGGCGCAAGCGCTCGTGGGCGACTACTCGGTCGCGCTTACCACCGACGGCGAGAAGGCGAGCAAGACGCTCGAGATGCGGGTCCAGGTCCACGCCCAGAGCACGTGGGCGTGGGTCGGTGTGGGTTTCATCGGCGCGGTGATCGGCGGGCTCGGCGGGCTCTTCGCATGGCTGGGCCGCCGGTGAGGGGACGGATGGCACCGATCATCGAGGCCCGGGATCTCACGAAGCGTTACGGCGAGCAGGTCGCGGTGAATCGGCTCAACCTGGCGGTAGGCGAAGGCGAAATCTTCGGCTTCCTCGGCCCCAACGGGGCGGGCAAGACGACGACGATCCTGATGCTGCTCGGGCTCAGCGAGCCCACCGCGGGCAGCGCCCGGGTGTGTGGCCTCGACCCCGCCCGCGACCCTGTCCGCGTCAAGCGGCTCGTCGGTTACCTGCCGGAGAACGTCGGCTTCTACGAGGACATGACCGGCTTCGAGAACCTTCACTACGTGGCGCGCTTGAACGGTCTACGCAATCGCGACTCGCGCCCGCGCGTCCAGACGGTGCTGGAGCAGGTCGGGCTGGCGGGCGAAGCTCGCAAACGGGTCGGCGCCTACTCCCACGGCATGCGGCAGCGTCTGGGCATCGCCGAGGTGCTGCTGAAGGATCCGCGGGCAGTGTTCCTCGACGAGCCGACGCTAGGGCTCGACCCCGACGGAACGCGGAAGATGCTCGAGATGATCCGCTCGCTCTCGCGCGACCGGGGGATCACTGTGTTCTTCTCCTCGCATCTCCTTGACCAGGTCCAGCGGCTGAGCGACCGCGTGGGCATCATGCTCGGCGGCTCGCTCGTGGCAGCCGGCCCGATCCACGAGCTTGCGCAGCAGTCGCTCGGCGTCGGCCGCGAGAGTTATACGCTCGAGGAGATTTACATGCGCTACTTCCGCGAGACACAGATGGCGGCCTGACCGAGGACAGAACCGTGTACGGGCTCGCAGCGATCTATCGGAAGGAGCTCGAGGACCATTTCAGCAACGTCCGCTTCACGCTGCTCCTCACGGTAATCCTCATGATCAGCCTCATCATGGCGTTCATGACCGGCGCGGGCCTTCGGAAGGAGCTCGAGGGCTTCACCAAGCCTGCGCTCGTCTTCCTGATGCTGTTCACCTCGACCGGAACACTCTTCTCGCTCGTCCAGTTCGTCGCCTTCTTCGGCCCCCTAATCGGCCTGGTGCTGGGGTTCGACGCGATCAACCGCGAGCGCGCCCAGCGCACGCTCGCGAAGCTCGTCGCGCAGCCGATCCACCGCGACGCGATCATCAATGGAAAGTTCCTCGCCGGCATCACCACGGTCGCGCTCTTGCTGGCTGCGATCACGTTGATGACGGCCGGGCTCGGGCTCTGGGTCCTCGGCGTCGTGCCGGGTGGGGAAGAGGTTGGGCGGCTCGCCGCCTGGCTCGTGCTGAGCGTGTTCTACGTGGGCTTTTGGTTGGGGCTCGCGATCTTCTGCTCGGTGGTCGCAGCGGGCAGCAGGTCGCCCGCCAGTTGCTCAATGGTGAATTGATCGAATCGCTTGTTGTCGTTGAAGGCGCGAATCACCCAATCGCGCCACGGCCACATATCG
>Ga0209474_10005863_pt1 | contig 10425 bp, 6 predicted proteins | sample GraSoiAngelo_145_FD_185902 | JGI IMG/M metagenome (GOLD analysis project Ga0209474, IMG submission 185902) | Grasslands soil microbial communities from the Angelo Coastal Reserve, California, USA - 14_1009_05_20cm (SPAdes) (version 2) | ecosystem: Environmental > Terrestrial > Soil > Grasslands ... | reverse complement strand
CGGTCAGCTCGAAGATATCCGAATTATTCGGCAACGCGCGTTGGGCAACGGCGAGTTCGGCCCGCGCCTTCTCGTAATCGAGATAGCAACGGTAAAGGAAATCAGCCCGGGCAAGATGCGTCTCCCCCGCATCAGGGCGCAGACGAATAACAGTTTTGAGCGCGCCATCCGCCAGAGCCAGACGGGCCGGTGTGTGATCGAGACCAAAAAAATACAAGTAGTTGTGGGCGGCGGCTAGCTGGCAGTAAGCGAGGAAAAAGTTGGGATCCCGCTCGATCACTTGATCAAGTAAGTGAACGGCCTCATGCAATTTTTCGCTGATTTGGGCATTGAGAGAAATCGTCGCGATGAGCGCCTTCGCGCGGACGTAAAGGCCGTAGGCGATGAGATCTTTAGTGGGGCGCTCATCCATGGCGGCTTTCTCTTTCGGCGAAACGGTGGCTTGGAGCTGAGAGATAATTCGCTGCACGATGTCGCTCTGAATCGCGAAGATATCAGCCAGATTGCGTTCGTAGCCTTCTTCCCAGGCAAGAACGCCACTCCGAGCATCGGTCAGCTGGACGGTAATGCTCACGTTCTGACCACTTTGACGGACACTTCCTTCCAGGACGAAGGCGATGCCCAAGGTCTGGGCTATCTCGCGCAAGTTTCGTCGCGTTCCCGCCACGTAGGTGTTAACTGAAGTACGGTTGATTACCTTGAGGTCCGCCACTTTGGCAAGAGCATTACGAATATCATCTTGGACGCCATCGGCCAAAAACGCGTTCTGTTTATCTTCGCTGAGATTCTCCAAAGGAAGAACCGCGATACTTTTCTCCGGGAGGACGGCGAGGGCGGCTGCCTCCGGTGACGCTGACACACCGGTTAGCTTGGGCGCTAACTGACGCGATAAGCTCCAAATCCCGAACCCCGTCGCCAGCGCCAAAATGGTCAGAAGAGCGGCAGCCAACACGGGCTTGCCTCGTCGATCCGCACCGGAAGGATCCGCCTCCCCTGCAGTTTGTTCTCGGACTTTCGAGCTGAGGGTTGCCGGCTCTTCCGGATCCGCAATTTCTTCAGGGTAAACATTCATTGGCTTGTTCGAGGCAAGAGACGTCGATTGAGTTGAGTGATCTGCCTGCCCTTCCGAGCAAAATGTGTTCCCAGAGCCTTACCTAATGCCGCAACTTGAAGATTAGGACCTAAAGCGCCAACCAAGGTAGACGCCGATGTTTCACAGCGTGATCGTTGCTTGCTCAACGACCACCCGCGGAGGCGATTCGCGTTCATAGGCAGCCTCGAGAGGAGTTTTAACCCTGCCAGGCAGGCGCGGCTCGAAATTAGCTATCACCTATTCAATGCAGCTCAAGTTTTGAACTGACCAACCCATGCGAAACCTGCGCGATCGCCCTGTCGGGCAAAAAATCACGTTCGTGATCATGTTGATCTCGGGCGTGGTGCTACTTCTTGCGTTTGCGGCTTTGTTCTGCTTCCAAGCTTATACCTTGAGGCAGCATTCCGCCCACGAACTGGCGGTGGTCGGTGAGATCACGGCTCACAATTGCGCCGCAGCGGTAATGTTTAAGGACGAAGGAGCCGCAGCCCAAATCCTTATTGGGCTGAAAACAATGCCCCAAATCGTCAGCGCGCGCCTCGAGCTCACGGACCGGCAGCGGCTGGCCTATTTTGGTGGGTCCCGGGATGAACTCGAAATCAAAGCAGCGCGCTTGAAATCGGGCTTCCGCATCGACGGCAATAGAATTCTCCTCGCACAGCCGGTCATGCTCGATGGGAAACGGGAAGGAACGCTCCACCTCGTCGCGGATTTGCAGGCAATGACGTCGCAACTTCTCAAACTCTACGGCGGCATTTTCGCGCTGGTTCTTGCCGCTTCGCTCCTTCTCGCGTTCCTGCTTTCGAGTCAATTCCTGCGGTTTGTCACCAATCCGATTCTGAGCCTTGCGGGCATAGCGCGGACGATCGCCCACCACCATGACTATTCCGTGCGGGCTACAAAGGTGTGCGGCGACGAGGTGGGGGGGTTGACCGACGCGTTCAACCAGATGCTGACGCAAATCCAGTCTCAGGATAGCGCGTTACAAACAGCACAACACGAATTGCAGGAACAAGTGATCGCGCTCCAGCGCGAGATCGGCGAACGTCAACGAGCGGAGGCGGCACAGGCCCGGCTCACTGCTATTCTCGAAGCGACGCCCGACATCGTAATCAGTGCCAATCCGAGTGCCATTCCCTTCTATCTCAATCGAGCGGGGCACGAAATTCTGGGCGTAGCTCAAGATCGGGATATTGCCGGAATGAAGACACTCTATTTGCATCCCGAGTGGGCTCGCGAAATTTTCGCCAAGGAGGGATTGCGCGAGGCCATCCGACATGGCTCGTGGGCGGGTGAGACAACCATTTTAGCTCGCAACGGAAAGGAAATTCATGTGTCGCAGGTCGTGATCGCGCACAAAAGTCCGGCGGGCAAAGTAGAATATTTTTCTGCAGTCTTACGCGACATGACGGAGCACCGCGAAGCAGAGGAAGCGTTGCGTCTTTCGCAGCAGAAGTTGCTCGAAACTTCGCGTCTTGCTGGCATGGCGGAAGTGGCGACCGGTGTCCTGCACAATGTCGGTAACGTGCTCAACAGCGTAAATGTTTCCGCCGGCCTCGTCGTGGAGAGGCTTCGCCGCTCCAAAGCGCCGAAGCTGGCAAAGGCCGCGGCACTTCTCACCTCCCACAATGGCGATCTCGGCGAATACCTAACGAATGATGTGAATGGACAAAAATTACCGGGCTATCTCGCGAATCTGGGAGAATTCTTTATTTTGGAAAATACCGAACTACTGAACGAAGTCGATCAATTAAGCCGTAATATCGAGCACATTAAGGAAGTAGTTGCGATGCAGCAGAGCTACGCGAAGGTCAGCGGTGTTTTTGAAAATCTCCAGGCCCATCGCCTGGTAGAGGACGCCATTGCCATGAACATTGGCGCGTTTGAGCGCCACGGCGTCGAGGTCGAACGACAGTTTTCTGCCGTGCCGCCGATCCGCGTCGACCGGCACAAGGTGTTGCAGATTCTCATCAATCTGATTCGCAACGCCAAATATGCTTTGGACGATACTGAGCGCATCGATAAGAAAATTGTGATCTCGATCTCCGCGCCGAACGAGCCCTATATCCAGATCGTCGTCTCGGACAATGGCATCGGCATTGCACCGGAAAACTTGACCCGAATTTTCGCACACGGTTTTACCACCCGCGAAGGCGGCCACGGTTTCGGCCTGCACAGCGGCGCGATCGCCGCGCGTTCGATGGGCGGGGCCATCACCGTAGCGAGCGCCGGCATCGGCCAGGGAGCCACCTTCACCCTTGAACTTCCCGTTGCATCTACCGCATCTGTCACATGAACCTAGCACCTCCAACTTCGCAGCCCCACAATCACCGCATTCTTATCATCGACGACAACCCTTCGATCCATGAAGATTTTCGCAAAATCCTGGGTCCCGCTGATGCTAAACTCGCCGAAGAGCTTGATGCGACGGAAGCCTCGCTTTTCGGCGACCACGCTGGTTCCTCGAGTGCACAGAATTTTCGGATCGACTCCGCTTTCCAAGGACAAGAGGGACTGCAGAAAGTCCGCGCCGCCTGTGCTGAAGGCGCGCCCTACGCTGTCGCCTTCGTCGATGTGCGAATGCCACCTGGCTGGGATGGAATTGAAACCATCTCCCGTATCTGGAAGGAATTTCCCGATCTTCAGATCGTCATCTGTACCGCTTACTCAGATTATTCATGGGACGAGATCGCGAAGTCGGTTGGCAATACCGATAAGATGCTTGTACTCAAGAAACCTTTCGATAACGTCGAGGTGTTGCAGATGGCGCACGCTCTCTCGAAAAAATGGCAACTCACCCAGATGGGGCGAAAACAGATGGAGGAATTGGATGCGCTCGTCAACCAGCGCACGGCGGAATTGCGCGCCGCCAACGCGCGCCTGACCGGCGAAGTAGCGGAACGCGCCGCAGCCGAGGAAGCGCTACGTCGTTCGGAGGAGCGTTTTTCGAAAGCGTTTCACGCTAGCCCGGTGCCGATGGCGATTCAACGCCCGGACGGAAAAGATTGCCTCGATGCAAATACAAGTTTTCTCGAACTCGTCGGTGCATCGCGCGAGGCTGTGCTCGCAGGTAGCACGACATTTTGGGCCGATGAAACCACCCCGACTCTTGTCCGCCAAGAACTCGCGGCTCGTCACGCCGTACGCAACTTGGCCGCGACCATCCGCACCACCTCTGACGAAAAACGGGAAGTTCTGGTCGCAGCCGAAAATCTCGAGCTCGGAAATGCTCCTTATCACTTGCTCATCTTGCAGGACATCACTGATCGGGTGCGGCTGGAAAACGAATTACGCCAGGCGCAAAAGATGGAAGCCGTTGGTCGGCTCGCGGCCGGCGTTGCCCACGACTTCAACAACATTCTCACCGTCATTCTTGGAAACACGTCGACGCAACTGCGTAATCCTCGGCTCGATAAAAAACTAATGTCTTCTCTCAACCAGGTGCAACGCGCGGCCGAACGCGCTACCGCTTTGACCCGCCAGCTTCTCGCTTATAGCCGAAAGCAAATCATCCAGAGGCGACCACTCGCGCTTAATGAAGTTGTCGAGCAAACGGTTGCGATGTTGCGGCGCCTGATCGGAGAACACATCGCCCTTGATATGCAGATGGCTCCCGATCTCCCGCCGATTTTCGCCGATCCCAGCAATGTTGAACAGGTCATCATGAACCTCGCGTTGAATGCTCGCGATGCCATGCCCGACGGCGGCAAGCTTACTCTCGCCACCACGCAAGTCGAAATTGATAAAGCATCTCGGGCACGCAATCCCGAATCGCAGCTTGGTCCTTACATCTGCCTGGCGGTGAAAGATACCGGTTACGGGATGGATGCGGCTACGGTCGGCCGAATCTTTGAGCCATTTTTTACGACCAAGGATCCAGGCCATGGGACTGGGATGGGCCTGGCCACCGTTTACGGGGTGCTCAAGCAACACGGGGGTTGGATCGAAGTGGATACCACGCTCGGTCGAGGCACGACCATTCGCACGTTTTTCCCGTTGAGTACCGAGGGATTCGTCGCTCCATCGGCCAAATCAGAAAGTTCACCGACCGAATTTACACCGACTAATGCCACTACCATCTTGGTAGTAGAAGATGAAGAAATGTTGCGCGAGTTTGTCAGCGAAGCACTTGCCGGTTTAGGTTATCGCGTGCTCTCCGCTGGTAATGGTCCCGATGCGCTGAGCGTGTGGGCCGAACACCGCGATGAAATCGACTTGTTACTTACAGATGTCGTGATGCCCGAATCTATCTCCGGTCGACAGCTGGCGCATTCCCTTATCCAGGATAAACCGAATTTAAAGGTTATCTTTACCAGTGGTTATAGCTCCGAGCTTTTCGGATCGGAGTTCGAACGCGAAAAAGAGCATGTTTTTCTCGCCAAACCCTACTTACCTGATCGGCTCGCGCAAACCGTGGCGACGCATCTGCAATCGCAAGGTGCGCCGGCATTCGCTCACGCTAACAGTTAAGTTAAATTGTTCGGAAGCTCCCCGCGTCTCTAAATGACGCGCGAGGCAAAGGGAAGATTTGAATTTCGTCTTCATTGGTTTACCGCTAATGTAACTTTGTAAACTTCCACCAAGCCAACACCGGTTCCGCCGTTCTTTCCCGATACAACCGCGGTGTAGTTGCCGTTGGGTAGTGTTGCATATATGGCAGATTCCAGGTCGTTAGGAGGGGCAAAGCCAGTAGCCTGAATCTGGGCTTACTGGGTATTCTTCCAGTTGTCGTTCGATGCCAATACTTGTCCGTTGCTGTTCACGAGAGCCAGCGTCGGGTCTACCAATGCATTGCTGACTCCGAACTGGCGGAGGGTGGGTCCAAGTGCGCGGATAATAACCTGTAGGCTGCCATTGCCGCCGCTGGAGATGAAACCGCCGATGAGCACATGGTCGCCTGTCCCGACAAAGCCGCGCGTGGAAACGTTGGTCACCCCAGGAAGACTGGAATACACTTCAAGTAAACCGTTACCGGTTGTGCCATTCTTTCCCGACAGGACCGCGGTGTAAGCACCCGGTTGCAGTGTTGTCATAACTGCCGACTCACGTGAGTCCGGTGGCCGATAATTGAGTGGGATTTGGTTAGCGTTTGCGGCGCTTTGCCAATCGTCGTTACTCGTCATCATGGACGTTGTATTGTGAAGTTCCAGCATCGGGTCCTGCAACACATCGGAGACCCCGAACCTGGTTAGGGTCGGGCCGAGCGCTCGAATAATGACCTGCTTTGGATCGCTGCCGGTGACAATGAAACCCGCAATGAGCACGTTCTCGCCCGTTTGCACAGATCCGCGCGCGGAAATGTCTATCAGGGTGGGCGTCGAAGGTTGTGGGGAAGGGTGTGAGGGCTGGAACGCGAGAAAGCCTGTCTGATCAAGGACAAGACCCGGGATCTTCGCAAAGATGGTTCGCACCCCGCTCGACGTGAATTTGTAGATGTTGCCACTGCCTCCATCCGCCACAAACAGATTGCCCGCGCTGTCGAAGGCCAGACCTAATGGGCCTCCCAACTCCGCAAAGGTGCTTCGCGTGCCGTTCGGAGTAAATTTATCGACGTAGCCGTCGCCGCTGCTGCTGGGCTCCGTGACAAAAAGATTGCCCGCGCTGTCAAAGGCCAGAGCGTACGGGTAACTCAGCCCGAAGGCAAAGGTGGTTCGCACTCCGCGGGGAGTATATTTATAGATGTGGCCGCTGCCTTGGTCCGTCACCAAACAGATTGCCTGAGCTGTCAAAGGCCAGACTAAATGGTCGATTCAACCCGGAGGCAAAAGTGCTTCGCACTCCGCCGGGAGTGAATTTATAGATGTTGCCTTCAGCCACCACAAACAGATTGCCCGCGCTGTCGAAGGCCAGACCGGACAGATAACTCAAACTCACTCCGGAGGCAAAGGTGGTTCGCGCTCCATCAGGAGTGAATTTATAGATGTTGCCTTCAGCCGCCATAGACAGATTGCCCGCGCTGTCAAAGGCCATGGCCAATGGGCCATCCAATCCGGAGGCAAAGGCGCTTGATGCTCCGGTCGGAGTGAATTTATAAATGTGGCCGAGGTTCTCCGATATGCCGCTATAGCCATCCGACATAAACAGATTCTGCGCCGGCGCGCTGGAGCAAATCAGGGTGAGCGCTGCCAAACAGATCGTGCTGCCGATGAGATGATGCGCCGCGCCTCGGCTGGATTTGAATTTCGTTTCCGTTTCTTTGTTTTTCATGGTGAAGTCGCCTTTCACCAGTCTTTACAGGAAACAAAAGCCGAAGTTCCTAATTAATTAGAAGCCATCTCGCCATCTTATAAATGGGAGTGGCCGGGTGGCTGTTGATTTTTGGCTTGGGTAAAGACATCGGCGAGGGGAGCGTTTCCGTCCGCCATCGCAGACGTCCCGAGGAGTCATGCGACGAAAGTCAAAAAGCGAACGCCGGCAGCAGGGTAAGAGCACTCTCCGGTGACTGGTAGCGTTACGCTACGCTGAAGAGCGAAATTTTCGTCATATGCCAGAGCCTCTTCGGTGAGTCTGCACGACGACCGAAGAGGCTTTCCTGCGCACTCGATCGTCTTCGCTATTGTTTGGTCATGGTGCCGCTGACGCTTAAGTAAACGGTGCTGGGTGGATCTGAGTCGATGTACTGGAGCTCAGTGCCTCGGTTCACGATGAAAAAATCGAGGCGCCTGGGAAGTCCGGTCGCCGATATCCACGTCATCGCCCCGTGGCCGTTCGTATCCACGGTATAGGTGCCGTCACGGGCGATCTCGGTGGTTTCCCCATACAGTCTCACGATCCAGTCCGCGTGAAAGGTGCCGGTCGCGGGCGTGAATGTGACGAGACCGACGCTACTCCAGGGGACGGATTGTTTGTCATTGCCGACCTTGCCGCCGTAGGTAAAGCCGTTGCCGAGATCAACGTAATTTCCTGACACGTCGTTGATGCTATACGCCTGTGCACTAGGCGAAAAGGCCGGTGCAAGGCCGACAATGCACATTGTTACAGCGAGGAGCAAAGCAGCTCGCACAATAGATTTGCAGTAATGTTTTGTTATCATGGGTTTTCTTTCTTGTTGAGGTTTTGATTTTCTCTTTCATTGGTTTCTACAGGAAGCGAGAGGCGAAGTTCCTAATTAATTTGCGCCTAACCATGCCTGGCTTTGTCAGGGCAAGATTTGTGAAGTTAGAGCGGTCTCAATGGAACGAGAGAATCCTCCTTTGCGGCTGAGACGGCCACCGCTAGAGATGCCGCTACAGATGCCAGCAGCTTTAGAAAATCTTTTTTAACGACACATACCAGACGCGCCCCCTGATATTGGCCTGCCGTTCGTCATAGTTGTTTTCGGAAGTCATTTCCGGCCGTTCACTGTCACTACCGGGAATCTAGCGTGAGATTCCGCAGAAAAGTTGAGCGCGACCGAACACAACATCCAGGATGATGTCATTCCACCGTGCGCCCGTGCTTGTCCTAACGAGCACCACGGCGCGACCCAAAAACAAATCCGCCCGCCGATTTTTCACCGACGGGCAGAAACTTGTTTGATCGCCTGTTACGGTAAAAACGGGGATCTCACCTGATGCGTGGATTTGGACGAGGGCGGAAGAAGTGTCTCGCGGCAAAGTGGGAAACTTGCTTGCCAATGAGCGCGCCTTTCTCAGTTGAGTTCCGGAAATGCATGCCGCCGTAGACACGAGCGTCGAGGATGTCCTGAAGCGCCTGTGAGAAGCTTGTGTAGTGGCGCACTGGTTGTGACAGTCCGGGGACGAGGCTGTCCATGTCGAAGTTGAAGTTGTCCGTCCCGAAGAAGTAGGTCAGCGTCTCGCATGACGCACCGCTGAAGCAGCCGTGCGCGGCCGGATATTCGGGATGGTTCGGAGTGACTACTACTCCTATCCAGTTGGGATCAGGAACCGTGTCTGGATTGCCGTCGGTGTCTCCGGCACGAATCGCAGTCACCGGCCGCCAGAAGTTGTAAAAGAACTTCGAGTCCCAGCAAGCGATAACAGAATCGCTACCGGCGGTTGTAAGTAGTGCGAAGAACCGGGCGTTGTTCAGAAGATTCAATCCCTGGCTGGCGGAGATGCCGCGCCAGGCACGGTTCCACAGCAGCATTGGTTGATCGGAGACGAAACGCGCTAGATCGGTTTGCTCAGGCGTGCGCGCGCTGCCGATCGCCGCTCCGAGACTCTTGGTCTCGTTGTAATCGCGAGCCCAGGTGTCGCTCGACAGATCGGGCGGCGGCTCTGCCCTGAATTGCGACGGACTGTTCAGCGTAAAGGGCCGCACGTATGCGACCTCAGGGGCTTGCGCGGCGAGGAAGCCCGGCGGTGTAGGGATCCACACGCCGGGACCACTGCCTGGTATGTAAGGCACTACGGCGTCGCGCCCATCATTGGCACGGAATAACAGAATTCCAGCCGCCGACTGCTGGCCGACAGAGATGCCGTTGGACTTAGCGGGGCCGTCCGGGATCAGCGCGAGAGACGCTGCGTACTCAGCGTCCAGAACCGCCTGCTGACTAGGAAATAGCGCGACTAACATGTCGTGAGCCGCCGCAGCAGTCGCCGCTTCCGGCGACGCAGGAGTAACCACGTTCGGCGAGACTGCGTAGGAGGTGAACGGGTACCCCTCTATTGCATTGACAGCGTCGTAAATCGCCACGTGAACCATCGCAAGGCGGATGAGCCCTCGCGGCGGTGGCATGGCGGCGACGGCGACGATGGCGTTGGCCGCGTATCCGTTCCAGTCGAGAACGGCGTCCGCGTGCGCGACCGGAGATGACGCGAAGGCGACAAGCCCTAGTGCGATTAGAATTGGGAGAACTGGTATTTTTTTGAACTGAGTTACTGGATTCATGATTTTTCCTTTCTTTGCTTTCCCCGGCGATTAGCCGAGTTAATCTTCTTTTGTTGTTTTGGCCTTCCCCGACCCTGATCGTGAAAAGTCAGTTCTGGCCGTTCAGCAGTCACTACAGGAAATGAGAGACGAGATTCCCAAAAAGTTTTGCGTGGTGGTAAGAACCCAAGGCATGTGACTGGGGACCATGCGCGGCCCGCGTGCCTTTATTGGCGGCTCGCCAATGACTCCAATTAAGCGCAGCTATAGCCTACAAGGTTTACGTAGGTAAATACCTAAAGAACGAGAGATGCGACTTGCGAGATGGTTAGAAGCCATCTGATAGGTAGCCAAGCGCTATGGACACGGGAAGTTCGCGATGGCGAGGGCGCCATCGGTCCGAGCCGGACTGGCGATTGCACGCGAGGCGCGTGCGCTCCCCAGATTAGAAGCGCTTCTTTAGCGCCAGGTACCAGACGCGTCCTCTGATATTGGCCTGCCACGGGTCGTAGCCGTTTTCG
>Ga0209474_10005861_pt1 | contig 10428 bp, 11 predicted proteins | sample GraSoiAngelo_145_FD_185902 | JGI IMG/M metagenome (GOLD analysis project Ga0209474, IMG submission 185902) | Grasslands soil microbial communities from the Angelo Coastal Reserve, California, USA - 14_1009_05_20cm (SPAdes) (version 2) | ecosystem: Environmental > Terrestrial > Soil > Grasslands... | reverse complement strand
GACACGTTCACGCCTATCGGCCCGGCCATCGTCACCGCCGACCAAGTGGGCGACCCGAGCGATCTCGACATGAAGCTGTGGGTCAATGATGAGCTGCGCCAACACGCGAGCACGCGCGACCTGATCCCGGGTGCGTCGTGAAGCAGCGACCGGAACGCCGGTGCGCTGAAGATGAGGAGCCTCGACGGGCTCCGGGTGGTGACCGTGGCGGTGCGAGGCTCGCCGGTGACGAGCGAGATCTCGCCGAAGAAGTCGCCGGGGCCGAGCCGGTTCACGACTTCGCCGCCGCTCGCGACGTCGGCGATGCCGTCGGCGAGGACGAGGAACTCCTTGCCTCGTTCGCCCTCCCGGGCGAGCGTCTGACCCTCGGGGAGCTCGAGCTCGTCCACGAGCGCTGCCAGACCGGCCAGCTCTCGCTTGGAGCAATGATCAAACAACGGGACCTTGCGGAGCTGCTCGACCTTCGGATTTCTGCTCATACAGATAAGACGTACGAGCAGGCTGATTTATTCCGCCGGCAGGCGCTCCGCAAGGGTGTCGAGCACCTTCAGCTGAAGCGCCGGCTGGTTCCGAAGCAGGCTCCGAAACGCCGGCGCCGTGAGGACGAGCAGCCGGCCCCGAGCCGGTTGACCACCTTGCCACGCCGCTTCACCTCGGCCGCGCCCTCGGCGATGACGACGAACTCATGCCCCAGCGCGCCCTCGGAGACGAGCTTGCGCCCGGCCGGCAGGGAGAGCTCGTCGGCGACCGAGGCGATCTCGGCGAGCTCGCGCTTCGAGCAGCGCTCGAACAACGGGACGCGTGCGATGAGGTCGATCTTCGCGTTCTTGCGCAGCATGGAGGCAGATACAGTAAACAGATGGCCGCGCGAAAGACAGACGCTTTCATCGTCGACGCCGTCCGGAGCCCGATCGGCAAGAAGAACGGGACGCTCTCGCACATCCGCGGCGACGACGTCTCCGCGCAGGTCGTGAACGGGCTCGTCGAGCGGACGGGGATCGACCCCGCCGAGGTCGAGGATCTCCAGTGGGGATGTGTCACGCAGATCGAGGAGCAGGCCTGGAACATCGGCCGCAACGTCGCGCTCACCGCAGGCTGGCCGGTCTCGGTCTGCGGGACGACGGTCGACCGCCAGTGCGGCTCGTCCATGCAGACGAACTTCAACGCCGCCGCGGCGGTGTGGTCGGGGCAGCTCGATCTCGTCATCTCCGGCGGCGTCGAGATGATGTCGCGCGTTCCGATGGGTTCGAACCGAGGGTCGATGTCCGACGCGGTGCACGAGCGTTACGACATCGTCATGCAGGGCATCTCGGCAGAGGAGATCGCAGCGAAGTGGAATCTCTCGCGCGAGGACCTCGACCGGTACGCGTACGAGTCGCACATGCGTGCGGCGCGCGCGATCGACGAGGGCCGCTTCGAGAAGGAGATCATTCCGATCGATCTCGACGTTCCAGCTCCCGACTCCGGCACGACGCTCGTCAGGACGCGCTTCGCGGTGGACGAGGCGGTTCGCCGTGAGACGACGGTCGAGAAGATGGCGGCGCTCCAGCCGTCGTTCGTCGCGGAAGGCAAGGTGACCGCCGGGAACTCGAGCCAGATCGTCGACGGATCCGCCGCAGTCATGATCGCCTCCGAGGAGAAGGCATCGCAGCTCGGGCTCGAGCCGCGGGCGCGATTCCTCGGCTTCGGCATCGCCGGCGTCGATCCGCATCTGATGCTGCACGGCAATCCGCAGGCGTGCGACCGGGCGCTCGCGAAGGCCGGGCTCACGTGGGACGACATGGAGGTGATCGAGGTGAACGAGGCGTTCGCGTCGGTCGTCCTCCAGTTCCTGGCGGACACGAATCTCGGCGAGCGCTGGGAGTCCGGCGACGTCAATCCGAACGGCGGCGGCATCTCGCTCGGCCATCCGCTCGGCGCGACCGGCGCCCGCATCACGGCGACGCTCGTGTCGGAGCTCGAGCGCCGCGGCGCCCGCTACGGCATCGCCGCCATGTGCATCGGCTTCGGCCAGGCGATCGCCGGCGTCGTGGAGCGGCTCTCGTAATCCGGTACCAGGTACCGGTCTTTCGCACAACGGAACCAAGGGCCTACACCTGGTACCTGGTACCGGCGTAACTCGACAGGCCCACAGAGCGCTCGTCGCAGGGTTCGTCGTCCTCGGCGCGATCGACGGCGTGTGGGTCGCGCGGCTGCCGGCGCTGAAGCACAAGCTGTCGCTCGACAGCGGGCGGCTCGGGCTCGTCATCTTCGCGGTCACGGCGGTGGCCACGTTGTCGTTGCCCCTCGCCGGCTGGCTCGCCTCGCGGCGGGGGAGCCGCGGGCCCGCCGGTGCCGGGCTCGTCCTCGCGTCGGGAGCGCTGGCCGCCGCAGCCTTCGTCCCGTCATTCGCTCCCATGCTGCTCGTCGCGTGCGGGCTCGGGTCGGGCATCGGGGTGGCCGACGTCTCGCTGAACGCGCACGGCATCGAGCTCGAGCGCCGGACCGGCCGTCACCTGCTCTCGCCGTTGCACGCAGCGTGGAGCTTCGGGCTGCTCGGCGGCTCGGCGGTCACCGCCGTATCGGCGGCGGTCGGAGTACGGCTCCAGGCCGAGCTGCCCGCCGTGGCCGCCGCCCTCGTCGTGATCACGCTCCTTGCCACTCCGCGGCTGCTGCCCGGGACCGCGGCCGAGGTCGAGACGGCGCACTTCGCATTGCCGCGCGGAGCGCTCGCGCTTCCCGCGGTGTTGATGTTCTGCGCCTTCTTCGTCGAGTCGGCGGCGATGAACTGGAGCGCCGTGTTCCTGAGCGGCCCGGCCGGGGCGAGCTCCGCCGTCGCAGCCGGCGCCGTCGTCGCGTATGCGGCCGCGATGGGCGCGGCGCGGCTGTTCGGCGACCGGTTGCTCGTGCGCTGGGGCTTCGGCGGGCTCGCCCGTCGCAGCGGGGCGATCACGTGCGCCGGCACGCTTCTCGCCATCACCACCCGCTCGACCGTTCCTGCGCTCGCCGGCTTTGCGCTCGTCGGCGTCGGTTGCGCCGCGATCGTCCCCGCACTGTTTCGCATCGGTGGCTCGATGCCCGGCGTCTCGCAGAGCGCCGGCGTGGCCGCGGTCGCGACCGCGGGCTACACGGGCGGCCTGATGAACGGGCCCGTCGTCGGTTTCGCCGCGCGCGGCGTCGGACTCAGTGGCGCGCTCGGGCTGCTCGCCGTCGCGGGTGCCGTCATCGTCGTGCTCGGTCCGCGATTAGGGTCTCGCGCATGAAAGTCGGCGTCGTGGGTCTCGGGGCGATGGGCGCGGGCATCGCGCAGCTGTGCGTCGAGGCCGGCCTCGAAACGGTCGGCCGGGAGGTCACCCCGGACCTGGGCGAGAAGGCGCGCGACCGCATCGGCCACTTCCTCACGCGCAAGGTGGAGAAGGGACAGATCGAGTCGTTCGACCTCGCGCTCCTGACGACGACGACTGAGCTCGCCGATCTCGCCGACTGCGACCTCGTCATCGAGGCGATCGTCGAGGAGCTCGCCCCCAAGCAGGAGCTCTTCGCCGAGCTCGCGCGCATCTGCCGTCCCGATGCGGTGCTCGCGACGAACACGTCCGCGCTCTCTGTGACCGAGATCGCGTCTGCGGCGTCCTCGCCGGAGCGCATCGTCGGCATGCACTTCTTCAACCCGGCGCCGCTCATGCCGCTCGTCGAGATCGTGCGCGCCGAGCTCAGCTCCGACGAGGCCTTCGACGCCGCATACGCGCTGGGCGAGCGGCTCGGCAAGCATCCGATCCGCTGCCACGACACGCCGGGCTTCGTCGTCAACCGCGTGCTCATCCCGCTGCTCAACGACTGCATTCGCGTGCTCGACGAAGCGCGGGTGAGCGCCGAGGATCTCGACGCCGGCATGAAGCACGGCGCCGGCTGGCCGATGGGCCCATGCGAGCTGCTCGACCTCGTCGGCATCGACGTGCACGTGCACGCGAGCGAGGCGCTCTACGGCAAGCTGCGCGAGCCGCGCATGGCGGCGCCGCCGCGGCTCGTGGCGATGGCCAACGCCGGTCTCTACGGCCGCAAGAGCGGCCGCGGCTTCTACGCCTACTAGACGACGATGTCGACCGGCCTCGCCGCCGTCGTCTTTCTCGTTTCGCTCGTTGCGACGTTGTATGCGGCCGCGGTGTTCGCCGAGCGGCTCGACCATCTCGGCGAGCGGCTCGGCCTGCCGGAGGGTTTGCTCGGCCTGCTGACCGCTCTCGGCGCCGACGCGCCCGAGCTCTCCACCGCGATCGTCGCGCTCGCGACCGGCGCGAACGCCGTGGGGTTCGGCGTCGTCGTCGGCTCGAACGTCTTCAACATCGCAGCCATGATCGGGCTGAGCGCGATCGTGTGCGGCGGTGTGCGCATCGAACGCGACGCGCTCGCGCTCGAGGGCGGCGTCGCGCTCGGAGTCACGCTGGTCGCGGTGCTGTTCGCCTTCGGCGTGCTGCCCGCCTGGGCGACGGTCGTGCTCGAGGCGGCGATTCTCGTGCCGTACGCCGCAGTCGCGTTCCGCCGCGAGCTCGAGGGACGGACGCATCCGCCACAGGTGGACGTCCGCGCGCTGCTGCTGATCCCGCCGGCCCTCGCCGTGATCGTGCTCGGCAGCATCGGAATGGTGCACGCAGCCCTGCGCCTAGGAGACGCAGCGGGAATGTCCAAGGTCCTCGTCGGAGTCCTCGTCCTCGCCGTCGTGACGAGCCTTCCGAACGCGTACACCGGCGTGCGGCTCGGGCGCGCGCGCCGCGGCTCCGCGCTCGTCAGCGAGACGATGAACTCGAACACGATCAACCTCGTCGGCGGCCTGGCGATCCCGGCGCTGTTCGTCACTGCGAGCGTGCGCAGCGGGCTCGAGCGCGCGGACGGCATCTGGCTTCTCGCCGCGACTGCGCTCGCGGTCGGTTTGCTCTTGCCGCGCCGGGGGATGGGACGTCCGGGCGGCGTGTTGCTCGTTGCTTCGTGGGTCGCATTCGCGGTCGTTCAGGGCATCGTCGGCGGCTGACGGCCCGTTACACAACCTTTACGGACCGCTCAAATGCGCGAAACGGCACCCGGGGATACTCTGATCGTGATGCGGCGCGTCGCCATCCTCTGCCTGCCCGTGCTTGCGCTCGCGCTGCCTGCGACGGCGCTCGGCCTGCGGGCGGCAGCCAGTGACGGCACGCTCGTCGTCCAGAACGGGACGGCGCCGCGCGGCCTCGCCGTCGTCACGCTCGTCATCAACGGCACTGCCATCGGCCACGTCTCGACGGGCTCGCCGGACCAGGTCGACACGGTGGTCATCGACGACCCGAACAACACGAACAACATCGGCGCGAGCGTGGCGAACGGCGCGCCGTCGTTGACGCGCAAGACGATCTCGGCGACCGAGACGAAGTTCATCGGGAGCGACTTCCGGTTCCGCGCCGCCGACGGCGTGTACAAGGTCTGGATCTACGGCACGGGTGTCAGCGTGTTCGCGGTGGGCAAGGGCACGGTCGTGCTCCAGGGCTCGCCCGATGCCGGTGCCGCCGACGGCAAGTACTCGCTCAACGGCCAGGACTGGCGCTCGCTGCCGGCCGTGCCGACCGATCTGCTGAAGATCACGTCGAGCGGATAGTGGCCACGAAGTCGCAGACGGTTCTCGTCGTCGAGGACGAGGCGTCGATCGCGTCCTTCGTCGCCGCGTATCTGAAGAACGCGGGCTACACCGTTCGCACCACCGCGAGCGGGAACGAGGCGCTGCGTCTCGTCGAGTCCGAGAAGCCCGCCCTCGTCGTCCTCGACCTCATGTTGCCCGACCTCGACGGCGTCGAGGTCTGCAAGCGCATTCGCCAGAACAGCGACCTGCCGGTGCTCATGCTGACCGCGCGCGACGAGGACGTGGACAAGATCATCGGCCTCGAGGTCGGCGCCGACGACTACATGACGAAGCCCTTCAACCCGCGCGAGCTCGTCGCCCGGGTGCGGGCGATCATGCGCCGCTCGACGACGCACGGCGTCGACCGCGAGAGCGCGGTTCTCCGGCACGGCGACCTCGTCGTCGACGCGGGCCGGCGCGAGGCGAAGGTGGGCGAGACCGAGGTCCAGCTCGCGCCGAAGGAGTTCGACCTGCTCTGGGAGCTGCTCGACCACCGGGGGCTCGTGCTCACCCGCGACCAGCTGCTCGAGCGCGTGTGGGGATATACGTTCGCCGGCGACACGCGTACGGTCGACGTGCACGTGCGCCAGCTCAGACGCAAGCTGGGCGACGCGTCGCCGATCGTCACCGTGTGGGGTGTGGGCTACAAGGTGAGCCCGGCGCCGGCGCGCGAGACTCCCGCGGCTTGATCTAGGAGTACATTCGGGCCGTGCTCGGCTCCCTCCGCTTCCGGCTTCCGGCGATCTTTCTCGTCGGCGTGGTCCTCGCCGGGATCGTCGCGACGGTCATCTCCATCCGCTTCTTCCAGAGCTACACGCGAACGCGCACGATCCACGAGCTGCGGTCGGAGTCGATCGGCATCGTGTCGTTGTACGCGACGCAGGCCGGCGCGCAGGAGGTGCCGGTCGTGACGCTCCGCAAGGCGATCGGCGGCGACCAGATCTACTACGTCCCGATCGTCCCGGGCGCGTCGCTCTTCACCGGCCCGCTCCCGCACCTGCCCGTCGGGACCTTGACTCGCAAGCAGCTCGCGTCCACCGAGCCGACGACGCTCGACCGGCGCGCTCGTGGTCGCCAAGCCCGCCTCGCAGCTCCGGAGCGGCTGGCTCGTCCTGCTCGAACGGCTCGCGATCGCGTTCGGCGGGGGCGTCCTCGTCGCCGGCCTCGCAGCGGTGTATCTCACGCGCCGCATCGCACGGCCTCTGATGGCCCTCTCCGCGGCGGCGGACGAGATCGCAGCGGGCGAGTACGGGATCGAGGTGCCGCATCCCCGTGGACGGGACGAGATCGCGCAGCTGTCGGCACGCTTCGCGGACATGGCCGCGAAGCTCGGAGAGGCCGAGCAGCTCTCCCGGATGTTCCTCATGTCGGTGTCGCACGAGCTGCGCACGCCGTTGACGGCCATCCGCGGGCACGTCTCCGCGTTGCGCGAGGGCGTGATCCAGGACCCGGAGGCGTACAGCTCGTCGCTGGCGGTGATCGAGGAGGAGGCGATGCGGCTCGAGCGGCTCGTCGGCGACGTGCTCGATCTGGCGAAGCTCAATGCGCACCGCTTCACCGTCCTCGAGGAAGAGGTCGACATGCGCGAGCTCTGCGAGCGGGCGTATGCGGCCTTCGGCGAGGTGGCGCGCCAGCGCTCGATCGACTACCGCCGCGACTTCGAGGTCAGGCCCGTGATCGTCACGGACGGAGACCGCGTGCTGCAGATCATCTCCAATCTGCTCTCGAATGCATTCCGGTGGACGCCGCAAGGGGGCCGCGTCTCGCTCGCGCTCGGGGCCGAGAACGGCGCGGTCTCGGTCGTCGTCTCCGACTCCGGACCGGGTATCTCCCCGGAGGAGCGGGAGCGCATCTTCCGGCCGTTCTGGTCGCGCGACGGCGGCGGCACCGGGCTCGGCCTCGCGATCGCACGCGAGCTCGCGTTCGCGCTCGGCGGACGCATCGACCTGCGCAGCGAGCCTGGGCTCGGCGCGCGCTTCGAACTGATCCTTCCTACTTAAGGCGAAAGTGCTGGCGCACTTCCGCCTTTTTGAGGGTCCCGCTTCGCGGGAGCGGACGCGGGCAAAGCCCGCGTCCTCTTGGGTCCGTGGGCGAGACGGATGTTCTGCGCTCGCGGTGGCGGCTATCGCCGTCCCCGCGCGCTAGTGCGGCCGGCTCGAACGCTTCGCGTTCGCTCCGTCCCGTGTTGGTCGAGTTTGGCGCGGCGCTTACAGCCGTCTAGCCGGCTTGTTGCTCGGGGCGGTCGATGTGGTACACGACCGCGCTGCTCCCGGCGTGGGGCTCGAGCGCGGCCTCGATGCGTGCGAGGCGCTCGTTCGCGCTCCGCCAGCCGGAGCTGATCAGGTCGACGAGGAGGGCGAGATCGTCGATGCGCGCGTTTCTCTCTGCGAGCAGGTCGGTCTCGATTCGCTCCATGCGCCTGATCATCTGGTTCATGAGCCCGCGCACCTCGGCGAGATGCCGCGCGCTCGGCCGGAAGTGCTCTCGCAGGCCCTCCTCGATCTGGCCGGGAAGCCCGGCTTGGAGAACGGTTGTCGCCGCCGCGAGCGACTCGACCTGGACGCGGGCCCGCTCGAGCGCGGCGTCGAGCGCCGCGGGATCGGCGCGCGACTCGCGCGCTCCCGCAATCCGCTCCAGTGCCCGCTGCACGGCAGACTCGTCCATCGCGGCGACGTTACCGTGGCCGTCGGATGGACATCTCCGAGCTGGACTACGAGCTTCCGCAGGAGCTGATCGCCCAGCATCCGGCCGTGCGACGGGACGAATCGCGGCTCCTCGTCTTCGAGCGCGCGACGGGTGCGCTGCGCCACCGGCGCTTCTCGGAGATCGCCGAGGAGATCGGCGATCGCCTGGTCGTCGTGAACGACACGAGGGTCGTGCCGGCGAGGATCCCGATCGAGAAGCCGAAAGGCGAGGTGCTTCTTCTGGAGCGGATCGACGACGCGCTCTGGGAGGGGCTCGCTCGCCCGACACGGCGGCTGAAGGCGGGCGCGACGTACGGGCCGGTGGAGCTGATCGAGCATCTCGGAGCGGGCCGGTGGCGCCTGCGGCTCGCCGGCGAGCCGGCGGGGGAGACGCCTCTGCCGCCGTACATCACCGAGCCGCTCGACGATCCCGAGCGCTACCAGACCGTCTACGCGCAAGAGCCCGGATCGGCCGCGGCCCCAACCGCAGGCCTGCATTTCACGCCGGAGCTGCTCGATCGGCTCCACGTCGAGCGCGTGACGCTGCACGTCGGTCTCGACACGTTCCGCCCCGTCGGCGAGGCGCGGCTCGAGGAGCACCGCATGCACGGCGAGCGCTACTCGGTCGCGGACGCAGCGTGGGGTCGTATCGAGGCCGCCTCGCGCGTGCTCGCCGTCGGAACGACGACCGTGCGCGTCCTCGAGACGCTCGCGCGGGGCGGGCCGCACTCCGGCCGGACCGACCTCTTCATCACACCGGGGTTCGAGTTCCGGCGCACGGACGCGCTGCTGACGAACTTCCACCTGCCGCGCTCGACGCTGCTCGCGCTCGTGATGGCGTTCGCCGGGGTGGAGGAGACGCGACGGCTCTACCGCGTCGCGGTCGAGGAGCGCTATCGCTTCTACTCGTTCGGCGATGCCATGCTGATCCTGTGAGCTGCTTCACGATCGAGGCGACGGACGGCGCCGCACGCGCCGGCGTGCTGCACACGGCGCACGGCGACGTTCCGACTCCGGCCTTCATGCCGGTCGGGACGAAAGGGACGGTCAAGTCGCTCGACCCGCACGAGCTGCGCACGCTCGGCACACGCATCCTGCTCGGCAACACGTACCACCTGCACTTCCGTCCGGGCGAGGACGTCATCGCCGAGCTCGGCGGCCTGCACGCCTTCATGGGCTGGGACGGGCCGATCCTCACCGACTCGGGCGGGTTCCAGGTCTTCTCCCTCCGCGACACGCTGCTCTCAGCGGACGACGACGGCGTCACGTTCCGCTCCGTGTACGACGGCAGCCCGGAGCGGTTCACACCCGAGCTTGCCGCGGCCATCCAGACCGCCCTCGGCTCCGACGTCGCCATGTGCCTCGACATCTGCCCACCGGCCGGCGTGCCGCACATGGACCTGGAGCGCGCCGTTCGGCGGACGACGCTCTGGGCGGCGCGGCAGCGCGAGCTTCCGCGCGCGCCCGGCCAGCTCCGCTTCGCGATCACACAGGGTGGACTCGACCGCGAGCTGCGCGCGCGCTCGTCCGAGGGCCTCGCCGAGCTCGACTTCGACGGATACGCGATCGGAGGCCTGTCGGTCGGGGAAGAGCGGGCGCCCATGTTCGCCGCGACGACGGAGGCAGCCGCCGCGCTTCCGGCGGTCAAGCCGCGCTACTTCATGGGCATCGGCGATCCGGAAGGCGTGATCGAGGTGATCGCTCGGGGCGTGGACATGTTCGACTGCGTGCTGCCGACGCGCACGGCGCGCACGGGCAGCGCGCTCACCTGGGAGGGCCGGCTGAACCTGCGCAACGCTCGGTTCGCCCGCGACCCGCGGCCGATCGACGACGGCTGCGCCTGTCCTGCCTGCACGCGGTTCACGCGCGCGTACGTCCGGCACCTCGTCAACCAGGAAGAGATTCTCGGCCTGCGGCTGCTGAGCCTGCATAATCTCCGCTTCTTGCTCGATCTCGTCGTCGCCGCGCGGGAGGCGATCGAACGCGGCGCCTTCGCATCGTGGAGCGCGGACGCGCTCGCCCGGCTCGCCCGGCCAACGGAAAAGGAACTCACCCCATGAGCGGCCCCGGCTTCCTCCTCATCATCGTCGCGTTCGCCTTTCTCTACTTCGTCATCGTGCGGCCCCA
>Ga0209474_10005860_pt1 | contig 10429 bp, 11 predicted proteins | sample GraSoiAngelo_145_FD_185902 | JGI IMG/M metagenome (GOLD analysis project Ga0209474, IMG submission 185902) | Grasslands soil microbial communities from the Angelo Coastal Reserve, California, USA - 14_1009_05_20cm (SPAdes) (version 2) | ecosystem: Environmental > Terrestrial > Soil > Grasslands... | reverse complement strand
CGCGGACGGGCTGAACCAGGCGATCACGCGCAACCCGCGCGAGGTTTTCCTGATCGAGGGCCACACCGACGCGGTCGGAAACGATGTCGACAATCTGTCGCTGTCGGACCGGCGCGCCGAATCCGCTGCGGCATTGCTAACCCAGCAGTTCGGCGTGCCCGCGGAAAACCTGACCTCACAAGGTTACGGCGCGCAGTACCTGAAAGAGCAGACCAGCGGCCCGAGCCGAATCAACCGGCGTGTCACCATTCGCCGCATCACCCCGCTGCTCAACGGCGGAACAGCATCGCTGCCGCCTCCGCCTCCCGGCACCGCACCGCCGCGGTGAGATGATGTCTTTGCTCAGCGTAACGGCCGGGAGCAATCCCGGCCGTTTTTCGATCGTGCATCGTATGTCGGCGAAGCCGCGGCAGACCCGAAGGTGAGGCCACGCTCCCAGTTCAGCTCTTGTCGCTATCCAGTCTGAAGATGTCGGAGCCTTCGCCGAGCGATAGCAAGCCTGCGTCTGCGTACAGATTCAGCTTGGCACGGGTGTCGATGATGTCGAGGTTGCGCATTGTCAACTGGCCGATACGGTCCGCTGGCGTGAACGCCGCATCGCCCACCTTCTCCATGCTCAGCCGCTCCGGCTGATAGGTCAGGTTGGGGCTCTCGGTGCTCAATATCGAGTAGTCGTTGCCGCGGCGCAGCTCGAACATCACCTCACCGGTGACTGCGCGAGCCACCCAACGCTGGGCTGTTTCGCGCAGCATGAGAGCTTGAGAATCGAACCAGCGCCCCTGGTAGAGCAATCGGCCAAGGCGCAGGCCGCTGATCCGGTATTGCTCGACGGTGTCTTCGTTGTGGATGCCGGTGATCAGGCGTTCGTAGGCGATGTGCAGCAGCGCCATTCCGGGAGCTTCGTAAATACCGCGGCTCTTGGCCTCGATGATCCGGTTCTCGATCTGGTCGCTCATTCCAAGCCCATGTCGACCGCCGATGGCGTTGGCCTCGAGGAACAGCGCGACCGGATCGGCGAAGCTCTGGCCATTCAGTGCGACGGGCTGTCCCTCCATGAAACGCACGGCGACCTTTTCGGCCCTGACGCTGCAGTCGTCGCGCCAAAACGGCACGCCCATGATGGGATCGACGATCTTGATGCCACTGTCCAGGCGCTCAAGATCCTTGGCCTCGTGGGTTGCACCAAGGATATTGCTGTCGGTCGAATAAGCCTTTTCGGCGCTCATCTTGTAGTCGAATCCATTGGCGGCGAGGTACGCCGACATCTCCGCGCGGCCGCCCAGTTCGTCGATGAACTCCTGATCGAGCCACGGCTTGTAGATCCGCAAGTTCGGATTGGTCAGCAGGCCGTAGCGATAGAACCGCTCGATGTCGTTGCCTTTGAAGGTGGAGCCATCACCCCAGATGTTAACGCCGTCTTCCTTCATTGCCGCTACCAGCATCGTGCCAGTCACAGCGCGACCAAGCGGTGTGGTGTTGAAGTACGTGGCGCCGCCGGTGGAGATGTGGAAGGCACCAGACTGAATGGCTGCAAAACCTTCGTGGACCAATTGCGTACGGCAATCCACGAGTCGGGCCTTTTCGGAGCCGAAGTCTAGCGCCCGGCGCGGAATCTCGTTGTAGTCAGCCTCGTCGGGCTGGCCGAGATTCGCGGTATAGGCAAAGACGCGGGCGCCCTTTTGTCTCATCCACAGCAGCGCCGCGCTGGTGTCGAGACCGCCCGAGAAAGCGATGCCGATTTTTTCGCCCTTGGGCAGGCTTTTCAAGATCGTACTCATAGAGCTTCCAATCGATCGAAATAGCTGATGTCGTTTGCGGCTTGATGGCGCGAATATCAAATTTCTCGCCGATGGGCACGCGTTTAATAGCGGCGGGCGTGATGGACTTGCTCACACCGGACGGGCGGGACCTGTTTCCTTCCCACGAAGCCGTTGCCGCCAGCGGTACCCCGGCCAGCCCAGCCGCATCAGTGCGGCCTCGATGCCCTGATCGGATAATCGTGTCGACGGCCAGCGGTAGATGAAGGCATAGGCCAGCCAAACCACAATGAACGTCACCAGCCCCGCGGCTGCGACATCGGTGAAAAAGTGCCCGCCGAACGCCATGCGCAGCACGCTGGTCGTCACCCCGAACAAAGTGGCCGCCGTATAAGCCAGCGGACGCCATGCCGGCGGCGCCAGCGCCGCGGGCGCATAGGTCCAGAAAGCGGTGGCGCCTTCGCCGGAGAAGAACGAACAGTTACGGCCGCAGCTTCCGCGCGGATCCCACCACGCCACGAATTGATCCGGGCCGTTGAATTGCGTCACCACCACCGGGCGCGGCCGGCCCCAGTAGCTCTTGAAGGTAAGGTTAGTAAGAACGCCCGCCGAGAGAATAAGCGTGACAAGCAAGAAAACCATGGCCCGCCCTGAGATCAACAGCGGTCGGTCCGGCCGCACCAGTTTTGCCAGCAACGCGAGAATCGCGGGGGCGGCGAGAGCCCAGGCGATCCACATCGCGCCGTCACGCGCGATCGCGGCCAGCGTGTTGAGCTTGAGCGGAAAGCTTTTGCTGGTTGCGTCATAGAACAAGGCCGCAAGCTTCAGATCGAGCTCGGGATGAATACCGAACAGCGATGCAGTAACCAGCGCTAAGCCCAACGCGATGAAAAGTCCGGTCCGGTTCATGGCCGGGGTTTAGCCGAGGCGGTCGGTCATGAAAAGCTTCGCGTTGGTTACACCGGGGGCGGCGGTGAATGTGAAGGCAACGGAGGCGGCTGCCTCATCGGGCGCGGCGGTTCGCGCCAAGCCCCGGCATTGCGGCCAGCGATCATCCAATAGACGAGGCCGGCGACGATCCCGGCGCCGGTCATGATTTCGAGATGACGCCGGACGATGCCATCGAAGCGAAATGTCGCGGTGTCGAATGGCACCAGCCCGAGATAACAGGCAAGACCTACCAGCCCGCCGCCGACCGCGTAGGTCAGCGCACCCCTGACGTAAAACGCTTCGGTGATCGCGACCACGAGCAGCGCCGGAAGCAAGGCAAACCCGCTGATGAAGATGAAGCCGAACCCGAGCACGATGTTCAGCGCGCCCTGATCCACCGGACCGCTGCCGAGGTCGCTGAATTCCGGAAACAGCACCGCGCCGATCACGATCATTCCCGCCACCAGACACGCGGCCAGGAATGCGAACAGGATGACGAATAACCGGCCGATCAATGCCATGGAGTCGCACCCAGTCGCGCCATGGCTAATCCGTCATCGCCATAGCGCGCAGCGCCTGCCGTTCGCGCACCGACAATTTCTCGGTCTCCGATTTCAGCTGACCGCACGCGGCAAGGATATCGCGGCCGCGCGGGGTGCGCACCGGCGAGGAATAGCCGGCGTTGAAAATATATTCGGAGAATTTTTCGATCTGGTCCCAGTCCGAGCATTCGTAACGCGTGCCCGGCCACGGATTGAATGGAATGAGATTGATCTTGGCCGGAATCCCCTTCAACAGCTTCACCAGGAGCTTGGCGTCAGCAAGCGAATCATTGACGCCCTTCAGCATGACATATTCGAAAGTGATCCGCCGCGCATTGGAAGAACCAGGATAGTCGCGACAGGCCTGCAACAACTCGGCTATCGGATATTTGCGATTCAGCGGCACCAGCTCATCGCGCAACTCGTCACGTACTGCATGCAGCGAGACCGCCAGCATGACGCCGATTTCGTTCCCGGTGCGGATGATGTTTGGGACCACGCCCGAGGTCGATAGCGTGATGCGGCGGCGGGAAATGCCGATCCCCTCATTGTCCGAGACGATCAGCAGCGCATCGCGCACCGCCTCGAAATTGTATAAGGGCTCGCCCATGCCCATCATGACGACGTTGGTGACGAGACGGCCGCCGGAAGGTGTCTCGCGATCGGCCCAGTCGTTGAGCCGATCGCGCGCGACCATGATCTGGCCGACGATTTCGCCGGCGGTGAGATTGCGCACCAGCCGCTGGGTGCCGGTGTGGCAAAATGAGCAATTCAGGGTGCAGCCGACCTGCGAGGAGACGCACAGCGTGCCCCGATCGGTCTCCGGAATGTAGACGCACTCGACTTCATGCGCCTTCTCAATCGAATCGCCGCTCGGCAGCCGTAACAGCCATTTGCGGGTGCCGTCGTTGGAGACCTGCTCGGCAACCACCTCGGGACGCGCGACGGTGAAATGCGCTGCGAGCTGGCTGCGCATTTCCTTCGAAATGCTGGTCATCTCGCCGAAATTCTTTGCGCCCCGCACATAAGTCCAGTGCCAGAGCTGTTGCACGCGCATTTTCCGCTGCGCGGGGGGCACGCCGATCGCCGCTAGCCGTTCGCCAAGCTCGGCACGCGACAGCCCGACAAGCGATGGCTTGGCAGGCGGCACATAGGTTTCAAGCGCGACTTTTTCCAAAGCCGGGATTTCGCCGGAGTTCGCCTGGCGTGAAGTGCTGGTCAACAATTGGGTCATGCTGCATCAAATAGGCCTTCCGGCGTCTGCTGGGAAGGCATCAAACGCATCGATGTTAACGGCGCAAGCGCGCTCAGCGCCTGCAGTCCTGGGCCAGACGATCAAGCGCCTGGGCTAGTCCTTTCAGGGAGAAGGTGTCTGTTGTTTCCGTGCCCTTGGCCGACATGCCCTTGACCACGACATCGGAGGCCTTGCGCATCGCCTCGACCAGCCGCTCTTCCTCGGCGGCATTCTTGATCCAGAGCCCATCACCCTGAGTGTACATCGCATAGCTCGCGCCGCCGACCTCCAAGGTCGATTCCGATCCCGGCTTGAGCGTATAACCGATCATGACCGAAACTTCGTTGCTGACTTTTTCCGCCGGACGAGTGGACACAAAGGCATAGGCCGGATCGCGCGGACGATTCGGTGGATTGGTTTTCGACGAGGAGGGTTTAGCGAGCGCGAAGCACACCTTCTTGCCATTGGGCGTCGCGGTATAGGCGCCCCAAGTGCCGAACTGCCCGATCAGCGTCGGCTCCGCGCCGCCAGCGACCGCTGGCTTTGTTTCCGGTTTTGCCGATTCGGGTTTTGCGGCCTGGGATTTTGCGGCGTTTGGTTTTGAGGCGTCTGGTTTTGCGGCGTCCGGTTTTACCGGCGCCGGCTTGGCAGTGCCCGTTGACGCTTTCGGCGGCGCGCCCTGCGCTCCGGCAAGGCTCGTCGACCCACAAAGCATCGCACTCACCGCCAGAGCTGTCGGTATTTGCCGCACGAATATGATCAAAACCGGTCCCTCAAAATAAAGCTGGTCTCGCAATATTGTGACTGGAAGATGGCTCCGACATCTCTCCGTCACACTGAGAGGCATAGCCGCCAGACCCGTTTTTGGGAAGCCGCTCAGGATGGCGTGTGAAGCGGCGCATCGTGAACTACGTGCACGACGACGGCGATTCGGCTCGCGGTCAGGCTTTCGGCCGCGCGGCGCGCTGTTTCTCCCACTGCGCGTCGGTCCATTGCAGCAAGTCCTCGGCTCCGGAGCTGCGCAAATGCGCGCCGCCGTCCTGCACTACCATCTCGCCATTGATGTAACCGGCGGAATCCGAAACCAGAAAACTCGCAAGATCCGCAAGCTCGCGATGTTCGCCGACGCGGCCAAGCGGGTTCCTCGAGGCCCAGTTTTCGTCGCGGCCCTCGGGCCGAAGCTGACCGGAAGCACCGGCTGTTGGAAACGCGCCGGGCGCGATCGCGACGGTTCGAATCCCCTTGGGTCCCCACTCGACAGCCAGACTCTTTGTCATGGCCAGAATGGCCGATTTGGCCATCGCAGACGGCACGGTGAAAGCGCGGCCGGTAATCGTCGAGGTCGAGAGGATGCTGAGCACCACGCCGTTGTGTCGGCCTTGAATCCAGCGCTTGCCGGCGCCGAGCGTGCAATACATCGCGCCGTGCAATGTCGGTGCAAGAATCGCATCTGCCGCGCGAAACGACAATTGCTCGGTCTGCGCGATGAAGGTGGCGGCGGCGTTGTTGACCAGCACATCGAGCGGCGCATCGCCCCAGACCTCATCCAGCATCGCGTCCACGGCGGCCCCGTCGCGAATATCGCAGCGAACAACGCTAACCTTGCCACCTAGATCGCTGCGGATCCCGGCTGCTGTCGTTTCCAGCAGTTCGAGCCTGCGTCCGCAGATGACGAGTTCGGCGCCAAGCTCGACGAAGCGGCGTCCCATCGCGGCGCCGAGCCCGGAACCGCCGCCGGTAACCAGTATCCTCTTTCCCGCCAGCAGCCCTTTTTCAAACATCGGTCAAACCCTCTTAGCGAGCGGCAGGTATGCCAATCGAATCAGATTGTGGCCCGGCTTTAAATCCGGCATGAAGCATCAGCATCAAACTGTGCGTCCGAAAAACGGGTATGTCCATGAAAGCCATTCTCTGCTCGCAATATTGCGGCCCCGACGATCTCGCGCTGGAGGAAGTACCTGATCCCGTGGCTGGGCCCGGTGAGGCCGTGATCGCGATCAAGTCCGCGGCGCTGAATTTTTTCGACCTTCTGATGATCCAGGGCAAGTACCAGATCAAGCCGCCTTTTCCGTTCTCTCCGGCCGCCGAAGTAGCGGGCGTGATCGAAAGCATCGGGAGCGGGGTGAGCGATCTGAAACCCGGTGACCGCGTGGTGGCGTCGTGCGGTCATAATGGCGCGCGCGAAAAGATCGCGCTGCCGGCCAATGCAATCGTCAAAATTCCAGACAATCTCGACTTCGATCGCGCCGCCGGCATCATCATCATCTACGGCACCGCATTGCATGCGCTGGAAGATCGCGCCAGCCTGAAACCCGGCGAGACCATGGCTGTGCTAGGCGCTGCCGGCGGCACCGGCCTGGCGGCATGCGAACTCGGCAAGCTGATGGGCTTGAAGGTGATCGCCTGTGCCTCCTCTGACGAAAAGCTTGAATTCGCAAAGGCCCATGGCGCCGAGCTGGGGCTGAATTACGCCACTGAGGATCTCAAGGAAGGCCTGCGGCGATTGACCGGCGGCAAGGGCGCCGACATTGTTTTTGACCCGGTCGGCGGCAGCTACGCCGAGGCCGCGCTGCGCTCGATCGCGTGGGAAGGCCGTTTCCTCGTGATCGGATTTGCGGCCGGCGAGATTCCGAAGATGCCGCTCAACCTGGCGCTGCTCAAGGGCTGTGACATCCGTGGCGTATTCTGGGGCGCGTGGGCGCGGCTCAACGCTCAGAAGAACCGCGCCAATCTCGTAAAGCTGGTGAAGTGGGCGGCCGAGGGCAAGATCTCATCGCATGTCGACCGCACGTTCCCGTTGGCGCAAACCTCGGATGCCCTGAAAGTGCTGGCGGGCCGCAAGGCCATGGGCAAGGTGATCTTGCATCCCTGAGCAGGGTTACGAATCGCCCGCGACATCGTCCGGAGCTGCGCTACCCAGCCGCTTCAACGCGGCACGCGCGGCGTCGCGATGCTCCGCCGTGATATGGCTCGCGACCAGGCGGATCGCAGTGGCGAGCACGGCGGCATCGTCGGTAAAACCGAGGATCGGCAGCATGTCCGGAATGAAATCGAAGGGCAGGATGAAGTAGGCGATGGCGCCCAGAAGCGCGCCCTGCACGTGGCGCGGCGTCTGCTTGTCGAACGCACAGTAATAGGCTGCGAGCAAATCCTCGGCGAAGGGAAGCTGCGATACCACCCGCTTCAATTTGATCCAGAAGCGCCGGCGCACACCTTCGCGGTCTTTGGCCAGCCGGTCGGCCGGCTCAAAACCCACGGTGTGTTCAGTTGCCATTGCCCGGGCTCCCGGAAGACCAGCGCGGCCGATCGCCGCGGCGGTTATCGACAAAATGGGGACATCGCGCTGCCCCCGCAAGCCGCCAGATCAGGATACGCCGAGCTGCCCGGCGATCGCATTCATCGCGGCTGCAAGCTCGATGTCGCGCATCGTGACCCCGCCGGCGTCGTGGGTCGCCAGCACGACTTCTACCGTCTTGTAAACATTGCGCCATTCCGGGTGATGATCGCGCTTTTCAGCGACCAGCGCCACCCGTGACATGAATCCGAAGGCTTCGTTGAAGTCCTTGAAGGTGAAAGTACGCGCGATCGCCTCGCGGCCGGGAACCTTGGTCCAGCCGGGTAAGCCCTTCAGAGCCGATGTTCGCGCCTCCGCCGACAACCGCTCGGCCATCTCTGCCTCCCGTTCCATCTTCATCCAATCTAGCACCGGACGAGACCTCGGGGATACCCGCCGCAAGACGTCGTCAAACCCGCATCCAAAGCCTCCCGGTAACCATGACGCAGATGTAAGAGCGCCTTGGCGGCAAATTTGCTACACTTATTCAGGAAACCGCATTGGCCACATGAAATTGAGCCCCAAACGATCGTTTGCCAGATGAGCGGCGGCCTCGAGCTTGCCACGCCGCCCGCGCCGTCGTCGCCTCGCTTGGCCAAGCGGAAGACGATGTTCGTGACGCTGGCGGGCATCCTCGCCGTGCTCGGCGGGTTCGTCGGCGCCTACTACTTCGCGATGCGGCCGGTGAGCTTGCGGATCGCGGTCGGCCCCGCCAGCAGCGATGATCTCAAGGTAGTTCATGCACTGACGCAGGCCTTCAATCAGGCCCACAGTCACGTCCGTTTGCGCCCGGTGCAGACCGATGGGGCCGCTGCCAGCGCCACTGCGCTTGAAGAGGGCAATGCCGATCTAGCCATCATTCGAGGCGATCTCGACGTGCCGAAAAACGCTCAGGCGGTGGCGACGCTGCGCAAGAACGTCGCGGTTTTGTGGGTGCCGCCGCCGGCGAAAGTTACAGGCAAAAAACCCGGCGCGAAGATTACAAAGATTGCGCAGCTCGCCGGACACCGCGTCGGCGTTGTCGGCCGCACCCAGGCCAATGTTAATCTGCTCAAGGTGATCCTGCAGCAATACGGGGTCGATCAAAGCAAGGTCGAGATCGTCCAGTTTCCGGCCACCGAGGCCGCGGAAGCCATCCGCAACCAGAAGGCGGACGCCTATCTCGCCGCCGGACCCATCAACAGCAAGATCACCGCGGATGCGATCAGCGCGTCGGCGCGCGAGGGGGGAGCGCCAACTTTCCTGGCGATCGATTCGGCTGAGGCGATTGCACAAAACCACCCGATGTATGAAGCCTCGGAAATACCCGCCGGCGCCTTCGGTTCGTCCGACAGGCCTGATGAAGAGGTGAAGACGATCAGTTTCGCTCATCACATCGTCGCGCGCAAAGGCCTGCCGGATTCGACGATCGCTGCCTTCACCCACCAATTGTTCGCGATCAGACAGCAGCTCATGACGGAATTCCCGCTGGCCGCCAAGATCGAGACGCCGGATACCGACAAGGACGCCGCCATCCCGGTGCATCCGGGCGCCGCCGCCTTTGTCGACGGTGACGAGAAAACCTTCCTCGATCGCTACAGCGATTACATCTGGTGGGGGCTGATGGCGCTATCGGCGATGGGCTCTGCCGGTGCATGGTTCGCGGGCTACCTGAAGAAAGACGAGCGCGGCAACAACAGCTCGCTGCGCGAACGGTTGCTGGATATGCTTGCGAGGGCACGGCGCAGCGACTCCGCCGAGGAGCTTGATCAGATGCAGTCCGAAGCGGATGACATTCTGCGCGACGCCTTGCGCTGCTTCGACGATGGCGGCATCGAGCAAGGTGCGCTGACCGCGTTCAGCATCGCACTCGCGCAATTCCACAATGCGGTCGCCGACCGCAAGGCGTTACTGAACGGCATGTCGCAGAACCTGCAAAGGGCGGGAGCGCAGTTCCGCGCAACAGGCACGTTGTAAGCAGACACTCTCTCTTTGGATTCTTACTCTCGTTTGAGTCCTGGATTGCTCTGAGGTGTGGGGCTTCGCCTCATCATGCAGGCATGATGGGTAACCTTGCAGCAGTGTTTTCAGCGCGTCGGTCGAGCAGGGTTTCGCCAGCTTCGGCCGGTCCGCGAATGCGACGGGAAGACAGACGGCGGCGCCATACCCGGTCACAAATCCGAATGGTATTTCTCGACCGCCTGCAATGCGATTCATTCCATCGAGCAGCGCACCGCGAAATGGATTATGGCCGCGATGGAGCGCACCTATCGCGAAGACGCCGTGTCGCTGACACATGAGCAGCTTGCCACCCTGCTTGGGGTTGGGCGCAGCTACATCAGCCGGGTCATGCAAACCTTCAAGGCGGGAAGGCGTACTGGAGACCCGCCGCGGTTCTATCCTGCTGCGCAATCGCGCGAGGCGCTGGGCAAACGAGCCTGCCAGTGCAACGAGGCGGTCAAAAACCACTTCGAGGAAGTGTTGCGAGGGGTTTACCCGACCGAAGAGGCCCAGAGCACCTGAAGGGGGGCTGGTTGGCCGCCGAATCGGCTAACCAAACCACAAACAACGCATTGTTTTCCGGCGATTTCTGACTATATTGCGCCGCAATGAGTAAGGTCTGCCCGGTCCTTGGACCGGGCTTCCTTTTTGG
>Ga0209474_10005858_pt1 | contig 10433 bp, 11 predicted proteins | sample GraSoiAngelo_145_FD_185902 | JGI IMG/M metagenome (GOLD analysis project Ga0209474, IMG submission 185902) | Grasslands soil microbial communities from the Angelo Coastal Reserve, California, USA - 14_1009_05_20cm (SPAdes) (version 2) | ecosystem: Environmental > Terrestrial > Soil > Grasslands... | reverse complement strand
GACGGTCAGGTCGGCCTGGACGAGCACATGGTCGACCGGTGGGGGTACCAGCTTGTCCAGCGCCGCAACCGCCGCGGACCCGACCGGGCCGGCCGCGGACAGTACCCCCAACGGATCCGCGTCGGGGTCGCGCCGCGCCGCGGCGAGCAGCTCGTCGAGCAGCGCGCGCCCGTAGCCGGTGAGCGCGCCGAACCCGGTTACGCCCAGCTGCGCCGCCTCGGCGAGCGCCGCCCGTACCGCCTCCGCTCGCACCCGCTCGCCGGCCGTCGCGTACCGCCGCGGCGAGCGCCACGCCAGCACTTCGAGCACCTGGCCGGCCTCGGGTGCGGCGCTGGGCTTGCCGTCAGCGAGCACCGCCAGCGCGGCGGCGCGCAGCCCCGGCGCGCCGAGCCGCTCCAGCTCGGGTGCCAGGGCGCCGAGCGGCCGGTCGCGCTCGTCGCGCCGGCCCACCAGGCTCGGCTGGCGCGGCATGGTCAGCCAGGCGCGGGCGAGCGCGGTCCACCGGGTTGCGATCGACCGGCCGCGCCACGCGTCGTATCCGGCGGTCGGGAGGAAGGCCGGCTCGCCGCCGTACTCCCCGTCGGTCTCGCCGAGCAGGCCGGCGGCGGAGGTGACCTCGACCAGTACCCCCGTGGTGTTCTCCGGCAGGCCCAGGCCGCGCGCGAGCCGGCGCAGGTCGCGCACGCCCAGCCCGCCGGACTTCAGCCCCGGCGCCGGGTCCGCGGACAGCGCCTCCAGCAGCGCCTCGGCGTGCCGGACCGCCTCCATCGCCTGCCCGGCGCCGGCCGAGTCGACCGCGTCGGCGGCGCGCACCGGCGCGTCCGGCACGGGCGGCGCCGGGTGCAGCGGGCCGAGCGGACCCACCTCGCGGCGCAGCAGCACGCCGACCTCGCGGGGCAGCTCCACGGTGGTCTCGGTGACCGGCACGAGCAGGTCGGCGGCGACCAGCCAGCCGACCGGGCTGTCCGGGTCGGTGGTGGCGCCGGCCGCGGCGGTGCCCACCGGCGGGCCGGCGGCGAGCCGGTCGAGGACCGCGCGCGACGCCGGCGGCGCCGCGAGCACGGTGCGGCGCAGGCCGGCCGGGTCCGCGCACCGGGCCGCCGCGGCGGGGTCCAGCTCGGCCGCGGGTCGGCCCAGCCCGGCAGGGTACGGGGAGCTGACCTCGTCCACGGCCGGTACCACGCGCAGCTCGTCATCGGTCCCGTGCACCACGAGCAACGCGCGCAGCCGCTCGATCGCGTCGCGCACCGCGCCCGGGTCGGGTGCCGGTCGGGCGGCGGCGGCCAGTGCGAGTACCGCGTCGACGCTCGCGACCCCGTCGACCCGGGCCAGCCGGATCGCATCGAGGATCTCCAGCGTGAACCGGTTCAGCGGATCCAGCGCCCGCGCCACCGACCCCCGCGCCTGCGCCCGGGCGGCGAGCGCGGTCAGGTCGGCCGGTACCGGTACCACCAGGTCCGGGCGCAGTCGTACCAGCGCAGCCAGCTCCTCGTCGGGCAGCGAGCGCATCTGGTCGGCAAGTCCGGAGGTCATCGTCAACTACGCTACCTGCCGACGCCCCCGGCCTGCCGGCCTCGGTGATGTGACAGACTTGTTCCCGACGGCCGCACCGAGACCGAGGAGCGAGGATGGCGTCCACGCCCAGGCACGTGGAGTCCGACGAGGAAGCCGCCCTGACCGCGGTGATCGCGGAGAAGCGGCCGGTCCTTCCGAGCCGGGCGCGCGTTGTCCCCGCGGACAGGCTGCCGGTCAGCGAGTTCGCGTTCGACCGGATGGGCGCCGCCTCGCCGTTCGGCGACGACGTGAGCCTTCCGATGCCGGTCGAGCGGCTGACGTACACCCACCCCAGCGAGGACACCCACCCGCAGCACCACTGAGGGAGCGAGTGGGAGCGGCGCGGCGTCGTCTGGACTGACGAGCGCAGCGAGGAGGGAAGACGGCGCGTCTGAGCGCCGCGAAGCGAGCGGACGGGGCAGTGCTGAGGTGTTCAGCGTCGGGTTCGACCTGGACATGACCCTGGTCGACTCCCGGCCGGGGATCGCCGCCGCATTCCGCAGGCTCAGCGCGCTGACCGGGGTACCGATCGACGCCGACCTCGCGGTGACCCGGCTCGGGCCGCCGTTGGAGCACGAGATCGCGTACTGGTACCCGGCCGCGGAGGTACCCGCCGCGGTGGCCCGGTACCGGGCGCTGTACCCGGATCACGCCGTGGCCCCGTCACCGGCCCTGCCGGGCGCGGCCGAGGCGCTCGCCGCGGTACGGGCGGCGGGTGGTCGGGTACTCGTGCTGACCGCCAAGAAGACCGAGCTCGCCGCGCTGCACCTGCGCCACCTGGGCCTGGTCGCCGACGAGCTGCGCGGACTGGCCTGGGCGGACGGAAAGGCGCTCGCCTTACGGGAGACCGGCGCGGTCGCCTACGTCGGCGACCACGTCGCGGACATGGCCGCCGCGCGGGCCGCCGGGGTGTTCGCCGTCGGCGTCACCACCGGTCCGTGCACCGCGGACGAACTCGTCCAGGCTGGCGCGGATACGGTACTGGCGGACCTGCGGGGCTTTCCGCTATTACTGGCGCAGATTCCGCTTGGGCGCGGAGTTACGGGTGACTAGCCTGTGGTAAGACCGCGCGAGCGGTCTATTTCCGGATGCGAAGAACGAGGGTGGCCGCGGTGCCGACGGGGCGAGTGAAGTGGTACGACACGGAGAAGGGCTTCGGCTTCCTCACCCGTGACGAGGGCGGTGACGTCTTCGTCCACAAAGCTGCGCTGCCCGACGGGGTCGATGAGCTCAAGCCCGGTCAGCGTGTCGACTTCGGCGTCGTGGAGAGCCGCAAGGGCAACCAGGCGCTGGCCGTCAAGCTGCTGGACAGCCCGCCGTCCGTGGCCGAGCTGCGCCGCCGGCCGCCGGAGGAGCTGCACGGGCTGATCGAAGACATGATCAAGGTACTGGAAGCGAAGGTCATGCCGGACCTGCGCCGCGGCCGGTTTCCCGACCGGAAGGCGACCAAGAAGGTCGCCGAGCTCGTACACGCGGTCGCCCGCGAGCTAGAGACCTGACGGCGGGGTCAGGCCGGCGTCGGCGGCCCGGCCCAGCAGCGCCCGTACCGCGGCATACCCCTCCTCGCCGAGATCCTCGGTGAACTTGTTGACGTAGAGCCCGATGTGCTGCGCGACGACGTCGGGCTCCATCTCCTGCGCGTGTTCGAGCACGTACTCCTGGCTCGCCGCCGGGTATGCCCAGGCGTGGCGCACCGACGCCCGTACCCATTCCGCCGCGGCCGCCGGATCCACGCTGTCCCGCTTGGCGAGGATGGCGCCGAGCGGGATCGGCAGGCCGGTCTCCTGCTGCCACCACTCGCCCAGGTCGGCGACGGCGGTCAGCCCGTACCGCGGGTAGGTGAACCGGGCCTCGTGGATGACCAGTCCGGCGTCGTACCGGCCGTCCGCGACGCCCGGCATGATCTCGTGGAACGGTACGACCTCGATGCGGCTCGCCGGGTGCGCCGCGGACCAGAACCGGTACAGCAGGTATGCCGTGGTGCGCTCGCCGGGTACCGCGACAGTGCCGGTCGGGTCGCCGCCCTCCCGCGTCAACACGAGCGGGCCGCACCCGTACCCGACGGCACCGCCGCACGGCAGCAGCGCATACCGGTCCAGCAGCCACGGCAGCGCGCCGTAGCTGACCTTGACCAGGTCGAACCGGCCGGCCAGCGCCTCGGTGTTCGTGACGTCGACGTCGGCGTAGGTCACCTCGACCGGCGGGGCGCCCTCGACGAGTCCGTGCACGAGCGCGTGGAAGACGAACGTGTCGTTCGGGCAAGGGGAGAAGGCGAGCTTCACCAGCCCAACTTACCCAGCGCCCGACCCAGGTCGGTCAGCGCGGCCAGTGCCTGCGGAATCCGCCACCCGGCCCGGTCACGCGGCCCGACCAGGTTGGAGATCGTGCGTACCTCGGCGAACGCTACCCCGGCGGCGACCGCCGCCGTGGCGACGCCGAAGCCCTCCATGCCCTCGGCCAGCGCGGTCGGGTGCCGGGCCGTGACAGCGGCGGTTCCCTCGGCGGTACCGGTGACCGTGTGCACGGTCAGGATCGGCCCGGCGGTCGCGTCCGGCAGCGTGGCGCTCAGAGCCGTCCGCAGGCCGGCGTCGGTGGCGTGCACCGTCGGCCCGAAGCCGAGCGCGGACAGTGCGAGGAACCCGTCGGGCGAGTCGGCGCCCAGGTCGGCGGCGACGCTCTCGGTCGCCAGGGCGGTGCCGCCGACGTCGATCCGGCCGGCGAACCCGCCGCCGATGCCGGCGCAGAGCACCGCACGGTACCGGCCGGTGGCGAGCAGCCGTGCGGTACCGGCGGCGGCCGCCGCGATGCCGACCCCGACGATCTCGACCGGACCCGGCCACCCGGCCGCGATCGCGTCCCGCTCAGCCGCGACAGCGGTCACGACAAGCAGCGGCGGGCCGCCCGGCCCTGGGATCTTGGACGCCTGTCCCCCCTGCAGGGGGTGCGAGCGTCCAAGATCGCCGGTCGGGCCGGGCGCGCCGGTCGTCCCGGGCGCGCCGGGGCCGTCGCTCATTCGTCGTCCTCGTCGACCGGCGGCTTGCCGGACGGGCGGTACAGGTGGTAGCCGGGTGCCTCGGCGGGGTCGTCCTCGCGCGGGATCACCCGGGTGCTCGCCGGCTGGGTCGCGTCACCGGCTGGCAGCGGCTGCGTCGGCTGTTCCGGTGCCGCGGCCGGCAGGGGACGGGTCGGCTCGGCCGGCCGGTGGTCCTTGGCCGCCCGGGTGTCCTTGGCCGCCCGGGTGCGGCGCCGCCGGGGCCGGGCCGGAAGCGGTTTGGTCGCGGGCTCCGGCGGTACCGGTGGCACCTCGCCGCTCGCCACGCCGGTCAGCTTCTCGTCGCGCAACGCGACCGCACCCACCACACCCCGTACCGCGGAGAGGACCAGGACGACGGTCGCCACCGCGATGCCGATGCGCGGGCTGAACGGGATCAGGCCGGTCGCCCCACCCAGTACCCACGCCAGCATCAGCACGGTCTCCGAATGCGCGAACGCGCTGGCCCGGATGTGCTCGGCGATCCGTTCCTGGATGGTCGCGTCGACGGCGAGCTTGGCCAGCCCGGCCGCCATTGCGGTACCCAGGCAGAGCAGCGCCAGCGTGCCGAGGTTGAACCGCAGCAGGGCCACCGCGCCGAGTGCCGCGACCAGGAACAGCGAGCCCGCCTGCAACAGTGCCGGACGGTGGATGTGCAGCCGGGTGCCCACCGCGGTGGCGAGGAACGAGCCGATCCCGAGCGCGAGGGCGACCACGCCGAGCGCGCCGCCGACGCCGAGCTTCGTGCCGAGCAGCGTCGTGGGCAGCCCCTTGGACTTGATCGCGAAGGCGAGGAACAGCGCGAGGAACCCGAAGGCCCAGCGCAGCGTGGCGGCGCCGGCGAGGGTACCGAGAACCAACCGGCCGGTGAGCGCCTTGGTGCCGCGCCGGAAGATCGCCGGTACCGTCTCGGGTTGGTCGGAGTCCACGCGCGCCGGCAGCCGCAGCGCCACCACCGTGCCCACGACGAACAGCGCGGTGGCCACCCGCAGCGGCCACTGCGGCCCGATCTTGAACGCGAGCAGCCCGATCGGGGCGACCGCGGCGCCGGCCAGCGTGCCGAACACCGACGCCCGCGCGCCGGCCTCGGACAGCCGCAGCGACGCCGGCAGCAGCCGGGGTACCGCGGCGCTGCGCGCCACCCCGTAGGCGCGCGACAGCACCAGCACGCCGAACGCGGCCGGGTAGAGGCCGATCTGGTGGATGTAGTCGGAGATGAGCCAGGCGAGGAACGCCCGGCCCAGCATGGTGACCGCAAGCGCCCAGCGCCGCCCGTGCCGGAACCGGTCGAGCACCGGCCCGACGATCGGCGCGATCAGCGCGAACGGGGCCATCGTGATGAGCAGGTACAGCGCCACCCCGCTGCGCGCCGCGCCCGCGTCGGCGGCGAAGAAGACGGTGCCGGCCAGGCCCATCGTCACGAGCGTGTCGCCGGCGCAGGACAGCGCGTGCAGGTCGAGCAGCCGGACCATGCCGACCTCGCCGGCTCCGCCGCGGTCGCGGAAGAAAAGCACCCGCCGGGTCGTCCAGCGGGTGAGTCGCCGCCCGCCGCGGGCGGTCAGCCGGGCACCCTTGATGGTGTACCCGACGGCCTTCCCGAGCGACGGCATGCCCTTATCGTGACTGATCGGTGCGACATTCGGGACCTCCCCTCGGTGGCAACGGCCGGCCGATGAGGGAGAATGGCTCCTCGTGGCGGTCGGTATCCGGAGCAAGCTCGATCAGATCTGCGCGGACGCGGTGGACCTCGCCCGGTCGGCGGTGACCGAGGACGAGCCCGGCGCGCACCTCGACGTGGTACCCGAAGGCGACCGCCTGGTGACGCACCACTTCGAGTGCCGCCTGTCCGGGTACCGCGGCTGGCGATGGGCGGTGACGGTGACCCGGGTGCCGCGCAGCCGCCAGGTGACGATCTGCGAGACGGTTCTGCAGCCCGGCCCGGACGCGCTGGTGGCCCCCGAATGGGTACCGTGGCACGCCCGCCTCCAGCCCGGCGACCTCGGTGTCGGCGACGTGATGGTGACGTCGGCGGACGACGACCGGCTGGTACCCGGATACGTGCGCTCCGACGACCCGGCGATTGAGGAGGTCGCCTGGGATCTGGGCCTCGGCCGGGTACGGGTGATGTCGCGCGAGGGTCGGGCGGAGGTGGCACAGCGCTGGTACGACGGCGACCACGGGCCGGACACGCCGATCGCCGCCGCGGCTCCGTCCACCGCCCGGTGCGGCACCTGCGGCTTCTACCTGCCGCTGGCCGGGTCGCTCCGGCAGGCGTTCGGCGCATGCGGCAACCTGTTCGCCCCGGACGACGGGCGGGTGGTCAGCGCCGACCACGGCTGCGGCGCGCATTCGGAGGTGCTCGGCGACCCGGCGAGCGAGGTCGACGAGCTGCCCACGGTGTACGACGACAGCGAGGTCGACCCGGTCGCGGTGAGCCGCGGCGCCGGTACCGTCGACGGCGCCGAACCGGCCGAACCGTACGGCCACGGCTGACCTAGTTCTTCGCCGCCCGCCGTTCGCGGCGGCGCCGGTCGTGCCGGATCATCACGGCCAGCCCGACGAAGCCGAGCAGGAAACCGGCCACGCACGTCCACAGCCAGTTCAGGTGGCCGTGCTCGGACAGCCAACCGTAGAACGGCAGCATCGCGAGGCCGAGGATCGCCCAGATGACGATGCCCGCGACGGCGAACGGCACCATCGGCGGGTCGGGGGGCTCCACTTTCCCGGGCGGCACAAGTCGAGGGTACGCGATCTTCGCACGCCGGAACGTCGCCGCTGGCCGGGTCGGTTAGCGTGACCAGCACCATATTTCGATGTTGTCGGGCTGATCCTTAGCTAGGCTAAGTATCGTGACGGAACGGATGGCGGTCGTGACCAGGAGAGTCACCCCCGCGCAGCTGGCCGAGCAGCTGCGTGTGGCCATCACCCGGCTCAACCGGCGGCTGCGCCAGACGCGGCCGGTGGGCGAGCTGACCCAGAACCAGCTCTCCGTGCTGGCCAGCCTGGACCTGGCCGGCGCGCTGACCCCGCGCGAACTGTCCGACGCCGAGCGGGTACAGCCGCCGACCATGACCAAGGTCATCGCCAAGCTGGAGGAACGGGGTCTGATCCAGCGCGCGCCGCACCCCACCGACGGGCGGCAGGTCCTGCTGTCCGCGACGGCGGTGGGCCGCGAGGTGCTGCTGGAGGCCCGGCGGGCGAAGGCCGAGTGGCTCACCCGCCGGCTCACCGGGTTGTCCGCGCCGGACCGGGAGGTACTGGCGCAGGCCGCGGAGATCCTCGACCGGATCGCCCGCGAGACCGACTGACGGTCCGTCCACATAGGAGGGAGTACCACCGAAGGGGGCGAGTGGAGCGCGTGCGCGTCTTTGTCCGGAGCACTTTCCAGTCCTTGCAGATCCGTAACTACCGACTGTTCGCTACCGGGCAACTGATCTCCCTCATCTTCGGCTGGGTGCAGATCACCGCGCAGGACTGGCTCGTCCTTGAGCTGTCGCACGGCTCGGCGTCGGCGCTGGGCGTGGTGACCGCGCTGCAGTTCGCGCCGATGCTGCTGTTCACGCTGTACGCCGGCAAGCTCGCCGACCGGTTCGACAAGCGGTACCTGCTGATCGTCGCGAACCTGCTGTGGTTCGTGCTCGCCGCGCTGATGGGTGCGCTCGTGGTCAGCGGAGCCGTGCTCCTGTGGCAGGTCTACGTCTTCGCCGCGCTGTGGGGCGTGGTGACCGCGGTGGAGACGCCGGTACGGCAGTCGTTCGTCTCCGAGCTGGTCGGCAAACCGTTGCTGCCCAACGCGATGTCGCTCAACGCCGCCACGTTCAACACCGCGCGGATCCTCGGGCCGGCGCTGGCCGGGCTGACGATCGCGGCGCTGGGTACCGGTACCGCGTTCGTCGTCAACGCGGCCTCCTACGCCTTTCCGGTCGTCGCGCTGGCCCGCCTGCGCGCCGGCGAACTGCACCGGGAGAACCGGCAGGTCTCCGCCGCGGAGGCACGGGTCGTCGACGGGCTGCGCTACGTCTGGCGGCGGCACGACCTGCTGCTGCCGGTGGTGCTGATCCTCGTGGTGGGCATGGTGGGCTTCAACTACCAGCTGACCCTGCCGGTACTGGCGAAGAACGTGTTCCACACCGGCGCTGCCACGTTCGGGCTGCTGGTCACCGCGCTCGCGGCCGGTGCGCTGATGGGCGCGCTGGCCGGTACCCGCCGGCGCGCCCGCCCCTCGGCGTGGCTCGTGCTCGGCGCCGCGATCGGCTACGGGGCGCTCGGCACGCTGGCCGGGTTCATGCCGACCTACGGGCTCACCGCGCTGGTCATGGTACCCACCGGCTTCGCGCAGATCTTCCTGGCGCAGGCCGCCAACCAGCGGGTACAGCTGGGTACCGACGCGGAGATGCGCGGCCGGGTGATGGCCCTGTACATCCTGGCGTTCCTCGGCACCAACCCGATCGGCGCGCCGCTGGTCGGCTGGTTCGCCGAGGTCTTCGGGCCGCGGGCGAGCATCTGGGCCGGCGGTGCGATCTCGCTCGCCGCCGCCCTCGCGGCGCTGCTGTGGCAGCTGCGCCGGTCGCAGACGCGGATCCGACTGAGGTTGCGGCCGACGCCCGGGATCTACCTGTGGCAGGGTGAGGCGCATGGAGTACCCACGCCTGCTGGCCTGCCTCGACGCTGACTACACCCGGTTGCGCCAGGTCGCTGCGCGGGAACTGACCGCGCCGGTGCCCAGCTGTCCCGGGTGGAGTGTTGACGATCTCGTCCAGCATGTCGGCCTGGTCTACCTGCACAAGGTCTCGGCCATGCGGCAGGGGAAGTTCCCGCGGCCGTGGCCGCCCGAGGTGACCGGGCCGTCGCTGGACCTGCTCGACCGGGAGTACGCGCAGCTGACCGCCGAGTTCGCCGCGCGCAAGCCGGACGAGGAGACGATCACCTGGTACGACCCGGAGCAGACGGTCGGCTTCTGGATCCGCCGGATGGCGCAGGAGACGGTGATCCACCGGGTCGACGCCGAACTGGCGCTGGGCGAGCAGGTCGCCGCGATACCCGACGACCTGGCGCTCGACGGGATCGACGAGGTACTGGAGCGGTTCCTCGGCTTCGGGTCGGTCGACTGGCACGAGGACTTCGCCGGCAGCCTGCCGGCGGCCGCACTGCCACCGGTACTGGTCCGGGCGGGGGACCGGGGGTGGCTGGTGCGTGCGGCACCGGAGGGCGTGACGGTCACCGGCGACGACGGTACCCCCGCGGCGGCCACGGTCAGCGGCACGCCGCAGGCGGTACTGCTGTGGCTGTGGCGGCGCTCAGACGGCGGGGTGAGCCGGTCGACCGGCTACGCCTGCTGTTGCACGACGCGACGCAATAGACGCAAGCCGATAACGGCACGACCAAGTCGGTAGCCAAGGTGGACGCGGACGCCTAGCGTCAAGAGGGTGGCGGGGGTGCTGCACGGGTTGCTGACGCTGGCGGCGTTGGTCGCGCTGCTCTGCGTACCATGCCTGCTCGCCATCGCCATCTTCGCCGACGTCGCGATCGACCGCACCGAACGCTCGATGAAGCAGGCCGCCACCCGGTGGCGTACCCGACGCGAGGCGGCCAGGCTCGAACGCAGCACCGGCATCGAACCGGCACACCGGCGCCTGCGCCGCCCGCAGATCCACCACCAGCCGCCCGCCGAGGAGGCACCCGCCGGCCCGCCGTTCGAGCAGGTGGCCGCCGACCTGCGGCGCCTGGCCCGGCAACGCGCCGAGGTTGCGCACCGGTCACCGGTGTGGTTCGCCGCGGTACACCGGGCCTATGACGAGCGGCTGCGCATCGCCTGCCGGGAGCTGGAGATCCCCGAGCACCTCGACGC
>Ga0209474_10005856_pt1 | contig 10434 bp, 6 predicted proteins | sample GraSoiAngelo_145_FD_185902 | JGI IMG/M metagenome (GOLD analysis project Ga0209474, IMG submission 185902) | Grasslands soil microbial communities from the Angelo Coastal Reserve, California, USA - 14_1009_05_20cm (SPAdes) (version 2) | ecosystem: Environmental > Terrestrial > Soil > Grasslands ... | reverse complement strand
CCCCTGTCCTTCCGGCACGATCAGCCGCAGCTTCTCGAGCTGCGCTGCGGGCGGAGACACGGCCGTCCGGGAGAGCGGCTTCTGCTTCGCGCGCAGCCGGCCAGGCACGGACGGGTAGCGCGGCAGGTTGAGTCCCTCGAGCACGGTCAGCACCGCCGGCAGCGGCGCCTCGTACACGTCGCGTGGGCCGCCGACGTCGCGCTCGCAGCGGACGCTGCCGTCCCGGAGGTCGATCTTCTTCAAACCGGTGACGATCGGCAGCCCGAGTGCGTGCGCCACTCGGATACCGACCTGATACCCGCCCGCGTCGGCCGACTCGTTGCCGAAGAAGAGGAGGTGGAACGGCTCGGGCTCGCTGTGGAGCGCCTCGACGATCGCGCCTGCCGTCGCCTGCGCATCCCACTCCTCTCCCTGCGTCTCGAGGAGGATGCCGCGGTCGGCGCCGATCGCCATGCAGTCGCGGAGCTGCTCCTCCGCCTCGGCCGGGCCGAGGGTCATCACCACGACCTCGCCCCCTTCGGCTTCGACGATGCGCACCGCCTCCTCGACCGCGCACTCCTCGTGCGGCGAGATCGTGAAGCCGAGGTGCCTGGTCTCGAGCGCCTGCGCATCGTCGGTGAGCACCATCTTCCCGCCTGTGAGCGGGACGCGCTTGACGCAGACGAGAATCCTCACGAGCGAATCCTCTCGTTGTCGGGATCGAACGGCGGCCGCGAGCCGACCACCTCGACGGTGACCGGATGGAGCTCCTCCATGTACTGGACGTAGAGCTGCCCATGGTCGCCGGGCGGGAGGTACGACATGAGGATGTACTTGCCGAGCGACGGCCCCATGCCGGCGGAGGTGACGTACGAGCGGCGGCCCTTCGCGTCGATCAGCGGCGAGCCGTCCTCGCGCACGACCGGCTCCCGGCCCAGCGGAAAGCGCGTGTTCCCGGTCAGCGTCAGCGTGCAGCAGACGGCGGCCGGCTCGCGCTCACGGGCGGCGAGGTGCGCATCCTTGCCGACGAAGTCCTCGGCCTTCACCTTCCACCAGGCCATGTCGGCCTCGACCACGTCGTAGTCCTGGTCGAGCTCGAAGCCGAACGCGCGATACGCCTTCTCGAGACGCCCCGTCGTGCCGTAGACGCCGATGCCCGCCGGGACGACACCGTGTGGCTGTCCGGCTTCCCAGACCGCGTCCCACAGCGCCGCGCCGTGCTCGAATGGCACATACAGCTCCCAGCCGAGGTCGCCGACGTACGAGATCCGCGACGCGAGCACCCCCAGACCGTCGACTCCGACCGTCTTCCAGGTCGCGAACGGAAAGCTCTCGTTCGAGACGTCGTCGCTCGTGATCGAGGAGAGGATGTCCCGCGCCCGCGGGCCCCAGAGGCCGACCGTGCACAGCGCCGACGTGTGGTCCTCGATCCACGCGTCCGGGCCGCAGTGGTCGCGGAACCACTTCATGTCGGCCATCCCATGCGCGCCGCCCGTGACGACGCGGAAGCGGTCGTCGGCCATCTTCATGATCGTCAGGTCTGACTTGAAGCCGCCGCCGGGCGCGAGCACGGGCGTGTAGATCACGCGGCCGTCCGGGACGTTCATCTGCCGGGCGGCCACCGTCTGCACGCAGTCGAGGGCGCCGGGACCGACGACGTCGAAGACGCAGAACGCGGTCAGGTCGAACATCGCGGCCCGCTCGCGCATCGCGAGGTGCTCGGCATTGATGATCGGCGACCACCAGCGCGCGTCCCACTCGTGCTCGCGCGGCTTCACGCCGTACTCCTCGACGAGCGGCGCGTTCGCCTCGTACCAGTGCGGGCGCTCCCAGGCGGCCGCTTCGAAGAAGACGGCGCCGAGCTGCTGCTCGCGGTCGTAGAAGGGGGAGACGCGGACGCCGCGGTTCGACTCCCACTGCTCGCCCGGGTGCACGATCCCGTACGTCTTGTTGAAGCCCTCGGCCGCGCGGCCCTTGACGTGCTGCGGCGTGCGCTGCTCCGGATAGAAGCGGGCGATGTCGGACGACTGCAGGTCGATCTCCGGCTCGCCGAGCACCATCCACTCCGCCAGCGACTTGCCGACTCCCGGGCCTTCCTTCACCCACACGGCCGCCGCCGACCAGAGCCCCTTCACCTCGGGCGTCTCGCCGAGCAGCGGCAGGCCGTCCGGCGTCAGCGAGAGGAGGCCGTTGATCGCGTACTTGATCCCGACGGACTCGTCGCCGAGGATCTCGGGGACGAGCTCGAGCCCGTGCTCGAGCTGGAGCTCGAAGTCCTCCTGGGTGAACGGCAGCTCGGTGGGCGTGAGCGCCGCCTCCTCGATGGAGAGGATCTCGTCGGGGTCGTGGAGAATCGGCCGGTGGGCGTACGAGCCGACCTCGAGCCCCTGCCCGTCCTGCCGCTCGTACATGTTCGTGTCCATGTCGCGCACGATCGGGTAGTCGACGGCGGTCTTCGAGTCGAGGAAGCGCGGCACGGGGCCGACGTCGATCATCTGGTGCACCGCGGGTGTCAGCGGGATCGAGGCGCCGGCCATCTGCGCGAGCCGCGGCGACCACACACCGCACGCGATCGCCACGACGTCGGCCTCGAAGTCGCCCCGGGTGGTACGCATGCGGCGCACCCGGCCGTCCTCGACGTCGATCCCCTTGACCTCGGTGTTGGCCAGGATCTGCGCGCCCTTCGCCTGTGCGCGTTCCCGCATGAGCGTGCCGAAGCGGAGGGAGTCGACCACTGCCACGGACGGCGAGTAGAAGCCGCCGAGCAGGATCGACTCGTCGACGAACGGGACGAGCTCCTTGATCTCCGCCGGCGTGACGAGACGGCACCCCTCGACGCCCCACGACTTGGCCGAGGCCATCCGCCGCCGCAGCTCCTCCAGCCGCTCCTCGGTGCGCGCGACCTCGATGCCTCCGCATTCGTGCAGCGTCCCGGTCTCGCGGTACTGGCGCATCGACTCGAGGGTGAGCTGCGTCATCTCCTTCGAGTGGTCGACCGGGAAGATGAAGTTCGACGCATGGCCCGTCGACCCGCCGGGGTTGGGGAAGGGGCCCTTGTCCACCTGGACGAGGTCGGTCCAGCCGAGCTCGGCGAGCCAGCCGGTCAGGCTGTTGCCGACGATCCCGCCGCCGATCACGACGACCTTCACACGCTCACCAGGACCTTCCGCATCGCCTGCTCGAAGCCCTGGACGTGCGCACGCATCGTGTCCGCCGCCCGGTCGCCGTTGCCGACGACGATGTCCTGGATGAGCGCGCGGTGTGCCTCGACCGCCTCCTCGAGGTCCTGCGCGCGGCCGAGCGCGATCATCCAGATGCGCAGAGCGAGGACGTAGTACTCGCCTAGCGTCTTCTCGAGCAGGTGGTTGTGCGCGGCCCGGTGGACCGCGCGATGGATGCGCTCGTCGAGGGCCATGAGGTCGGCGCCGCGCTTGATCTGGTCGCCGAGCGCAGCGAGCTCGTCGCGCTCCTCGTCGGTCGCACGCTCGGCCGCAAGCCGGGCGGCCTCTGGCTCGAGCGTCGCCCGTACCTCGGATATACGCGCGAGATCCCGCACGTCCACGCCCGTCACGAACATGCCGCGGCGGGGGAAGACCTCGACGAGCTGCTCCTGCGCGAGGCGGCGCAGCGCCTCGCGCACCGGCGTCCGGCCGATGCCGAGGCTCTCGATGAGCGCCCGCTCGTCGATCAGGGCTCCCGGGGCAAGCTCGAGGGAGACGATCAGCTCGCGGATCGCGACGTAGGCGCGGTCGGCGAGCGACGAAGCCTGCACCGCGCTCTCCACACAGATATATTACTCATATGCCGGTGGCTGCCACCGGCTGTGCTGTAGAAACCAAGTAGACCGGGCGTGGCGACGACGACACCCTCCTCCCTCGAGATCGCCCAGGAGGCGGAGCTTCGCCCCATCACCGAGATCGCGGCCGCGGCGAGGCTCGAGCCCGGCGAGCTCGACCCCTACGGCCGGTACAAGGCGAAGGTCTCGCTCTCGGTGCTCGACCGGCTCGCCGACCGGCCCGACGCGAAGCTCGTCTGCGTCACGGCCATCACCCCCACGAAGTTCGGGGAGGGCAAGACGACCACGTCGGTCTCGCTCACTCAGGGCCTCGGCGCGATCGGCCGCAAGCCGGTGCTCTGCCTGCGCGAGGCGTCACTGGGGCCTGTGTTCGGGATCAAGGGTGGGGCCGCCGGCGCCGGCTACGCGCAGGTCGTGCCGATGGAGGACATGAACCTCCACTTCACGGGCGACATCCACGCGATCGGCGCCGCCAACAACCTGCTGGCGGCTCTGCTCGAGGCCCATCTGCTGCACGGCAACGCGCTCGGGATCGATCCGCTCTCGATTTCGTGGCGGCGCTGCGTCGACATCAATGACCGCGCCCTCCGCGACGTCGTGGCCGGGCTCGGCGGCCGGGCGAACGGCTACCCGCGCCAGACCGGCTTCGACATCACCGCAGCCTCCGAGGTGATGGCGATCGTCGCTGTCGCGCGCGACCTCCACGACCTCCGCGCACGGCTCGGCGCGATCACTGTCGGCTCGACGTACGAGGGCGAGCCCGTCAACGCCGAGCAGCTGAAGGCGGCGGGGGCCATGACCGTCCTGCTGAAGGAGACGATCAAGCCGAACCTCGTGCAGACCCTCGAGGGCCAGCCCGCCTTCGTGCACTGCGGGCCGTTCGCGAACATCGCCCACGGCAACAACTCGCTCGTCGCCGACCGCATCGCGCTGAAGCTCGGGGACGTCGTCGTGACCGAGTCCGGCTTCGGTGCCGACATGGGCATGGAGAAGTTCATGGACATCGTGTGCCGGGTCGGGAAACTCACGCCGAGCGCGGTCGTCCTCGTCGCGACGGTGAAGGCGCTCAAGCACCACGGCGGCGACCCTGAGGGCGACGCGGAGGCGATCGCGGCGGGCTCGGCCAACATGATCCGCCACCTGGCGACGATCCGCGAATTCGGGCTGAACGCCGTGGTCGCCGTCAACCGCTTCCCCGCGGACACCGACGAGGAGATCGAGCAGATCCGCGAGATCGCGCTCGCGAACGGCGCCTTCGCGGCCGAGGCGAACGAGGCCGTGGTGAAGGGCGGCCAGGGCGCGGCAGCGCTCGCCGAGGCGGTCGTCGAGGCGACCGAGCAACCCTCGAGCTTCGCGCCGGTCTATCCGCTCGAGGACTCGATCGAACGCAAGATCGAGGCGATCGTGACGCGCGTGTACGGCGGCGACGGGATTCTGCTGCAGCCCGCCGCGCGCAAGAAGATCGCGGAGTTCGAGCGCGCCGGCTTCGACAAGCTCCCCATCTGCATGGCGAAGACGCACCTCTCGCTCTCCCATGACCCGACCCTCGCGAACGCGCCGACCGGCTTCACCGTCACCGTGCGAGACATCCGCGCGTACACCGGCGCCGGCTGGCTCGTCGCGCTCTGCGGAGACATGCAGACGATGCCTGGCTACGGACGCACCCCGGCCGCCCACGCGGTCGACATCGACGAAGAGGGGAGGACGGTTGGCCTCTTCTAGCGCACAGCCTCTCTCGGACATCGTCAACGAGGGCCGCCGCGTCCTCGGCGCCGCGCGCGAAGCGGGCCTGACGGTCCGCCTGCTCGGTGGGGTCGCCGTCAACGTGCGGTCGCGCGGCCTCCCCCCGGCGCTGACTCGCGAGTACAAGGACCTCGACTTCGCGACGGCCAAGAAGTCGTCCGGCGACCTGCAGAAGCTCCTGCGCGAGCTGGGCTACGAGCCGCACGTCACCTTCAACGCGATGAACGGCAAGGAGCGGCTCCTCTTCTACGACAACCCGAACGGGCGGCAGATGGACGTCTTCGTCAGCTCGTTCCGGATGTGCCACGAGATCCCGCTCGAGCAGCGGCTCGCGGTCGACGAGGACACGGTTCCGCTCGCGGAGCTGCTGCTGACGAAGCTCCAGATCATCGAGCTGAACGAGAAGGACGTGCGCGACACGGTGGCGGTCCTCCTCGAGCACGAGGTGACGGAGGACGACACCGGCGTCAACGCGGCGCAGTTCGCTGCGCTCTGCTGCGAGGACTGGGGGCTCTGCCGCACGATCACGCAGAACCTCGCGAGCGTGCGCGGGCACCTCGGCGGATACGAGGTCGACCGCGACACGGTCGCGGCACGCCTCGACGCCCTCCTCGACCGCGTGGAAGGGACGCCCAAGTCTCGTTCCTGGAAGCTGCGGGCGAAGGTCGGCGAGCGAAAACGCTGGTATCAGCTGCCGGAAGAGGTTTAGATAGCCCCATGCGCATCTTCTTCGCCACGGACGTCCACGGATCGGAGACCTGCTGGCGGAAGTTCCTCAACGCCGGCGCCCACTACGAGGCGGACGCGCTCATCCTCGGCGGCGACATGACCGGCAAGGCGCTCGTCCCCGTCATCCACGACGGCGGCGAGAACTGGCACGCGACCCTGCTCGAAAACCGCCAGGAGCTCGTGGGCGAGGATCAGGTGCGCGAGTTCGAGGAGGCGGTGATCCGACGCGGCTACTACCCGTTCCGGAGCAACCCCGAAGCGGTGCAGGCCCTGCACGAGAACGAGGCGCACTGGCACGGGCTGTTCGAGCAGAAGATGCTCGAGACGGTCAAGAAGTGGATGGACCTCGCCGACGAGCGCCTGGCGGGCACGGGGATCGCCTGTGTCGTCTGCCCGGGAAACGATGATCAGCTGGAAGTGGACGACGTCGTCCGCCAGGCGCAGCACGTCACCCTCGGCGAAGGGCGCATCGTCGATCTCGACGGCTTCCAGCTCGCCTCCACGGGTTGGGCGAACCGGACGCCGTGGAACACCTATCGCGAGGAGGACGAGCCCGACCTCGCGACGAGGATCGCGGCCGTGGTCGCACAGGTGACCACGCCTCGCGAGCGGACGATCTTCAGCTTCCACTGCCCCCCGTACGGCACCGGGCTGGACGACGCGCCGGAGCTCACCGAGGACATGCGGCTGAAGGACGCGGGCCACTCGACCAAGCCGGTCGGCTCGACCGCCGTGCGGGAGGCGATCGAGAAGTTCGAGCCCGCGCTCGCTCTGCACGGGCACATCCACGAAGCGCGCGGCTCGGCGCGCCTCGGCAACACGCTGTGCATCAACCCGGGGAGCTCGTACGAGCAGGGACAGCTCCTGGGCGCCGTCGTCGAGCTCGATGGCAAGAAGAAGATCAAGCGCTTCATCCTCACCAGCGGTTAGGAGGGCAACGCATGGCAACGATGGCAGGCGCGGTCCCGGAGGACCAGGGCCTCTTCGTCCGGAAGGCGACCGGACTGGTCAAGGGCTGGTCGGTCTGGGACGCCTTCATCTACTCGGCGATCTCGATCAACTTCGTCACGCTCGGTCTCTATGCGTTCTCGTACGCGAACTTCATCCCGCGGGGCAGCCTGTTCTGGGCGGTCGTCCTCTCGGGCGCGTACCTCGTGTTCCAGGCGATCACCTATGCGTCGCTGATCGCGGCGATGCCGCGCGCCGGCGGCGACTACGTCTGGATCAGCCGCACGCTCGGCGGCGGCATCGGCTTCGTGCTGGCCGCCTGCGGGTGGTGGTTCATCCTCTGGCACTGGGTCCCGATCTACGCGAACATCCTCAACATCATGGTGCTGAGCCCGCTGTCGGCCATCGTCGGCTGGAATCGGGGGATCACCTGGTGGACGGGACAGGACGGCGTCTTCACGTCCTCGCTGATCGTGGCCGTGCTGGCCTCGGTGCTCGTCGCTCTCGGCATCCGCATGTACGCCCGCTTCCAGAAGCTCTGCTTCTACGGCGGCGTCCTCGGGCTGGCGATCATGCTGATCCTGCTGATCGCGCACTCGAAGAGCGGCTTCCAGTCGGCCTTCAACACCGAGTCGCACAAGCTGTACGGGACGAGTGGCGACGCGTACAGCGCCACCGCGAAGGCGGGCGGGTCGGGGAGCTTCGCCGGCCTCGGGTCGTTCCACTTCGACCAGATCATCCTGCTCATCCCGTTCATCTTCTTCTTCAACCTGTGGTCGAACTGGGGCGCGACGCTGTACGGCGAGGTTCGCGGCGCGTCGGACTTCCGGAAGAACATCTACGCGATGGGCGGTGCGCTGCTCGCGACCACGGCGGTCGCCGCGATCTTCCTCGGGCTGTTCGCGCACACGTTCGGCTGGAACTGGTACCAGTCGGCGAACGCGGCGTACTGGGGCGGCACGGGGCCGCTCGGCGTGTTCCCGTATCCGGGGATGCTCGTCGCCTTCTTCACGGGCAGTTCGGCGCTCCAGTTCATCATCGTCGGCCTGCTGAGCCTGTGGTTCTTCGGCTGGGTGGGGACGGTGTTCCTCTCGTCGACGCGGGTCGTGTTCGCGGCGGCGTTCGATCGCGTCCTGCCGGAGGTTGCGGCGAAGGTCGGGCGCAACGGCGTGCCGTGGGTCGCGCTCGCGCTGATGCTGCTGCCGTCGATCCCGATCTCGTACTTCTACGCGTACGACTCGAACTTCACGCACTGGACGTTCGACGCGACGCTCGTGATCGCGATCACGTTCCTCGGCTCGGCGGTGTCCGCGGCGATCTTCCCGTGGCGGCGGCCCGACATCTACAACGCGTCGCCGATAGCGAAGTACAAGGTCGCAGGCATCCCGCTGATCACGTTCGCGGCGACGCTCTTCACGGCGATCCTCGTGTTCGCGCTCGTGAAGTGGTTCCAGGACTCCGTCTACGGCGTCAATCTGCGCAGCTCCGAGTACTACATGGCGGCGCTGTACGGCGCAGCCATCGCGATCTACGTCGCGTCGAAGCTGTACCGGCGCTCGCAGGGGATGGACCTGGGGATGGTCTACGGCGAGATACCCGCGGAATAGCGGGAGTCGTTCGAGGGGCGGCGCGAGCCGCCCCTCTCATTTGAGGAGGTCGCCCGGTGCGATCACGACCACCTGCGACCACCTGCTTCACGCGCGCACGCGCTCGCCCTTCGGGTCGTACAGAGGATCGGCGCGCACCTCGCCTCCGACCCAGTCACCGAAGATGTCGATCGCGACCTTCGCGCCCGGCTCGGCGTGCGCGAGCGGGACGTACGCGTACGCGATGCTCGCCTCGACGGCGTAGCCGTAGCCGCCGCTCGTAACCCGGCCGACGATCTCGTCGCCGCTCCGCACCGGCTCGGAGCCGAGCGCGACCGCACGCGGATCGTCGAGGACGACACAGACCAGCTTCTGCCGCGGCTCGGCACGCTCGAGCGCTTCACGACCGATGAAGTCGCCCTTGTCCATCTTTACGGCGAAGCCGAGGCCCGCCTCGAACGGCGTCGTCTCGGCGGTGAGATCGCTCGCCCAGGCGCGATACCCCTTCTCGAGCCGTAGCGACTCGATCGCGCGGTAGCCGCCGGGTGTGACGCCGTCTGCACGAAGGCTGTCCCACAACGCGGCGCCGTACTCGGCCGGGCAGTAGAGCTCCCAGCCGAGCTCGCCGACGTACGTCACCCGGGACGCGATGCACGGCACGCTGCCGACCGTGACCTCGCGCGCCGTCATGTACGGATGGTCGAAGCCGGCGACTTCGCGCGCCTGCGGGCCCCACAGGCAGAGGCACGCGTACTCCGACGTGACGTCGTTGACGTAGACCGAGCCGTCGCGCGGCCTGTTGCGCTCGAGCCACGCACGGTCGTGCGTTCCGAACGCCGTGCCGGTGACGAGCAGGAAGCGGTCCTCCGCCCGCCGCAGGACAGAAAGGTCGGCCTCGATTCCGCCGCGGTGGTTGAGGAGTTGGGTGTACACGACCGTGCCGACCGGCCGGTCGATCCGGTTGGCGCAAAGCCGCTCGAGGAACGCGAGCGCGCCCGGGCCGAGCACCTCCAGCTTCGAGAACGACGACTGGTCGAAGAGGGCTACCGCCTCTCGGGCCGCGCGGGCCTCGACCTCGATCGCAGGTGACCAGTTCTCGCCGGCCCAGCCGCGCGGGCGCAGCGATTCGTCGCCGTGCGCCGCGTTCGACTCGTACCAGTTGACCCGCTCCCAGCCGCCCCTCTCCCCAAAGGACGCGTCCAGCGCGATATGTCGCTGATATACCGGCGATACACGTAGTGGGCGTCCGGCCTTCTTCTCCTCGCCCGGGTACTTGATGTCGTAGTACTGCGACAGAGCCTCGTACGTGCGAGCGAGCGTGTACCCGCGGCTGCGGTACTGGCGGCCGAACCGGCGCCAGTCGAGCGGCCATACGTCCCACTCGGGACGGCCGTCCACGATCCACTCGCTCATGATCTTGCCGATGCCGCCCGCGCCGGCGAGGCCGTGTGCACAGCCGCCCGCGGCGATCCAGAAGCCCGGCACGTCGGTCTCGCCGAGCAGGAAGTCGGCGTCGGGGGTGAACGCCTCGGGTCCGTTGAAGAACGCTCTCACCTCCGCGGTCTCCATCGCCGGCACACGCGCGATTGCGTTCGTGAAGAGCTCTTCGATTCGTTCGAGATCCTGGGGAAGGAGCTTCGCCTCGAACCTGTC
>Ga0209474_10005855_pt1 | contig 10435 bp, 10 predicted proteins | sample GraSoiAngelo_145_FD_185902 | JGI IMG/M metagenome (GOLD analysis project Ga0209474, IMG submission 185902) | Grasslands soil microbial communities from the Angelo Coastal Reserve, California, USA - 14_1009_05_20cm (SPAdes) (version 2) | ecosystem: Environmental > Terrestrial > Soil > Grasslands... | reverse complement strand
GATGTGTCAGTTGAATGTGGTGCCGGAGCCAGCACGGCACTAGTGTTTCTTATATCCAAAGAAGCCGCGGCGGCGGATGATCTCGGCAACTTGGGGTGGCACCATCTGGTCCCAGCTTTCGTCCCCACTTGCGATGCGCTTGAGGACGTCCCGGGAAAAGATCGGCAGATATTTGGGATTATAGTTATCAAGTTGCCCGAAGCTGCCACGGCGGACGAGATAGTCGTACAGCGGTTGCTAGCGGGGGCTGGGCGATGGTTTTGGTTTGGCTGACTTTTTCTTGCCTTGCTTCTGTTTGGTCGCGCGGGGGCGACTTCCGCCCGTTTTTTCGGGACGACGCGAGCTTTGAGTCGTCCGATCGCGAGCGCGAGCAGGGCTTGGCTGTCCGGCTGCTTTGGCGGAGCGCGCTTTGTCTTGTTTTCCATCGACGTTTCCCCTGTTTCCCTGATTTTCGGCCGCGGGTTTGTTCCCCTGTTCTTCAGCCTTTCCTGCTTGCTGGGGGCGATGTTGAGATACGGCCTCGGGCTTGTTTTCAGCTTTTCCTGCTCCCGCTGCGGTCCCGCGTTCCTGTACGCCATTGCCGTGCTCGTCGCGGTTTTTGAATGGCGTGAACGCGTCGTAATTCGGCTGGCCATGGTTCACCGACGCGTGGAGATTGGGATCTTTGCCTGCAGTTTTCCGCTGTGCGAGCTGCTCGGAAGTGGGCGGCACTTTCCTATGTTCCTCCGCGGCTTTTTCCTCGCCAGTCAGCTCCGCTTTCACCCCATCGGGACCGTTAAAGCTGGCACGGCTAGTGTTTACCTCCTTATTCCGCACGGATTCGTCGAATGAGGTGTTGTAGACGACGGCTGTATTCACGCGCGTCACAGCGGTATTATAACGAAACACATTTCCTTCCCATCGGCCGCCCCAGTAGCCGTGTCCGAAGTAGCCATAGCCATAGTTAATACCGCCGTAAAAACCGACAGTCGGGCCCCAATAGCCCTCATGAAACACGTAAACATTGTTGTTGAAGCCCCACCAGGGCGGTGTCCAAATCAGGCCCACTTGTGGCGGAGGCACCCAGACGCCTGGAACCCAATAATAACCCTCAACACCGTAGGCCCAGTAACCGGGAGTCCAAATGTAGCCTTCGGCTGGGCAGGGCGGTTGCTCAACCACCGGCAGAACCGGCGGAGCAATATTGATCGATACGCCTTCCTGTGCGAACGACGGCGCCAAAGGCAATACGACAAATAGAAATCCAGCCAAAATCAAGGAACGCAGTTTCATCGCCTTTGTTCTGGATTCCCCTTCTGTCAACGTTAGACAGGTCCTCCGTGCACCCTGGTCAATACCTGTAATTCACGTATTAAACTCCCCTTGGTTTGGGGGGTTTCGCACTATTTCGACCGAATTTGGCCCGGTCGTCACTTTGCTAATGATCGAGTGGTGATCCCAAATCATGCATCGCGCCTACGCCTCGTTCGACAAAACCAAGAAAGGCTCAATGCAGCAGCGTGAGCTCGCTGATCTGCGCTCAACGTTTCTCGTATCCGAAGAAACCGCGGCGAGAAAAAGTCAGAAGTAAAAAGTACCAATTAAGAAGTAGGAATCAGGCCAACTTTGCCTCGCGTTTGATCCGTCGTTCGTATATGGCTTCCGCCGACGCTAAAGCTATGGCGTGACAAGAAAGCGTGAATCGGAAGATCATTTCACGCGTTCGATCGCGCGATGCTGAGCGCAACAACTTTGCTCGTGCTTGATACGTCGGTCGTATCAGGATAAAACACACGCTCCGACACATATCTCCTCTCCTGATCAAGATTAGCAAAGATTTCGCTACCATCTGGACGACGATCGATCCGATCGGGACTGAGCTGCATTCTTCTGGTGACAGTGCGAATCTGGTTAAGTATATTTTGGCATGCCCGCAGCTAAATATCGTCCAATTCGCGAAGTTCAAGGGAACGGCACAGTGTCGAAAGCCAGGATCAGGCAGGCCGTAAAGAAATTGGCCGAGTTAAAGCGAGCTCATCCTGCTCGGTACAAGGAAAAAATTCGGGCCAGCGCGAGCACACCTGTCCAGCTAGTTGTTCGACATAGTTAACCGAAATGCCGGCGTCCCCCAGCGCTAGCGTATTCATCAACTGCCCGTTCGACTCGCGGTATCAGCCGCTTTTTGAAGCGATCGTGTTCTGCGTTTCCGCCTGTGGGTTTGTGCCACGATGCACGCTGGAGCTTACAGACGCGGGCGAGGTTCGGATCGAGAACATCTATCGATTGATCGACGAATGTCATCAGGGTATTCACGATATTTCCCGCACTGAGGTGCAAGGGCAGCCATATGGATTACCGCGATTCAACATGCCGCTGGAATTAGGCATTTTTCTTGGCGCAAAACGCTTTGGAAAACATTCCGCGCAGAAACGCGTCTTGATTTTGGATCGCGAGCCTTATCGCTACAGACGTTTCATCTCGGACATTGGCGGCCAGGATATTCAAGCTCACCGGCGAAGCCCCGCGAGAGCGATTCGCCATGTGCGTGACTGGCTTCAATCCGCTCCGGGCAAAACCGCTATTCCGGGCGGCAGGAAAATCTGGGAAGATTACCGCCTTTTCCGGCGAGAACTTCCCGCGATCGCCGAGGAGGCCCAGCTCGATCCTAGGCAATTGACATTTATCGATTACCTCCTGCTCGCTTCGAATTGGCTGCAGGAACATCGTTGCTAAAACCGCAATGGTGGGGGCCGACGACGTGTAGTTCGTCTTTAGGGCCACGTTGCAGCGGATAGACGTAAATTTTTAAGTCGTTCTCGAAGTTCTCAAGAATGCCGCCGGGCAAATCGACACAATATTTTTCGTCGAACAACTCATAAACATTTGGCACCCATGACGATGCCGATGCATTCGCCCGTTTGCGGTCGTTTTCTGAAAAAAATTGAGGTTTCTGGAACTTCGCCTCGCTGTTTCCAGAAAGTTGACGTGCGCGAATAAAAGCTCGCTCTTTATGTGATCTTTGTCATTCTCGGCCCGTGAGCGGCAATCTTCATCGCTTGCGCATGGCGGTCACGTTCATAGGGGCGTAGGAGTATTTTTAAACATGCTGGCTAAGCCAAATAAGACGGTGATTGAAGGCACTGTTCGAGGGATCGAGCCAGCCAGCGACGGTCAGGGACTCGAGATCGAAATCGAAGTGTGTCGTAATCTCTCGCGTGGGCGAAGTGACGACTTTATCCAGCCCGCAGAGGGGCGGTCCCTAATTCTCTTTGCGGCCCAAACGCCAGGTGTGACGGTTGGCGATCGCGTTCGTGTGCAAGCGCGATTGCTGGCTGGTCCGTTCGGCGAGCGGAGGGTTCTCGAACAACTCGATCCCCTGTCCGATCAGGCTTGATACGGAGCTAGACCTCTCCCTGCAAGGTCACGATACCTCCACTTATTGCGATATTGGTAAGCGCTACGCGTGAAGGAGAGCCCGTGTTTGCTCGTGTTGATGGCGTAGTGTTGTCGTCAAGCACCGCGATACATTTGTCGCCAGGGAAAAGATCCCCGGCATCGCCTGAATTCTTGAGTAGTTCTAGATCCTTGTTTCCATCCGCCTGTAGGAGTGCCACGAGATAGGCGAGCGGATTGTCATTGTTTGATTGCCGCTCGTCGATATGCCAGACGGCAAGGCCTGAACCCGGAAGCGCGGCGTCGAGACCTTTGGCCTGGCGATTCTCGAGTAGGAAATATTCCGGCCCGCTTGCTCCTTTTGTCCAAAGTCGATAGCACTCGGTCTTTTTCTCTTCCAGCGTGTTGAGTTGAATCGATTTTTTTCTGGTAACCACCTTCGGCTTGATCCAACCGAGTTTCGAGAGACACCAGCACGACAATCGCGTGGGACGATTTCCTTTGCCTCCCCAGGACCCGGCTGCCATAAGGCACCAATCACCGATTCCATGAGATCGAAACGTCGTGTCGTAGAGGTCGGGCAATCCAAGCAGGTGACCGAATTCGTGCGAAAAAACACCGACCCGCCCGTCTTCCGGTTCTGTGGAATAGGCAAATACTTTGACTCCCTGATGTACGAACGGCTGCGGAAGGGTCCACTTATGCGACCAGATCATGTTCTTTCGCTTCGTGGGATTTGATTCTGCTTCCGCACCCCGGCCCGCATGGATCAGAAGGATCGCATCTACAAACCCGTCGTTGTCCGCGTCAAAGCGCGCCAGGTTGTCGTCCCGACAAAAAATCGTCAGGGCATCGTTGAGCAGCCCCGGCGTGTTTTTGGGATAATTGTTTCCCGTGCCGCTTTCGGTTGCTGTGTAATAGCTGTAAGGCTGGGGCGCCCGCACGTAGCCGATGACTTCCCCGGTTAAGTCCAACGCGCCGTAGGAAAGTTGTCGGTAAAAATTCGTCATCGAATTCGGATTCGCTTTGTCAAAGAGTAGTTTCTCGAAATCCTTCGCCCGCCGCATTCCCTTGTTGTCGGAAAAATCCACCAGCAGTGCAATGGCGTGCAGTTTCCGTTTTTCCGGTTTCTTCGGCTCGACTGAAGCGACCGCCGCTTCTGGAATAACGGACGCCGAAGCAGATCCACCGGTGGAGAGTTCGTAAGGGAAAAAAACTCCGTCATTAAAGCCGGCCCGCGCGACGGGAATAGTCGCGACGATCCCCATGCGCCGCGCGATTTGCAACTCCTGAGTGGAGACGATGTTGTGCTCCTCGAGTTGCTTTGCAATATTTTTTAAGACTTTGGGATGCGCTGTACAGGCTGTCGCGCCGAGACCGCGGATTTGCGATCCCCGTTTTGTCAAGGTTAGACAGACCCTCCGTGCACCCTGGTTAATACCCGTAATTCACGTATTAAACTCCCCTTGGTGTGAGGGGTTTCGCACTATTTCAACCGCATTTAGCCCGATCTCACTTTGCTAATGCGCAATGATGGCGGTGATCCTCTTGACCGATAACGATGTCTATATGGTGCCGGAGCGGATCGAAACCGGCATTGTCCTGGTGGTGGTGCTCTTTCTGACCTACCTCCTGCTGCTTTTTTCGGATGCGATTCTCCGGGTGATCGGTCGGCAGGGCGCGTCCGTCCTGGTCCGTGTAATGGGACTCATCCTTTGCTCTCTGCAGTGGAAATCGTGCTGACGGCGCTTCGTGTCGGCGATTGGACAGCGGTTGCACCGCGATAGGACAAGAAAGGAAAAAGTAAGAAGTAAAAAGGATGAAACACGGACGTTGAGGGTTCCTCCTTCGCTGAAGCTACGGCGCGACAGGTGAGAGTTGAGTGTTGAGAGCGGAACTGGCACTCCAATTTTTATTTGCTCGAAACAATCACCTTTGCGCGATAACCGAGCCGGCGGAGAAACTCTTCGCAGTCCTGCCACCGCAGTCCGAACTCAGCGACGTCGGCGAGTCCAAGGCGCCCGATAATATCTGACAACACGTCCATATCGGTTTCGTCGAAGTCCGCGTCCATCATGGCGCGCTCGGCCCAATCGACTAGCTCTGTCTGGCTCACTTTGCCGTGCAGATAATCCGCGATTTTATCGGCGACGATCTGGCGAGTGATCTTCATCGGACGAATTCTACATTTGTTTGTGGCCTAGATCGACGGGAAATTTTTCATGCACGGCGGTGAGGCGACCGGCGGCATCATAGATTTCCTGAGCGAATCGAGTCGTCTTCTCATCTGCATCGACTTCTTTGATGTAGCACGCGCGTCCACCAGCGCGCCCGGCGAAGTCACGAACATAACGCCGTCCGCCGTTCGGTAATTCTTCCCATCGTTTGAACCTACGTTCATTCTGGGCGCGCGACGCCATCGCCGGTCAGGCTACCACACGATCTACGGCTGACACAGCCGCCGCTACAACAATGCGCTGGCGTTAACGTTTCTTGTATCCGAAGAAGCCGCGCCGCCGGATGATCTCGGCAACTTGCGGCGGCACCATCTGGTCCCAGGTTTCGTCGCCGCTCGCAATGCGCTTCAGCACGTCCCGGGAAAAAATCTGCAGATATTCGGGATTATAGTTATCGAGCTGCACGAAGCTGCCGCGACCGACCAGATAATCGTAGAGCGGTTGCAGGTCGGGTTTCACTTTCACGGTGTGAATGGTTTGTAACTCGTCGCCGGCGCTCCGCTGCAGCGGGTAGACGTAAACTTTCAGGTCGTTTTTAAAGAGGCGCCCGAAGTTCTCGAGAATCCCACCGGGCAAATCGGTGTAATATTTTTCGTCGAACAATTCGTAAACACTCGGCACACCCATGACGATAGCGATGCGTTCGCGCGTTCGCCAGGAGAGATAAGCGGCGAGCCGATAGTATTCGAAGTAATCGGAGATCAGCACGGTCATGCCACAGGCGCCGAGGACCTCCGCACGCGCTAGGAAATCGCGGCGGTCAACTTCTTTGCCACCGGCCAGCAGATTGCGCATCGTGAGTTCCATTAGAGCGAGGATGGGTTTGTTCGCCACGGCGGGGTCTTGTTTAAACTTCACCAGGGCGGACTGGAACATGTCGAGGTTAACATAGGTGACCGGGCGAAAACTGCCGCGCTCGACCAGCACGGCCTTGTTATGCAACATGTCGGACGGCTGCAGCACCTCGCGGTTCGGGCCGAACATGGCTGCGCCGCTCAGTCCGATCTGCACGAGCTTGAGCGCCATGACACGGTTGTCCACGTTGCGAAATTCGATGCCGCTGAACTCGAGCATGTCGATCTCGAGGCGACGTGTGGTGAGGTTATCGAGCAGCGATTCGACGAGCTCTTCCGGCACATGACTTAGGAAGAACGCGCCGTAGCAAAGGTTTACTCCCACAATGCCGAGCGCCTCTTGTTGCCCGGAGGCCTCCTCGTCCAGCATGCGCACGTGCATCACGACCTGGCTGGGCTGATCGTTGGCGCGGCTCTGAAACTTTATGCCCATCCAGCCGTGGCACTCGCTGGTGCCGCGATAGCTCCGCGCCACGACTGTATCGGCGAAAGCGAAGAACGAAGTGTTATCGCCGCGCTCCGCGGCGAGCCGTTCTATGTCGAGATCGAATTCGTAGTCGAGCATTGCCTGCAGCCGATTGCGCGAAACGTAGCGGTCGACGTGGCCGTAAATGGCGTCGCTTACTTTCATGTCGTAAGCCGAGATGCTCTTCGCGACCGTCCCGGCGGCGCCGCCGACCCGGAAAAACCAGCGCACCACTTCCTGCCCTGCGCCGATCTCGGCAAACGTGCCGTACCAGCGCGGATCGATATTGATCTTCAGCGCCTTGGAATGCGTATCGAGGACTTCGTCTTTCACGGCGTGAGAACAGAAAATGTACTATATGCCATCTTATAATGTCATTCTGATCCCGCAGGCGCGGGAGAAGAATCTCTGATCATCTCTGGATTGATCCCAACGGAATTGAATCCGAGATGTTTCGCTTCGCTCAACATGGCAACGTCATTTAATGGATTGGTACTAAACTCCCTCGCGGACGAAACGCGAGAGTTTCTGGGTGATATTTACGTTACAGAACCCTCACCCCAGCCCTCTCCCTTTCGAAGGGAAGGACGAGAGTTTGTCTGAACGAACTACGATGAGAATCTAACTCTGCGCTTGGTGATTAGCGTTTCTAATTCGGAAGGCGGCTGATCTGTTCGGCAAGCTCGGCCTTCGCTCGGGCTTCCATCTTCGCCGAAGCTACGACCCCATACGCACAAGCCCATTTCACAACGCCAACTTTGCCTCGCGCTTGATCCGCCGTTTGTATAAGGCTAAAGCCCACATTTCCGACACATGTCTCCTCTCCTCGTCAAGATTAGCAAAGATTTCGCTACCATCTGGACGACGATCGATCCGATCGGGAATGTGGCGTTGTTTGCCGGGCTGACCGCTTCGCTCACGCGCGCAGAGCGGCGTCGGACAGCGCTGCGTGCTACGATTTACGCCGCCATCATCCTCGTGGTCGCCGTGGTCGCCGGCCAGATCATTCTCGACGCGATCGGCATTCACCTGCACTCGCTCAAAGTGGCCGGCGGCATCATTCTGTTCCTGTTCGGTCTGCAGATGCTTTTCGGGAAAATGGATGAGAAAACGGGAAGATCGCCAGAGGCGGGGCGCGACCTCGCGGTGTTCCCGCTGGCGGTGCCTTCCATCGCCGGGCCGGGCGCAATGATGGCGGTGATCCTCTTGACCGATAATGATGTCTACACGGTGCCGGAGCAGGTCGAAACCGGCGTTGTCCTTCTGGTGGTGCTCTTCCTGACCTATGTCCTGCTGCTTTTTTCGGATGCGATTCTGCGCGTGATCGGCCGGCAGGGCGCGTCCGTCCTCGTCCGTGTAATGGGAATCATCCTTTGCTCTCTGGCAGTGGAAATCGTGCTGACTGCGCTTCGTGTCGGCGACTGGACAGCAGTTGCGCCGCGCTAGCGCGCAAGAAAGTAAGAAGTAAGAACGGAGCGCTTTGGTCCTACCATTAAGAAATCGGCGTTTCACAGAAACGCCCTACAATTTCAAAGCGTCAGCGAAACGACGATGTATTCACCGGGGAAATTTGGTAGACAGAGGTTTGATGAAGTCCGCCTGGCGCAAACATCTGACGATTTGCCTGGCTCTTGGGCTGCTCGCGGTTCCAGTGTACTTCTTGGATTTGGCGGCCACTGGAGCCGGCGGCGGCAGCAATTGGATCACCCTGGATTTCCGCGGACTTATCTTTTGGACTTACATCACATTACTCGCCATCCACGTCAGCTTAAGTTCAGTTGCCGTTCCGTTGTTTCCCAAGTCAGGAGCGCTGCGCATTCACTTTGGTTCACTCCTGTTTTCTTTGATTCTGCTTGTCACTGGCTTCGTCGCTTACGGGAAACTGCGGCGTCTGGCAATCTACAATCAACAGCGAACGTTCATGGAGAGCCGCAAACCTCTTATGAAGGCGATTGAACTCAAGCAGTGGTGGTACGTCCCCGATGAGATTCATCCAACGGAGATCCACGTGAGCGTGGTCGTCCACCAGTCAGGCAGGTTTGCGGGCAACGCCACCGGGGAGCAAACGGATCCATCGGGCTCCTCCACAACAGTTTTCGAATCGACCAACGGACCCGAGAGCCAGAGGCAGGTTAGCAGTGGAGAGGCCTTTACCTATGCATTGCCATTAAAAGTCCTCCGCACGGGGCACGCTGACAATGTGCGAATTACGTTGTACCTGTTTAAGGCTCCCAGTGGGCCTGCTGAAGGCGATGTTACAAAAGTTTTTATGAACTCGCCGCAACAGGACGACGACGGCCAGTATTTCTACGGCGTGCTGCCAACTCCTTCCCCACCCCGGGAATGACCGCCGCCGAGGCTAACTGCACAACAGTAAAGACTAGCTCAAACCTGTCGTTGCTGTAGCTGATCGCGATAGCGGTCAGCAGCTTTACTGGGTTCCCTTCGTTTCAAACCATCGAGCAATTCCATTAGGCGCGCCTCGTAAGAATCACACATGGGAGACTCGCCGTTTGGCTGGACCCATTCGGGATGTTGGATCCGCAGGTCATGATGAATCTGTTTCCGCAGGTCTGTATAGGTATGGGCTTGGTGAACCATGGCGATTGATCTGTTTACCTCGCCGCAGACATCGCGTTAGCCAATAAAATGATGGGCCAGATGGCGATGAGCACAATGAGCCCGAATGCAACGAGCTCAGATAAGTAATTGGGCTGCGCCCTGTAGGCATATCGATGAGAAAAAAAACGCGAAGCGCGAACGCGCATTGAGTTTGTGGTTTCCATGTTCATGTCGATGTAGACAACGCTCCGGACGTCCACGTTTCGCCGCAAAGGTAACGCTGCTGTCACTTTGGGTCGGCAGGTTACAATTGGATAACGCTGCGTCAGCAATCGCCAAATCAGCGAAAATTCGGGCACGGCCTTCGTGGATCAATGAGTCAGCAAGGCGACGATGTATTCGACGATGCGTTCCGTCAGGGCCGAGATCGTCAAGAAGGGATTCACTTCGAGTGCGGACCGGATGATCGATCCGTCTGCGACGTAAAGCCCGTCGTGCGTCGCTTGTGTATCATCGCGAAATACTCTCCCGAAATGGTCCACCACGCCGTGGCTACCGTCTTCGCCCATGGGACAGCCACCCAACGGATGCGCCGTCACGAGCGTCTTCCAAGGTGAAAGATGCCAGGTAGCGTTCTCGATGGATGAGGCGCCCAAGGCTTTGGCGTGAGCGAAGCATTCCTGATTGATCTCATTAAAAATCGGCTCACGACCCGCGCCTGGCCAGTCGATGCGCAGATTGTCGCCGTGCAGGTAAAGCCGCCCTGCGGAATCGTCGTGGGCCATGCAGAGATACATCAGAGAGCAGTTGAGTGCTCCGTTGGGATCGGCGTGCCACGCATCCTTTTCGCGGCGCTGCCGTTGCGCCTGCAAATTCTCTGTGCCAGTTCGGGAAAGGGGCGCGTTTCGACCTACTAAGGCGAGGAAGTTACGATACACTCGCGG
>Ga0209474_10005854_pt1 | contig 10435 bp, 7 predicted proteins | sample GraSoiAngelo_145_FD_185902 | JGI IMG/M metagenome (GOLD analysis project Ga0209474, IMG submission 185902) | Grasslands soil microbial communities from the Angelo Coastal Reserve, California, USA - 14_1009_05_20cm (SPAdes) (version 2) | ecosystem: Environmental > Terrestrial > Soil > Grasslands ... | reverse complement strand
GACATAGGCGTGGTTGCCGCCATCCTCCTGCTCGGCGATGTAGAAATTGCCGTCCTTGCCGCGGCTGATGTCGTTGGGGCCGCCCATGCCGGTCCACTCTCCGCGATACTCGCCGTCGGGCGAAAAGATCTGGATGCGCTTGTTCGAGCGGTCGGCGACGTAGAGCGTGCCCTGATCGTCATAGGCGATGCTGTGCGGCAAATGGAATTGTCCCGGCCCCTGACCCGGCGAACCCCACGAATTCTTCAGCTTGCCGTCGGCGGTGAAGCGGTGCACGCGGGCGTTGCGGTAGCCGTCGGTGATGTAGATATCCCCGTTCGGGTGCTTGATCATCTCGGTCGGGTGGTTGAACGGCCCGGCAGCGCGCTCGGCGAGCCAGTTCTTGATCTCGCCGGTGTCGGAATGCTGCCCCGGGGTGCCGAGCGCGAGCTTCACTTTGCCGTCCAACGTGAAGGACTTCGCGACCGAGTCGGAGCGGTCGGTCGTGTAGACCGTGTCGCCGATGATCTTCAGGCCGTGCGGATCGGTGATCTCGCCGGTGCCCCAGGCGCCGAGATGCTTGCCGTCGCGGTCGAACACGACGACCGGCGGGTTGCGGCGCTGGAAGACGTAGCTACGGTCCTGATCATCGGCCGCGACGCGGCTGATCAGGCCGAAGGGTTCGCCGTCCGGCGATTTGAAAAAATCCCGGATCAGTTCGTAGCGGTAGTTGCCATTGCCGGTTTGTGCCATCGCTTCCTCCCGATTTATTCACCAGTGGGACAATGAGGCAGCGAGATGCCGAGCCGCTGTAACCTCACTGCCTCACTGTTTTGCTGGTGAGATTAGAGGCGCTTCGCGCCAGGATACTCCTTCAATACGGTTCGTGGGAAACGATCAAGCTCGTGCCGGTGACGCTGCAATCTCACTGCCTCGCTGTCTCATTGTGGAAAAGCCAGCATGAGCTTTCCCGGCTTCCGCCCGGGGGTCAGCCCATCCTACCACCGCAGCGCTGCCTTTGGGCCGGGAAGGCAGCGCCTCACGCGGAACGCGATTTAGTTAATGCTTGTTCATCCTGATGGCCGCCGCTTTGCGGCGCCGGATGCGAGAGGAGATCACGATGCGAACGGGCATCAAGATGTTTGCGGTCGCCGCCGCGCTGGCGGCCGGCCTGTCGAGCGCGGCGATGGCGCAATATTACTGCGCGCCGGGTTACACGTTTTATGGTGGGGTCTGTCAGCCGGTCCGGCCGCTCGGCTATGGGAACCCCGTATCCGGCGCAGTGTCGGGCGAGGCGGCCGGGGCCGCGAGCGGTTATCGGGCGGCGGGTCCGGTTGGCGCGGTGGTTGGCGGCGCGATCGGCACCGCCACCGGCACGCTTACCGGCACCGCCAACATGCTGTCGGGCGGCAGCACCCCTCCACGCACTTGCGCCTGGGGCTACCACTGGTACAACGGCTACTGTTACCCCAACCGGTGAGCCCATAGAAATTCACAATGAGACAGTGAGGCAGTGAGATTGCCGGAACTCGGCATCTCATCGCCTCGCTGTCTCATCGTGAAAATTCAATACGGTTCGCGGACGAACAGAAAGGTGGTGCCGGTGACGATCGGGGCGCTGGCGCCGACAAACGACACGTTGGCGTCCTTGACCTGGCGCGAGCCGGCGCGGCCCGAGGCCTGCAAGGCGCCTTCGATGATGTGCCAGAGGCCGTGGATGCGGCCGGTGCCGAGGCTGCCGCCAAAGGTGTTGAGCGGCAAGTCGCCGTCCAATTCGATGCGCCCGTCCTGGATGAAATCGAGCGCCTCGCCCTCCTGGCAGAAGCCGTAGCTTTCGAGCCCGTAGATCACCGAGGCCGAGAAGCCGTCGTAGATCTGCGCGACATCGACATCCTTGGGCCCGAAACCGGAGCGCTCCCAGGTCAATTTCGCCGAACTGCTGCCGCCCTCCATATAGCTGCTGAGGCTGCCGATCCGCCCCGCTACCTCGAAATGCAGCCGCTGGCCATAGCCCGCGAGGTAGGCCGGCTGCGGCTTCAGATCGCGCGCCCGGTCGGCTGTCGTCAGCACGATCGCAACCGCCCCCTGCACCGGGATATCGCAATCGAACAGACAGAACGGATACGCCACCATGCGCGACGCCAGATAGTCCTCGCGGGTCAGCTCGGTGCCATAGAAATAGGCGTGCGGGTTGTGCTGCGTGTGGCGGCGCTGCGTGACCGCGAGGGTCGCCATCTTCTCGCGGTTCTGGTTGTTGCGCTCGAGCCATCTTGTATAGGCGACCGCCATGCCCTGCCCCGGCCCGCCAAAACCATAAGGCGCGGTGAACTGCGTCGCGCCCGCCGCCATGCCGCTCGGCAGGTTCTGGTAGGTGCCGCGCGGATTGTGCATCGCCCGCCACACCACCGCGTATTTGCACACCCCGGCGAGCAATGCGTTGACCGCCTGCTGCACCGCGCCGCCGATATTTACTGTGCCGACCTGGATATGCCAGGCGAGGTTCGGCAATTTCAGCATCGCCATCATGCAGTTGACCGACACGATCGAGATGCCGTCCACCTCCGCATGCCCGGTCGCCGGCAGCTCCGGATAGGTCGCCAGCCCGTCGATGTCCGATATCTTGAGGCCGGAATCCCCGACCGCCTCCTTCACCGCCGTCAGCGCATGCGCCGCGAGCGGGACATCGGCCGAGCGCGACACCTTCGAAAACCCGACGCCGCTGACCGCCACCTTGCACCGGTTCTCCCACATAGGCGTGCTCCTTCGCGCCGAAGGCGCCTTATTCGAAATTATTTCACAATGAGACAATGAGACGGTGAGATTCAGCGGCTCCGAACCCTCGCTGCCTCACTGTCTCTTTGTGAAATAACATCATGGCGGTTGCGCTCCGCATCACCCGTCCTACGCTCTTGTCTTTGCGAGGCGGAATTGCGGCAGGGTGATGTCGTCGTTCAGTTTCTCGAACACGACTTCGACGCGGCGGCCGACTTTGGCCTCGGCGTATTCCGCCTCCAAGAGGTTGCCGGCCATCAACGCGCCGGGCGCGTCGTCGAGCTCGACGATGATGCTGGCGTAGGGCACTGCCGACGCGAAGCGCTTGTCGCCGGTGTGATACATGATCGTATAGGCATAGATCGTGCCGATGCCGCGCACCGGCTCGAACTTCAGATCCGTCGCGATGCATTGCGTGCAGGTCGCATAGGGCGGGTGCTGAAAATGGCCGCAGCTCTGGCACCGCTGCAATTCCACGACACCCCGTTTCGCGGCATCCCAGAATGGCTGCGTCCATTCGTTCGGCACCGGGATCGGCCGCGTCACCTGGCTCCAATCGCTCATGACGGTTTCCTCGTACGGGGCCGCAGATGCGCCGGCAACGGCATTCGCGGCAGCAATTTCTTGTCCCCGGTCGGGGCCGGAGCTTCGTGGCTCGACCTGCTCTTATCAAGCTCCTCCGCCACGACCTTGCGGATTTCCGGAAAGGCGTCCGATGCGTTGAGACCAAACCGGAAAATCTGCCGGAACGAGTCCGGGTGGTTCCAGATCGCCGCGAGCACGGCGTATCGCATATTCGGGGTGGGATGCCGGATGGCGCACTCGACCAGCCTGGCGACGTCATTGCCGTCGAGGGTTATTTCCGTCGCTGTTTCCGGCTGTCTCGGCTGATCGGCCGGATCGGCGGTCAGGCGGATCTGCGGCCGCAGCGTGTAGTAATCGCGCGTCAGCACATCGGCGGCGGGTTCGGCTTTTGCCCGCGCCTCCAGATCGGTGTGCTCGCCCCGTCGCACCAGCATCGTCGATTGTCTCCGACCGCGGCTTGACCGCCTCGGCTCCAGCGGGATTATCCTCTCTGAGCCATTTGAAGGGAGAACGTCTTGGCAGCGCAAGCGGGGATGTCGAGCGGACCAGGCGAGATGATGGGGAATGCCGGGCCGGGCATGCTGGCCGGGCTCCGCGTCATCGAGATCGCCGACGAGCGCGCCGAATATACCGGGCTGCTCCTGGCCGGGCTTGGCGCCGAGATCATCAAGATCGAGCCGCCCGAAGGCAATGCGACGCGCCGCATCGGACCATTCCTCGCGGACCAGCCGGGCCTCGAACACTCGCTGTTCTTCTGGAACTACAACCGCAACAAGAAATCGGTTGTGCTCGACCTGCAGACGCCAGCGGGGGCAGAGCAGATGCTGCGCCTGCTGGGCGGCGCCGACATCCTGCTCGACGCCAGCTGCGGCGCGCTCAACGAGGTCTTGGGGCTCGATCACGCAGCACTCAACGCGCGGTTCCCGCAGCTCGTCACCGCGAGGATGACGCCGTTCGGCGATGACGGCCCGTGGAAGGACTTCAAGGGCTCGGACCTGATCCACCTCGCGCTGGGTGGGCCGATGATGAATTGCGGCTACGACCCCGATCCCAATTTCGAATACGACACGCCGCCGATCGCACCGCAGATCTGGCACGCCTACCATATTGCCGGCGAGCAGATGGCGACCGCCATCATCGCCGCGCTGATCCATCGCGAGCGCAGCGGCGAGGGACAGGACGTCTCGCTGGCGATCCACGAGGCGGTGTCGAAAAATCCGGAACAGGATTTGATGTACTGGGTCTGCCGGCGGGTGCCGCTATGGCGGCTCACCTGCCGTCATGCGTCCGAAGGCCCCAACCACAGCCCGAGCATCTGCCACACCAAAGACGGCCGCTGGTTCATCACCCACGGCATGGGCGCACGCGACCTGAAGAACCTCGTGCCGCTGCTGAGCAAGTACAACGCGCAGGCGGATTTGCAGCCGCCGCCTCCTGAGCTGGATTTGCGGGCACGCCAGGTGCCCGGCACCGGCGGCAGCGACGAGGCCCGCTCGCACATGCTCGACGTCGTGCAGCGCTTTGTCCGCGCCTGGACCTACAAGGACATGCCGTGGCGCGAGGCGCAGGATGCCGGCCTCTTATGGGCGCCGCTGCGCAAGCCGCACGAGAACGCGCTCGACGAGCACTGGCTCGCGCGCAAGACGTTTGCCGAGATCGAGCATCCCGAGCTCGGCCGCTCGTTCCTCTATCCGACCAGCAAATGGCTCAGCAGCAAGACGAGCTGGCAGGTCGGCCGCCGCGCGCCGCTATTGGGCGAGGACACCGAGACGGTGTTGGCGGAAGGGGCGCGCCGGCCGAGCGTGCCCGCCCAGCCGCGTCGGGTAGAGAACCCCCGACTCTCGGCGCCGCACAACAAGCCATTCCCGCTCCAGGGCATCAGGATCTTCGATTTCGCGTGGTTTCTCGCCTCGGCGGGCGGGACACGGTTTCTCGCGGCGATGGGGGCGGAGAGCTACAAGGTCGAGTGGAAAGATAATCCCGACACGCGGCTGGCCGGGATGGCGCCGGTCGGCGGCCGCGCCGCGCGCGACGTGGCGACCGGCCCGCTTCCCGGGGTCAAGGACCCAGACATGGGCGGCAACTTCCTCAACAAGAATTCGGGTAAGCGCGGCATCTCGCTGAACATCCGCCACCCCAAGGGGCTGCAGATCGCCAAGGACATGATCCGCGTCTGCGACGTCGTGGCCGAGGGGTTCTCGCCCGGTGTCCTGCAGCGTCTGGGGCTCGGATACGACGTCATGAAGTCGATCCGGCCCGACATCATCTACATCCAGCAATCCGGCATGGGGGCGCACGGCACCTATGGGCGGATGCGCACGGTCGGGCCGGTGGCCGCGGCGTTCGGCGGGCAAGCCGAGATGTCGGGCCTGCCCGAGCCGGCGATGCCGGTGAGCTGGGGCTATTCCTATCTCGACTGGATGGGCGCCTACGGCTATGCGCTGGCGCTGCTCGGCGCGATCTATCACCGCGAGCGGACCGGCCAGGGCCAGTGGATCGACGCCTCGCAATGCGAGAGCGGCATTTTCCTCACCGGCGCAACGATCCTCGACTGGGCGGCCAACGAGCGCGTCTTCCGCCGTTATGGCAACCGCTCGCCGTATAAGCGGGCGGCGCCGCACGGCGCCTATCGCTGCCAGGGCAAGGACCGCTGGATCGCGATCGCCTGCTTCACCGACGCCGAATGGCGGGCGCTGGCGCGCGTCGCCGAACAGGGCGACTGGCTCGACGACCGCCGCTTTGCGACACTCGATAGCCGCTTGCAGCACCAGGACGCGCTCGATGCCGCAGTGGAGGCCTGGAGCCTGACGCAAGACCGCTACGACTGCATGATGAAATTGCAGAAGGCCGGCGTGGCGGCCGGGGTGTGCCAGAATGCCGAGGACCGGGTCGATTACGACCCGCAGCTCCGGCATCTCAAATGGCTGACCGAGGTCACCGGCACCAAGATCGGCACTTGGCCGGTCTACGAAATACCGATGAAGCTCAGCAAAACCCCGGCCTATATCGGCGGCCCGATCAACCGCGGCGCGCCGTGCTACGGCGAGGACAACATGTACGTGCTGACCGAATTGCTCGGCCGCACCCCAAGTGAGGTCGAGCGGCTCGCCGAGGAAGGCGTCATCTGACCGCTCCGGGGCCGGCCGCCACCTCGGCGGCAAGCTCTCGTCGTTAGCCGGCCTGCGCCAGGCGCGCCGGTTCGCCGGCCGTCGCCTGCTTGCTGAGCCTTGCCTCCGAGGTCTCCGGCAGCCGCAGGATAGCAAGCAATGTGATCACCGCCGCCGCCATGATCAGAAAGGCCGGGGCGAGCTCGTCGCCGGTGCGCTGCACGAGCCAAGTTGCCGCGAGCGGGGTCATGCCGCCGATCGTGCCGAGCGTGATGTTGTAGCCGATGCCGACCGCGGTACAGCGCACTCGCGACGGCGCGATCTCGACCATGGCTGCGGCTTGCGTGCCGATAAAGCCGGCGACAATCAATGTCAGGCCGACCTGCCCGAGCAGCGCCAGCATCAGCGTCGGATGCTCCATCAGCAGAAATAGGGGCACCGCGCCGAACAGACCGGCGAGTGTCGCGGCCAGCAGGACCCTCTTGCGCCCGTAGCGGTCGCTGAGCCAAGCGCTGACGAGAAACATCGGCAGCATCAGGCACATGCTGATCGTGTTGATCTCCAGCGCGCGCGACAGCGTCATGTGATCGACGGATTGCAGCCAGCTCGCGACATAGACAAAGGTGATGTAGAAACCGACGCCGTTGAACACCGAGAACGCCGCGAGCTTGATCAGCAGGCGCCAATGATCGCGGAACACCTCGGCGAGCGGCGCCCGGCCGTGCTGCTCGGCCTTCGGCAATTCCGGCATGCTCCGCCGCAGGAAGAAGCCGGCCAGCCCGACCGCGAGCCCGAGCAGGAACGGAATTCGCCAGCCCCAATCGGCGAGTGCCTCGGGGCTCAACACCGCGGCAAACAGCCAGCCCATCGACGAACCGAACAGAATGCCGATGATCGCGCCAAACGGTCCGAAGCTTGCGGTCAGGCCTCGCCGTTTGGGGGGCGCCCGCTCGACCAGAAAGACCAGCGAGCTGGTGTACTCGCCGCCGGTCGACAGCCCCTGCATCATGCGCAATAGCGTGAACAGAACCGGCGCGGCAAAGCCCAGCATCGCGTAACCCGGCAACAGCCCGATCAGAAAAGTCGGGATGGCCATCGCGGCGACCGAAAAGGTCAGGGCCGCCCGGCGCCCCAGCCGGTCGCCGATATGGCCGACCACCGCCCCGCCGATCGGGCGCATCAGATAGCCGATCGCAAACACGCCGAACGCCGCCAGCAATTGCGCGGTATGGTTCTCGCGCGGAAAGAAATGCTCGCCGATTGCACTGACAAAATAGCCGTAGACCGAGAAATCGTACCATTCCAGCGCGTTGCCGATCATGCCGGCAACAATGATCTTGCGCCTGTTCACGGGCTCCAAATCGCCTACTCCCCCCTCGCGCAGCGCCTGAATTCACTCGGCGACCGGCAATCTCCCTTCTTTGCTGCATTAATCTTGACGACGGATAAAGAAATGACAAGCCCGAGGCGTTTCCTCGCCTGATGCCTGCGGGAGCGAAGGCGCCGCCGATACCGTTGTCTCTGTCGTATTTCGGCTTCGCGGTGACGGCGAATGATCAACGATCTCTGGTACAAGAACGCGATAATTTACTGCCTGTCGGTCGGCACCTACATGGATGCCAATGGCGACGGCATCGGCGATTTCACCGGGCTGATGCGCCGCCTCGATTATCTGCACGGCCTCGGCATCACCGCGATATGGCTGATGCCGTTCCAGGTCTCGCCGCATCGCGACGACGGTTACGACGTCGCGGATTATTACGGCGTCGATGCGCGGCACGGCACGCTCGGCGATTTTGTCGAGTTTACCCACGCCGCGAAGCAGCGCGGTATCCGGGTGCTGATCGATCTCGTGGTCAATCACACCTCGAACGAGCACCCCTGGTTCCAGGAAGCGCGCCGCGATCCGCTGTCGAAATACCGCGACTGGTACATCTGGTCGAAGAAAAAGCCCTCAAACGCCAATACCGGCATGGTTTTCCCGGGCGTGCAGAAATCGACCTGGAGCTTCGACGAACAGGCGAAGGCCTGGTATTTCCACCGCTTCTACGATTTCCAGCCCGACCTCAACACCTCGCAACCGGAAGTGCAGGCCGAGATCCTGAAGATCATGGGATTCTGGATCCAGCTCGGCGTCTCGGGCTTCAGGATGGATGCGGTGCCGTTCATCATCGCCACCAAGGGTCCCGACGTGCGCGAGCCCGAGGAGCAGTACGACATGCTCCGCATGTTTCGCGAATTCCTGCAGTGGCGGCAGGGCGACTGCATCGTGCTGGCCGAGGCCAACGTGCTGCCGGAAACCGACATGGAATATTTCGGCGACGATGGCGACCGCATGCACATGATGTTCAATTTCCAGGTCAACCAGAACCTGTTCTACGCGCTCGCCTCGGCCGACACGCGCCCGCTCGTCAAGGCGCTAAAGGCGACCAAGCCGCGCCCGGCAACGGCGCAATGGGGCCTGTTTCTGCGCAATCACGACGAGCTCGATCTCGGCCGGCTGACCGAGGAGCAGCGCAACGCGGTGTTCGCCGCGTTCGGGCCGGACCCGGACATGCAGCTCTATGACCGCGGTATCCGCCGCCGTCTTGCGCCGATGTTCGACGGCGATCAGCGCCGGCTCGAGCTCGCCTATAGCCTGATGTTCACATTGCCCGGAACACCGGTGATCCGTTACGGCGACGAGCTCGGCATGGGCGACAATCTAAAGCTCCCGGAGCGCGACTGCGCACGCACGCCGATGCAATGGTCGAATGAACCGCAGGGCGGCTTCACCAAGAGCGACAAGCCGCATATCCCGGTCATCAGCGGCGGCCCCTACGGGTATCAGCACATCAACGCGGCGATCCAGCGCCGCCATCCCGAATCGTTATTGAACTGGACCGAGCGCATCGTTCGCATGCGCAAGGAAGTCCCGGAAGTCGGCTGGGGCGATTTCACGGTTATTCCAACCCGCGATCCGTCGGTGCTGGTGATGCGCTACGACTGGCGCAACAACTGGGTATTGTTTGTGCACAATCTCGACGCCAGGCCGCGCGAAGTGAATTTCTCGGTCGGGCTCGACGGCGACAATGCCGAAAATGGCAAGCTGTTGATCAACTTGCTGGCCGAGGACCACAGCCGTGCCGCTGACGACGGCAAGCACCGGCTGGTCATAGAGGCCTACGGCTATCGCTGGTACCGGGTCGGCGGGCTCGACTACCTGCTGCGCCGCACCGAAACCGATCAGCCGCTTCATTCCAAGACAGGTTGAGCTCAGCGGCGAATAGCGCCTCGCACAAGCGTCACTCGACGTTCTTCTGCGGCGGTACGGTGCGCAGATAGGCGATCATTGCGTCCAGATCGGCCGCCCTAAGCCCTTTGTACCAAGGGTAGGGCATCGCGGGCGAGAGACGTGTCCCGTCCGGGCGGATGCCGGCGGTGGTCGCGCGCTTGATCTCGGCATCGCTCCACTTCCCGACGCCATCTTCGGGGTCGGGTGTGACCGTTGCGGCTCATGACCAGCACCCCGGGCTGGCCGTAAGGATGCAATTGCCGCCCGCCGCTAAAGGCCCGCTTGCGGTCGAGCTGTTGCCCGCCTTCCCGCAACGGCGTGTGGCAGCCGATGCAATGCGCGACCGGCCCCGCCAGATAGGCGCCATAGGCGATGCGGTCGTCGTGGCGCGGCTCCTCCACATGCGTGACGGTCGGACCGTGACTGGTGGGCAGCGTCATCGTGTACTGCGATTTCGGCACGGCGTGGCGGATCGGCTTGACCGTACGAAGATAGGCGGCGATCGCCGTCACATCGCGGTCCGACAAATCGTCATAGGCCGAAAACGGCATCGGCGGGCCGATGATCGTCCCGTCCGGCCGCACGCCGTTGCGTATCGCGTTGACGATCTGCGCCTGGGTCCAGCGGCCGATCCCGGTCTCGCGGTCAGGCGTGATGTTCGGGGCGACGACATGCCCGGTGCCCGGCTCGCTGAACTCCGCTCCGCCGGCCAGTTCCA
>Ga0209474_10005853_pt1 | contig 10436 bp, 8 predicted proteins | sample GraSoiAngelo_145_FD_185902 | JGI IMG/M metagenome (GOLD analysis project Ga0209474, IMG submission 185902) | Grasslands soil microbial communities from the Angelo Coastal Reserve, California, USA - 14_1009_05_20cm (SPAdes) (version 2) | ecosystem: Environmental > Terrestrial > Soil > Grasslands ... | reverse complement strand
GATCAAGATCTCCGAGCTCCACTTCGACCGCTTCAACTCAACACCGCTCGAGTGCAACGGCGCGCTCGTCGAGTACAACCGCGGCACCGGCCAGTGGACGATCCACACCAACAACCAGTTCCCCGGATTCGCGGCGATCATGATGGGCCCGGCGATGCGGGTCGGGCTGGACAAGCTCCGCTTCGTCACGCAGGACATCGGCGGCGGCTTCGGCAACAAGATCACCTCGCACCCGCAGCTCGTCGCCTGCTGCCTGCTCGCGCGCAAGCTTCACCGGCCGGTCCAGTGGACCGAGTGGCGCACCGACTTTCACCTCTCGATGTCGCACGGCAACGAGCGCTGGTTCCAGGACACCGAGGTCGCGGTCAAGGAGGACGGGACGCTGCTCGGCTTCCGCACGGTCGCGCTCGACGACGCCGGCGCCTGGCTCCGCTACGAGCCGCTCGGCGGCGTCATCTGGGCGCAGGTCACGCCGGGGATGTACCGCTGGCGCAACATCCGGCTCGACTTCCGGCAGGTGGTGACGAACAAGGCGCCGGTCTCGCCGAACCGCGGCTACTCGCGGATGCAGCACCTCTGGTTCACCGAACGGATCATCGACATCGTGGCGCACGAGCTCGGCCTCGACCCGGTTGAGGTGCGCAAGCGCAACTACATCCGCGCCGACGAGATGCCCTACGAGACGCCGAACGGCTGCGTCTACGACTCGGGTGACTACGCGCGGATGCTCGACACCGCGCTCGAGCTGATCGGCCACGACGGGATCGCCGAGCGGCGGGCCGATGCCGAGTCCCGGGGGATGCTGCTCGGCCTCGGGATCGGCTCGACCCTCGACTCCGGCACGAACAACTTCGGCCAGTCGCGCCTGATCAATCCCGAGCTCCAGTTCTCCGGCAACAACGAGGTGGCGACGGTCAAGCTCGACATCTTCGGCGAGATCGTCGTCACGCTCGGCACAACCCCTCAAGGGCAAAGTCACGAGACGACCGCCGCGCAAGTGGTGGCCGACATCCTCGGCTGCTCGGTCGACGACGTGAACGTGCGCGCCGGGCACGACTCGTACTGGAACTCGCACGCTGGCTTCTCCGGCACCTACGCCTCGCAGTTCGCGGTCACCGGGCTCGGCGCGGTCAAGGGCGCCACCGAGATGCTCGCCGGCGAGATGAAGGAGCTCGCGGCGATCGTGCTCGGCTGCGAGCCCAGCGACATCGAGCTGGGCGGGAGCTTCGCGCGGATGAAGTCGAACCCCGAGGCAGCGCTGCCGTTCATGGCGCTCGGCGCGATCATCAACGCGAACAACGCGGGCCTGCCCGAGGATCTCGACGTCACGCTCAACTGCCGCTACGTCTACCGACCGCCGTTCGAGCCGCCCGACGTCGAGCGCAAGTTCGGCAACCTGACCCTGACCTACGCCGCGCAGGTGCACGTGGCCGTGGTCGAGGTCGACCCGCAGACCGGCGTCTACGAGATCGTCGACTACGCCGCCGTGGACGACTGCGGGAAGCGGATCAATCCGCAAGTGGTCGAGGGGCAGGTGATGGGCGCCACCGCGCAGGCGCTCGGCGCGGCAACCCACGAGACGTTCACCTACGACGAGGACGGCAACCTGCTCACGCCCAACTTCTACGACTACCACGTGCCGCACGCGCTCGACATGCCGCCGCTGAAGACCGGCAACCTCGAGAGCCCGTCGCCGTTCACGTCGCTCGGCACCAAGGGCATGGGCGAGGGCGGCGGCGCCGGGATCCACGCGGTCTGCGCGGCACTGCAGGACGCGCTCCGCTCGCAGGGGAACGCGATCGTCTACGACAGCTGCAACCCGTACCACCGCGTCTGGGAGCTGCTCTCCGAGCCGGAGGCCTCTCGCGCCCGCGTCACCGTGGAGCCGGCCGCGTGAACGTCTCGGGCGAGCGCACCTTCGAGGCGCCGCGCGAGGTCGTCTGGCAGGTGCTGAACGACCCGACCGCGATGGCGGCGACGATTCCGGGCGTCGAGAGCTTCGACGTCCAGGACGAGCAGCACTGGCGCGCCAACGTGAAGATCCCGCTCGGGCTCGGCACGCTCGGGATGACGCTGAACATGGAGAAGGTCGAGCAGCGCGAGCCGGAGCTCGCCCGCCTCGCTATCAAGGGCGAGGGCGTCGGCGCGATGCTGAACATGACGACCGCGTTCGCCCTCAGCGAGGACGGCGGCGGAGGCAGCACGAAGATGGACTGGGAGGCCGACGTGCATCTCGCCGGGCCGGTCGGGTCGATGGGCCAGCGGGTGCTGCAGCCGATCGTCAGCCAGCAGGTGCAGCAGGTCCTGGCCTCGCTCGACGAGCAGGTCGCGAAGGCCCAAGCCCAGTAGTGCCGCAGCCGTTCCGGATCGGCGTCATGCAGCTGACCATGGAGCCGCTCGACGAGATGGTCGCCTCCGCGCGAGCGATGGACGAGGCGGGGATGGACACGATCTGGCTCGCGGAGGCGTACCCGTGGTGGCGCAAGCACGGGATGGAGGCGCGGTCGTCGACGGTCGTGTCGGGGGTATTGGCGCGCGAGACCGAGCGGCTGACGATCGGCTGGGGGATCATCTCGCCGTTCACGCGCCACCCGGTGCAGGTCGCGATGGACGCGCGCGTGGTCGAGGAGGCAGCCGGGCCGGGGCGGTTCATCCTCGGCTTCGGGACCTCGAAGATCTTCCTCAACAACGCGGTCATGCAGACGAACAAGACGCTCGGGCCGATGCGCGACGCGGTCGAGATCGTCCGCGGCGTGCTGCGCGGCGAGCCGTTCGAGTACCAGGGCTCGACGTGGAGCGCGTCGGTACCCGGGTTGGCGGCGGAGGCGGTGACGCCGCGCGAGGTGCCGCCGGTCTACGTCGCGGCGACGGCGCCGAAGATGCAGGCGCTGGCCGGCGAGATCGGCGACGGCTGCCTCACGCCCTCGATCACCACGCCGGCCTTCGTGCGCCACACGCGCGAGAACGTCGGCGCCGACATCGACATCGGCTGCACGATCGTCGCCTCGATCCACGAGTCCGACCGCGACGCCGGCCGCGACGGCGCGCGCGAGATCGCCGGCATGTACCTCGCCAACAAGGTGCAGAACATCCAGGGCGCCGCGGACACGCTGCTCGACCTCGCCGGGATCACGCAGGACGAGATCCGGCCGGTGGCCGAGGCGATGGAGCGCGGCGGCCGGCTCGCGGCGAAGGCCGAGGTGAGCGACGAGCTCCTGGACAAGTGCAAGCCGATCGCGGGGACGCCGGACGACTGCATCGCCGCGATCGAGGAGTACCGCGAAGCCGGCTGCACCCACGTCATGCTCGAGCTCTGGGGCGACCCGCGCCACGAGCAGATCCGGCTCTTCGGCGAGCGCGTCCTGCCGGCCGTCCGCGGATGAGCGTCACGATCGACCCGGAGCGGCTGGTCGACTGGGCGAGCCGCGCGATCTCGATCCCGAGCTTCACCGGCAGCGAGGAGGAGATGGCGCGGTTCATGGCCGAGACGTTCACCGAGCTCGGCCTCCAGGTGCAGTGGCAGCAGGTCGAGGACGGACGCGCGAACGTGCTCGGAACGCTGTCCGGCTCGGGTGGGGGACCGGCGCTGATGTTCAACGGACACATGGACACGTCGTACTCGGGCCAGGAGCCGTGGCTTGCGCACGTGCCGGGCTTCCAGCCGGAGCCGTTCGTGCGGGAGGAGCGGCTTTACGGTCTCGGGATCTCGAACATGAAGGGGGCGCTCGCCTGCTACGTCGAGGCGGTGCGGGCGCTCCTCGACGCGGGCGTGCGGTTGCAGGGCGACCTGCTCTTGGCGGCGGTCTGCGGCGAGATCGAGAAGACGCAGTACCGCGATGCGACAGGCGCCGAGTTTCGCGGCTATGCGGCGGGCACGCGGTATCTCGTCTCGCACGGCGGCGTCGCCGACATGTGCCTGCTCGGGGAGCCGACCGAGGGCAAGGTCGTGCTCGGCCATTTCGGCGCGCTCTGGCTGCGGATCCGCGTGCAAGGCAACTTCATCCACACGGCATTCAGTGAGGGCAAGCGCGACCAGAACTCGATCCTTCGTGCTCACCGCGTGCTCGAGGCCGTGCAGGAGTGGATCCCGACGTGGGAGGACGATCCCGCGAACGCGTACCGCGGCGCCAAGGCGATCGTGAACGTCGGTGCGATCGAGGGCGGCTTCGGCTGGCGCGTCTCGCGGACGCCGCATCACACCGATCTCTTCCTCGACGTGCGCGTGCCGCCGACCAAGGAGATGGGCGTCGCGCGGCGCGAGGTGCTCGACTGGGTGCGCTCGCTCGACCAGCGGTTTCCGGAGTATGGCATCGAGGGCGAGGTCTACGTCACGGCGCCGGGCGCCGAGATCGAGGAGGGCCACGAGCTCGTGGCCGCGATCGACGGCGCGCATCAGGCGGTGTTCGGGGCGAAGCCGGAGCGCGACGTGACGCGCTGGTTCAGCGACGCCTCGGCGCTGACGCGGTACGGAATCCCGACGGTCAACTACGGGACATCGACGGGGCTGATGGACGTCGAGCTCGGCGAGAACCTCGAGATCGACGGCCTCGTCAAGACGGCCGATGTCTACGCGCGAGTCGCGATGGAGGTCTGCAGACGTGCGTAGGCTCGACGAAGCACGCAAGAGCGGAGGCGCCGGCCTTGCCGGCGCCGGAGCTGCGCCGCATGACGTCTACACGCTGCCGGCGGGACTGCCTGTCCCGGAGGACGACGGCGGCGCCGATCATCTCGTCGGGCTCGAGCTGCCGTCGCTCGTGCTGGAGTCGTCGCTCGGCGACATGAACGTGCGCGACTTCGACGTCATCTACATCTATCCGCGGTCGGGGCGCCCAGGCGTGCCCTTGCTGCCTGGTTGGGACGAGACACCCGGCGCCCGTGGATGCACCCCGCAGTCCTGCGCGTTCAGGGACATCCACGGCGAGCTGGCCGCGCTCGGTGTCCGCGTGGCGGGGCTGTCGGCGCAGTCGCTCGAGGACCAGCTCGAGTTCGCTGAGCGGAACGCGATGCCGTTCCCGGTCGTCTCCGATCCCGAGCGGCGACTCGGCGAGGCGCTCCGGCTGCCGACGTTCGAGATCGCAGGCCTCACGCTCTACAAGCGCCTCACGCTCGTTGCGGAGGATGCCCGGATCGTCAAGGTCTTCTACCCGGTCTTCCCACCGGACGCCAACGCGGGCGACGTTCTCGCGTGGCTGCGCGCGCGATGAGGCTCGTCACCTTCGACGACGGGCGCGTGGGGGAGGTGCGCGACGACAAGGTGGTCGAGCTCGCCGCTCAGTCGATGCGCGAGTACTTCCAGAGCGGCGCGGTCGCGCGGGCGACGGGACGGGAGCACGCGCTCGAGGAGGTGCGGCTGCGGGCCCCGATCGTCCCGAAGAAGTTCTTCCACACGGCCGGCAACTTCCGCGAGCACGAGGAGGAGTCGAAGAACGTCGCCTGGTCGCACGAGATCGCGCCCTGGATCGTCTTCTTCCAGAACGTCGATGCGATCGTCGGGCCGGACGACCCGGTCGTCTATCCGGAGCACCTGACGGAGGAGCTCGACTACGAGCTCGAGCTGGCGGTCGTCATCCGGAAGGCCGGCAAGTGGTTCTCGCCGGAGGAGGCGGCCGAGTACATCGGCGGCTACGTGATCTTCAACGACATCACCGCGCGCGACATCCAGCGGCGGGAGATGCGCTCGGGTGTCTTCTCGTTCTGCAAGGCGATCGACACGTTCTGCCCGCTCGGCCCCTGGATCGTGACACCGGAGGAGATCCCCGATCCGCACGACCTGGCGATGGAGCTGCGCGTGAACGGCGAGCCGCGGCAGGTATCGCACTCGAAGAACATGTCGGTGACGATCCCCGAGATCCTCAGCCACTACTCCCCGCTCGGCTACTCGGCGGGGGACGTGGTCTCGACGGGCACGGTGAGCGGCGTGGCCGGGTTCAGCGACGACCCTGCGTCGCTGTACCTCAAGCCCGGCGACGTGATGGAGGCCGAGATCGAGCGGATCGGCGTGCTGCGCAACCCGGTCGTCTCGTGGCAGGAAGCCCACGGCGAGCCCCCACCAGAGCGGGTGCAGTGGTAGCCCCGTCCAATCGAGGCAGGCCAAAACCGATCCCCCACCCATCCAAGGGTGGGGTCAAAGACCCGCCTCCCTCGAGGTCCACCGTACCCGCCGGCGGCGCACGCATGTGTGACCTGGGCGTGCCGAAAGCGTGACGATCTCGCCATGAGCTGGCCGCGCGACGACGCCAAGCTCGACCGTGTCCGCGCGCTGATGGCGGAGGAAGAGCTCGACGCGCTCGTCGTCCGCGCGCCCGACAACGTTCTCTACCTGACCAACTTCTGGGGCATGAAGGGCTACGAGGCGGTGGTTTTTCCGCGGGAGGGCGAGCCGACGCTGATCTGCCTCGAGGCCTCGGCGGAGGACGCCGAGCGCACCGCCTGGACGACCGATGTCCGCTTCCTCGCCGGCTACGCGCCGGACGATCCCCGTCCGCCCACTGCGCGCACGCTCGAGCTCGCCCAAGCAGCGACGCGCGAACACGAACGCGTAGGACTCGAGCTATCGCTCGGCACGCAGGCCTCTGACCGCATGGTCGGCGAACCGACAACCTTCACCGCCGCCTGGTTCGCCGGCTTCGGCGACGCGGACGACGCCGCCCCGCTCCTCGCCCGCGCCCGTGCGATCAAGACCGATCAGGAGCTCGAGCGGATGCGCCTCGCGAACGAGATCGCCGCCGCCGCGATGGACCACTGTCGCCTGCTGCTGCGGCCCGGCATGAAGGAGTCGGAGGCCGCCGCGATCTGGAACGGGTTCGTCCACGGTTCGGGCACGGGCTGGCAGGGCAAGGTCGAGCTGGCGCTCGGCTTCTCGCTCGTCTGGTCGGGCCCGGGGATCAAAACGTTCACGGCGACCGGCGACTTGCCCGTCCAGGAGCACGAGCCGACGCTGTTCGAGATCTGGGTCTGCGCCGACGGCTACTGGTGCGACCACACCAAGAACCTCTGCCCGGGCGAGCTCACGCCCGAATACGCCGAGCTCGAGGCACGGCTGCTCGAGGTCTACGACAAGGCGATCGACCATTGCCGCCCGGGCGCGAGCCTGGCCGACCTCGACCGCCTGATCCGCGAAGGCCTCGCCAAGGCCGGCTACCCGGGCCAGCCGAGTCACCCGATAGCCCACGGGGTCGGCGCCCGTGCGCACGAGCCGCCGTACGCGCACCAGGCCGGGGCGGGCGAGCTCGAGGCGGGCATGGTCCTCGCGATCGAGCCCGGCGCCTACTGGCAGGGCGGTGGCGGCCTACGGGTCGAGGACAACTTTCTGATCACCGCCACCGGCGCCGAGAAGCTGTCGCCGTTCCCCGACGGAGTCGTCATCGGATGAGCATCTGGACGGGCGAGCTCAACGATCGGTACCGGCTCGGCGGCAAGGTCGGGCTCTACGACACGACCCTGCGCGACGGCGAGCAGACCGTCGGCGTTGTCCTCGACCCGCAGCAGAAGCTCGAGATCGCGCGTCTGCTCGACGAGCTCGGGATCGACCGGATCGAGGCCGGCTTCCCGCGCGTCTCCGAGGACGACTGGGAGGCGGTGCGGCTGATCTCTGACGCCGGCCTCAAAGCCGAGATCTGGGGCTTCTCGCGCGCGGTGCCGGCCGACCTCGAGGCGCTCGTCGAGCTCGGGGTCAAGGCGTCGGTGATCGAGTCGCCGATCTCCGACCTGAAGCTCGACGCGATCGGCGTCTCCCGCGAGACGATGCTCGGGCGGATCACCGGCGCGATGCAGTTCGCCGCCGAGCACGGGATCCACGCCGCCTTCTTCGGCGTCGACTCGACCCGCGCGCAGCCCGACTTCTACGAGCAGGTCTACAAGGCCGCGGTCGAGGCCGGCGCGAAGGAAGTGGCCGTCGTCGACACGCTCGGGATCGCCTCGCCCGAGGCGGTCGCCGACCTCGTCGGCCGCACGGTCGAGTGGACGGGGGTGCCGGTCCACTTCCACGGCCACAATGACTTCGGCCTGGCGACGGCAGCCGCGGTCGGCGCGGTGCGGGCGGGGGCGAGCTGGGTGCACGGAACGATCAACGGCATGGGGGAGCGGGCCGGCAACGCCAACCTCGGTGAGGTCGCGCTGACGCTACGAGCCCTCTACGGCGTCGAGTCGAACCTCCGGCTCGACCGCGTCCGCGAGGTCGCAGCCCGCGTCCAGGAGCTCTCCGGCTACGAGCTGGAGCCGTGGAAGCCCGTCACCGGCGAGACGCTTTTCCGGCGCGAGAGCGGCGCTGTCGCGAGCCAGTTCCACGACCCGCGCTCGATCGAGCCCTACTCGTCGGATCTGGTCGCCGCCGAGCGCGGGATCGTGCTGGGCAAGAAGAGCGGCCTCGACTCGATCCGGATCAAGGCCGAGGAGCTCGGGCTCGACCTGCCGGAGGAGCGGCGCGCCGAGGTGCTCGCGCAGGTGAAGGCGCTCGGCGCGCGGAAGCGCGGGCTCGTCACCGACGAGGAGTTTCGTGAGCTCGCCGGCGGCTGAGAGCCTCTTTCAGGGCGACGCTTCGTCGTCGGGACGCGATGGGTGGCGTGTGGCAAGGACGCAGGGAGCGCGCGTAGCCGGAGGCTACGGGTGCGACTGAGGACGCAGTCCACACGGCGAGCAGCGCGGCTCGGCGGCACAAGGCTTCGTTCTGAAAGAGCCGCAAACCACGATGCAGTCGTCGTCGGCAGCGGGATCAACTCGCTCGCGTGCGCGGCGCTGCTCGCGCGCGGCGGCTGGAGCGTGCTCGTGCTCGAGCGCGAGGACGAGCTCGGCGGCGCCATCCGTACCGCCGAGCTGACCGAGCCCGGCTACCTCCACGACGTCTTCAGCGCCTGGCATCCGCTCTGGGTCGGCGGAGCCGCGCACGCGGAGCTCGGCGCCGAGCTGGCCGAGCGCGGGCTGGAGTACGTGAACACCGACCTGCCCACGGCGACGCTCTTCCCCGACGGCGAGGCGGCGTTCCTCCTGCGTTCGACCGAGGCGAATGCGCAGGAGCTCGGCCCGGAGTGGCCCGGCGTCGTCGAGTCGTTCGCGGCGAACGCCGACCTCGCGTTCGGCGTGCTGGGCACGGAGCTCTGGTCGCGCGACGGCCTCAAGCTCGGGCTGCGCGCCTACCGGCGGCTCGGCAGGCGCGGGTTGGTCGAGTTCGCCGGCACCGTCCTCTCCTCGAGCCGCGACTGGCTGACGTCGACCTTCGCCTCGGAGCGTGCGCACGGGCTGCTTGCGCCGTGGGTGCTGCACACCGGGCTCGGGCCGGACGCGGCCGCTTCCGGCTTCATGACCCAGGTGATCGGCTTCGCCGTCCAGGAAGGCGGAATGCCGATCCCGCGCGGCGGCGGGGCGCGGCTCGTGGATGCGCTCGTGCGCCTGATCGAGGACCGCGGTGGCGTATGCGAGACGGGCCGCGACGTCGACAGGGTGCTGGTCGAGGACGGCCGCGCGCGCGGCGTGCGCCTTGCCGGCGGGGAGGAGCTGCGCGCCCGCCGCGCGGTGATCGCGAACGTGACGCCCACTCAACTTTACGGTCGGTTGCTCGAAGGTCACGAGGAGCTGGGCCGCCGCTTCCGCTACGGCCGCTCGGAGATGCAGATCCACTTCGCCCTCTCCGAGCCGCCGCGCTGGGAGGGCGACGAGCGCCTCGGCCGGACGGCGATCGTCCACCTGACACCGGGCCTCGACGGGGTCTCCCGCGCGGTCAACGAGGCCGAGCGCGGCCTGCTGCCGGCGGAGGCGACCGTCGTCGTCGGCCAGCCGCTGACGATTGATTCGAGCCGCGCGCCCGAAGGTGCCGGCCTGCTCTGGATCCAATTGCAGGAGTTGCCCTGGCACGTGAAGGGAGACGCGGCCGGCGAGCTCGATACCGGCGACGGCGCCTGGACCGAGGAGCTGCGCGAGCGCTACGCGGACCGCATCCAGGCGCGCATCGCACGCCACGTCCCCAACCTGGAGAGCGCGATCCGCAAGCGCGTGGTGCTCTCACCGGCCGACCTGCAGGCCGCGAACGTCAACCTCCACCACGGCGATTCCTACTCCGGCTCGCTCGCGCTCGATCAGAACCTGCTCTGGCGGCCGCTCCCCTCGCGGCCGGGGCACAGGACTCCGGTCAAGGGCCTCTGGCAGATCGGCGCCAGCACGCATCCCGGCCCCGGGCTCGGCGCCGGCTCCGGGACCCTCGTTGCAAAACGGCTGCTGCGGTGAAGCTCTCGATCTCGCAGATCACGACCGTGACGCAGGGCTTCGCCGACGACCTCGACGCCTACGCGGCGGCCGGGGCCGACGCGATCGGGATCTGGGAGATGAAGCTCGAGGAGGACTCGCTGGAGCGCTTCTACGCGAGCGGGCTCGAGGCCGCCGCCGCGGTCCCGGCCGTGCCCTCGATTCTCCCGCTGCCGCTGATGGAGGGGCCGGCCGACCCGGGC
>Ga0209474_10005852_pt1 | contig 10437 bp, 7 predicted proteins | sample GraSoiAngelo_145_FD_185902 | JGI IMG/M metagenome (GOLD analysis project Ga0209474, IMG submission 185902) | Grasslands soil microbial communities from the Angelo Coastal Reserve, California, USA - 14_1009_05_20cm (SPAdes) (version 2) | ecosystem: Environmental > Terrestrial > Soil > Grasslands ... | reverse complement strand
TTCCCCAACCACTGGTGGGACTTCTCGATGTCTCACTGGCTCTGGCCCTTTCCGGGAGGACAGCTCGCGTACGTGATGACCATCCTTCTGTGCCTGAACGTGGCTCTTGCGGTGTTCGTGCTCCTGCGGCGCCTGGATGGCATCGGCTACTCCATCGGTTGGGGCCGCAACTGGAGCTTTTTCATCCTCGCCAGCTTCCTCGCGTTTGCCCTGATTGCCATCCCCCTGGGCACCGGCATGCATTTCATTCAATTCGAGCCGCGCTGGAGCGAATGGAAATCCCTGCCGCTCACCGCGCTGAGCATTCTCTTCTTCACCGCGTGGCCTGAAGAGTTTCTCTTTCGCGGTCTGTTGCAGAACACTCTGTCTCGCGCGTCCAAAAGCGAAGTGGCCGGTTGGTGGACGGCCTCGGTACTATTCGGCTTCTCTCACATCACCAATCTCGGGTTTCCCAACTGGCGTTACGTCGTGCTGGCCACCATCGCGGGCGTCTTCTACGGCTGGACCTGGCGCAGAACGGGATCCGTTTTTGCCTCCGCGCTCGTCCATGGCGCCGTAGACACGACGTGGCACTTCCTTTTCCGAACCCTGTAGTGGCTGATGGTTGTGCTACTATCAATGCAACTCTCGAACCGTCCTATCCAGGCAGCTTCGGAAGACCGCTTTCGGTTTCGTATTGGGGGTGAGCAGCGTGCAACCTCCGAAATTCACTCCGATGGAGCTCGACTCCCTCATTAGTGAGGCCGTGGCCTGGATAAGTAAGCAGCGCGAAGCCTACCTCCCCTTGAGCTCTCCCCTCGATGAGCACCAAAAATCAAAACTGAACGCTTTCTTCCCTCACGAGATCCTTGAGCGAGCGAGAGTTTTAGACCTGTCGCAATCGAACCAGACCATTCCCTATCCGCCGTTTTACGAAACGGTTCGCGCCGGGGGGAACCGCGTCATTCCCGACGCCACCCACATGACGGGAGTGCCTTTTGTCGATGTGATTGCCTTCAACCAAAAGCCCACGCTGCGAACGCTGTTCCACAACCTGGTTCACGTGGCGCAATTCGCTCTCGTGGGGACGGAGCGCTTCATGCGCGGATATTTCAAGACCCTGAACGAGGCAGGATTGTGGATGGTCGTGCCGTTCGAGGAGCAGGCCTATCAATTGGACGCCCGCTACACGCGAAATCCCTCGGACGTTTTCTCCGTGGAAAGCGAAGTCCGGGAATGGATCAAGGCCGGGCGCTATTAGTGGAAGTCATTACGAATTGGCAAAAAGACTTGAGCAAAATGAAACGGAAATAAACCTGGCGCATCAAAGGGCCCAAGGAAGCCTGGTCCCCAAAATAGATGAAATCTTTCGAGTGCCCGTACTCAAGGAGGATTGCAAATGAGCGCAATGACCGCAGAACAAGCTGTGTTCCTGCTGCAAGACGTCTACCTGGGCTCACTGAAAAATGAAAGCCGAATCACCAAGAAAGTGCTGGAAGCCGTGCCCGCCGACAAATGCGAGCACAGGCCGGATCCTGTCTCCAAAAGCGCTATCGAACTCGTCAGGCACATCGCCGTCGCCGAGAATCGCTTCCTGGAAACGGTGATCAACGGCGTCTTTGACGTGAACGCCGCCGCGCTTCCTGAAAACGTGAAAACTCCTCAGGAAGTCGCTACATGGTACGAGCAGCGCTTTGCAAAGAATTTCGAAGCGCTCACCAAGCTCAGCGGAGATCAGCTCATCAAAATGGTCGATTTCCGTGGTATGTTCCAGCGCCCGGCCGTGTCTTTCGTTATGCTCGGCATGGTTCATACCATTCACCACCGCGGCCAGCTTTCTTCCTACTTGCGCTGTATGGGCGCAAGAGTCCCGTCCATTTACGGCGAAAGCTACGACGCTGCGCAGGCGCGCAAAGCTGCCGGCGGCTAGCTATTTGCCGGGAATGAAACAGCCGAAAACTCATTCACTTGGTGTTGGTGACTTTTCTCGAAGGGTTGGGCGTCCCGCCTCGCCCTTTGTCATTGTAAAGCGAATGGTCTGCGGCGCTTAGGAGATGCTCGATGGTGGCGCCGTCGCGCGGAAATTCCGCAATGCCGATGCTCACGGTGAGGCGCGGTTCTTCCGCATCGAGAGACAAGCGCTGAGCGACGCGCTGAGCCACCAACGCTGCCGCCTCCGCGGAGGTTTCCGTCAACACGAGGGCAAATTCGTCGCCGCCGTAACGAGCCGCCGTGTCCGTCTCCCGGCAGCTTAAGTGCAACACTTCCGCGAGACGGCAGATGGCCAGGCTGCCCACCAAGTGCCCGTACTGGTCATTAATCTTTTTCAATCCGTCCAGATCCATCAACAGGATCACGAAAGGTTTGGTCGTGCGTCCGTAGCGTTTAATCTGCTCCTCGACGCGCTCCACCAACAAGCGATAGTTCGCCAAGCCCGTCAACGGGTCGCGCACCGCGAGTTGCTTGGCATGTTCTTCTTGTCGCCGGCGTTCGGAAACTTCAGCAGCAAACACCAGCGTCGTCAACGCCTGGATGGAAAGGAACGACTGCAGCAGAAGCAGCGAATCGTTGGGCGATGGGCGCGCAAACGGCCCGTAACCATGCGTCGTGCCGATCACCGCAATCGCGCACACCAGGCAGATAATCGCCGAGGCTTCGCGCGGTCCAAACCGGAATGCCGCCCAAATCAGAAACGGCGTGCAAAGAAACGTCCAGGGATCATTTCTGACTTCCGAATGCAGCAGTGGACCGAAAATGATTCCTGACATTAGCAATGTTGAAGCCAATAGCGCTCCCGCTTCGGCCACCTGACGCTGCGACCAACGCGGGATCGGATTGGCGCTCCACAGAAGCAGGAAAGGCGCGAAAACCAGCGCGCCCGCCGCGTCGCCGAGCCACCACGTGCGCCAGATGATTCCGTATTGATGCCACGGCGCGAAGCCGCCCAAGGCCAAGCTGGTAACACCAAAGGTCGCGGCGATGCCGCCGCTCAAAATCCCCGCATAAAGCGCGAATCGAAGAATGTCCCAGGTTCGATCGAAGACGTCCTTGCCGTTCGCAAAGCGATTGACCAAATAGCACGCCGTAACCGCTTCGAGACAGTTCCCTCCCGCAATGCCCAGCGAGGTGAGCACCGTGCCAGCCGTCGTGAGGTTGACAAGAAACGCTCCCGCAAAAATCGCCGGCCAATAGCGAAGCCCAAGCAGCAGAAGCGTCACAATGGCAATGCCCGTTGGCGGCCAGAAAGGGCTCGCGCTCGGATGCACCGTGGCCAGGCGCAGGCATAGCTTCGCAGCAAGCATGTACGTGGCACACGCAGCCACGCCGATCAAGAGTTGTTTCAATAACGGCGAACGCCACACGTTCAGTTTACGTTCCATAAGGGCACGAGAGGAGCGCCCCCCGGGGACAGGGTTTGGCGCGAACCCATTGGGCAGCAACAGCCTATAGGCTCCCCTATAGTTAGTGTCAAATATTGGGTATCGTGGCGCAGCTTTCAGGTTTTCGTTTCGTATGCGTTATTCAGGCAAAAACCTTAACACCATCGTTCAGGCTAAAACGGCCGAGGGCGGTTCCATGGGACAGCTGGACTTGCGATGCAGGAAAAACTTTGCCTAACGTACCACCCCGCTCATGGGACTGGATGCTGACGCATACAGCCGCTTCGGCATGCGCCCGGCAAGATACGATTTGTGCCCGGCAATCACTGCTTCGCGCATTGCTTCCGCCATGAGAACGGTGTCTTCAGCTTCCGCGATGGCGGTGTTCATCAAGACGCCATCCGCACCGAGTTCCATAGCAATCGCGGCATCGGAAGCCGTACCTACGCCCGCATCCACAATCATCGGCACTTCGGTGATGCGCTCGCGCAGAATACGCAGATTCGCGGGATTCTGAATCCCTAGGCCAGAGCCGATCGGCGCGGCAAGAGGCATCACTGCGGCCGCTCCCGCATCAATCAGCTTGCGTGCCGCGATGAGGTCATCGTTCGTGTATGGCAGGACGACGAATCCTTCTTTGACGAGCACGCGTGTGGCTTCGATGAGCTGCTCCGTGTCTGGAAAAAGCGTTTGCTGATCCCCGATTACTTCCAGCTTGATCCAGTTCGAAAGCCCCACTTCGCGCGCCAGCCGCGCCGTGCGAACCGCTTCCTCCGCCGTATAGCAAGCCGCCGTATTCGGCAAAATAAAAATCTTCTCGCGGTCAATATAGTCGAGCAGCGATTCTTTCGATTTGTCCGTCAGGTTCACGCGCCGCACGGCCACCGTCACCATCTCCGCCCCGGAAGCCGCATGCGCCCGCGCCATTTCCTGAAAGCTGCGGTACTTCCCTGTCCCCACGATAAGCCGCGACTGAAACGCGCGCCCGGCAATCACTAAATTGTCTGCCATAACGAACCTCAACTGGATTTTAGCCCCTGCCAGCCGCGGGGACAAATTCCCGAGCGAGAAACCACAACCGGCAATCTAGCCAAGACCGCTCAGGGTCACTATAATCAGCGTTCGCACCATGCCATTCAATGGGAGGTTTACCGATGCGGTTTCGAGCAGTTGTGCTGATTTTCGTTTGCGCGCTTGCAGCGTGCGGCCTTTTCGCGCAGGACGTTGACATTCCTTTCAAAGAATTCACGCTCGACAATGGGCTGACGGTCATCGTCCACGAAAACCACAAGGCTCCCATTGTCGCGGTGAATCTCTGGTATCACGTCGGCTCAAAAAACGAAAGGCCCGGCAAAACCGGATTCGCGCACCTCTTCGAGCATTTGATGTTCGGCGGCAGCGAACATGCCAAGGGCCGCTACATTGACGCCATGGAAAAAATCGGCGCCACCGACCTCAACGGCACCACCAACAATGACCGCACCAACTACTTTGAAAACGTGCCGACTTCCGCGCTCGATTACACGCTCTGGATGGAATCCGACCGCATGGGCTTCCTGCTCGGCCAGCTCGATCAAAAGACGCTCGACTTGCAGCGCGGGGTTGTGCAAAACGAAAAGCGCCAGGGAGAAAACCAGCCCTACGCCGTTTCCTTTCAACTCATCACGCAAAACACTTATCCCGCCGGGCATCCCTACTCTTGGACCGTCATCGGCGATATGGCGGACCTCAATGCCGCATCGATGGACGACGTGAAGGAATGGTTCAAGACGTATTACGGTCCATCGAACGTCGTGATTTGTCTCGCCGGAGATATCGACTTCAAGACCGCCAAAGAAAAAGTTGAAAAATATTTCGGCAATATTCCCCCCGGGCCGCCGGTCGGGCACCAGGAAGCCTGGATCGCCAAAATGACCGGAACGCACAGGGGAGTGGTGCAAGACCGGGTTCCGCAAGCACGCATTTACAAGGTCTGGAACGTGCCGCCAGACGGGACTCCCGACGGAGATTACCTCGATCTCGTGAGCGACGTTCTCAGCTCAGGGAAAAGCTCGCGTTTCTACAAGCGCCTCGTCTACGACGACCAGATTGCTACGAACGCCAATGCCTTCGTGGACCTAAGAGAAATCGCCGGCCAGTTCCGCATCCAGGCGACGGCGAAGCCCGGAGGTGATTTGGCCCAGGTCGAAAAAGAATTGGAAGAGGAGTTGGCGAGATTCCTCAAGGACGGGCCCACGGCTGAAGAGCTCGCTCGCGTGAAAGCGCAGTATCAGGCCAACTTCATCCGCGGTATTGAGCGCATCGGCGGCTTCGGCGGAAAATCCGACCAGCTCGCGCGGAACCAGGTTTTCCACGGCGAGCCCGCGCACTACAAGGTTTCTCTCAAACGCGTGCAGGAGGCCACAGCCGAAGATTTGAAAGCTGCCGCGAATCGCTGGCTCACCGATGGCGTTTACATTCTCGAAGTGCATCCCTTCCCCGATTACAAAACGGCTGCCGCGGGTGCGGACCGCACGAAACCTCCAACCATTGGAACTCCTCCAGCTCTCAAGCTGCCAAAACTGGAGAGGGCCACACTCTCAAACGGCTTGAAAGTCATTCTCGCGGAACGCCACGAAGTGCCGCTTGTTTCTTTCTGGCTTGACCTCGATGCCGGTTACGCCGCCGATCCCGCCGGCCAGCCGGGAACCTCGACCATGGCCACGTCGCTTCTCAGTGGCGGCACAAAAACAAGAAACGCCCTGCAAATCAGCGACGAGGAGGCATTGCTTGGCGCACAGATCGCCGCCTACTCGAATCTCGACCTGTCTGTCGTGCGGCTGTCGTCTTTGAAATCGAAATTGGATTCTTCTCTCGAATTGTATTCCGACCTCATCCTGAATCCCCTCTTCCCGGAAGACGATTTCAAGAAGCAGCAGAAACTGCAAATCGCCGCCATTCAGCGCGAGCAGACCACGCCAATTCAAATGGGCTTGCGCGTTTTCCCGGGACTTTTGTACGGCCCGGGCCACGCCTACGGCAACCCGCTCACGGGTTCCGGCACCATCGCCAGCGTCGAAAAAATGACGCGTGAAGATCTCGCGAAATTCCATCAAGCCTGGTTCAAGCCGAATCACGCCACGCTCGTGATTGCGGGCGACACGACCCTCAGCGAAATCACTCCCAAGCTCGAAAAGCTGTTTTCAGGCTGGAAGCCGGGACAGACGCCCGAGAAAAACGTTAAGCCCGTCCAGTTGCCGCCAAAGTCCATCGTGTACATGATGGACAAGCCGGGCGCGCAGCAATCCATCATCATGGTGGGGAATATCGCTCCGCCGCAGAACAACCCTAATGAGATTGCCATCGAAGCGATGAACGACGCCCTCGGCGGACTGTTTCTTTCGCGAATCAACTCCAATCTGAGGGAAGACAAGCATTGGTCTTATGGAACCAGAACCCTCTTGTGGTCAGCGCGCGGACAGCGTCCATGGCTCACGCTTGCCCCAGTTCAAACGGATAAGACAAAAGAGTCGCTCGTGGAAATCAACAAGGAACTGCGCGGAGTCTTAGGCGATCACCCGCTCACGCAGGAAGAACTCTCGGTCGTCCAGGACAGCGAAACGCTAAGTCTGCCCGGCTCGCGCGAAACCCAGCAGGAAGTTGGGAATTCGATCAACGAATTGGTGCAATTCGGATTGCCCGACGACTACTATGAAACGATGGCAGCCAAGATTCGCGCCTTGAAACCCGCCGATGTGGCCAACGCGGCGAAGATCGTCGATCATCCCGATAATCTGATTTGGGTGGTTGTCGGTGATCGCTCAAAGATCGAAGCCGGCGTAAATGAACTCAATCTGGGCGAGCTCCGCTTCCTCGGCCCCGACGGAAAACCAATCTGAAGTTTTTTACAAAGCTTCGAGATTCTCTCCTCCGTGAAGCTGCGTGACAGGAATCTGTTTTCTAGGTATTTCCGGAAAGCAGGTTCCTCGCGTCGCGGAATGACAACAGTGGCATTTTTTCAGCACTGCTTAGAGAACGACTCCAACTGCACGCCAAAAAACATCCGTTTCACGCCGGGTCCGTGCTCGCACGACCGTCTACGCTCATTCCTGGAAGATGGGGCGGGGCTCGGCGACGTCGGCGTAAAGGGACTCAATGACTATGCGGTATTTTTCTTCCACGACGCGGCGCTTGAGCTTCAAAGTGAAGGTGAGCGTGCCGCTGTCGAAGGTAAAATCTTCGGGGAGAAGCGCGAAGCGCTTGATGGTTTCGTACTGCGCGAGGTGCGGGGTAAGGCGCTTGATTTCGTCTTCGATCAGAGCATGCGTGCGCGGATGAGCGGCGAGCTCGGAATTGGAAGAAAATTTTAAGCCCTCGTCGGCGAGCCGCGCGGCCACGGTCGCGGGATTGGGCACGATCAGCGCGGCGATGAATTTGCGCTTATCGCCGACGACCATCGCGTTGAGGATGTACGGACTCGTTTTCAAAACGTTCTCAATCGGCTGAGGCGCGACAAATTTTCCGCCAGCCGTCTTGATCAAGTCTTTCTTCCGGTCGGTGATGTAAAGATACCCTTCGGCATCGAGATGCCCGATATCCCCGGTCCGAAACCATCCGTCCTCCGTCAGCACCTCGCGGGTAGCTTCAGGATTTTTGTAATAGCCCTGCATGACGCAGGGTCCCTTGACCAGGATTTCTCCGTCTTCCGCGACTCGCACTAGCACATTGGCGATGGGTTTCCCCGAACTCCCCACGCGATTGACAGGATAATTGGTAGAAACAATCGGGGAAGTCTCCGTCAATCCATAGCCCTGGTAAATGGGCACGCCCACGGCCCAGAAGAATTCCGCCAGCTCTTTGGAAAGCGGCGCGCCACCGGAACTGACGATGCGGAGGCGTCCCCCTAATCCCGCGCGAACCTTTTTGTAGACGAGCGGATCGGCCAGCAGCCACTGTAGCTTGACCAAAATGTTTACGCGGCCACCGCCGGCCTTCCAGTGGACCGACTGATTGGCAACCTTCAAGGCCCAGTCGAAAATCATGCGTTTGAGACCTGTGGCTTTCGAGCCTTTTTCGGCCAGGCGGGTGTAAATCTTTTCAAAGAAGCGTGGCACCGCCGCAACCACGGTCGGCTGAACCTCCAGCAACGCCTGAGGCACCTCATCAATGGATGGAACGTACGCGATGGGGCAACCCTGAAAAATGTGGATGTAATCGACGATGCGCCCATAAACATGGGAAAGGGGCAAGAACGAAAGCGCGACATCTTCGGCGGGGTTGAGGCGGAAATCGTGGCCCACGTCGGTCACGTTGGAACAAAGGTTGGTGTGCGTGAGCATCACGCCCTTCGGCTCGCCGGTGGTGCCGGAGGTGTAGATGAGGGAGGCAAGCTGGCCGGGCAGAACTTGAGAAGCGCGCAGGCGGTAGGAAGAAATCTCCGGGGCTCCAGCGCTGGCAATGAGTGTTTCGTAGCGCAGGCATTCGCTGGGAAGATCCGCGCCGGCGTCGGCCACGACAATGTTCTCGAGTTCGGGAAGATGGGCGCGCACGGAAAGCAGCTTCTCGAGTTGCGGTTTGCCCGTAACGAAAACTACTCTCGCGCCGCAATGTTTCAGGATGTACGTCATGCGGTCGGGCGATTCGTGGAAATAGACTGGGACGTTAATCGCGCCCGCACCCGTGATGGCAAAGTCAGCGGTGTGCCATTCGGGGCGGTTCGCGGAGAACAGGCCGACGCGATCGCCCGGCTTTACGCCCAACTCCACAAATGCGGAAGAAAGGCCTGCTACGCGACGGAGAAATTCCTGCGAGGAGACGGGTTCCCACCTGCCGTCGCGGCGCATCATTTGCGCGCGCGGGTTCGGCAGGTTTTCCATGGCGTTCAGGAAGCGTGAGGGAAGCGTGCCGTAGCTCATGGTCGAGTCCGTGGCCTGAGGTTCACTGTAGCGCACGGATGCGAGTGGTGCAATGAACCGCTGTCGCAGGGGAGATCCTTCGTTTCGCTGCGCCCGTGCGCAGATTCGGGGGACAAGGGTCGTGAGTTTAAGTATTACTTTCACTCCAGGGGAGGGGAGACCCACGTGGTTGACCGGTAAGCGAAAACACTGACACGCCATAAACAGCAGAGCGTCGCGAGTGGATCGTTCGGCAAGCCCGTAAACCGCAAAACTGTTCCCCTCTGGTAAGTTCCGGGCAAATCCAAGAAAAAGCTGTCACTTTTTGCTTTTATGTGCTTTCGCTCGAGAGCCGGCAGGCGCTCTCCTCTTCAATTTGATCTGATTGTAATCAATGGCGGCGCGGACGAGATTTTTTAGAGCACGCTCATTAATCTTATCGCCCTCGAACAAATCAATCGCTCGCCACTGGTTGCCTCCGAGGCCCGCATTGAAGAGCTTGTCAGGATCCGCGAGGCTCGCCCCGTGGGAAAAGGTAAGCTTTACTTTATCTTTGTGGGCGTTGCCGACCGCGATCATTCCGTCGCGAGACCACACCGGGCTTCCCATCCACTTCCATTCCTCGATGATCTCCCGGTCAACCTCCAGGATGTTCTTGCGGATGCCGGCGAGCGTTTTGCCACGCCAGTCTGTGAGTCCTGCGATCAGCTGGTCAATCCGTTCCGATGGGTTCATTGGATTCTTACCCCTCCAATTCTTGCCCCATTTTCATGCGAGAGTTTTATTGGGTGACTTAGGCCGATCTCTTCGAAAAAAGGCGTCGAACGACATGGCCTTTCGACATCCACAATCCCGAAAGGACCATTACCGGAACGACCACAAACCTAGTAGGGCGGGCGTAGTTTGGGATTGGGTCAAACGGACTATAAATATAGCCGTTTATCGGAATGCCAAAGACAATGTGAATCCAGCGAAGTGCTCCAAGTAGTTCTTCACGTTGTTCTCGCGAGAGATCCTTGTTGCTCCTATTACTCTTGCTCATATTTTAAGCTCAGAATGAGGCTCTATGCGCCAATCGCAGCATGGTTGCCAGGCTTCTCGGTTGCGGTCTTCGGCGGTCCGAACCCTTGTTCGTGACTGTATTGATTAACCGAAACAATTCTTCTGTCCGCAGGTCTGAAATGCCACGATATTACAGTCAAGAT
>Ga0209474_10005850_pt1 | contig 10438 bp, 13 predicted proteins | sample GraSoiAngelo_145_FD_185902 | JGI IMG/M metagenome (GOLD analysis project Ga0209474, IMG submission 185902) | Grasslands soil microbial communities from the Angelo Coastal Reserve, California, USA - 14_1009_05_20cm (SPAdes) (version 2) | ecosystem: Environmental > Terrestrial > Soil > Grasslands... | reverse complement strand
ACATCCTGCGGCGGCAGCTGGACCGGCTGGCCGAGCGCAACCTGCGCGCCTTCGCCGGCACCGAGCTGGAGTTCATCGTCTACCGCGACTCCTACGAGGACGCCTGGTCCCGCGGGTACCGCGAGCTGACGCCGGCCAACCAGTACAACGTGGACTACTCGCTGGCGGGCACCGCGCGGGTGGAACCGCTGCTGCGCCGCATCCGCAAGGAGATGGCCGGCGCGGGGCTGCGCCCGGAGAGCGCGAAGGGGGAGTGCAACCTCGGCCAGCACGAGATCGCGTTCCGCTACGACGAGGCGCTCACCTGCGCCGACCACCACGCCATCTACAAGAACGCGGCCAAGGAGATCGCCGCGCAGGAGGGCATGGCGCTGACCTTCATGGCCAAGCCGAACCAGCGCGAGGGCAACTCCTGCCACATCCACTTCTCGCTGCGCGCGGCGGACTCCGGCCGGATGGTGTTCGCTGACGGCCACGGCATGTCGGCGACGATGCGGCACGCGCTGGCCGGGATGCTCGCGACGATGCGCGAGTTCACCCTGCTGTACGCGCCGAACGTCAACTCCTACAAGCGGTACCAGCCGGGGTCGTTCGCGCCGACGGCGATCCGCTGGGGCACCGACAACCGCACGTGCGCGCTGCGGGTCATCGGGCACTCGCCGGCCGCGCTGCGGTTCGAGAACCGGGTACCCGGCGGCGACGTCAACCCGTACCTGGCGCTGGCCGGCATGGCGGCCGGTGCGCTGTACGGCATCGAGAACGAGCTGCCGCTGGAGGAGGCGTACCCCGGCAACGCCTACACCGACGCCGACGCGCCACGGGTACCGGCGACGCTGCGCGAGGCCGCCGAGCTGTGGCAGGGCAGCGAGCTGGCCCGGCAGGCGTTCGGCGCCGAGGTGGTCGGGCACTACGCCAACAACGCCCGGGTGGAGCTGGCCGCCTTCGACGCCGCGGTCACCGACTGGGAGCTGTTCCGCGGGTTCGAGAGACTGTGAGCGTAGCGGCGCACCGGAGCGCCACGCGCAGCGACAGGGGACTCTGAGTCATGGATGTCATCAACCCGGCGACCGAGGAGGTCGTCGCGCACGTCGAGCCGACCGCGCCGGCCGAGGTGGACCGCCTGATCGACCGCGCGGCGACGGCGTTCCCGGCCTGGCGTGCCGTGGCGCCCGGCGACCGGGCCCGGCTGCTGCGCCGGTTCGCGTCCATTGTGGACAGTCACGTCGAGGAGCTGGCCTCCCTTGAAGTGCGCAACTCGGGGCACACCATCGCCAACGCGCGCTGGGAAGCCGGCAACGTGCGCGACGTCCTGGACTACTACGCCGGCGCGCCGGAACGGTTGACCGGCCGGCAGATCCCGGTACCGGGCGGGGTGGACATCACGTTCCACGAACCGCTGGGCGTGGTCGGGGTGATCGTGCCGTGGAACTTCCCGATGCCGATCGCCGGGTGGGGGTTCGCCCCGGCGCTCGCGGCCGGCAACACCGTGGTGCTCAAGCCGGCCGAGGTGACTCCGCTGACCGCGCTGCGGCTGGCCGGGCTGGCCCTGGACGCCGGCCTGCCCGAGGGCGTGTTCACCGTCGTCCCCGGCCGTGGATCAGTTGTGGGGCAACGGTTCGTGACGCACCCGGCGGTGCGCAAGGTGTGCTTCACCGGCTCGACCGAGGTCGGCAAGGGCATCATGGCCGGCTGCGCGGAACAGGTGAAGCGGGTGACCCTGGAGCTCGGCGGGAAGAGCGCGAACATCGTGTTCGCCGACGCCGACCTGGAAGCCGCGGCCGCCGCCGCTCCGGCCGGCGTGTTCGACAACGCGGGGCAGGACTGCTGCGCGCGCTCGCGCATCCTCGTCCAGTCCACTGTGTACGATCGCTTCCTCGACCTGCTCGAACCGGCGGTACTGGCGTGGCGGGTGGAGGACCCGGCGCAGGAGAGCGCCCAGATGGGTCCGCTCATCTCGGCGCGCCAGCGGGAAACAGTGTCGTCCTATGTGGACGGTGCCGATGTCGCGTTCCGGGGCGGCTGCCCGGCCGGCGCCGGATTCTGGTACCCGCCAACGGTTCTGCTCGCCCGCGACGGCAGCGAGCCGCACTGGCGCGAGGAGGTGTTCGGGCCGGTCGTGTCGGTGCGGCCGTTCCGCGACGAGGCGGACGCGGTCCGGCTCGCCAACGACACGCCGTACGGGCTGTCCGGCTCGCTGTGGACCCGTGACGTGGGCCGGGCGCTGCGGGTGGCCCGCGGCGTGGACACCGGCACGCTGAGCGTCAACTCGCACTCCTCGGTGCGGTACTGGACGCCGTTCGGCGGGATGAAGCAGTCCGGCCTCGGTCGCGAGCTCGGCCCCGACGCGCTGGCCGCGTTCACCGACGTGAAGAACGTGTTCATCAGTACCGTGGAGGGGTGAGCGTGCAACGGTTGCAGGACCGGGTGGCCGTGGTGACCGGCGGGGGCAGCGGGATCGGGCTGGCCACCGCGCGCCGCTTCGCCACCGAGGGCGCCCGCGTGGTGGTCGTCGACGTCAACGCCGACGCCGGTACCGCGGCAGCGTCCGAAGTGGACGGTGAGTTCGTCGCGTGCGACGTGTCCGACGAGGCGTCGGTGGCGGCGCTGTTCGACGGTGTCGTCGAGCGGCACGGCCGGGTGGATGTCGCGTTCAACAACGCCGGCATCTCCCCGCCCGACGACGACTCGATCCTGGTGACCGGGCTGGACGCGTGGGAACGGGTGCACCGGGTCAACCTCACCAGCGTGTACCTGTGCTGCCGGCACGTGATCCCGCACATGCGGCGGCAGGGCCGCGGCTCGGTCATCAACACGGCGAGCTTCGTCGCGGTGATGGGCGCGGCGACCTCACAGATCGCCTACACCGCAAGCAAAGGCGGGGTACTGGCGCTCAGCCGGGAACTGGGCGTGCAGTTCGCCCGCGAGGGCATCCGGGTCAACGCGCTGTGTCCCGGCCCGGTGGCCACCCCGCTGCTGATGGAGCTGTTCGCCAAGGATCCGCAGCGCGCGGCGCGGCGGCTGGTGCACATCCCGATGGGCCGGTTCGCGCAGCCGGAGGAGATCGCCGCCGCGGTGGCGTTCCTCGCCAGCGACGACGCCAGCTTCGTCACCGCGTCGGCGTTCCTCGTCGACGGCGGCCTGACGGGGGCCTACGTCACCCCGCTGTGACGGTCACGGCGCTGTGACGTCGGGCTGGACCTCCACCGGGAAGTTGACCGAGTTGGCGATGAAGCAGCGCTGGTGCGCCGGCTCGTGCAACGCGACCGCCCGCTCGACCATGTCCGCGGCGGCGACGGTCACCCGCGGCCGCAGCGTCACCTGGGTGAACCGGCCGCCGCCATCATTATCCTGCGCCATCAGGCCGCTCGGCTCGTCGGTGTACCCGGTGACCACCACCCCGGCGTCCGCGCACAGGTGCAGGTACCACAGCAGGTGGCACTGGCTGAGCGCGGCGACCAGCAGCAGCTCCGGGTTCCACCGGTCCGGCTCGCCGCGGAACGCCGGGTCGGCCGAGCCGGGCAGGGCCGGCAGCCCCGGTGCGGTCACCTCGTGGGTCCGGCCGTAGGCGCGGTACCCGCTGGTGCCGGTACCCCGGTCGCCGGTCCACCGGACGGTCAGCGTGTAGGTGTGGATCCTGCTCACTGCTCGGGTACCGCCACCAGGGCGGTGACCGTGGTACCCCGGCCGGTGTTGCGGATGGTCAGCGAGGCCGCCAGCCGCCGCACGATGAACAGGCCCCGGCCGCCGACCGCCAGGACCGACGGTGTCCGGGTACCGGCGCGTTCCGGCTCGGGAATGCCCGGACCCTCGTCGCTGACCTCGCACCGCACCGCGCCGTCGACCCGCGACAGCCGCAGCCGCCCCCGGCCGCCGCCGTGCCGGACCGCGTTGCTGACCAGTTCGCCCGCGACGATCACCAGGTGGGCGACCCGGTCCGGCGGGGCGCCCAGGTGGGTGGCGTGCGCGGCCACCGCCGCGCGCAGCGCGTACAGGTCGTCCGGGCCGAACGGCTGGTCGAGCGACGCCCCGGCGGGCCCGGCGGCGGGCCCGTCGCGGTGTGCGTGCGTCTCAGGCCCGACCATGCGCCGCCTGTACCCGTAGCGAGGCGATCTCACCGGCGTCGACCAGGGAGAACATCTCCTGGACCAGGCCGTGGCAGGTGACCATGAGCCGGCGGTCGTCGGGCAGGCCCAGCGCGGTCTGGATGATGATCGACACGCAGGCGGCGTCGATGTAGCGCAGCTGTGCCAGGTTCACGTGGATGTGGTGGTCCAGCCGCAGCGACTCGGCCAGCGCATGGGTCAGCGGCTCGGCACGGGTGAAGTCGAGCTCGCCGGCCACCCGGACGCCGGGCGGGCTGTGCTGCCGGCAGATCCGCACGATCGGGTCCTCGTGGTAGACGGTGGCGGCCACCGCGCGGGTGTGCGCGCTCGCGGCGAAGGCCAGCGTCACCGCGTCGAAGCTGTCCCGGTCGTACTGGCAGATCGCGGCCAGCCGCCCGTCGGCGAACAGCTCGCCGACCTCCGACTCGAACGCGAGCAGCTGGTCGATGGCGGCCACCGGCCGGTTGGCCCAGCACATGTCGGCGGTCATCCGCAGCACCGGGTACCCCTCCCGGGCGGCCAGGTCGAGCTGGCCGGCGAGCAGGTCGACCATGCGCCGGGCGGACGGCTGCCCCTCGGCGAGCCAGATGCGCTCGCTGCCGCGCACGGCGAGCTGCCCGCGCCGGATCGCCGCCTGGGCCGCGACCGACCGGGCCTCCAGTTCACCCGGCAGCCGGTCGACGGGTACCGAGTCGGTGAAGCACAGCACCTTGTGGCCCAGGTCCAGGCCGGACCGGACGAAGGCGGCTACGATATCGAGGCGTTCGTCCGGATCTGTGAAGGTCAGGCAGGCATGGTCGCCGGGGCCCAGCTCCTCCACCGACCGCGGGTTCTCCATGGCCCACCCTTCGTCACGACGCCGTCAACCGTATGCCCATCCGGCCCGGCGCGCGCGTTCGGCGGGCGGTTACCGGTCGGCTAGAGTGCTCGGCAGCACTGGCGTCACATCCAGGGGAGGGCGGCTGTCGGCGATGACTTCGCGCCGGATCCTCACCGTACCCAACCTGGTCAGCTTCGCCCGGCTGCTGGGGGTACCGCTCTTCCTCTACCTCTTCCTCGGGCCGCACGCGTATGCCGCCGCGCTGGTCGTGCTCGTCGTCGGCGGCACCAGCGACTGGGTCGACGGCTACCTCGCCCGCCGGCTCGGCCAGGTCAGCCGGCTGGGTGAGCTGCTCGACCCGGCCGCCGACCGGCTCTACATCCTCGCCACGCTGGTCGCGTTCACCGTCGGCGGGGTGGTGCCGTGGTGGTTCGCGGCCGCGCTGCTGCTGCGCGAGTTGGTGCTGCTCGGGTCGCTGCTGGTGGTACGCCGGTTCGGGTACGGGCCGCCGCCGGTGCACTATCTCGGCAAGACCGCCACGTTCATCCTGCTGTTCGCGTTCCCGGTGCTGCTGCTGGCCAGGGCCAGCGCAACCCTGGCGCCGGTGGCCGGGCCGGTCGGCTGGGCGCTGGCCTGGTGGGGACTGACGCTGTACTGGGCGGCCGGCGTGCTGTACCTGATCCAGGCGGTCGGCCTGGTCCGCGCCGCCCGGCGACCGGCGGTCGTTACGTGACGACCGCGCCCGCCCGGCGGCGACCGTCGGACTTCCTGACCGAGATGTTCCGCAACCCGCTCGATCCCGGGTACGCCGAGGCGGCCCGGCGGCGGGCCGAACGCGGGCCGGAGCCGGCCGGGCGCCAGGTCACCGGCCGGTTCGGCCGGGCGGTGGTGCTGGCGGCGACCGGGTTCCTGCTGGTCGTGGCGTACCACCAGACCGTCGCCGCGCAGCCGGAGAGCAGCCGGGTCCGGGCCGGCCTGGTGACCGACGTGCGCGACCGCCAGCGCGACGCCGACCGGCTGCAGCAGCAGGCCGACCAGCTGCGCGACGAGGTGGCCCGGGAACGGGACGCGGCGCTGGCCGCCGCCGGTACCGACGCCGGGCAGCTGTCCCGGCTGGAGCTCGCCACCGGTACCAGCAAGGTGCGCGGCCCGGGTGCCGTGGTCCGGCTGGCCGACGGGCCGCCGCAGGTCGACCCGGTGACCGGCAAGTCGCAGCCGGCCAAGTACGGCGCGGTACTCGACCGTGACCTACAGGACGTCGCCAACGAGCTGTGGCACGACGGGGCGGAGGCGATCGCGGTCAACGGCGAACGGCTCACCGCCACCTCGACGATCCGCACCGCGGGCAGCACGATCCTGGTGGACTTCCGGCCGATCTCCTCGCCGTACCAGGTGTCCGCGATCGGCCCGCGCGACCTGGACCGCCGGTTCACCGACTCGCGCACCGGGCAGCGGTTCCATGCCTACGTCAGCGCCTACGGCATGCAGGTGTCGGTGGACCGCCGCGACGACCTGACGCTGCCCGCCGCGGCGGATCCGCAGCTGCACTACGCACAGCCGGTACCCGGTGCCAGCCCGTCGCCGTCGGGCGGGTCGCCGGTACCGTCGAGGTCTGGAGGACGTTGATGGTCGCGGTCATCGCGCTGGCGGTCGGGGTGGTGCTCGGCCTGGTGTTCGAACCGTCGGTACCGCTGGCCCTCCAGCCGTACCTGCCGATCGCGGTCGTCGCGGCCCTCGACGCGGTGTTCGGCGGGATCCGCGCCAAGCTCGACGGGATCTTCGACGACAAGCAGTTCGTCGTCTCGTTCGTGTCCAACGTGCTGGTGGCGGCGCTGATCGTGTTCCTCGGCGACAAGCTCGGCGTGGGCGGCCAGCTGTCCACCGGCGTGGTGGTCGTGCTCGGAGTACGCATCTTCGGCAACGTGGCCGGTATCCGCCGGCGGCTGTTCCGGGCGTAGCGATGAACGAGCACCACGACACGGGTACCGGATGGCCGGACGAGCCGGCTCACCCCGAGCCGGAAGCCGGGCCCGCCGCCGAGCCCCCAGCCGAGCCCGCCGCGGCGGCGGTGCGCGACCCCGAACCGGTGCGCGACTCGGAGCCGGAGGCCGAGCCGGCCGGTACCGACTGGGACGTCGACGGCACCGCCGGGGAGCCGGAACCAGAGCCCGCCGCCGGGAACGCCCCGGCCGAGCCGGCGCCGGCCCGCTCGCGGATCTCCACCGCGGGTGCGGTGATCGGCCTGCTGCTGGTGCTGCTCGGCTTCGCGTTCGTCATCCAGCTGCGCAGCAACTCCACCGACGAGCAGCTGTCCACCGCCCGGCCGGAGGACCTGGTGCGGATCCTGTCCGACCTGGACGCCCGCAAGGACCGGCTCAGCCAGGAGATCACCCAGTTGCAGGCGACCCAGCAGCAGCTGGCCGCCGGCAGCCAGGGCCGGGCGGCGGCGCTGGACGCGGCCGCCAGGCGGGCCCGGGACCTGGGCATCCTCGCCGGTACCCTGCCGGCGCAGGGGCCGGGCATCCAGTTCCGGTTCGTCTCCGGTACCCAGCCGTTGAAGGCGGCGCTGATCCTGGACGCGGTCGAGGAGCTGCGCGACGCGGGGGCCGAGGCGATGGAGATCGACGGCGGCAACGGCGTGGCGGTCCGGATCGTGGCGTCGAGCTGGTTCGTCGACGCGGACTCCGGCATCGAGGTCGACGGGCATACGCTGTCCGGCCCGTGGTGGCTGACCGCGATCGGCGACCCGCCGACGATGCAGACCGCGCTGAACATCCCCGGCGGGGTGGTCGACAACGTGCACAGCGCCGGCGGTACCGTGATCGTCAACCAGCCGGGTACGGTCCGGATCAGCGCGCTGCACCAGACCGGATCCCCGCGGTACGCGCAACCGGCGAGCTGACTTACGGGAAAGGTGACGGACCAAGGTGATACCCGACGATCTGCGTTACACCCCGGAGCACGAGTGGGTCCGGCCGGGCCAGCCCGCGGTACGGGTCGGCATCACCGACTTCGCCCAGGACGCGCTCGGCGACATCGTCTACGTGCAGCTGCCCGATCCGGGTACCGCGGTGCAGACCGGCCAGGCGTTCGGCGAGGTGGAGTCCACCAAGAGCGTCTCGGAGATCTACGCGCCGGTCGCCGGCACGGTGGTGGCCAGCAACACCCGCCTGGCCGACGAGCCGGAGCTGATCAACACCGACCCGTACGGCGAGGGCTGGCTGGTGGAGATCGAACCCACCGACCCGGACGGTACCGGGCAGTTGCTGGACGCCGCCGGATACCGCGAGCTGACCGAGAAATAGCCGGCTGGCGCCCTGCTGCGCAGTTCCGCGCGTCCGGTTGACCCTGCATTTCGACCTTGACTAGGCTCGCCGGGTCGGCCGAGAACCTGAGCGCGCCGGAGGTGCGACGTGCGGCGTGCCCGGCGGAGCGTACCGTTTTCCCGACGCCCGACTGATGACCGTGAGGTGGTCCGAGATGACGCGCCCAGACGACGAGTTCCCCCCGCTCGACGTCACGTCGACCCTCAACCTCGGAGCACTCGACGACGTGCTCGAGGGCCCGGACGCCGACGTGGCTCCCGGCCGGATGTCCGGCACCCTCCCGCCGGGGATGGCGCTGCTCGTGGTGCGTCGCGGCCCGAACGCCGGTGCGCGGTTCCTGCTCGACCACGACGTGACCACCAGTGGGCGGCACCCGGACAGCGACATCTTCCTCGACGACGTGACCGTGTCGCGCCGGCACGCCGAGTTCCACCGCGAGGGGGGCACCTTCACCGTGCGCGACGTGGGCAGCCTCAACGGCACCTATGTCAACCGCGAGCGGGTCGAAGCGGCGACCTTGTCCAGCGGCGATGAGGTGCAGATCGGCAAGTTCCGGCTGGTCTTCATCGCCGGTCCGCGCCCGGACGAGGGCGCGTAGAGCCGCCGGTGACGGCTTCGGGGGCACCCGCGGGCGGTGGCGGGACCGCGCCCGGCGGGTCCGGGCCGGCGCTGATGAGCATCGGCGAGGTACTCGCCCGGCTGCGCCCGGAGTTCCCCGACATCACGATTTCCAAGCTGCGGTTCCTGGAGGCGGAGGGGCTGGTCGAGCCGCAGCGCACCCCGGCCGGGTACCGCAAGTACAGCGTCGCCGACCTGTCCCGGCTGCGGTTCGTGCTGGCCGCGCAGCGCGACCACTACCTGCCGCTGCGGGTGATCCGGGAGCAGTTGGCCGCGCCGGCGCTGCTGCCGGTCGGGCCGGCCGCACCGGACGACGGTACCGCTCAGGACGGTGCGCTCCAGGACGGTGCACCCCGGCCGGAACGGCTGTCCCGCGCCGAGCTGCTGGCCCGCTCGGGCCTGACCGAGTCGGTACTGGACGAGCTGGAGCGGCACGGGCTGGTCCAGGACCGGGCCGGGCGCTACGACGCCGACGCGCTGGTCGTCGCCCGGGTCGCCGCGCAGCTGGCCGGGTACGGCCTGGAACCGCGGCACCTGCGCGGGTACCGCACGTCCGCCGATCGCGAAGTCGGACTCTTCGCTCAACTCGTCGTATCGGTGGCCCGGCAGAACACGCCGGCCGCCAGTGCCCGCGCGGCGGAGCTGGCCCGGGAGCTGACCGGGCTGTCCCAGCAGTTGCACGCCGCGCTGGTGCGGATCGGCCTGCGCGACGCGCTGGGCCGGTGAGCACCGAGGGAGCGAGCGAAAGCGGCGCGGCGCCGTCTGGACCGACGAGCTCAGCGAGGAGGGAAGACGGCGCGTCTGAGCGCCGCGAAGCGAGTGTACGGAGTAGCCCTGGCGTGTTCGCAGAGGGCGCGTCCGGTACCGCACGTGTAACGTGGGCACACGGGGGACGTGCGGTAGCCGAGGACGACACGGAGGCGGGCGGTGCGTGAGCTGAGTGTGGTCGGGGTGCGGGTGGAGCTTCCCAGCAACCAGCCGATCGTGCTGCTCAAAGAGGTCGACGGAGACCGCTACCTGCCGATCTGGATCGGCGCGGTGGAGGCTACCGCGATCGCCTATGAACAGCAGGGGGTCAAGCCGCCCCGGCCGCTGACCCACGACCTCATGCGCGACATCCTCACCGCGCTCAAGGCACCGCTGCGCGGCGTGGAGATCGTGGAGATGAAGGAGAACATCTTCTACGCCGACCTGCTGCTCGGCGAGGGGGTACGGGTGTCCGCCCGGCCCAGCGACTCGATCGCGCTCGCGCTGCGGGCCGGCGCCCCGATCCGCTGCGCCGAGCAGGTGCTGGCCGAGGCCGGGATCATCATCCCGGACGAGCAGGAGGACGAGGTCGAGAAGTTCCGCGAGTTCCTCGAGCAGGTCACGCCGGAGGATTTCGCCGGGTAGGCTGCCGCCCTTCCCTGCCGGCGTGTCGTCGGGGTAGCCGGACACGCAGCGCTAGGGTTAGCTCACCGCCAAGCGGTGACACGACAGCCAGCGGGAGGTAGGTGGCCGTGAGCGATCCCGGGGATCCGCACCGTCACTCGGTCAACGAGGCACCCACCGGGGACGATGCGGTCGGCTAT
>Ga0209474_10005849_pt1 | contig 10439 bp, 10 predicted proteins | sample GraSoiAngelo_145_FD_185902 | JGI IMG/M metagenome (GOLD analysis project Ga0209474, IMG submission 185902) | Grasslands soil microbial communities from the Angelo Coastal Reserve, California, USA - 14_1009_05_20cm (SPAdes) (version 2) | ecosystem: Environmental > Terrestrial > Soil > Grasslands... | reverse complement strand
CTCTTCTCGCGGCTCAGGGCCTGGGCGCGCTTCTGATCCTCCCAGAAACCTGGCTGCACGCTCTCCCGCTCGATCAGCTCGACGCGCGCGCGCTTGCGATCGATGTCAAAGCGCCCCCCGGAGCGCGTCGAAGCGCCGGGAGACCTCGTCCAGCTCGGGTGGCAGCGTCGGCATGTCTGCCCTCTACCGCGAAATCGCCCTGGAGGGAAAGGCACTTCACCGCGGCTCCGAGAGCGAGCACCCCACCATCCCCTCGAAGCCGAGCAGACGCCGCTCTGCCGCGGCCATCCTGCGGGCCTCGGCGGGCGCGTCGTGGCCGTATCCCCGGCAATGCAGGATGCCGTGCGCGAGCAGCCGCCGCAGCTCGACGGCGAGCGGCCAGCCGCCTTCGCTGGCCTGCCGCCGCGCCGTCTCGATCGAGATCACCACGTCTCCGAGAGCAGCGGGCTCCTCGAGCGGAAAGGAGAGCACGTCCGTCGGCCGGTCCTTGCCGCGCCACCGGCGGTTCAGCGATCGGATCTCGCGATCCGAGACGAGCGCGATGGAGACGTCTTCCCGCACCCAGCGCCGTGCCGCGGCGCGGACCACGGACGCGGCGTACGCGCCTCGCTGCACCTTCACGGCGACCTCGACGCGGGCAGACTTCGCGCGATCCGCTCGCATGCTCGTGTGGGTCGAGGTAGCAGAGCTACAGACGTCTCGTCAATTCGCAGGGTTGAGCAGGCAGCAGGCGGCCACTCGTCCCCTTCCGTTCGGCTGTAACAATCGTTAGATATACGCCCTCGACTCCACCGCCCATGCGCCGCTGGCCCTACATCCTGGTCGTGGACGACGACGCGGACTTCCGATCCGGCCTGCGCATCGCGCTGGAGATGAAGGGCTACCAGGTCGATGAAGCCGCAAACGGCGAGGAAGCGCTGCTGAAGCTCGGCGAGAAGCCGCCGCTGCTCGTGCTGCTCGATCTGCAGATGCCGGTGATGAACGGCCGCGAGATGCTGCAACGGATGCGCGCCACGCCGGACCTGAAAGATGTCCCGGTGGTGATCATCTCGGGCTTCGGATTCGAATGGGAAGCGGAGCTGATGGGAGCGCAGGGCTACATCGGCAAGCCGTTCGAGTCGCAGGAGCTGGAAGCGACCATCGCGAATCTCCTGCGGCCGCGGCTGGTCACCTCGCGGCTCGCGCAGGAGAAACCGGTGGAGAAGCTGCGCTCCTGAGCGCGCGCTCTTCGGCGCCGAGGGCGGCGATCTTCTCGTTGAGCAGATCCGCCACCTTCTTGTGGTGGGAGAGCCGCGTCTCACCCCGGATCTCCGGCAGCTCGACGGGCTTGCCGAATACCGCGATGACCAGCGGCGCGCGGCGCTGGTTCGCTTTCACCTCCGTCCAGAAGTGATTCGTCATTCCCAGGATGAACGCGGGTACCACCACCGGCCGCGCTTTCAGGGCAAGCTCGCCGGCCCCCGGCTGCGCCGGGAGCAGCGTGTATGGATCGTCGGTCTTGTTGCGCGTACCTTCCGGGTGGAACCCCACCATCTCCCCCGGCGTGCGCAGCTTCTCCAGCAGGATGTCCAGCGAGTAGCGGTTCATCGCTTTCTTCTCGGCCGAGCGGAAGAAGGGCGGGAACATCGAGCCGCCGGTGAGGAGCGCGCTCATCAGAAGACCCAGAGGCGTCTCGTAGAAGAAGTTCGATCGCACGGGAAAGTTCACCCTTCGGCTCAGCCGCGGATGGCGGATGAGCAGCCAGCCGAGGATGAACAGGTCGAAGAACGTGCGGTGGTTCGTGACCAGGAGGATGGGAGCATCCCTGGGGATGCCGTCGAGCCGCTCGATGCCGTACACGCGCAGCCGGCGATACACGAGCAGCCACCCGACCAGCGGTGTGATCACTCCCAACTGCCAGATCCGCGCCGGCCGCCTGCCCCAGCCCTGGTTCAGGAAGCGCATCACGCGGAAGGCGATCCGCTCCATCCAGCTCAGCCCCGCGAGAGCCTGCTCGTCTCGCATCAGAATCCCGGGACGAGCTTGGCGATGATCTCCTTCATGATCTCACTCGTGCCGCCGCCGATGGTGAGCAGCCGCGCGTCGCGGAAGGCGCGAGCTACCGGCGTCTCCACGACGTATCCCATTCCGCCGTGGAGTTGCTGGCAGTCGTAGACGACCTTCTGCATCAGGTCTCCCGCGAAGAGCTTGGCCATGCTGATCTCCTTCACCGCCGGCTCCTCGCGGTTGAAGAGATCGCAGGCGCGGTAGGTGAGCCAGCGCGCCGCCTCGATGGCCGTGAGGTGCTCGACGAGGCGGTGGCGCCAGACCTGGAACCGGGCCAGCGGCTTGCCGAATGCGGTGCGCTCGTTCCCGTAGCGGAGCGCGTCTTCCACCAGCAGCTGCATCCCGGCGACCGCGCCGATGGCCGCCACCAGCCGCTCTCCCTGGAAGTTGGTCATCACGTGGTAGAAGCCCTCGTTCTCCTCGCCGAGCAGGTAGCGGGCCGGAATCCGGCAGTCCTCGAAGAAGATCAGCGCGGTATCCGAGGAGAGGTTTCCCACCTTCGCCAGCTTCTTCGAGACGCTGAACCCTTTCACGTCGGTCGGGAAGGTCACCAGCGAGATGCCGCCGTGTCCCGGGCCGCCGGTGCGCACGGCGAGCGTGATGAAGTCGGCGCGCGTCCCGTTGGTGATCCACATCTTCGCGCCGTTGATCACGTACTCGTCGCCGCTGCGGCGCGCGGTGGTGCGAAGGCTCGCGACGTCGCTCCCCGCGTCCGGCTCCGAGATGCCGAGCGCCGCGATCTTCTCCCCCGCGAGCGCCGGGACGAGGAACTCCTTCTTCTGCTCGGGAGTGCCGATCCGTTCGATGATCGGCGTGGCGATCTGCGACTGCACCAGCAGCGCCATGTTGACGCCGGAGTTCTGGCACCGGATCAACTCCTCGGCGAGCACCACTACGAACCAGTAGTCGCCGCCGGCGCCGCCGACGCTCTCGGGATAGTTGATGCCGAGCGCCCCGATCTCGGCCATCGCGCGAAAGATCTCGCGCGGGAAGATCCCCGCCTCGTCCCACTCCAATGCGTGCGGGGCGAGCTCGCGTTCGACGTACTCGCGCACCGTCCGGCGGAAAAGCTGGTGCTCCGGCGTGAACGGCGGATCCATCGAGAACATGCGCTCCCCGCTGCTGAATGAGCGCTCATTCATAACACGGCGCCGACCGCGGCGCCCAGGCCGAAGGCGGACCAGGCGAGGGACGACGCCAGCGGCCGCTCCATCTCCCCAGCCCCGCGGGCGACCGATGCCGGCAGCGCAGCGAACAACGCTCCGAGGGCGAGGAGCCGGAGCGGCGGCAGGAACAAACCCGCGATGGCCACCAGCACGGCGGCCCGGGGCAAGAGGACGGCGTTCCGCATGTAGGGATCGACGCGCGCCGCGATGACCATGCCGGCGAGCGGAAAGAAGAGCGCCATCCAGGTCGAATGCGGCCGGGAGGGCTGCTGCAAGGCGAAGAAGCCGCCAAAGAACGCGAGCGCGACGAGATGCGCGCCGAAGGGCGAGTGGAGCACGTGCTCGTAGGCGGCCGGCGTCCAGCTGGTCCGGGGGCTGCCGCGAGCCTTCAGGTCCGGGACTCCGATCGAGCCCGCGAGAAGCGCGGCCACCGATAGGACCGCGGCAACGCGCGGGAACGACGCGCCCAAGGCAACGCCGGCGGCACCGCCCAGGCCCTGCGCCATGTCGAGCCACGCGTAGGCGGCGCTGCGGCGTTCCACGCTGATGCCGTCGCCGGCGCAGCTTGCGCACAGGTCGCCGAACGCGGGCAGTGCGACCCCGAGGAGCGCCACGGTGAAGAGCTGTCCCACCGTGAGCACGCTCGCCGCGACCCCGAACAGAGCGAGCAGCAGCAGCAAGAATGCCACCGTTGGCCGGGGGAATCTCGTCCCCATCCAGGCCCAGACGGGCTTGAGCAGCCTGAGGGCGGCCCAGCCGAGGACGGCGCCCTTGTTGCCCGCCTGGGCAAACCACGCCCAGGCGGCGAACTCCGCGCAGCCGGTGAGGACCGAGAGCCGCAGCGCGAACCGCGCCTCGTCGGGAAGCAGGGTGGGCCTGAGCGCCGAGGGGACGACTCGGAACCGCGGCTGCTTTGGCCCGGTTGGGGCGAGCTGCTCGGGAAGCTCTGGAGGGTCGGCCACCGGTGCGCACATATCACAGCCCGCACGGCATGCCGGTGGGCACCTGTAGGAGAATTGAACATCGTTCATACGCTGGCATGGGACGTTCATCGGGGCTGCCCCTTCTTTGGGCGGCTTCGACCCGTGACGTAGAGTCGGATGCGTGGAGCAGCAAGCGCACAGTTTCGGCGCGATGAGCTCATGCCTGCACTGCGGCGCTCCGTTCACGGCCGTCATCGCGGACCAGATGCTCTGCGATCGGTGCCAGGGGCTCGCGCATCCGGAGCCGGGTTCGCCACTGCAACATGCGGAGATCGCCGGTCTCCGGCTCCTGCACGAGCTGGGCGCTGGCCGGTTCTCGCATTCCTGGCTGGGAGAAGACGCCCGCAGCCACGCCGTGGTGCTGAAGCTGCTGCGCCGGTACGCGCCCGATCCCGAGGCCGTCCAGCGGTTCCTCGCCGAGGCCGAGCGATTGGCCGCGATCGCGGATCTGGATCACCCCTACGTCGCGCGGCCGCTCTGGGCCGGCGTCCACCTGGTGCAGGCGTTCTTCCTCGTCTACGAGAGCGGAGGGGAGCTCACCCTGGCCCACGAGCTACGGCAGCACGGCCGGGTGCGCGCCGCGCGGGCGCTCGAGTTGTGCGCGCAGATCTCCGAAGGGCTCGGAGCGGTCCACCGCGCCGGCGTCCTCCATCTCGACCTCAAGCCCGCGAACGTCGGGCTGACGCGTCTCAGTGACGGCACGGAGCAAGCTGCGCTGCTCGACGCGGTAACCTCGCATCTGCTCCACCACGTGGACCTGCGCGACGGCCACCCGATTCCGATCGCCACCGCGGCCTACACCGCGCCGGAGCAAGCGGCGGGTGACGGGGCGGATGAGCGCAGTGACCTGTACTCAGTCGGAGTCTTGCTCTACCAACTCCTTTCCGGACGGCTGCCGGTATCGGGTGCCACGCCGCAGGAGCTCCTTCGTGCGCATCGCGAACACGCGACACTGCGGCTGCGCGACATCGGCCGCCGCGTGCATCCGGAGCTGGAGGAGACCGTGGCGCGCCTGATGGCGAAGGATCCCGCCGGGCGGCCGGAGAGCGGCGACGAAGCGGCCGTCATGCTCCGCGCGATGGCGGCGCTCGCGGAGGCCACGCCCCTCGAGGACGAGGTGCACCAGGAACCTCCGGTGACGCTCGCCAGGCTTCGCCCGGTCGCGGCCACGCCACCGCAGATGCTCCCCCCGGCGGTGGATCCGGGTCTCGAGCGCGCCATGCTCGGCCACGTCTCCCCTGCGCCTGCAGAGCGCGTGCCCGGCGTCCCGAAGTGGGCCGCCTTCGTGCCGCCGCGGTGGTGGCCGGCAGCCGCCGCGCTCACGCTCGCGGTTGCCGCGGCCGTGGTCCTGGCGGTCCGCGTGCACACGAAGACGAGCCCGTCCGCCTTACCGTCAGCGCCCCCCGGACCCGCCGTCCCGCCGTCTCCCGCGGCACTCTCCCTTCCAGCTCCTTCCCCCGCCGCGCCACCCGCCGAAGTCGCGGCCGCGCAACCGGAGCCGCCACGGCCGAGCAAGCTCGCGCAGTACGCGGCGAGCCCATGGGCAAAGAGCTTCGACCGCGCGCAGAAGGCCCTGTGGACGAATCGCTCGGGCGGCGCGGAGACGATCCTCAGGGACATCCTGAATAAGCCCGGCCTCACCCGCAGGGACCGCGCCCGGGCCAGCAGGATGATGGGCGAAGCGGAGGCAAAGAAGGGGCATCGCGCGAAGGCTACGCAGTGGTGGCGCCAGGCTTTCCAGCTCTTCGACGATCCGGAGGAGCGGGCGAAGGTGGCACGACTGATCCAGGCCCACCCTCGATGACGTTGCCGGTCAGGCCGGCTCCCCGGGCTTCACGGCCGAGGGGTCGGTGGGAAACGCGCTGAACTCCTGGATGAGCGCCGCGCAGAACGCCAGCGCGGCGCGCTTGTTCGCCGCGAATCGATAGAGAGCGAGATCCGCGCCGCGCTCGCCGGCGAGATCGCCCACCTGTTCCAATACATTGAGAAGATCGACGCCCACCTCCACCAAGAAAGCGTCCGGTCCGCCCTGCAGCCGAAGGCCGATGGCGGGATCGACGCTCGCCTCCAACGCCGCCGTCTGCACGCGGCCGTCGAGCAGCTCCTCGAGCGCCTGGAGGAATTGGATCAAGTCCATGTCCAGGAGCGTGGCGCGCGGCACATCCAGCATGGGGACGAAAGCGTGCTCGCTGCCGGCGCGGTGCTGGTAACGGTCGAGACCCACGCGCATCTCCAGCGACGCCGGCCTCGTCGTGCCGTCCGAAAGCCGGCGCAGCAGCTCGATGCGGAAGCGCAGGTTGCTGGTCTGGTTGAGCAGCACCGCCATGGCTGGTCATGTTACATGAGGGCGCTTCATGCGACGCCTGCTGCTGCCGACGCTGTCGGGCGTCCTCTACTTCCTCTCCTGGATCGGGTTCGGCGTCTGGCCGCTCGCGTTCGTCTGTTTCGTTCCGCTGCTCTGGTCGTTGCGCGATGCCACCCCGCGCCGCGCGCTCTGGCTCGGCGCCTGGATGGGATTCGTCACTCATCTCGGCGGGTACACCTGGATCATGCATGTGCTGCAGGTGTTCGCGAACGCGCCGCTACCGCTCGCATTCGCCGGATATCTGGTCCTCTGCGCCGTCCAGGGGCTGCTGTTCGGCGTGATGTCCTACGTCCTCGTCTGGATGGGCCGCCGGACGCACTGGCCCGCGGCGGCGCTGCTGCCGATCGCGCTGGTGGCGACGGAGTTCGGCTATCCCTTGCTCTTCCAGAGCTACACCGGCATCGCCTTGATGCCTGTGCTGCCGCTCGTCCAGATCGCCGAGCTCGGCGGAACGCTGATTCTCTCCGCGCTGCAGGCCGTGGTGAACGGAGCCCTGTTCGACGCGCTGGAGGCGTGGCGCTTCGGCAAGCCGGCGCCGGTGGGCGCCATGATGGCCTCTCTCATCTCCCTCCTGGGAAGCGCCACCTACGGCTACGTGCGGCTGGTGCGCGTCGAGCACGTCGAGCGGGCGGCGCCCAAGGTCTCGATCGGCCTGGCCCAGCCCAACGTGGGCGAGCTGGAGCTACACGAAAATCCGCTTGCCTCCGTGCGGACGCTCCAGGACGAGACCGCCGAGCTGCACGCGCGCGGAGCGGAGCTGGTCATCTGGCCGGAGGTCGGCTTCAACACACGCCCGCTGCGGCCCGGCGACACGGACGGGCGCACGATCATCGGCGGGGTCCCGGTCGCGGCGATCATCGGCGCCATTCGCGTGGACGGTCGCAAGGTCTGGAACAGCGCCCTGGTGGTCGATGATCGTGCCCGGATCGGCGACCACTACGACAAGATCCAGCTGCTCGCGTTCGGCGAGTACATCCCGGGCGGCGAGTGGTTTCCCGAGCTCTACGAGTGGTCGCCGCTCTCCAGCCCGCTGGCGCGCGGCCAGAGCACGGCGCCCCTGCGCTGGAGGTCGTGGCGATTTGCGACCTTCATCTGCTACGAGGACATCCTTCCGGGCATCGTGCGGTCGATCATGGCGGACCACGGCGAGGGCCGCGCGCACGCGATGGTGAACCTGACCAACGACTCCTGGTACGGCGCCGGCCACGAGCAGGAGCAGCACCTCATGCTGGCGGCCGCGCGCAGCATCGAGCACCGGCGCTGGCTGCTTCGGGCGACCAGCACCGGGATCAGCGCCTTCGTGGACGCGACGGGACGCGTGCTGCAACGGATCGGCCGTAACCAGCGAGGAGTGGCGCTCGCCGAAGTCCCCATGTTGCAAGGCACCACCCCATACCAGCTGCTCGGAGACTGGCCAGGCTGGGTGGCCCTCGCGATCATCGCGGGTGCGGCCCTGCGGGAAGCAGCGCGAGCGCGCGAGCATGGAGCGGAGAAGATGCCCGCGAGATGACCGTCTAAACGAGGACGCTGCGGAAGAAGAGAATAGCCATGGGTATCGTCAACACCGTGTTTGCAATGAGAAATGCAATTTGTGTCGCGCGCGGCAGTCTGGGCACCAGCACCACGGCCGGTAGGAGAAGGGCCTCTGAACGATAGAGCGCAAGGTTGCCACCAAGCGCCAGCGGTGCGAGCCAATAAATGGCTACGTAGATCAGGGCAAGCACCTCGCGGTCGCTGGCGGCATAGCTGCGAGCGCGGTAGGCAGCCGAGGCGACCAGGACGAGGCATGCCAACGTCTGGAACGCCGTCACGACGCCTTTCATGTCGCGGTATCGCTGATTTACCAGAGGTTTGAGATGAGCGAGCAGGACGTCCATGACCGGACCGATGTGATAGCCGTACTTCGCTTGCACCTTGAAATATGCGTCCCATCCTCCGGCTTCATGGTGCATGATCAAGAGCACCACTCCGTACCCGGCGGCTACCGCGGCAGCGACGAATATTGCCGCCCATCGACGGCGAACTACGGCCCAGGAAAGCAGCACTACGGCAGTGAGAATGCCCGTCGGATGACACATGGCTGCGAATGCTCCCGCAGCAGCGGCCAAGGTATACCGCCTTGACCAGGTTGCGCCGAGGCAGGTCAGCACAGCGAACAAGAACGGCGAAATCGGAAAGAGCGCGGCGAAGTACACATTCCCCGGAAAAAAACCAGCAAGCGCCAGCGCCGCCATTTGAGAATCGTCGTCGATGTATCGCCAGAGCAGGAGAAGGCTACCGAGCTCCGCGGCTGCGCAGAGGACGAACGCTGCCGCGTCCGGAGCGACTCCGGTCAGTCGAAGGACCAACGGGAACCCAGGGAACCATCCTGCGTTACCGCACCATGCCGTCGCGGGGTAATGACTCTCCGGCGGACAGGGGTGCATCGGGACATAACCTCTGGCCGCGATGTCCAGATAAAATGACGAGTCCCATCGTGAGTACGAAGCCGGGTCGAACGGAGCGTAACCGCAGATCCACGCACTCGCGGCAAGCAGCCCGCGGTGAAGCAGGAAGACCACGATCGGCGGGAGAACGCGTTTCACGCGATACGCTCAAGAATGGCCGATGCCCTTTCCGAACAAGTATGCCTCCAGTACCATCAGCGCCGCGCAGCCCGCGAGCACCCACAAGAACTTGCGCCCACGGGCCAACGGCGGCACGCCGCAGATCAGGGGCACGTTGGCCGCCTGGTACCGGATCATCGCCTCTCCTGCACCGCAGCTCAGCGCGCTCTATCGTCTGACCCGCTTTCCGCCGGGCTCACGTTGGTCTGCGAGCGAGCGGCCACCCAGCGAGGTGGCGTACACGCGAACGCGCAGATCCAGATGCACTCGCAGAGGAGCACCCACCTCGCTCCGGGCCCGCTATGCGTGCTGAGCAAGAGGAACAGATAGCAGGCGAGCAGCGGCGGCACGACCCAGGCAGCCGGTGCGACGCGCAGGAGCAGCCAGGCCGCGGGGAAGAGCAACATGAAGTCGTAGAGGTGCAGATACGGGGATGCCAGCAGCGAGCCCACGATGCCCGCGGCGTAGACGATCGCGGGCTGCCTGCGGTGGCGGAAAGCGGCGATGAGCGCCAGCCCGGCTACGGCGGTCAGCGCAACCGCGCGCGTTGCCGCCGAGTCGAACCGTCTCGCGAGTGTATACGACCACGCCACCATCATGTCCTGCGGGTTCGCTCGGGCCCAGGCGAGCCGCTGCATGTATGCCATCGCGCCGTCGAAGCGGATGAGGGCGAAGACCGCGACACCGACGATCGCCATCGCAACCGCCCAGCCTGCGAACGCGCGCTTCCTGCCCGCGGCGAGCAAGGCGAATGGAATCAAATGCAATCCCTGGGGCTTGAGCGCCATCACGCACAATAGCGCTCCGGCTGAAAAATCCCTGCCGCGCTCCAGCAGGACGTAGGAGACCGCGAGCAGACACATCTGGAGCGGTATCACTTGTCCATGCATCAGCCCCAGCGCGACCGGATACGGCGCGAAGACCATCGCGAGTTGGACCGCTCGCGCCGGCGCATCGCCGGGCGCAAGCAGATGCCAGCAGACGATCAGGAAACACAGCAACAGCGCCGACCAGACCAGGAAGCCGTGCTCCAGAGACAGGCCGGTGAATGGCACCATCAGGATCGACATCGGCGGCGTGTACACGTTCGGAGCGAAGTACGGATCCCCCAGGGAGCGCGCCACTTCGTGCTGGGCGTCGAGGTCGTAGAGCCTGTGCCAGCCGGCGCGCAGACCCACCAAGGCGGAAATGCAGTAACGCGTGTAGTCGACGTCCCGCACCTCCGGGAGGCGCATCGAGAACCATCGAGTGAGCATCTGCGCTGCCGGAACCG
>Ga0209474_10005848_pt1 | contig 10442 bp, 6 predicted proteins | sample GraSoiAngelo_145_FD_185902 | JGI IMG/M metagenome (GOLD analysis project Ga0209474, IMG submission 185902) | Grasslands soil microbial communities from the Angelo Coastal Reserve, California, USA - 14_1009_05_20cm (SPAdes) (version 2) | ecosystem: Environmental > Terrestrial > Soil > Grasslands ... | reverse complement strand
GACGTGGCACATCGTAAAATCCACGCCCAAGGTCACCGGTTTTCTCGGCGGGGGGACGGACCCGAACTCCATCCCGCCCATCTCGGAGGTCGAGGTCCGGGAGATCACGCATCAGATGGAAGAGGGCGCCGTCAAGCCCAAACCGAAGGTCCTCTTCGAGCATGGGGAGCAGGTCAAGGTGGTCGACGGCCCGTTCCAGGACTTCAACGGCGTCGTCGAGGAAGTGAAGCCCGACAAGGGCAAGCTGCGCGTGCTCATCAGCATCTTCGGACGCGCGACGCCCGTCGAGCTCGATTTCGTCCAGGTTGAGAAGGCTTGAGGGAAGGCTGAACGGATGGCGAAGAAGGTCATCGCGGAGATCAAGCTGCAGATTCCGGCGGGCCAGGCGAATCCGAGCCCGCCGGTCGGACCGGCACTCGGTCAGCGCGGCGTGAACATCATGGAGTTCTGCAAGGCCTTCAACGCGCAGACCCAGGCGCAGGCGGGTCTCATCATCCCGGTGATCATCACGGTGTTCGCCGACCGCTCGTTCACGTTCATCACCAAGACGCCGCCCGCCGCGGTGCTGCTCAAACGGGCTGCCGGCATCGACAAGGGCTCGGGCGAGGCGGGCAAGAAAAAGGTGGGGCAGGTCACGCGACAGCAGGTGGAGGAGATCGCCCGGTTGAAGATGCCTGATCTGACGGCGGCCGACGTCGCGGCCGCCGTGCGGACGGTCGAGGGTACGGCCCGGAGCCTCGGCCTCGAGGTCGTGTAGGACATGGCGAAGCGAAGCAAGCGGTATCGTGCTGCGGCGGCCAAGATCGAGCGGACGCGCCGCTATTCCCTCGAGGAAGCGGTTCGCACCATCGCGGCCGGCGACGGGCCGGCGAAGTTCGACGAGACGGTGGAGCTCGCCGCGAAGCTCGCCAGGCCGACCAGAACGTGCGCGGTACGGTCGTCCTCCCGCACGGCACGGGCAAGTCGGTGCGGGTGCTCGTGCTCGCCAAGGGCGACAAGGCGCGGGAGGCCACGGAGGCCGGTGCCGACCACGTGGGCGCGGACGACGTCATCAAGCGGATACAGGAAGAGCAGTGGCTCGAGTTCGACACCGCGATCGCCACGCCCGACATGATGGGTGCGGTCGGGCGCCTCGGCAAGATCCTCGGTCCGCGCGGCCTGATGCCGAACCCCAAGGTCGGCACCGTGACGTTCGACGTCGGCAAGGCGGTGCGCGAGGCGAAGGCCGGCAAGGTCGAATTCCGCGTCGAGAAGGCCGGCATAGTGCACGTGCCGATCGGCAAGCGCAGCTTCGGCACCGAGCGGTTGCTCGAGAACGCGCACGCCCTGCTCACGAGCCTCCTTCGCGCGAAGCCGGCGGCCGCCAAGGGCAACTACCTGCAGAGCGTCGCCCTCTCCACCACCATGGGCCCCGCGGTGCGGATCGACCCTGTCGCGGTGCGGGCGACGGCCTGAGGGACGGGCGATGAGGCGAGCAGAGAAGGTCGAAGCGGTCCAGGAGCTCGAGGGTGACCTCCGGCGCGCGACGGTCGCCGTGCTGGCGGACTACCGCGGTCTCACGGCCGGTCAGATGACGCGTCTCCGCAAGGCGGTGCGCGACGCCGACGGGCGTTGCCGCGTTGCCAAGAACACGCTCGCACGGCGCGCGATCGAGGAGTCGCGACGGCCGTCGTTCGAGCCGCTGCTGCACGGTCCCGTCGCCATGATCCTCGGCTTCCGCGACCCCGTGGCGATCGCCAAGCTGGCCGTCAAGTTCGCCGACGAGATGCCCAAGCTCGAGATCAAGGGCGCCGTCTTCGGCGAGCGCGTGCTACCGGCGGCCGAGGTGAAGGCCCTCGCGACACTGCCTCCCCGCGAGGTGCTGCTCGCCCAGCTTCTCGGCCTGCTGCAGGCGCCCGCGACGCAGCTCCTGCGGACGCTGAACGAGCCGGCCGCGCAGCTCGCCCGCCTGGTCGACGCCGTGGCGAAGCGAGCGGGCGACGCGGGGTCTCCGGCGGCGCCTCAAGCTGAATGACCGTATCCGAACGGAAGGAGTGACGATCCGATGGACGTGACGCGCGAGCAGGTGAAGGACTTCTTGAAGAACATGAGCCTCCTCGACGCCTCGGCGCTCGTGAAGGAGCTCGAGGTCGAGCTCGGAGTCTCGGCAGCGGCGCCCGTGGCCGTCGCGGCGGCCGGTCCGGCCGCCGGTGGCGCGGCTGCGGCGGCGGCGCCCGAAAAGGAGGACTTCACGGTCGTCCTCACCGGCGGCGGCGAGAAGAAGATCCAGGTCATCAAGGTGGTCCGCGAACTCACGGGGCTCGGCCTCAAGGAGGCCAAGGACCTGGTCGATGGCGCTCCGAAGCCGCTCAAGGAAGCTGTGCCGAAGGCCGAGGCCGAGGCGATCAAGAAGAAGATCGAGGACGCCGGCGGCACCGTCGAGCTGAAGTAGGACGACCCGTGACAGTGGAGACGTATCGATGAGCACTCAGCTGGTTCAGAGCTCGCGTGTGCCGAATAACCTGCGCGCCCGGCGCACGTTCGGCCGCATCAAGAAGATCATCGACATCCCGAACCTGATCGAGATCCAGCGCCGCTCGTACGAGGAGTTCCTGCAGAAGGACGTTACGCCCGAGCAGCGTAAGGACCAGGGCCTGCAGGCGGTCTTCAAGTCCGTCTTCCCCATCAAGGACTTCAACGAGACCGCCTCGCTCGAGTTCGTCAGCTTTACGCTGTCGGAGCCCAAGTACGATGTCGAGGAGTGTCACCAGCGGGGCATGACATACGCCGCCCCGCTCAAGGTGACCGTCCAGCTCGTCATCTGGGACGTCGACCCGGACAGCGGTGTCCGTTCGATCAAGAACGTGAAGGAGCAGGAGGTCTACTTCGGCGAGATCCCGCTCATGACCCGGCACGGCACCTTCATGGTGAACGGGACGGAGCGAGTCATCGTCTCGCAGCTCCACCGCTCGCCCGGTGTGTTCTTCGACCACGACAAGGGCAAGACGCACGCCAGCGGCAAGCTGCTCTACTCCGCGCGCATCATCCCGTATCGCGGTTCCTGGATCGACTTCGAGTTCGACCCGAAGGACATCCTCTACGTGCGCATCGACCGGCGCCGGAAGTTCCATGCGACGGTCCTGCTGCGCGCGCTCGGCATGACCACGGAGGACCTCCTCAACTACTTCTACCGTCGCGACACGGTGGTGCTCGAAGGGCGCAAGGCCGCCAAGCTGTTCCAGGCCGATCACCTCATCGGCGTAAAGGCGAGCCGCGACATCCGCCACCCGCAGTCGAACGAGCTGCTCGTCAAGGAAGGCCGCAAGTTCACCAAGATGGCCCTCCGTCAGATGGAGCAGGCTGGTGTCACCCAGATACCGATCGCCCTCGAGGAGGTGATCGGGCGGGTGTCGGCGCACGACGTGAAGGACGCCAAGACCGGCGAGGTGGTGCTCGCGACCAACGAGGAGATCACGGAGGAGAAGCTCGAGGCGCTGCGGCAGCGGGGCGTGAACAAGGTCGAGGTGCTTTTCCTCGACGACTCCAACATCGGGCCGTCGTTGCGGAGCACACTCCTCCAGGACCGCATCGGCAGCCCGGAGGAGGCCATTCTCGAGATCTACCGGCGGCTACGTCCCGGCGATCCGCCGACGCCCGAGACGGCCACGGCCTTCTTCAACAACCTCTTCTTCAACCCGGAGCGGTACGACCTCTCGCGGGTTGGACGCCTGAAGCTCAACCACAAGCTCAAACTCAAGCTCAACGTGCCGCTCGACCAGGGGACGCTCCGCCGCGAGGACATTCTCGAGGTCGTCCGATACCTGATCCTGCTGAAAAACGGCATCGGCCAGATCGACGACATCGATCACCTCGGCAACCGCCGCGTCCGCGCCGTCGGCGAACTCGTCGAAAACCAGTACCGCATCGGACTGGTTCGCATGGAGCGCGCGATCAAGGAGCGGATGAGCCTGCAGGACATCGAAACGCTGATGCCGCAGGAGCTCATCAACTACAAGCCGGTCTCCGCCGTGATCAAGGAGTTCTTTGGCTCCTCGCAGCTCTCGCAGTTCATGGACCAGACGAACCCGCTCTCCGAGATCACCCACAAGCGCCGGCTTTCGGCACTTGGCCCCGGCGGCCTCACACGAGAGCGTGCGGGCTTCGAGGTGCGCGACGTCCACCCCACGCACTACGGCCGCGTGTGCCCGATCGAGACGCCTGAGGGACCCAACATCGGGTTGATCGCGTCCCTCTCGACCTACGCGCGGGTGAACGAGTTCGGCTTCGTCGAGACGCCGTATCGCCGCGTGAAGGACGGGCGGGTGACCGACGAGATCGTCTACCTGTCTGCGCTCGAGGAGGAGGAACACACGATCGCGCAGGCCAATGCCCCGCTCGATGGCAAGGGGCACTTCACCGCCGATCTCATCTCGGCGCGGCTCGGCGGCGAGTTCACGATGGTGCGTCCGGAGCAGGTCGAGTTCATGGACGTGTCGCCGAACCAGCTGGTGTCGGTGGCCGCCTCGCTCATCCCGTTCCTCGAGAACGACGATGCCAACCGCGCGCTGATGGGCTCGAACATGCAGCGTCAGGCGGTGCCGCTGCTCCGGACCGACGCGCCGCTCGTTGGCACGGGCATGGAGCGCGTCGTCGCACGCGACTCCGGTGTCACGGTCGTTGGTCGCCGCGACGGAGTGGTCGAGCAGGTCGACTCGACGCGTATCGTGGTGCGCGCCGACCGGCCGTCCCAGGACGGTCGCGACCCTGGCGTCGACATCTACAACCTGATCAAGTACCAGCGCTCGAACCAGAACACGTGCATAAACCAGCGCCCGATCGTCGTCGTGGGCGACCACGTGAAGGCCGGCGACGTCATCGCGGACGGCCCGTCCACGGAGATGGGCGAGCTGGCCCTCGGGCGCAACGTGCTCGTCGCCTTCATGCCGTGGGGCGGCTACAACTTCGAGGACTCGATCCTCATTTCCGAGCGCGTGGTGAAGGACGACTTCTTCACCTCGGTCCACATCGAGGAGTTCGAGTGCGTCGCCCGTGACACCAAGCTCGGCCCCGAGGAAATCACGCGCGACATCCCCAACGTCGGCGACGAGGCACTCAAGGACCTCGACGAGTCGGGGATCATCCGGATCGGCGCGGAGGTGAAGCCGGGCGACATCCTCGTCGGCAAGATCACCCCCAAGGGCGAGACGCAGCTCTCGCCTGAGGAGAAGCTGCTTCGGGCGATCTTCGGCGAGAAGGCGGGTGAGGTGCGCGACACGAGCCTCCGAGTCCCGCCCGGCGTCGAAGGTACGGTGATCAACGCCCGCGTCTTCTCCCGGAAGGGCATCCAGAAGGACGACCGGTCGCGCGCCATCGAGGAAGACGAGGTCGCGAGACTCCGGAAGGATCAGCAGGACGAGATCCGCATCATCCGCGAGAGCGCCGGCAAGAAGGTGCTGAAGCTCCTCCAGGGCAAGATCACCACCGCCAGGCTCACCGACGACACCCGCAAGATCCTCCTCAACAAAGGCGTCGAGATCGCGGCCGAGGTCCTCGCCCAGATCCCCTCGAACTACTGGGGCGACATCAAGATCGGCGAAGAGCGCGCGGAGGACGAGCTCTCCCGCATGGTCGAGGGCATGCAGGAGCAGATCGACCTCATCAAGATGGTCTTCAACGAGAAGATCGAGCGCCTGAAGAGCGGCGACGAGCTGCCGCCGGGCGTCATCAAGATGGTGAAGGTCTTCGTCGCCATCAAGCGGAAGCTACAGGTGGGCGACAAGATGGCGGGGCGTCACGGCAACAAGGGCGTCCTGTCGCGTATCCTCCCCGAGGAGGACATGCCGTATCTCGCCGACGGCATGCCCGTCGACATCGTGCTGAATCCCCTCGGTGTGCCGAGCCGCATGAACGTCGGCCAGATCCTCGAGACGCACCTCGGCTGGGCGGCTCGCGAGCTCGGCGGGCAGATCGCCGCGGACCTCGAGAGCGACGGACGGCCGAACGTCGATGCGCTGCGGAAGAAGCTGAAGGAACTCTACGGCTCCAAGGACCACGCCGACTTCATCGACGCGCTCGCCGACGAGGACGTCGTGAAGCTCGCCAAGAAGGCCGCGCGCGGCGTCCACGTGGCGTCGCCGGTGTTCGACGGCGCGTCCGAAGAGGAGATCTTCAAGCTCGTGGCGCGGGCGACGCTCCCGGCCAATGGCCAGACGCGCCTGCACGACGGACGGACCGGTGATCCGTTCGCGCACGAGGTCACGGTGGGCATCATGTACATGATGAAGCTCCACCACCTCGTGGACGACAAGATCCATGCGCGCTCGACCGGTCCGTACTCGCTGGTCACGCAGCAACCGCTTGGCGGCAAGGCCCAGTTCGGCGGCCAGCGGCTCGGCGAGATGGAGGTGTGGGCCCTCGAGGCATACGGCGCCGCCTACACCCTGCAGGAGATGCTCACCGTCAAGTCTGACGACGTCGCCGGCCGCCGGATGTACGAGGCGATCGTCAAGGGTGAGAACGTACTCGAGCCCGGCCTGCCCGAGTCCTTCAACGTCATGGTGAAGGAGCTGCAGAGCCTCGCGCTCGACATCGAGCTCACCGAAGATCGCCCGTTATCGGAGTGAGGCGCATGGAGACGATGACGATCATGAAGATGACGATCGTGACGATGGCGGGGAGGCCGAGCGCGAGAGCGCTCGAGCTGGCCGAGGGGGTGTGGGGGCATCGGAGGAGCGCAGCGAGCGAAGCGAGCGAGCACCGCACGAGCCCCCACAGGAGCTAACCATGATGGAAGACCTGTTCAGTCTCTTCGAGAAGCCGAAGAATCCACTCAACTTCAACGCCATCCGCATCTCGCTGGCGTCGCCGGAGAAGATCCGGTCGTGGTCCCACGGCGAGGTGAAGAAGCCGGAGACGATCAACTACCGCACGTTCAAGCCGGAGCGCGACGGCCTTTTCTGCGCGAAGATCTTCGGTCCTACCAAGGACTACGAGTGCAACTGCGGGAAGTACAAGCGCATGCGGCACCGCGGGGTCGTGTGCGAGAAGTGCGGCGTCGAGGTGATCCAGTCGAAGGTCCGCCGGGAGCGCATGGGCCACATCGACCTCGCCACGCCGGTGGCGCACATCTGGTTCCTGAAGAGCCTCCCCTCCCGAATCGGTACGCTCCTCGACATGACGCTCAAGGAGCTCGAGAAGGTCCTCTATTTCGAGTCCTACGTCGTCGTCGATCCGGGTGCGACGTCGCTGAAGGAGGGCGAGCTGCTCTCCGAGAGCCGCTACCGGAAGCTCTACGAGGAGCACGGCGGGGATGCCTTCCGGGCCGAGATGGGCGCCGAGGCCATCCGCGAGCTTCTCGGCAAGCTCGACATCGACAAACTCTTCGTCGACCTCCGGGTGGAGATGAAGGAGGCGACGAGCGAGGCCCGCCGGAAGAAGATCTCCAAGCGCCTGAAGGTCGTCTCCGCGCTCAAGAACTCCGGGAACCATCCCGAGTGGATGATCCTCGAGGTCATCCCGGTGATCCCGCCCGACCTGCGGCCCCTCGTGCCGCTCGACGGCGGCCGCTTCGCCACCTCGGACCTGAACGACCTCTACCGGCGCGTCATCAACCGGAACAACCGCTTGAAGCGCCTCATGGAGCTGAACGCGCCCGACATCATCATCCGGAACGAGAAGCGCATGCTCCAGGAGGCCGTCGACGCCCTCTTCGACAACGGCCGGCGCGGCCGGGCGATCACCGGCCCGAACAAGCGGCCCCTCAAGTCGCTGTCGGACATGCTGAAGGGTAAGAGCGGCCGGTTCCGGCAGAACCTTCTCGGCAAGCGCGTCGACTACTCCGGCCGCTCGGTGATCGTCGTCGGGCCCGAGCTCCGACTCCACCAGTGCGGGTTGCCGAAGAAGATGGCGCTCGAGCTGTTCAAGCCGTTCATCTACAACAAGCTCGAGGAGCGCGGGTACGTCACGACCATCAAGAGCGCCAAGAAGATGGTCGAGAAAGAGCGTCCCGAGGTCTGGGACATCCTCGACGAGGTGATCCGCGAGCATCCCATCCTCCTGAACCGCGCCCCGACGCTCCATCGGCTCGGCATCCAGGCGTTCGAGCCGATCCTCATCGAGGGCAAGGCCATCCAGCTGCACCCCCTCGTCTGCGCGGCCTACAACGCCGACTTCGACGGCGACCAGATGGCGGTCCACGTACCGCTGTCGGTGGAGGCGCAGGTCGAGGCCCGGGCGCTCATGATGTCCACCAACAACATCCTCTCGCCGGCGCACGGGAAGCCGATCATCGTGCCGACGCAGGACATCGTCCTCGGCCTGTACTTCATGACCCGCGAGCACCTGACCGCGCGCGGCCAGGGACACACGTTCGCGAACTTCGACGAGGTCCGGATCGCGTACGACCAGGGTGAGGTCGACCTCCAGGCGCGCATCCGGGTGCGCATCCCCGCCGCCTTCGGCGGCAACGGCGAGGTCGTGGACTCGACGACCGGCCGCGTGCTCCTCTACGAAATCGTCCCCTCCGAGATCCCCTTCGCCGAGGTCAACAAGGTCATGAAGAAGAAGGAGCTCGGGACCTTGATCGACCTGTCCTACCGCCACGCGGGGAACAAGGCCACCGTCATCTTCGCCGATCGGTTGAAGGACCTCGGCTACGAGCAGGCCACGCAGGCGGGCATCTCGATCGGCATCAAGGACATGGTGATTCCGCCGAGCAAGCACAAGCTGCTCGAGGAGGCCAACGCGGCGGTCCGGGAGATCGAGGACCAGTACAACAAGGGTCTCATCACCGATGGCGAGCGCTACAACAAGGTCGTCGACATCTGGGCGGAGGTGACCGACCGGATCGCCGACGAGATGCTGCGCGAGCTCGGGACGCAGGAGGTCCGCGACGCCGACGGGAACATCCGCCGGATCCCGTCCTTCAACCCGATCTTCATGATGGCCGATTCCGGCGCCCGCGGCTCGGCGCAGCAGATCCGGCAGCTGGCCGGCATGCGCGGCCTCATGGCGAAGCCGTCGGGCGAGATCATCGAGACGCCCATCACTGCAAACTTCCGCGAGGGGCTCACCGTGCTTCAGTACTTCATCTCGACGCACGGCGCACGGAAGGGGCTCGCCGACACCGCGCTGAAGACGGCCAACTCCGGCTATCTCACGCGGCGTCTCGTCGACGTCGCGCAGGACTCGATCATCACGGAGCAGGACTGCGGGACGCTCGACGGCATCGAGATGGCCCCGCTGGTCGAGGGCGGCGAGGTCATCGAGGGTCTCGGCGATCGCGTGCTCGGGCGTGTCGCGCTCGAGGACATTCGCGACCCGTTCACCAACACCATCATCGTGCAGGCCAACGACGAGATCGACGAGCCCAAGGTGGCCGCCATCGAGGAGGCGGGCCTCGAGCGGGTGAAGATCCGCTCGGTGCTCACCTGCCAGTCGCGCCAGGGGGTCTGCATGCAGTGCTACGGCCGCGACCTGGCGCGCGGCCATCTCGTCAACCTCGGCGAGGCCATCGGCGTCATCGCCGCGCAGTCGATCGGCGAGCCGGGCACGCAGCTCACGATGCGGACGTTCCACATCGGCGGTACGGCGAGCCGGCGTGCGGAGCAGACGACACTGGAGGCGCGCAACGAGGGTTTCTTGAAGCTCATCAACGTGAGCACGGTCGAGGGCAAGGACGGCGACCTCGTCGTCATGAGCCGCAACGGCGAGGTGGCGATCGTCGACTATCCCGAGCCGAAGCGCGAGCGCGAGCGCGAGCGCTATCCGATCGTCTACGGCGCCAAGCTGAAGAAGCGCGACGGGGCCAAGGTGAAATCGGCCGAGATGATCGCCGAGTGGGACCCCTACACCATCCCGATCGTCACCGAGGCGGGTGGCGTGGTGAAGTTCGGCGACATCGTCGAGGGCATCACCATGGAGGAGAAGGTCGACGAGCGGACCGGTCTCTCCACCAAGGTCGTCGTCGACACCAAGGACGTCGACAAGCGGCCGCGCGTGACCATCAAGGACACCACGGGGCAGACGGCCAAGGTGACCGGCGGCAGCGGGGAGGCGCGCTACCTGCTTCCCGTCGGCGCACACCTGAACGTGATCGAGGGTCAGCCGGTCTCCGCGGGCGACGTCATCGCGAAGATGCCGCGCGAGACCACCAAGACGAAGGACATCACCGGCGGTCTGCCGCGCGTCGCCGAGCTGTTCGAGGCCCGCAAGCCGAAGGAGTTCGCCGTCATCAGCGAGATCGACGGGATCATCTCCTTCGGCAAGGACACCAAGGGCAAGCGCAAGGTCATCGTCACCCCGGAGGTCGGCGAAGCGCGCGAGTACCTGATCCCCAAGGGCAAGCACATCAGCGTCCACGAAGGCGACTACGTGAAGGCGGGCGAGCCGCTCATGGACGGCAGCTCGAACCCGCACGACATCCTCACCATCCTCGGCGAGAAGGCGCTCGCCAAGTACCTGGT
>Ga0209474_10005845_pt1 | contig 10442 bp, 7 predicted proteins | sample GraSoiAngelo_145_FD_185902 | JGI IMG/M metagenome (GOLD analysis project Ga0209474, IMG submission 185902) | Grasslands soil microbial communities from the Angelo Coastal Reserve, California, USA - 14_1009_05_20cm (SPAdes) (version 2) | ecosystem: Environmental > Terrestrial > Soil > Grasslands ... | reverse complement strand
GCCAACTACAAGCTCGCCCAGTCGCGCCCATTCGCGCGCTGTTAATTCAAAGCCGGTCGCAGGCAGCGGATTGCCGCGAGCGTCTTTTTTGTATTTGAGATCGTGCAGTCCAAGCCGGTGCGACACGTGCGCTTCGAAGTAGCTGATGACGCTGCGCCCTCGCAATTTTCGGCGAAGCACTTCGGAAAAAATCTGAAGATGACTCGGGCCGTAGATAAAAGCCGAACCAGGTTCAGCCACACTGGGTAAAACGATCGCCATGGCGTTTCGGTCGCGAATCGAAGGGCGCTGAAGATGCGACGCGCCTTCGATGCCGTCGGTTTGGCTGAGCAATTGCCGAATTGTGATCTGAGATTCCGCGGATCACTTTTCCACTCCGTAATCGTGTCCGATACCGGATCGTCCAGTCTAAACAGGCCGTGTTGCAAAGCCGCGAGCGCTGCAATTCCCCAAAAACTTTTTGTCCCGCTAAAGATCGGCCATCGTCGGATTGCCGAGCCGCCATTCGCGTAATGCTCGAAAATCGTACGGCCATTTTGCATTACCAGGACCGCAGTTCCACGCCTGCTCTCGGAGTATTTTGCGGCGCTCGCGCAATTAGCAGGATTAATTTCGGCTGGTAACGGGGCCGGACTCAGAGCGAGCGCGAGAGCGAGATAGATTGGGTAGCGCATGCGTCTCGCATGCTGGCGAGCGCGTGCTCGCGATTGCGAACTTTCCTGTGATGCCGCACTACTCACACAACATCGCGTTGAGGAAAGATTGTTTCGGCGCGACGCCGAAACCAACACGCGAGACGCGTGTGCTACCCGGGGTTTGTGCTTCCTGCCTGCGTCGCTGCGGCCGATTTGACTGCCTGCCCCATCGGCAAATTATATCTCCGCAACTCTTCCGCGTTTGGCAGCTCGTCGAGATTGCGAAGCCCGAAGTGATCGAGGAAAAATTGTGTCGTTTCGTAAAGTAGCGGCCGCCCCGGGATTTCGGCGCGTCCGGCGATTTTCACCAAACCGCGCTCCATTAAGGTTTGCAGCACGCCATCGATATTCACGCCGCGCACCGCTTCTACGTCGGCACGTGTGATCGGCTGGCGATACGCGATGATCGCCAGCGTCTCCAGCGCAGGCGCGCTCAATCGCGCCGGCTTCGGCGCCGGGAAAAGCTGCCGGACCCATTTCGCAAAGCCGGGATCGGTGGCAAGTTGCCAGCCTTCTGTTTTTTCCACCAATTGAAACGCGCGGCGCTGCTGAATGTATTCCACCTTTAGTTGTTCGAGCGCGGCGGCAACTTCCGCATTTTTTACCCGCTTGAACTCGTTAGGCGTTTCACTCTCCTGATCGCCTTCGGCCCCTTTGATCGCAGCAGTGATTTCATGAATCGAGAGCGGCTTTTGTGCGCTGAACAGGAGCGCTTCGATTACCTTTTCCAAGGTCATACTAGTTGTCATTCCGACCGGATCCCGCAGCCGCGGGAGAAGTCGAGGGGCCCCGCCAAGCCAGCTTTTCGTCTTCGCAACGGGGTTCCTCGACTTTGCTCGGAATGACGATGTTCATCACGCTCCGATCGCGGTTTGAATCGCATCCGCGATCCGGTCTGCTTGTTTGTCGATCATTTCAAACTCGCGGCCTTCAATGAGTAGACGAATTTTTGGCTCGGTGCCGGAATAACGCAGGAGCACACGGCCTTTCCCGGACAACTCTTTCTCGGCCTGTGTTACCAACTTCATCACAGAATCCAGTTCCGCCAATGGACGCTTTTCTTTCACCGCCAGATTGCGCTGGGCTTGCGGATATTTTTGCAAACACGCCTTGAGTTTGCTCAGTGGCTGGCCGGTTTTGTGCATGATTCGCAAAATTTGGAGCGCGGTAATGATGCCGTCTCCAGTCGTGGTGAAGTCACGAAAAATGACGTGACCGCTTTGTTCGCCACCGAGATTCAGTTTTTGTCGCACCATTTCTTCAATGACATAACGATCGCCGACTTTCGTCCGCACGACTTTGCCGCCGCGCGCCGCAAGCGCTTCATCCAGCCCGAAGTTGCTCATGACCGTTGCCACGGCAGTGTTTTGCTCCAGCCGGCCGGATTCCAAAAAATCCAACGCCGCGATCGCGAGAATTTCATCGCCATCGACAATCTCGCCGTCCTCGTCGCAAAGAAGAACGCGATCGGCATCGCCGTCATGACTGACTCCCACGTCAGCGCCGCTGATTTCGACAATGCGCTGGATTTCCTCTGGATGCATGCTGCCGCAGCCGTCGTTAATGTTGATCCCGTTCGGCTCGTTGTGCGCCACGGCAACCTCCGCGCCTAACTCGCGCAAAATGCACGGTGTCGATTTGTAAGCGGCGCCATTTGCGACATCCACTCCGACGCGCATTTCCTCGAGCGACATTCCCTTGGGAAAACTTGCCTTCGCGAATTCCACATAACGACCGAGCGCGTCATCGATTCGTGTGGCTCGACCAATGTTGTTCGCGGTCGGACGAATCGAGTCGATCTCGCCATTGAAAACGAGGTTTTCGATTTTTTCCTCGATCTGATCATCCAACTTGTAACCGTCGTGCCGAAAAAATTTGATGCCGTTGTCCTGGTAAGGATTATGTGACGCGGAGAGGACGATGCCGGCATCCGCACGTAGTGATCGTGTGATGTAAGCAACGCCCGGTGTCGGCAACGGTCCGATCACCAGAACATCCACGCCAAGCGAAGTGATTCCGGCCACAAGCGCGTTTTCCAGCATGTAACCCGAAAGACGCGTGTCTTTTCCGAGCACGATTTTGGGCCGCGCGCCATCAGGCGTCCTGCGCGGATTCATTTGCGCGAACACATACGCCGAAGCGCGTCCAAGTTTCAGCGCCGTCTCCGCCGTAACCGGCTCCACGTTCGCAACTCCGCGCACGCCATCTGTGCCAAAGATTTTCTTCTGCTCGGTCACGGGCTAATTGAAACGCTCAAAGCGCGATTCGTAAACGCGAAATTTCGCAATGCCAAAGCCAACGGCTGGCGAGGCCGTTGCTAAGTGTAGAAATTAGTTACCGGTAATGTTGGCAGCGGCCTCACTACATTGCGTCCAGGCCTTCGATAGATTTCTTCGCAAGATTCATTTCGTTAATTTTGCGATGAAGCGTGCGGCGGCTGATGCCGAGTTTTTTGGCGGCGGCGGTGACGTTGCCGTTCGTCGCAGCGAGTGCCTGGGCAATCAGTCTTCTTTCTGTTTCATGCAGATCGAGGGGGCTGGTTTTTTCGCCAAAGGCCTCGGTTGGTGAAACGCCGCCGGGCAACTTTGCCGTTGCCGCCTGGCGAACCGGCACCGGCAGATCGCGCAACGTAATTTGTTTGCCCGTTGCCATTACGACGCCGTGCTCGATTGCGGTGCGCAGCTCGCGGATGTTGCCCGGCCAATCGTAAGTCAACAGCGCGTCCATCGCTTCCGGCCCGAGATCGAGAAGCGGTTTGCCGTTTTCCTTACAGAAGTGGCGCAGAAATCCGCGGACAAGAATCGGGATGTCTTCTTTCCGTTCGCGCAGCGGCGGCATCACGATGCGCACGACGTTGAGGCGAAAATACAGATCATCCCGGAATTTTCCTTCGCGCACGCGTTGTTCGAGATTTTTGTTCGTGGCTGCGATCAGTCGCACATCGGCGCGTAACGTTTGATTGCCACCGACCCGCTCGAACGCACGTTGTTCGCTGATCACACGCAGCAATTTCACCTGCGTGCTCGGATCGATCTCCGCGATTTCGTCCAGGAAAATTGTGCCACCGTTAGCCTGCTCAAACCGACCGATACGCCGTTCGTACGCGCCGGTGAACGCACCTTTCTCGTGACCGAACAATTCGCTCTCGAGAAGTTGCGGCGAAAGCGCGGCGCAATGTACAACGACAAATTTCGTTTTGTTCCGCCGGCTGAGATTGTGAATCGCATGCGCCGCTAGTTCTTTGCCGGTGCCGCTCTCTCCTTCGATCAGGACATTGGCGGATGACGGGGCAACTTGTTTGATTGTCTCAAGCACCTCATGCAATGCCGGCGAGTCACCCCAGATGTTTTCGAGCCCGTAACGTTCCTGCACCTGTTCGCGCAGCGCGCGATTCTCCTGCTCAAGCTTCCGGCTTTGCACCGCACGGGCGATGAGCAATTCGACTTTGTCGAGATTCAGCGGTTTGGTGACGAAATCGTAAGCGCCGCGCTTCATCGCCTCCACTGCGACATCCACTGAGCCGTAAGCGGTCATCATGATGCAGATCGGCGGACGCGACATTTTCAGTGCACGATCGATCAGCGTCATCCCTTCTTCGCTTACCAGGCGGAGGTCAGTAACAAGCACATCAACTTGCTCGCGCTCGAGCACGTCCATCGCGCCAGCTATGTCAGCAGCGACGTACACGTCGTAATCGTTCTCGAGCAAACGCCGCAACCCATCGCGCGTATGCTTCTCGTCATCAACGATCAGGACAGTGGGTTGTGGGGTCATATAGCTTCGCGGCGTCAAATCGTTACATCGTTACATCCTTAATACCACCCTTAAAGAAATATAGCCGCCCAGAGGAAATGACGTATCATCGCGCGATGCTTTGCCGCGTCTTATCGGGTTTGGGATCAATCCTGCTTGTATCCGGTTCGAACACATTTGCAGCCGACTTCTCCAGTTCCGTAAGCCCGAAACAGGGCTGGAAACTGGCGGCCGACGCGAAAGACGTGATCATCTTCAGCCGGCCGCACGCCGATTCGAGCCTGAAAGAGTTCAAGGCAATCGGCTCGATCGACGCTCCTAGTTATGCGGTGCACGCAGTCATCGACGATTTCGAGAATTATCCGAAGTTCATGCCTTACACCTTGGAATGTCGTCTAATAAAACGTGAAGGCGACTCGGTGATCGGTTACCAACGGCTTTCACCGAGGATTTGTGAGGACCGCGACTATACGCTGCGCGTCTCAAAAAAATCGTGGCCTGGGCCGAAAGGGCTGACGTATCTCAGTCAATGGCAGACGGCGAACGAACTGGGACCCGCCGAACAAAAAGGTGTTGTCCGCCTGAAAGTCTGCGATGGCACATGGCTGCTAGAGCCGGATGGACCCGCAAACACGCGCGCTACGTATTCGATTTACTCTGACACTGGTGGTTTCATCCCGGCGTTCATCGCCAATCACGCCAGCCTGACGGCGATAAAGAAATTGTACGCGGCTATCCGGAAGCAGGTAAAGGAGCCACAGTACGCGGCAGCTTCTCCGGCATCACCGGCGCGCGCCAAACCGTAGCAAAATCTTTTCCGCGCGCAACGCGCGCGAGTATTGTCTCTTTCCATGAGAGCGAATTTCTTTCTGTCTCTAATAATAACCGCCGCTGCGCTTGTGCTGAGCGACGCCCCTTTGGCCGAGAACGCGCCTGACACTCCAAAGAAACCTGTTGCCACCGAATACCATGGAGTAACCGTGGAAGATCCGTATCAGTGGCTCGAAACAGACGACGACTCGCAGGTGAGAGCGTGGTCGGATGCGCAGAACCAGCAGACGCGTAAATATCTCGACAGCCTCCCAGATCGGACGGGGATTGAAAAACAGTTACAAGAGTGGTACGCGAAAACTTCGCCGAGCTATTTCTCGCTAGTCTCGCGGCCCGGAATTTTGTTCGCGATGAAGTTCCAGCCGCCGAAACAACAGCCGCTGTTGGTGACGCTCGCGTCGGCGGACGACCTGAAGTCGGAAAAAGTAGTGCTCGATCCGAACGTCCTGGACACGAAAGGCACGACAGCGATCGACTGGTTTGTACCGTCGTTTGAGGGCAAATACGTCGCCATGTCACTTTCCAAAGGTGGCAGCGAAGACGGCACACTTCACTTTTACGAAACTGCGACGGGCGAAGCATTGCCGGACACGATTGCGCATGTCCAATATCCCACGGCAGGCGGCAGCGCGGCTTGGAACGCAGATGGCACCGGGGTTTATTACACGCGCTTTCCCCGGAAAGGCGAGCGGCCGGATGCTGATCTGAATTTTTATCAGCAGATTTACTTTCATAAGCTTGGCACACCCGACACAAAGGACACATATTCGATTGGCAAAGACTTCCCAAGAATCGCGGAGATCACCCTCGCAGGTTCCCGCAACGGCAAATACATTGTCGCGACTGTAGCGAACGGCGATGGCGGTGACTTCGCGCATTATCTGCTCGGCCCAGATCAAAGCTGGAAGCAGATCACGCAGTTCAGCGATCAGATAAAACTCGCGCGCCTCGGGCGCGATAACGCGCTTTATCTGCTTTCGCGCGCGGATGCGCCGCACGGAAAGATTCTGCGTCTGCCGCTCGATGTGCCAGAATTGAAAAATGCCGCGGAGATTGTTGCTTCCGGAGAAGCGGTGATCGAACAGATCGTGCCGAGCACAGATGCGCTTTATGTTGCCGATTTGCTTGGAGGACCATCGCAAATCCGACGCTTCGACCTGAATGGCAAGAATGAAACCACGATCTCAACCCCACAAATCTCTGCTGTGCAGGAATTGCTTGCGCTCGAAGACGGGTCGCTCCTATTCCGCGACGTGAGCTATACCGACCCGGCGGCGTGGTTCCATTGTCTTAATGGGAAAACCGAGCCGGTGAAGACGGCCCTGCAGAGCACGTCCCCTGTCTCGTTTGCTGACATTGAAGTGCGGCGCGAGTTCGCCACTTCAAAAGACGGCACGAAAATTCCACTGAACGTCCTTTATCGAAAAGGAATGAAGCGCGACGGAAACAATCCGACGCTGCTCTACGCGTACGGCGGCTACGGAATCAGCATGTCGCCCAGTTTTGATTTTACGCGGCGGCTTTGGTTCGATCGCGGCGGCGTTTACGTGGTGGCAAACATTCGAGGCGGTGGCGAGTTCGGCGAAGAATGGCACAAGGCTGGCAATCTCACGAAAAAACAAAACGTTTTTGATGATTTCGCGGCTGCTGCCGAATACTTGATAAAAGAGAATTACACACGTCCTGGAAAGCTCGCGATTCAAGGTGGAAGCAACGGCGGCCTTTTGATGGGCGCCATGATCACGCAGCATCCTGAGTTGTTCCGGGCAGTAGTTTCCGCCGTGGGTCTTTACGACATGCTGCGCGTGGAGCTGGCTCCGAACGGTGCATTCAATGTGACCGAGTTCGGCACGGTTAAAAATCCCGAGCAATTCAAGGCGCTTTACGCTTACTCACCCTATCATCACGTTGTGGACGGAACGAAATATCCTGCCGTTCTAATGATGACCGGCGCAAACGATGGACGGGTGGCGCCGTATCACTCCCGCAAGATGACAGCGCGCCTGCTTGCCGCGAACAAATCGGAGAACCCGATTCTTTTGCGAACCAGCTCCAGCGCGGGCCACGGTATCGGCACTGCATTGAGCGAGCGCATCAAACAGTCGGCCGACATTTACGCTTTTCTGTTTGGGCAACTCGGGATGACAGGCAAGCGAGGTGATTAGTTATAACGGTTACAAGCGTTACAGGCAATTTTGTAACTATCGTAACGAGTAACCTGGTGCCCTTCCGAAGGAAACTGCTGATTCTTGCCGCCGCGATTGCGATTTTTTTTGTAATCGCAAGCGCGTTGGGCATGGCGTTGTTCTTCAGTCCGCTGCTCACTCGTTACGTGGAAGGTGACGCCTTCCATGTCGCGATGGAGGAGGAAACGGCAAAGGGGTTGCATTTTCCTCGCGCGCGTTATGCGCCGATTCGACGGACCGGCGTATTGACGGCACACAGCGAAAGTTTCGAAGCCGACAGCGGACAGAAAGCAATGAAGTCACTCGTCGCTCACGGCGTCACTGCCAAGTTCGACCCGTGGGGCGTATTAGTGCGGCAGTGGAGACTTGATGATGTGGAGGTGCAATCTGGCGACGTGGAGATCCAGATTTACGAAGCTCATCCAGAACCAGTGAGAGCGAAGCCGTGGTTCGCCATCTTTTTGCCCAATAGAGTTTACCTGAAGAAAATTCATTCGGACCAGGCGAATATCACCTGGCGATTTCGCGGTGAACAAGCGGGCTTCTTCGGAACCCAACTGCTGATCACTCCGAGCGGCGGGGATTTCGATTACGTTGCGACAGGCGGCAGATTGAAAATGCCGCCGGTTCCCGATCTAGAGCTTCGCCGAACACACCTCCTAATCACGAAAACGCTTTTGACTCTGTATGATCTCGATCTTGCATCCGATTCACAGAGCGATCAAAGCATTCGGGCGCAGGGCCACGCGGGCGTCGGCCAGGACAAAAGCATTGAGGCAAAAGCGAACTTCAACTCAGTGCCCATTCGCCGATGGTTGCCAGCGGAATGGAAAGGCCGTCTCAAGGGCGGCGCTTTCGGCGATATTCACTGGACCGGAAAAGATCCAAAGCTGGAAAGTTCATCCGGTGGAGGTTCATTGCACATTCAGAACGGGCGAGTCGACGATGTTCCGCTTTTGAACAAACTCGCGGAGCTTGCCCGGAAGAAATCATTTGAACGTTTGCACCTCAACGAATGCTCGCTCGCTTTTGCGTGGCGTTATCCAGAGATCGAGATCAAAGACATCACCATCGAGGAGAAGGGCAAATTCCGGATCGAAGGAGAAATTTCCGTCAACCGCCGGCTTTTGCGAGGCACGGTTAGACTTGGGCTTGCGCGCGAATATCTGGATTGGCTGCCGAATCCCCAGGGGGTGTTTAGCCGACATTCCGGCGGTTACCTGTGGACGGACGTACATCTATCCGGCACGATTAATGAACCGCGGCAAGACCTCAGCCAGCGCATCATCGAACTTTTCAACGAATCGCCAGGCGCTTATCTCAGCCTGATGTTTCGGCAGTTCGGCGATTGGCTGAAGAAAACATTTGGAGGCGATTAGCAGCGAGGGCGTCGAACTGACTTTGCCGTTGGGCAATCAATCACTGATTTCTAATCTTCCGGCCTGTTATCTCTGGCTTCTCCTGCTTCTAACATGCGAATGCGTTTGTCGATCAATGGCAAACGGATCGTCAGGGTAAGACCTTTGCCCTGACTGCTCTCGATGGAGAGCTCGCCGCCGTGCTCGCGCACGATGCGTCGGACAATCAATAATCCAAGGCCACTGCCGGATGTTTTGGTTGTGAAATAAGGCTCAAATACACGGCTCAAATTTCCCGCCGACATGCCGCCACCGGTATCGACAAAGCGGACGATTACATGCGTATCGGCCAGATCGGTCCGAATGCGCAACGTGCCGCGGCGGTGCATGGCTTCGACACTGTTTTTGATCACGTTGTAAAATGCTTGCTTCATCTGATCGCGATCGAGCTGAAGCAATGGCAGATCCGAGCGCAGTTCTTGTTCAACGACTATCTCGCGGTCCTGAAGCTCAGGCGCGAAAAAGCGAACCGCTTCCTCGACAATTGTGTTTACATTTTCCGGCCGCAGTTGCGGACGTGACGGCCGGATGGCTTTCAAGAATTGCGTGACGATGGAATCCAGCCTGTTGACTTCAGAACGGGCGACCTCGATCGACTGTTCGAGCGCCGCTTTTTCACCATCCTGCAGCTTTTGCACGCTGCGCTCCATCAATTGCAAATGAATGTGCAGTGAGTTGAGCGGATTACCGATTTCATGCGCGACACCTGCAGCCAACAACATCAGCGCATTGAAACGTTCCGACTCAATTGTTTCCTGGGCCGTGCGGCGGCTTTCAGTGATGTCGCGCAGGATCATGACATGCCCAACCTCTTCTGCTGTAGCTGGGATCGTTGATCCCGGCTGGGCCCCACCGTGGTTGCCGGCAACAATCCGGCCGGAGTCAACGCCTCTGGCTACAGCCGGTTCGCGCTGCTCCATCACCAACGGAACAACGTAAAAATTGATGAACCGATTTTGCGGATAGAAGATTTCCATGTCGTGGCTGACCGGGCCGCCGCTTCTGGTCAGCGATTCCCAGGCGAGACCGCGAATACGTTCATCGAGCCGTTTGCCGATTGCTTCGCTCGGCTCGAGGCCAAACACTCCACATGCTGCATCGTTGAGATAAGTGATCCGGGCTTTCGAGTCCGTCACGATGATGCCTTCCTGGATGGCATTGAACACCGTTTCGAGAAACCCTTTCTCCTGCGCCAGGCGAAGGAAGTAGTTCTGTACGTCTTCCGGGCCGATGCGGCCGAGGCGCTCGATAAGTTTTTCAAGAAAGCCCGCTTTCATAAGCTTACGTTAACGGTTGAATTCGCGAAGCGTTGCAACGAATAACCTGCGCCGGATTAACTGTTCAATGACTCAACACTTCCACTCCTTCGCGTCGAGCGGGCACCTCTACTGTCAGCATCTCCACGCGCAAATAATTCAGTACCACCGGCGCGAGGATCAGACCAGGGATGCCCATGAGTCGTTCGCCAAGAATGAGCGCGATGAGCGTAAGCCAAACGGGATTGCGAATCCGGTCGCCGATGATCTTGCTGTTCAGCAAATATTCGAGCTTGTGAATCA
>Ga0209474_10005844_pt1 | contig 10442 bp, 10 predicted proteins | sample GraSoiAngelo_145_FD_185902 | JGI IMG/M metagenome (GOLD analysis project Ga0209474, IMG submission 185902) | Grasslands soil microbial communities from the Angelo Coastal Reserve, California, USA - 14_1009_05_20cm (SPAdes) (version 2) | ecosystem: Environmental > Terrestrial > Soil > Grasslands... | reverse complement strand
GGCGGACAGGTCCCGCATGCAGCGGTGGTGCCCGAGCGGGCATCGCTTCTGCCCGTGCGCGCTGCACGGCGAGCACTCGAGCTCGAGCGTAACGACGCGCTGACGCGTTCCCAGCTCGTGCACCGTCGTGGGGCTCGGGCCGAACAGCGCGATGGTTGGAACGCCCAGGGCACGCGCCGCGTGCACCAGTCCGGTATCGCCGCCGACGACGAGCGAGCTGCGCGCGAGGATCGCCAGCGCCTCGCGGACCGGGTTCCCGGTGGTGTCGATGCAGAACGCGCCGGCTCGCGCCTGCACGGCTTCCGCGAGAGGCTTGTCGCGCGGCCCTCCGAGCAGCACCGGGGTAAGACCTCGCTCCGCGAGACGATCCGCGAGCTCGGCGAAATGTTGCGCTGGCCAGATCTTCGTTTCCCATTCCGACCCGATGCAGAGCGCCGCCACGGAACTTGCGCCGCGCAGCCGCTCGTCCGCCATCCGCAGCCACTCCGGCCGCGCCGCCAGCCGCATCGGCCGGGGCTCGGCGCCGAGGGCGCGCACGAGCGCTGCCTCGCGCCCGACAAAGGTCCCGCGGGGCGCGGCGGCGCGCTCCGTGTAGAGCGGAGATCCCGGCGCGCCGTGGAAGCCGAGGCGGCGTGGAATTCGCGCGACCAGGGCCAAGAGAGCGCTGCGCGGAGACCCGTGCGGCAGGACAGCGACATCATAGCGGCGCTCGCGCAACCGCCGCGCCATGCGCCACAGGCCGCCGATGCCAGCATCCGAACCGCGCTTGTCGAACACCTGCACCTGCGCGGCGCGCGGCATCGCCTCCACCACGTCGCTTGCGCGAGGCGTCACGCATACGTCGACTTCCGCGAACCGCTCCGCGAGCGAATCGACCAGCGCCGAGGTGAACACCACGTCGCCCAGGAACGCCGGCTGCACGACGAGGACGCGGCCGCCTCCCGCCATCAGGCCTCCAGCGGCCTGGCCTCGTCGATGAGCATGACCGGGATGTCGTCCTCGATGCGATAGACGAGCTTGCAGTGGTGGCAGACGATCTCGTTCTTTGCGTCGCGGAACTCCAGCTCGCCCTTGCACTTCGGGCAAGCGAGGATCTCCTTCAGCTCCTGCGCGATCGGCATGGGGCGCCTGATACCACGGCTCACCGGAGCGCGTCGCCGCGCGACGCCTCGAAGCGCGACAGCTCCCACAGCCGGGCGTATCGGACGTACGCCTCGTAGGCCCGTGCCCAGGCGACCGCGGCGCCCGCGGCACCGTCCAGGAAGCCGGCGCGGAGAACATACCCGCGCACGAACCGCCACAGCGGCCGGACGGCGATCTCCCACGCGCCCACCCGGCGTCCCTGCGTGAAGAGGACGTGTGCGGCGCGCTCGCCGTAGCGCTCCATCTTCGCAAGGCATTGCGCGAGCGAGCTCCAGGTCTCGTGGATGATCGATGCGTCGAGCCGGCCGATCGCGCCGTCGACCAGCAGCTTCTCGTGCACGGGGCGATCGGGGTCGTAGCGGCAGCGAGCCTTGCGGAACAGACGCACGTGCCGGTCGGGCCACAGCCCTCCATGCCGCAGCCACACGCCCCGGAAATGATTCCTGAACGGCAGCGCGTACGCGCTGGCGGTCCCACGGAGCGCCGCTCCCGCCGCCGCGGCGAGCTCGGGCGAGGCGCGCTCGTCGGCATCGATCGACAGGATCCATTCGCCACTTGCTTCGCTGCGGGCAAACTCGTGCTGCCGGGCGAAGTCGTCGAACGGGCGCCGCAGAACGCGCGCACCCAGACGCGCGGCGATCTCGCTCGTCGCATCGCGCGAGCCGCCGTCCACCACCAGGACTTCGTCGCAGAATGTCCGGACGGACTCGATGCAGGGAGAGATTCGTTCCGCTTCGTCCTGCGCCACGACCGTGGCGGAGAGCTTCACGACAGCTCCCGGATCCGCGCAATGACATCGGTCGTGGAATGCTCCTTGGCATCGCCGGCGATCGCGGTGCGGCCGCCGAAGCGCGCGACGACGTCGCGCTCGGGCACCGACTCCTGGCTGTAATCCGTGCCCTTGACGTGCACATCCGGGCGCAGAGCGGTGAGCAGCGCCGTCGCGTCGGGTTCGTCGAACAGGACGACGAGGTCGACGCAGCCCAGCGCGGCGACGAGCTCGGCACGCTCGCCCTCGGGGACGACGGGCCGCTTGGGGCCCTTGATCGCGCGCACGCTGCGGTCGCTGTTCACGCCGACGATCAGCAGCCCCCCGCGGGTCACCTCCTTCGCGCCGTGCAGATACCGCGCGTGGCCGACGTGCAGCAGGTCGAACGCGCCGTTCGCGACGGCGACCTCGCGACCCTGGGTGCGGGCGGCTTCGCGCGCCGCGACGGCCTGCGCGAGTGTCACGACCTTGCTCAAGCTCGCTTCCCGCGAGCGCGCTCCTGCGAATCCTCCAGGAGCTGCGCTTCGGCCACCGGCGTGCGGAGCAACTCGTCGCGCAACTCCGCTCGCGCAACCGTCGCGGTGCCCGGCTTCTGCACGACGAGCGCAGCCGCGACGTTCGCCAGACGGGCCGCATCGACCGGATTTGCGCCGCAGGCGAGCGCAAGAGTATTCGCCGCCATGACGGTGTCGCCCGCGCCTGTGACGTCGACGGCGGTCGGCGAGCCGTGCACGGGGAGGACCGCCGCGGCGGCGCCTTCGCGCAACAGCAGCATTCCTTCCCGGCCGCGCGTCACGAGCAACGACTTGACGCGCAAGCTCCGCAGCAGGTCACGCGCCGCTTCCGCGACCGCGACGAGGTCGCCGCCCAGCGGCCGCCCCGCGAGCTGCTCCAGCTCGACCTCGTTCGGTTTGGCGACCGTGACACCGCGGTACTGTGCGAGCGCATAGCGCGAGTCCGCGCACACCGTCGTGCCTGCTCGCGCGAGCGCCAGCACTGCTTCGACGACGGGCACCGAGAAGAGGCCCGCGCCGTAATCGGACACCATGAGCACGTCCGCCTCGCGAGCGGCGTTCTCGAGCGCGCGCAGAAGGCGCGGAAGCAACGCGGGCGCCGGCGCTCCAGGTCCATCGCGGTCGATGCGCAGCATCTGCTGGTGGCGGGTGTTCTTCCCACCCGCGAGCACGCGCGTCTTCGTGGCGGTAGCCGAACCGGGGGCGGTGAGAACGCCCGAGACATCCGCTCCCGCCTGGCGGAGGAGATCGCGCAGCCGCTCGCCGACGGCGTCATCGCCGACCAGGCCAATCGGCGCCACTTTGGCGCCGAGCGCACAGAGATTCGCGACCGCATTCGCGCCGCAGCCCGGCTTCAGGTCGCTCGACTCGTAGCGCACGATGAGCACCGGGGCCTCGCGGCTGATGCGATCGGTCTCGCCGTACAGGTACTCGTCGGCCACCAGATCGCCGATGACGGCGATCCGCGCGGCCGGAAAGCGATCGACGAGCGCGCGCAGCTCGGCGTTGGGCTGCATGGACGCGGTGTCTCTCACGGATTGTCTCGGCCCGGCAAGGCTCGTCCTCCTTCAGGGCGCGTCTTCCAGCGGCGGTGCACCCAGAACCAATGGTCGGGATGCTCACGCACGACCCGCTCGACGGCGCGCGTGATTTCCTGCGTCAGCGCGACGGCGGCGGAGTGGCCGCGCGCGCCCTTCGGGGGAGAGAAGGGACCCTCGACGAGCACGCGGTGCGTTCCATCCGCCTGGCGGACCGGAAATGCGGCGATGAGCGGCGCGCCGGAACGCAGCGCCAGCACCGCGGCGGCGGGCGTGGTGCACGCTGGCGTTCCGAAGAAATCGACGAAAACTCCGCGCGAAGGGCGCATGTTCTGGTCGACGATGACTGCCAGCGTCTCGCCGCGGCGAAGCAGCCGCAGGGCAGCGCGTGTCGATCCCTTGTCCGGTAGCTCGCGCAATCCGCCTTGGCGACGCGCCGCGAGCAGCCGCTGGTTGAGGCGACCGCGTAGCGTGCGCGTGATGGCGGTGAGCGGCACGCCTCGGCGCGCGCAGGCGCGGGCCAGCAGCTCCCAGTTTCCGAAGTGCGCCACGGCGACCACGACCCCCCGGCCGAGTGCGCGAGCCGCCTCGTAGCGGTCCCATCCGTCGAACCGGACCAGGCGATCGAGCTCGGCATCGGTCACCTGCCGGGAGACGGCGAGCTCGGCCAGGCTGCGCCCCAGCTGTCGATACGCGGCGCGTGCAATCGCGCGGAGCTCTGTCTCAGGGCGGTCGGGAAACGCGCGGCGCAAGCCGTCGAGCGCGACGCGTCGTCTGAACCCGAGGGACCACGCGGCAGTGCCGATCGCCTCACCCAGAGCGCAGACGAACCGCGCCCAGCGGCCCTTCACCGGAGCACCTCGTCCAGCGCGGCCTGTAACGCCTGCTCACCTCCGACGATCCGCAGATCCACCGCGACGGCGACGATTGCCGGCGGTCCCGTCAGATCGGCCGGCTTGAGCCGCATCAAGTCCTTCTCCGTGGTCGCGAGCACGTCCGCACCCGCGATCGCCGCTTCTCGCCGGAGCTGCGAGAGCTCGCGCGCGGAGTACGGATGGTGATCGCGGAACCACCGCACGCCGACCACGCGCGCGCCGAGGCCGCGGACGAACGCCTCGAAGGAGGCGGGATGCGCCAGGCCTGCGAAGAGGAACACGGCGCTTCCGGCGAGCTGCGCCTCGCGCGCGACGAACGCGCTCTCCACTGGTCCAGCGAGCGGCAGGCGAGGGAGCTCGGGCGCGCGCGGCAAATCGCACCGCGTCAGCCAGAGCAGACCGCGGCGGACGCGGCGTAGCGCATCGAGAGGCTCGCGCAGCGGGCCGCGCGGCAGGAGGCGTCCGTTGCCGAGCGGATTCGAGGCATCCATCACGACGACGTCGAGATCGCGCTCGAGCTCGTGATGCTGCAATCCGTCGTCTAGCAGCAGCACGTCGGCGCCGCGGGCTACCGCCTGCGATGCGAGCAGTGCTCGCCGCGGTCCCACCAGGACGCGCAGTCGCGGACAGCGCCGCTTGAGCAGGAGGGGCTCGTCGCCAGCGAGGCTGCACGGTGTCTGCTCGGATACCTCGATGGCGACGCGGGCACGCCGCCCATACCCGCGGCTGAGCACGGCCGGCTGCTTCCCTCGTTTGAGCAGCTCCAGAGCGAGCGAGAGCGCAACCGGCGTCTTCCCCGCCCCGCCGACCACGATGTTGCCGATGGAAATGAGCGGGGCCCCGGCGCGGATCGGTCGCGCGCTGTTGCGCGCCAGCGCGGCGCCGGCGCGATAGCCGAACGAGGCGAGCGTTAGCGGCCAAAGCGCCGCCTCGGCCCAGGGCGGCTCGTCGCGGCGCCACCAGAACGTCGTCAAGCCGCCTCCGGAACGAGGTCGGCGATGAGGCGCGCATCGCGGGCGCTCGCACCGCGCACGGCTGACACGGCTTCTCTCGCGAGTTGACCCAAGGTACGCAGCTCTTCGGGGCGACCCAGCAAGTCGCGCAAGATGCGCAAAAGCGCGGCCGGGTCGCGCACCTGCAACCCGCCGCGGCCGACGAGGACCTGCACGCTATCCTGGAAGTTCTCCATGCGCGGCCCGAACAGGACCGGCTTACCGCACGCCGCTGGCTCGAGGATGTTTTGACCGCCGCGCCGGGTGAAGCTTCCTCCGACGAACACGACCGTGGCGAGCTGGTACACGCGGACCAGCTCGCCGATCGTGTCGAGCACCACCACCGCCTCGTTGCCCCCGGGCTCGGAACGAAGGCGCGACGGAAGCCCGCGCTCGCGCGCCAGCGCCAGCACGCGGGCCGAGCGTTCGACGTACCTGGGCGCAAGCACCAGTCGCAGGTCGGCGAGCTCGCGCCGCAGCGTCGCGTACACGTCGAGGAGCGGCCCCTCCTCGCCCTCGTGCGTGGAACCGCACACCCACAAACGCTCGTGTCGCAGCGCGATCGCGTCGCGCAGCGCCCGATCCTCACCGTCCGGAACGCTGACCGCGAGCGCGTCGAACTTCGTGTTCCCCGTCACGTGCAGACGATCCCGCGGCGCGCCGAGCTGCAGCGCGCGGTCGGCCTCTTCGTCGGCGCGCATCATGAGCACATCGAAGCGCTGCAGCAGATTCCCCGCGACGGCGAACAGCACGCGGTACCGCGTCAGGTTCTCCGGGGCAATGCGCCCGTTGGTCATCGCGAGCCGCACGCCAGCGCGCGAGGCGGCGCGGATGAGCTGAGGCCAGAGCTCGGTGTACTCGAGGACCAGCACGTCGGGATGGAGCGCCGCGATGGCGCGCCTGCAGGCGCCGGGCAGATCATAGGGGAGGAACGTCACGGCGTCCGCCAGACCGGAGGCGATGAGCCGCTGCTCGGCCATCGACGCCCCCGAGTCGGTGATCGCGGAGACGAGCACGCGCGTATCGGGGCGCAGCTTCTTGAGCTCGCGCACGATGGGGACCAGTCCGAGCACGTCGCCGGCCGACGCGCCGTGCAGCCAGACACGCGGTCCGGGGCCGCGGAAAAGGTCTCTCTGATAGAGCCCGAGACGCCGCCGGATCCCCTGCCGCACGCGCGGATGCAGCAGCAGCACGGGGAACAGCAGCAGGAAGATCGCCCACTCGAGCACGGCCGCCAGCACTGTCATCCAGAGTGCATCCCAAAGCTCCCGTGAAAAAGCACCGCTGCGCACGCGCACGCTAGAAGCGGACGCCTACCGAGACGCCCGGTTCGACGAGCAGCTTGGTCCGCGCCGTCGGTCCCGCGCGCGTCGCGAGCTCTAGCGCGCAACTGGGTGCCACCTCCACGATGCCGAAATCCATCGCCATGGAGGCGCCCAGCCCCGCTGCCAGCACCGGCGTCCAGTTGAGGCGTGTGAGCGACTCGGTGCCGTCGGGCTGGAAGGCCTCGTGCCACGCTCGGATCCAGTACGCCCTCAGGAATGGAGAGCCGGTCAGCGCGAGCTGCGGCGACACGCGATACGTGACGATGAACGGCATCTCCACGCCAAACGCACGGTAGTTCCATCGATCCGTCTGGGTGCGGCCGTCCTGCGTCCGGACCAGCTCCTGTTCCACGCCGATGCCGACGAACCGCGTGCCGATCTCGAACGCGAGTCCCTCGCCGCGCTGCAAATCGTAGAGGCGCAGCCGCGCTCCGAGCGCTCCGCCGACCAGCGCGGGCGTGAACGGCTGGATTGGATTGGTGAGCTTGAGCTGCGCCTCGATCGCAAGATGGTAGAGCACCTGCCATCGAATCGACGCATCGGATGCCACCCAGGTGAGGACTTCCCACTTGCTCGTGTCCGGTCCGGCCGTGTTGCCGGGAACGTCGCTCGGGCCCGCGAGGACGCGTCCTGCTTCCATCGAGAGGCTCGCGTGAACCTGGCCCTTCTGCAGATCGCCCGCCGGCAGGAACGTGCCGGCGCTGACGACCGGCAGCGCGCAGCCCGTACACAGGAGCGCGAGCAGCAGCGCTCTCACACAAACAGCCTCGGGAAGGTGTCCTTCAGCCCGTCGAAGACGAACTGCACAGCGATCGCGCCGATGATCAGTCCGATGACGCGGTTCATCACGTTGAGCCCCGTCACACCCAAGAGCCGCGAAATCTGCGATGCCGCCCGCAGCATCGCATAGCTCGCCGCGCAGGTGATGGCGATCGAGAGGACGACCGGCACCATGAACAGCGTTCGCCCGGCGCGGCCCATCAACGCGGTCACCGTCGCGATGGCGCCGGGTCCGGCGAGCAGAGGAATCGCCAGAGGGAAGATCGCCACGTCGTCCTTCTCGGCGCCTTCCTGCTGCTCTTCGGGAATGATGCGCGTGCGCGCCTGCTGCGCCCGAAGCATCTCGATCGACGTGAGCAGAAGCAGGATTCCGCCGGCCACCTTGAATGCGCCGAGCGTCACGCCGAGCAGGCGGAAGATCACCGTCCCCGCGACGGCGAACACCGTCAGGATCAGGAAGGCCGTCAGGGCCGCTCGCCGCGCCATCTGCTCGCGCTTTTCCTGGGAGTCTCGCTGCGTCATGGCCACGAACACCGGCACGACGCCCATCGGATCGACGACGAAGAAGACCGCCGACAGGGACAGCAGGCTGAAGGAGAGCAGCTCGCGGACCCAGGAGTGCATGGTGAACGGCTTCTACCATGCTGCTTTGCTTTCCCTGGACCGATGCCACACACTTCGAGGGACGGACGAGTGAGGATGGATGGGTCGCGACAGGCAGGACCGGTGTCGGGGCGCGAGCAGCCGCTGAGGCCCGCGGAGGACAGCTTCCGCGCCGTCGTCGAGCAATCGATTGCCGGTATCTACGTCATCCAGGACGGCCGCATCGCGTACGCCAACCCGAAGTTCTGCGAGATCTTCGGCTACTCGCGCGAGGAGGTGGCGCGCGGCATCGGCGTGGAGCAGCTCACCGATCCGGCCGACTGGCCGCTGGTGCGCGAGAACATCCGCAAGCGCATCGCCGGCGAAATCCGCAGCATGCACTACACGTTCCGCGGGCGGCGGAAGGACGGATCGCCCGTCGACGTGGAAGTGCAAGGAGCACGCACCGAGCTCGACGGCAAACCGGCCATCACGGGATTGCTGCTCGACATCAGCGAGCGGCAGCGGGCGGAGCGCGCGTTGCAGAGAAGCGAAGAGCGCTACGCGCTCGCCGAGCGCGGCGCGAACGACGGCCTCTGGGATTGGGACCTCGCGGCGAACCGCGTGTACCTGTCGCCGCGCTTCAAGGAGATGCTTGGGCTGCGCGACTCCGAGATCGACGCCCGGCCGGATTCCTGGCTCGGCCGCGTGCACCCCGACGACCGTGAGCACCTCTCGCGCGATCTGAAGCTGCACCTCGACGGCCGCACGCCGCACACCCAGGTCGAGCACCGCATCCGGCACGCCGACGGCACGTGGCGGTGGGTGCTGCTGCGCGGGACGGCCGTGCGGGACGATGCGGGGAAGGCCACGCGCATCGCGGGATCGCTCACGGACATCACGGAACGCAAGGAGGCGGAGGAGAAGCTGCTGCACGGCGCTCTGCACGACGCGCTCACCGGGCTGCCAAACCGGTCGCTCTTCATGGACCGTCTGAGCCAGGCGATGGCCTTCCAGCAGCGGCGGCCCGAGATGCGCTTCGCGGTCCTGGTCCTCGACGTGGACCGGTTCAAGAACATCAACGACAGCCTGGGCCACGCGATGGGCGATCGCCTGCTCGTGTCGGTCGCAAAACGGCTGGTCAAATGCGTGCGCCCCGGCGACACCGTCGCGCGCCTCGGCGGCGACGAATTCGCGATCCTCCTGGAGGACTACAGCGCTCCGGAGGAACCCGCTCTGCGCGCGGAGCGGATCCAGGCGGAGCTGGCGCCGGCGCACGATCTCGGCGGCGTAGAAGTGTTCTCGACGGTCAGCATCGGCATCGCGGTGGCGGTCCGTGGCTATACCCGGCCCGAGGAGCTGCTGCGCGACGCGGACACCGCCATGTACCGCGCCAAGCAACTTGGGCGCGCGCGCCACGCGGTGTTCCACCCTTCGATGCACGCCCATGCGCGCGCGCAGCTGCAGCTGGAGACGGACCTGTACCGGGCGCTCGAGCGCAACGAGCTGCGCATCGTCTTCCAGCCGGTGGTGTCGCTCGCGACGGGCCTCATCGCGGGATGCGAGGCGCTCGTCGAGTGGCAGCATCCGACGCGCGGGCGGATCCCACCCGGAGATTTCATTCCCGCCGCGGAGGAGACGGGGCTCATCCTGGCCATCGGCGAGTGGGTGCTGCGCGAGTCGTGCAAAGCGGCGCGCCGATTCGCGGACCGCCTGCCGAGGAGCGCGCCGGTGGCGGTCAGCGTGAATCTGTCGGCGCGGCAGCTTCTCCGCGCGGAGCTGCTCGAGCAGGTCCGCTCGGCGCTGCAGCAGAGCGGGCTGGAAGCGCATCGCCTGCGGCTCGAGGTCACGGAAAGCATCATCATGGAGAACGCCGGGCCCGCCTCGCTGCTCCTCGCGCAGATCAAGGCGCTCGGAGTGCATCTGCTGCTGGACGACTTCGGGACGGGCTACTCGTCGCTCTCGTACCTGCACAACTTCCGCTTCGACACGCTCAAGCTCGATCGCTCGTTCGTGGCGCGGATCGACACGTCGAGCAAGCACGCGGAGATCGTCCGCACCATCGTGTCACTCGCGCGCGCGCTGGGAATGGAGGTGGTGGCCGAGGGCGTCGAAACCGCGGCGCAAGTCGCGCAGCTCCAGGTCCTGCATTGCGATTACGCGCAGGGCTACTACTTCGCACGGCCGATGGACGCGGCGCAGCTGGCCGATCTGCTCGAATCGCACCGGGGGTGGCAACTGCCTCTCGCGCCCGGCTCCTCCCGCCTGCAGAACCGCTGATTTCGTTGCGCCGCCTCGCGCTCCGGCAACACTCGCGCGGCGATGTTGCAACCACCCATCGAGCCCATGCTCGCGCGCCTTTCGCGCGAGCTTCCGAGCGGCGGCTACCTCTACGAGCCGAAGTGGGACGGGTTTCGCTGCATG
>Ga0209474_10005843_pt1 | contig 10443 bp, 3 predicted proteins | sample GraSoiAngelo_145_FD_185902 | JGI IMG/M metagenome (GOLD analysis project Ga0209474, IMG submission 185902) | Grasslands soil microbial communities from the Angelo Coastal Reserve, California, USA - 14_1009_05_20cm (SPAdes) (version 2) | ecosystem: Environmental > Terrestrial > Soil > Grasslands ... | reverse complement strand
GAAAAAATCCTGTGTGAGATCCTCTGCATCCTGGCTCGAGTAACCGCGACGACAGATATAGGCGAAGATTGGCCGCCAATACGTCTTGCATAACTCGCTCAAAGCATCGCGTGCCACGACGCTTTCTATTCCCGAATCGGCACAGGAGAGCACCATGCTCCAGCGCGTTGTGTTGAACCGCCCCGGGCCATGCTCGGCCGTTTCTGCCGCATCAGTGTTCACATCCCGTTCATTCTCTTATTTTCCGAATTCCTTTGGCGAGGTTTTTCCTCAAGCATCAGAAAATTCCTAACCACGAATGGATACGAATAAACACGAAATTTTCATACCTCGGACTTCCGGCCTCTGACTTCCATGAGTGTCAATTCGTGGTTAAGCCTTCGGTTGGGCCGTTCTCCATTTCCGGCTCCCAGGCCGTTTAATCGCGTAATCTACGGCCCGCCTCGCCGTAGTCGCGCGAAGGCAGGTTAAAAGATTCAGTCGCTTAGAAAAATTTTCGGGAACTTCGCTTCGAATTTCCGGGACTGGGTAGTGAAGACAAAAACCACAAACCAAAAACTAAATAGAAAAGGAATGACACCCATGAACACACAAATCAAAACTTCAGTACGACGGCTTCGAAACCATTTGGGGCCGGCTTTCATCGGGCTCGCGCTTGCCTGCTCTGCCGTTTCACCGGCAGCGCTGGCGGCACCGCGTCCAACGCCGACACCCACTCCGACAGCGACACCCTCCGGTGAAGATCGTGGCAATAACAACAGCGCGGCCGAGAACGTTGATGCGCTTAACATCAAGACAACCGGGCAGTACATGACTGCTCACGGTTGGCACGCACTGTCGGCGAACACGACGGGTAGCGACAACACTGCCACTGGCAGTTACGCGCTTTTTTCGAACACGACTGGATGGGGCAACGTCGCGGTAGGCGCTTATTCACTCCAGAGCAACACAACTGGCGGGTCCAACATCGCCGTTGGCGATGCCGCGCTCTACCGCAACACAACCGGCATATGGAATGTAGCCGTGGGCGATAGTGCACTCATAGATAACACATCTGGCTGGTCCAACACCGCCGTGGGCGGTGACGGGCTCTCCGCCAATACCACTGGCTTGGAAAATACAGCGATGGGCGCTGCGGCCCTGGAGAGCAACACCACGGGCAGCGGCAATGTGGCTGTTGGCGCGGGAGCTCTCTCGTATAGAACTGGCGCTTCGTACCAGGTCCAAGGTGCCAACACGGCCGTCGGTTATTACGCACTTGGCTATACTGGTGCAGAGTGGGGCACTGGCTTGGGCGGTGACGGCAACACGGCAATGGGTGATAGGGCGATGGAGTTTAACGTTGACGGCAGTTTCAACTGCGCCTTCGGTCTGTTGGCGCTGAGTGCAGACGGTGGAGAGACCGACAGCAGCGCAAATACGGCAGTTGGCAATCGCGCCGGTTATGGCCTGAGGACGGGAATCGGGAATATCTATATCGGTGAACAGGAAATGGCACGCGATCCCGCCGAGAATTATCACACCTACATCCACAATATTAACACCACGTCGGTAAGCGGCGGTTCCGCCGACACTGTTACGATCGACTTAAATACCGGCTTACTTGGTCATCTCACTTCCTCGCGACGTCACAAGCAAGACATCAAGGGGATGGATAATGCTAGTGACACGCTTTATCGGCTCAAACCTGTTACGTATCGTTACAAGAAAGAGATCGACCGAAACCAGGCTCTCGACTATGGCCTGATTGCTGAAGAGGTAGCCGAGGTGGATCCCAATCTCGCGCTCCGCAATGGGAAGGGCGAAATCGAGAGCGTGCGCTACAACGCGATCAACGTCATGCTGCTGAACGAGTTCCTCAAAGAGCACAAGGCGTTTGTCGAAGAGCAGGGCAAGGTGAATAAATTAGAGGCAGGACTCGCAAGTCTCCTGGCGACGGTGAAGGAGCAAGCCGCGCAAATTGAAAAAGTGAGCGCGCAGGTTCAGATCAGCAAACCTGCCCCGCGAGTGGTTGCGAACAAACCGTAAGCCTCCGCCTAACCGCGAATCAAGGATGACCCCGAAAGCTTTCGGGGTCGTTCCTTGTTAACGCATCGAGTTAAGTGACCGAGCTTCGCTCCCGTGATTGGTTGAAGTGGTGAAGGGTTAAAGCTGAGCCGCTTCATCGCTCCAACGGTTCATCGGCTTTAGCGCATTCAAAATCGGCTGCGGATATACGCCGAGCCATCGTCGCAATGATCAAAGCAGCCTTCGTGTCCATGAATGTTAATTCGTGGTTAAGTTTTCGGTGGGCCGAGCGGCGTCTACCCATTTCCGGCTCCCAATCCGTTTAATCCGCGCCTGCGCGCCGTAGCCTCGCGCGAAGGCGGGTAATCCGCGGCCCGCCTCCCGTAGTCGTGCGAAGGCGGGTTAACAAATTCAGTTGTCTTGAAAATTTTTTGGGAACTTCATCCCGAATTTCCGGGAATGGGTAGCGAAGACCAAAAACTACAAACTAAAAACCAAACCGGAACACGTATGAAACAAACACGAAAGTTTAAGCAATGTCTGCGCAGATCATTTTATGTGTTGGCAATAGCTTGTGCGCTGTTTGGTTTGCCGACCGGACAGGCGGCAACCATTACCGTCAACAACAAGAATGACAGCGGCCCGGGTTCCTTGCGTCAGGCGCTCGCGGATGCGCATAACGAGGACACGATCAACTTCGACTCTTCGCTCAATGGACAGACGATCACGCTTACTAGCGGCGAACTGGTCGTGAACAAGATTGTGAGCATCAACGGTCCTGGTCCCAATAATTTGGCTGTCGATGCCAACCATGCGAGCCGCGTCTTCCATGTAAGCGACGGAGCGAGCGCGGGGATTTCCGGCCTCAGCATCATCAACGGTTCCGCTTCCGGCCTGTATGGCGGCGGCATATATAATGACCACTCGACGTTGAGTGTAATCAACTGCACCCTCAGCGGCAACTCTGCCGACGCGCCGACGGGGGGCGGCGGGGGCATTTACAACGACGCCTTCTACGACAGCGCGACGCTGTACGTGCTCAATTGCACCCTGAGCGGCAACTCGGCCAGCTACGGTTACGGCGGCGGCATCGGCAATGAAGGTTACCAGGGTACCGCGACGCTGACGGTCCTTAACAGCACGCTCAGCGGCAACTGGGCCACCTTTGGCGGCGCCATCTACGCCCGTAGTGATACTTTCAACAGCGCGAGGCTGTACCTGTTCCACACCACGCTTAGCGGCAACTCGGCCAGTTCGTCTGGCGGCGGCGGCGGCATCTACAACGCCGGTGCGATAACGCAGCTTGCCAACACCGTGTTTAACGCTAGCAGCATTTTCAGGGCGTCCGGCATGATCGGTTCGCTGGGTTACAACCTGTGCAGCGACGATGGCAGCGGTTTCCTCACAGCGACCGGCGACCAGATCAATACCGATCCGATGCTTGGGCCTTTGCAGGACAACGGAGGTCCTACGTTCACTCACACGCTATTGAGTGGCAGTCCGGCCATTGATTCAGGCGACCCCAACTTTGACCCATATGCTTTTAGTCCGCCGCTCCTTTATGACCAGCGCGGGGATGGTTTTGCACGTGTGGTGAACGATCACATCGATATCGGCGCATTCGAAGTACAGCCTGCACCTACGCCAACACCGACAGCGACACCGAAACCGACAGCAACACCGAAACCGACACCGAGAGCAACGCCCACGCCAGTACGGACACCCCCTGCTTCGAGGGCGCTAGAAGCGACCAGCGTGACCGCCACTCTGGCTTCGATGACGCTGAATCCGGCCACACTGACGGGCGGCGCGAATAGCACCGGTACCGTCACGCTTAGTGCCGCGGCGCCGGCGGGCGGTGCCGTTGTCGCGTTGACGAGCAACAACCTCAATGCGGCCACGGTGCCGGCATCGGTCACGGTGGCTGCAGGCGCCACGACGGCCAGGTTCACGGTCGCCACGAAAACCGTGACCGTAGGCACGGTCGCAATCATCACCCCCACTTACAATGGCATCTCGAAACCAGTCGGGCTCGTCGTGAACCCGCTGCTGGGTTCGTTGACGCTGAACCCTTCCGTACTGATCGGCGGCGCTGGCAGCACGGGCACAGTGACACTCACCAGCGCGGCGCCGGCGGGGGGTGCCGTGGTGACGCTGACAAGCGGTAACACGAATGCAGCAACGGTTCCAGCAGCGGTCACCGTGGCTGCAGGGACGACAACCGCAAGCTTCGCCGTCATAACGAAGGCTGTGACGGCCGTGACGCAGGCCAACATCACGGCCACCTCCGTTGGCGCGTCCAGGATCGTCACGCTAACGCTGAATCCGCCGCTGGTCGGCGTGACCGTCAATCCGGCAGCCGTGAAGGGTGGCGTCGGCAGCACGGGCACGGTGACGCTCGGCACCGCGGCGCCGGTCGGTGGGGCGATCGTGACGCTGGCGAGCAGCAACCTCAATGCGGCCACGGTGCCAGCATCGGTCACGGTGGCTGCAGGCGCGAGGAGCGCAACGTTCGCGGTCACAACCAAGGCGGTGACCGCCGTGACGGCCGTGACCCTCACGGCCACTTACAGCGGCCTGGCCAAGACCGCCACGCTGACGGTGAATCCGCCACTGGTCGTGACCGTCACACCAGCCGCCGTGACGGGTGGCGTCGGCAGCACGGGCAGGGTGACGCTCGGCAGCGCCGCGCCAGTCGGCGGCGCGATCGTGACCCTGGCGAGCAGCAATCTCAACGCGGCGACGGTGCCAGCCTCGGTCACCGTAGCCGCAGGCGCGACAACCGCAACGTTCGCGGTCACAACCAAGGCAGTGACCGCCGCCACGGCGGTGACTCTGACGGCCACTTATAGCGGCGTCGCCAAGACTGCCACGCTGACTGTGAATCCGCCGGGAGCGCTTACGAGCGTGAGCGTCAATCCGGCGGCGGTCGTCGGCGGTGCAGGGAGTACAGGCACGGTGACCCTCACATCGACGGCGCCGGCTGGCGGCGCGGTGGCGACGCTGGCGAGCAACAACATCAACGCGGCAACGGTCCCGGCCTCGGTGACCGTGGCAGCGGGTGCGACCACAGCCACCTTCGCGATCACGAGCAAGGCAGTGACGGCGGTGACTGCGGTGACCATCACCGCCACACGCAGCGGTGTCGCCAAGACCGCGACGCTGACCGTGAATCCGCCAACAGGATTGGCGGGCGTGAGCGTCAATCCGGCCGCGGTGGTCGGGGGTGCCGGAAGTACGGGCACGGTGACGCTCGGCCAGGCCGCACCGGCCGGCGGCGCGGTGGTGACGCTAGCAAGCAACAACCTCAATGCGGCGACGGTGCCGGCTTCCGTGACGGTGGCAGCGGGTGCCACCAAAGCCACCTTCGCGATCACGAGCAAGGTCGTGACCGCGGTGACTGCGGTGACCATCACCGCGACCTACAACGGCGTCGCCAAGACCGCGACGCTGACGGTCAATCCGCCGGCCGCACTCAACAGCGTGAGCGTCAATCCAACGGCAGTGACGGGTGGCGTCGGGAGCACGGGCACGGTGACGCTCGGCAGCGCCGCGCCAGTCGGCGGCGCGGTGGTGACGCTGACGAGCAGCAACAATGCCGCGACGGTGCCGGTCTCGGTCACCGTGGCTGCAGGCGCGACAACGAAAACGTTCGCGGTCACCACCAGTGCGGTGACGGTCCCGACGGCCGTGACCCTCACGGCCACCTACAGCGGCGTGGCCAAGACCGCGACGCTGACGGTGAATCCCGCGGGCCCGGCAGCACTGGCCGGCGTGGCCATGAACCCGGCAACCGTGATCTACGGGGCTAACTCGACTGGGACGGTGACGTTGACTTCCGCAGCTCCCGCAGGCGGCGCGGTGATTGCGCTGACCGCTACGAACACGAGCGGGTTCACGGTTCCGGCATCCGTAACCGTCCCGGTTGGGGCAACGACTGCCCAGTTCACCGTCGGTACCTATTGGTTTCCTGCGACCACGACGATCACGGCGACCTACAACGGTGTGGCGAAAGCGGCGGTTCTGACCTCTGTTGACGCGACCGTGGTAGGTTTGACGTGCAATCCGAATCCAGTCATTGCCGGGACCACGACCACGTGCACGGTGACCTTGAACGGAACCGCTCCTGAGGCAACCAGCGTGTTCATCCTTTCAGACCAGCCGTTCTTCTTGCCCGACTCTTCGGGTTCGGTGACGGTGCCGGCTGGTGCGGTCAGTGCCGCGTTTTCCCTTACGACGACCCTTGTCCCTGACCAGATCGTCGCGCACATCTCGGCCAACGCACTGGCGACCGCTACAGTGACCGCGCCACTGACGATCAATCTGACGAACCGCGGCCGAAAGTGGGTCCTGAACAACGTCGTCTTCAAGGACGGCGGCACAGCGACCGGCTATTTCACATACGACCCCGCGACCGGGCAGTACCTGGACGTCAATATCCAGGTAACACCCGGACCGGACCCGAACAACCCGCTGGGCCAAACTCCACAGAACTTGTACTACTACCCCTGGCCGAACGGGTTCATGCCGACTTTCGTAGACAATTGGAGCACAGCATCTGAAATGGCTCTGCAGAACCCGGTGACCAACACTCCGGTGTCGTGGACATATCTGCAATTCAACTTTGCACAGCCGCTTACGAACGCGGGCGGGACAATTCCCCTGGTCGTCAATCCCAACGTGGCCTACACTCCCTACTGCACCGAAGACTATTCGCCGACGTGCACGCCGCCGCCGGCCAACATCTCTCAGGAGAGCTTCGCCCTGCCCGATAACCTCTACGGTGTCGTGCCAGGATTTTTCTACCGCGTCGTCATCAGCGGGACTGTGACGGCTCAGTGACAGGCTGACGATGACAGGTGCCGGGGTGCTGATCTATCGACGGACCTGCCGAGCCGCCGCCAACGCGCTGCCCGCGTCGGCGCCCCGGCACTCGGACCATCCGCCCGTCAAAACTTTCCAAGGTAGAGGCGTGTCGCAGGATCATGGGGCCGGCGTCCCCGGAGCGATGAACGGCCGCCCGCTAATTGACAGATGCAGGATCTCGAAATTGCGCGATAGGTCGATGCCTCGGATCGCCCCACCAGCGTCGTCGCCGGTGAGTATTGGCTGGCACTCCGACGGTATCTGGAAGTGCCGATGGCACCGGCAGCGCCGCGCGCTTCAGCGACCCATTTGCTGTTGCGGTTGACGGCAGCGGCAATGTCTATGTTGCCGATACTTATAACTTCACCGTCCGCAAGATCACGCCTGCCGGAGCGGTACGACGCTGGCGGGACTCGCTGGAAACACCGCGTCTATTGACGGAAAGGGCAGTGGCGCTCGTTTCAGTTATTGGCGTGGATAGCGCAGAACCGTCTGCGGTTAAAAAATTCGGCGGTTTAGAAAAATTTTCAGGAACTTCATCCCGAATTTCCGGGAATGGGTAGCGAAGACCAAAAATTACAAACTAAAAACCAAACCAGAACACGTATGAAACAAACATGGAACTTTAAGCAACGTCAGCGCAGATCGTTTTATGTTCTGACAGTAGCTGGTGCGCATTGTCCTTATCGCATTCAGCACCCAGGCAGCGACGATCACTACTTGTCGTTTGTCGAAACTTTGGAGCCAACACTCCTCAGAAGGAGGTGTATGCGGTTTCTTCCCTCATTCGGTCTCGCCAAACTAATACAACACCTCTCCCAAGCACGAACCCGAGACCACTGATCCACCAACTCTGCTGAACTAAACCCTACAAATACCAATCGTTCCACCAAACCTCTACAAAATGAAATCTACCAAAACGAAACGAACCGGCATGATCATTGCCGGGCACCCCAATCACCTCTCCGAGCCGACGCGCCGGTTTTTGCGCGGACTCCTTGTGTTCGTGCTCGCCCTTGGCTCACTCATTGCCCTTGGGGCTCGCGCCCAGAGCAATTATCCGGCACCCTACTACTTCAACACTTTCGCCGGCAATGCCTACGGCGGAAACGGTACCGGGAGCCAGGCGATCTTTGCCTACCCTTATGCCACTGCCGTCGACGGCGCCGGCAATGTGTATGTGGCCGATACCTATAACTACACCGTTCGCAAGATTACGCCGGCTGGGGTAGTCACCACACTAGCGGGACTCGCTGGAGAGGATGGATCTACCGACGGAACAGGCAGTTACGCTCGTTTCAGTTATCTGTTTGGCATTGCTGTGGATGGCGCGGGCAATGTATACGTCACCGATTTGTCCAATACCATCCGCAAAATCACTCCTGCCGGGGTGGTGACCACCCTGGCAGGGACGCCGGGCGTCCACGGGAGCGCCGATGGGACCGGCAGTGCCGCGCAATTCTGGCAACCCTGGGGAATTGCCGTCGACAGCGCCGGCATCGTCTACGTGGCGGATCAAGCTAACAGTACCATCCGAAAGATTACTCCCGCCGGAGTAGTTACAACCATTGCCGGTGCCGCGGGCATGTTCGGCAGCGCGGATGGCAGCGGCAGCGCCGCGCGTTTTAATGCTCCTGACGGCATCGCGGTGGATAGCTCTGGCAATCTCTACGTCGCCGATACCCTTAATAGTACGATTCGTAAGATCACCTCCACCGGGGTAGTGACAACTCTGGCTGGAACGCCTGGAGGGATCGGGAGCGCCGATGGGACGGGCAGCGCCGCGCGCTTTAATTATCCCGATGCTCTGACGGTAGCCGGCACTACTCTTTACGTGGCCGAGGCATACAACAGCACAATTCGTAAAGTTACTTCAACCGGGGTAGTCACAACCTTTGCCGGGACGGCTGGAGCTTTTGGGAACGTCAATGGCACCGGGAGCGCTGTGCGGTTCAATAGTCCCTACGGTGTCGCAGCCACTAGTACTGGCATAATCTACGTCGCGGACTCGGGTAATCACGAGATCCGAAAGATTACTCCCGCCAGGGCAGTTACCACGTTCGCAGGATCCGCCACCACAGACGGCGGAGGCATTGGCAGTAGCGACGGTACCGGGCGGACAGCTCGTTTTAATTATCCAAATGGGGTGGCGGTAACCGGCACTACAGTTTACGTGGCCGACACATACAACAGCACAATCCGTAAAGTCACTTCAGCCGGGGTGGTTACAACCTTTGCCGGGACGGCTGGAGTTCCTGGGAGCACCGATGGCACCGGCAATGCCGCGCAGTTGGACCACCCATTTGGTGTTGCCGCCGATAAAGCGGGCAACGTTTACGTCGCGGACACTCTTAATAGTACGATTCGTAAAATTACCTCCGCCGGGGTAGTGACAACGTTGGCTGGAACGCCCGGAGTGATCGGGAGCGCCGACGGGTCAGGCAGCGCCGCGCAATTCTTTTACGCTTTTGCTGTAGCAGTTGACGGCGTCGGCAACGTGTATGTCGGCGATACCAACAACTTCACGGTTCGCAAGATTACGCCGGCCGGGGTAGTGACCACGCTGGCAGGACTCGCCGGAAAACACGACTATGCCGATGGGACTGGCAGTGACGCTGGTTTCGGTAACTTGTTTGGCATTGCTGCGGATAGCGTCGGCAACGTCTATGTCGCCGATAACACCTACTCTACGATCCGCAAAATCACGCCTGCCGGGGTAGTGACAACGCTGGCTGGCACCCCCGGGATCTCCGGGAGCGCCGACGGCACCGGCAGCGCCGCGCGATTTTCTTCCCCCCGTGGAATTGCCATTGATAATACGAAGAACCTGTACGTTACCGACCAGAACAACCAAACCATTCGCAAGATTACGCCTGCGGGGGTTGTCACCACCCTTGGCGGCGTGGCCGGCAGCTATGGGATTGCCGATGGAACGGGCCGCTCGGCGCGCTTTTTTACGCCGGCAGGGATCGCCGTCGCCAGCTCAGGCGTCCTCTATGTGGCGGATTCGTATAACCACGAAATCCGTAGCGGTGTGCTGGCTGATCTCAAGATCACCTGCACCGACAGTAAGACTACAGTCGCTGCGGGAAGCCTTAATACCTACACGATTGCGGTGACCAACACTGGTTTGGAAAACGTAAATGGAGCAGTTGTGACCGACACCTTCCCGGCTCAGCTGCAGAACGTGAGTTATACGGCGACGGGGAAAAGTGGCGCCACTGGGTTCTCGGCCGGCAGCGGCAACATTAATCAGTCCTTGAATCTGCCGCCCAACAGCTCGGTAACCTATAAAGCGACCGGGTTCATCAACGGCAATTCTGGAACCGTGATCTCGAACGCGGCTAACGTGAGTGTGCCGGCTGGCGTGAGCGATCCAAACACGGCAGACAACACAGCCACTGATAAGGATACCATCCAGTAAGACCAGTCAAGCTGCTGTGATCTTACACGATCACAGCAGCACCCCGCAAAACTGAACCGACCACGGGCAATTCACTGTGATGCAGTGGCTAGGTGTGAGTCGTTAGGTCAAAGATTGCGAAAGAGGCGTTGTGGACCGGAAGGAAG
>Ga0209474_10005841_pt1 | contig 10445 bp, 10 predicted proteins | sample GraSoiAngelo_145_FD_185902 | JGI IMG/M metagenome (GOLD analysis project Ga0209474, IMG submission 185902) | Grasslands soil microbial communities from the Angelo Coastal Reserve, California, USA - 14_1009_05_20cm (SPAdes) (version 2) | ecosystem: Environmental > Terrestrial > Soil > Grasslands... | reverse complement strand
GTCGAAACCGGCCCGGTTAGCGGGGCAGAGGGCCGATGGCCCAATCAGCCCCGTGCGATCGCGGTAGAGCGCATGTCATTGGGAGCGGAACGACTGCCATCGCAGCCTGCCTTGCCGATGTGCCGCGTCGCCACTGTTCAGGTCTTGGCTGCGGCATATTGGAGAAAACCGACCAGCGGTCGATACGATCCGGCCCCGATCCGAAAAAGGTAAACGGCGCCCATGTAGGGCGACCGGAGATTGCCCACAAGACCGGGCTCGCGTCCAACAAATCTTGCGAAGGAGGCTTTCGGCGCCCGGAGCGGGCGCGGTTAGGGCGCCTTTATGACGTCCTTACGGCGCGAGAGCCGGATCCCTCTCGATCCTTAATGCTTCCGCCATCCACATCCTAATGCGGACCGTCATGCGCGGTCTGGACGTGACCTTTGACTCGTGGATCGAAATGATCTCCGTTTTGCAGCCCCGTCGTGACCGTACTGACGCGGTAGATGCGATCGATGTCGCGCTCGAGATCAGCTGGATCGCGTCGGAGATCGCGGTCGATGTCATCGGGATGTTTTTCTGGTCCGCCCTGGTGCTGCTTTTTGTGCAGGCGATCGTATAGGGGCGGCGGCCCCACGTTTAAATTTCGACCTGTCCCCCGAGCTCGACCACCCGGTTGGACGGGATCCGGAAAAATTCCGTCGCATCAAGCGCGAGGTTCGTCAGGAAGATGAACAGCCGGTCGCGCCAGCGAAACACCGCGGTACGCCGCGGGCGAGGGCGCAACTTCTCGCGGCCGATGAAGAACGAGGTCTCCATCAGGTTGATGCGGAAATGCTGAACCCGGCACTGGGCCAGCGCCCGCATAACGTTCGGCTCGTCCATGAAGCCGTAGCGCACCAGCATCGTATAAAAGCCCTTGCCGACTTCTTTGATTTCGAGGCGCCGTTCGGCCGGCACGTGCGGCACGTCCTCGGTCTCGACCTGCATCATCACAACGCGCTCGTGCAGCGCCTTATAGTGCTTCAAGGCGTGAAGCAAGGCGACAGGGACCTGCGTCAGATCGCGAGTCATGAAGATCGCTGTCCCCGGCACACGGACCGGCCGCTCCGGATTGAGGCTGCCGACAAACAGTTCGAGCGGCATCGCGTCGCGGGCGCGCTGTTCCGCGAGCAGGCGTCGGCCGCGCCACCACGTCCCCATCAGCGCAAAGACCAATGCTGCTACAACAATCGGGAACCAGCCGCCCTCCGCGATCTTCAGTAGGTTCGCCGATAGGAAGGTTAGATCAACCAGAGCAAAAAACCCGAACAGCGGCACCGCGAGCGCCCGGCTCCAGCCTCGGCTTCGCATGTAGAGGAAGGCGAGCACGGAGGTGATCGCCATCATGCCGCTGACCGCGATCCCGTAGGCGGCGCCCAGATTGTCGGAGGTCTGGAACATCAGCACCAGAATGACAACCGCGACGAGCAATCCCCAGTTGATCGGCGGTACGTATACCTGGCCGATCTCGGTTTCCGAGGTGTGCCGTACTTCGAGCCGTGGCAGATAGCCGAGCTGGATCGCCTGGCGCGTAATTGAAAAAGCGCCCGAAATGACCGCTTGCGAAGCGATGATCGTCGCGATCGAGGCCAGAACCACCAGCGGGTAGAGACCCCATTCGGGGCTCAGCTTGTAGAACGGGTTTTCGAGCGCAGCCGGATTGCCGAGCAGCACCGCCCCTTGGCCGAAATAATTCAATACCAAGGCGGGAAAGACGAGCGCCAGCCAAGCCCGGCGCAACGCGCGGCGGCCGAAATGGCCCATATCGGCATAAAGCGTCTCGGTGCCGGTGACGGCGAGAAACACCGCCCCGAGCATGATGAAGCCGCGCCCTGGGGCAGCGGCCAATACTTCGATGCTGTATACCGGGTTCAGCGCCAGTAGGATCCGCGGCTGCTGCGCGATGCCCCAGATCCCGAGCAGCGCCAATACGGCGAACCAGACCAGCATTACGGGGCCGAACAGCCCGCCCACAGCGGCCGTGCCGCGGCGCTGCACCAGAAAAAGAACGAACAGCAGCACCAGCGAAATCGGAATGACGTAAGGTTCGAACAGCGGTGTCGCGACCTTCAGCCCTTCGACCGCGCTCAGCACCGAGATTGCCGGCGTGATGACGCCATCGCCATAAAACAACGCCGCGCCGACCAGCCCGGCGCCCATGATCCATAAATAACGCTTGCGGTCGCGGCTGGTCGTACGCAGCACCAGTGCGGTCAGCGCGAGCAGCCCGCCTTCGCCGCGATTGTCGGCGCGCATGATAAAGACGACGTATTTCACCGTGACAACCAGCACCAACGACCAGAAGATCAGCGATAACACCCCGAAAATCGCGGCCTCGCTGGTTTCCCCAAAAGCCAGCAACGATTGCCGGATCGTATAGAGCGGGGAGGTGCCGATATCGCCGTAAACAACGCCGAGCGCGGCGAGCATCAGAGTGCGGTCGGCGGTTCCCTCCGCCGGCTTCCACCCCACCGAACTTGTCGTGGTCAATGGCGATGCCCCAGGGACAATCACGCGGACATTCAGGGTGAAAGCCGCGTCGCGGGGCGTGAGGTGCCTATGGGCAAATAAAAATTCGAGGGGCATTCGCCGCCGTTTACGTAAAGGCGACGTAAAGATCAGGGCGATCGAAATTTTTGGAGGGAATGGTCTTGGAGGAGAAAGCCCTTGCCGCGCGGCGACGCTGGTAGCTTCATGGTCGGCCGAACTTCCGGGTTGGACCGCATTTTACAGAGGTTCTAGGTCTTTCCGCTGGCCGACCGAGGTCACCGATTGAACGACGACCCGACAGAACGCGACACGGTGCTTCATGGCCCGGCATTCCTCGATGGAGCGGGTGTCGATAATCGCGAGCGCATCGCCTCTTTCCTCGGCGCCGACCCAATCCGGGCCAACGCCTTCCGCGTGCTTCCCTATATCGGCAGCACCGCAGCGGTCGCCGTAATCCTGGCCTGTGGTGTTCTGATCGAGCGGTTTATCGGTCTCCAGAGCGTGCTGCTGGTCTTTCTGCTGGCCATCCTCGCCTCGGCGATCGTCTGGGGCTTGCTGCCTTCGCTGTTCGCCTGCGTTCTCAGCGTGCTGGCCTTCAATTTTTTTCTGATCCCGCCGATCTATACCTTTACCATCGCGGACCCGGACAACGCCGTCGCGCTGTTCGTTTTTTTCGTCGTTGCGGTGATCGTCAGCAATCTCACCGCCGCGATCCGCAGCCAGATTGTCGTCGCGCGAGCGCGCGCCCGGACGACCGCCGCGCTCTACGCCTTCAGCCGCAAACTCGCCGGGATTGGCGCGCTCGACGATTTGTTGTGGGCTACCGCCTATCAGGTATCGTCGATGTTGAAGCTTCGCACGGTCGTATTGTTGCCCGACCGGGAGAGAGGCAGCCTGAGAATTGCGTCGGGTTATCCGCCGGAAGACGTGCTCGCCGATGCCGAGATGACCGCCGCGCGCTGGTGCTGGGAAAATAATCGGGTTGCCGGCCGCGCCACCGATAATTTGCCGAGCGGGCAGTGGCTATTCCTGCCGTTGCACACTGGCAGCGGCCCGGTCGGTGTCATCGGGGTCGCTCGCGACGAGCCCGGCCAGTTCCTGACCCCCGACGAGCGCCGCCTGCTCGATGCGCTCGCTGATCAGACGGCCGTCGCGATCGAGCGCATTTCGCTGGCGCGCGGCCTTGCCGAGGCCCGCGTGCTGGCTGAGACCGAGCGATTGCGCGCGGCACTCTTGACCTCGATTTCGCACGATCTGCGGACACCGCTCGCCTCGATCATCGGCACGGTATCGAGCTTGCGGAGCTACGCCGCCAAATACGCCGTGCGCGAACGCGACGAACTGCTCGCGACCTTGCAGAACGAGGCTGAACGGCTCAACCGCTTCGTCAGTAATCTGCTCGACATGACGCGGCTGGAATCCGGCGCGGTCGAGCTCAACCTCGACCTGTTCGACATCGGCGAGATTATCGGCACGGCGTTGCAGCGTGCCGCCAACGTGTTGAGCGCTCACCATATCGAGGTCGACATCGCGCCCAATCTGCCGATGCTGCGGCTCGACGCAATCCTCTTCGAGCAGGTCCTGTTCAATCTCCTCGACAACGCCGCCAAATACGCGCCGCCCGGCACTCGCATCGATGTGCGGGCTCGGCGTGACGGTGAAGTCGTGGCAATCGAAATCGTCGATGAAGGCCCGGGCATTCCGCCCGGCGATCTCGAGCGGGTCTTCGACAAGTTCTACCGTGTCCAGGCGCAGGATCGGCGGCGCGCCGGAACCGGGCTCGGTCTGGCGATCTGCCGCGGCTTCGTTGAGGCGCAAGGTGGCCGGATCGAGGCGGGAAACCGGCCGGACCGCTCGGGTGCGGTTCTGACCATCCATATGCCGATGCTGGAAACCGCTGAGTGCCACGAGCGGGTCGCCGCACATGACTAACGCCTATACCGTGCTCGTCGTCGATGACGAGCCTCCGATCCGCCGCTTCCTGCGGGTCAGCCTCGGTGCCGCCGGGCATCGCGTCGTAACCGCCGATGATGCGGCCGGCGCGCTCGCAGCGCTTGCGTCGGAAAAGCCCGATGTCGTGATCCTCGATCTTGGCCTGCCCGACCGCAGTGGGTTCGAGGTGATCGCCGAGATCCGCAAGCATTCGCCGGTGCCGATCATCGTGTTGTCGGCGCGCAGCGACGAGCGGTCAAAGGTCGAGGCTCTCGATCTCGGCGCCGACGACTATATCGGCAAGCCGTTTGGCATGGCCGAGTTGATGGCGCGCCTGCGCGCGGCGCTGCGCCACGCCTTCCAGGCACAGGGCGAATTGCCGGTGTTCGTGTCCGGCGACCTGTCAGTCGATCTGGTACGCCGGCACGTCACGCATGGCGGCCGCGAGATCAAGCTATCGCCGAAGGAGTTCGAGCTGCTTCGTCATCTCGTGGCACATGCCGGCAAGGTGCTGACGCATCGCCAATTGTTGCGCGAAGTCTGGGGGCCGGCGCAGGTGGAGGAAGTACAATATCTGCGGGTGTTCATCCGTGGGCTGCGGCAAAAGCTCGAACCCGATCCGACTCGCCCGACCCATATCCTGACCGAGCTGGGGGTGGGCTACCGCCTGCAATTGCCGCCGGAGCAGCGCGCGCCGATGAGCTGATGAGTTCGGCTGCCTACTCGATCGCCGCGTGCACCAGATTGCTGATGCGGTCGAGGCGAGCCGAGTGCCACGGATCGGGCTGCACGAAGTTGGTGAGATAGGCGAATGACACGCCGGACGTTGGGTCGGCCCAGCAATAGGAGGTACCGACCCCGCCATGCCCGAAGGTCGCCGGCGCCGCTATGCTGCCGAGACCGCGGATGCGTCCGCCGGTGCCGCGCGAATGCGGACCGATGCCGCGATGCATCGGGATCCCGGCCATCGCCTCGTCGGGCCGGTCGCCGGTGAAATCGCGGGTGACGTATTCGATCATTCGCTTCGAGAACAGCCGCACCGCTCCGAGTCGGCCGCCGCCAAGCATCATCTGGTAGAAGGCAGCCATTGCCCGCGCCGTGCCGAACCCGCCGCCATGCGGCAAGCCGGCCTCGCGGAATTCGGGGCTGTTGTCGCGCGCCTCGGATTCGGGCGGCGCATAGACATCGGCACAGCGCTGCTGCTCCTCGGGCGGCACGCCGACAAACAATTCGTCGATCAGGCCCAGCGGCCCAATGACGCGCTCGCGGATCACCTCGCGGAAGTCGCGCCCGGTGACCGCCTCGATGACCATGGCCAAGATCAGGTGAGCGCTGCGGCCGTGGTACTGCAGCTTTGATCCGGCCGGCCATTCCGGTTGAAAGTCGCACACATCGGCGCGCATCCGCGCGTGGTCGGCCCAGCTATCGCGGCTGACATTGGCGCTGGGAAAGCCGGCCTGGTGGGTCGCCAGCTGAAACAGCGTGATCTCTTCCTTGCCGTGCGCCGCAAATTCCGGGATGTGGTCGGCAACGCGGTCATGGAACGACAGAGTGCCGTCCTCGACGAGGCTCCACACCGCCGCCGTTGTCAGCACCTTGGTATTCGAGAACAGCAGCCACAATGTATCGTCGACCGCCGCGACCTCCTCGGGGTCGACCCGCGCGTCCCCATAGGTGCGGTAGAGAGCAAGCTGGCCATGGCGCGCAAGCGCGATCTGACAGCCGGGGTAGCGCATCTCATCGATATGCGTGCGGATCAGCTTGTCGAGGTCGGCAAGCGGCCGCAGGCGAAAATTGAGCGCCGCAGGGGTGCTCGGCGTCAGCGGAAATTCGCTCGGCATCGGAAAGTACTCCGCTCAGCTCCGCGCCAATCATAACCGGGACGCGACCGCCCGCTGCGAGATTTTTTTGAGACCGGGACAGGCCGCCTTCCAAGACCCAGCGCTAATCGCGCCGGTAGGGATAACAGCGGGCGCGCTCGAGACTGATGCCGTAATGCTGACCAAGCGCACGGATCGCATCCCCCTGGCTCGGATAGGGATCGGCATTGTTGGGCCCGACGATGATCGGCCGAAAGCTGCGGTCGTCGCGCCCGTTCGGCGGCAGCATCGCCGTGGCAAGCGGGGTCCCATCCATCTCGCGCAATGTCAGAAAGAGCGGCATCTCGCGCTGGATGTGTGCCTTGAGGCCGATCTCCTGCTCGAAATACACCTTGGATATCGGGCGGAAACTCTGTGCCGCCCTGTCCTGCTCCTTGCGAAAGTATTTTTCGACGGCGTGGCGCATCGTCTCCGATTCGGCGACCGCCTCAGCCTCGTTCTCGATACGGAACCACGTCTTGCCACCAGGGGCATCGCAAACGTACCTCATGATTCCTCCCAACATGGCTTCCGGCGCGAACCGGCATCGCGAGGGTGGGCATGCGATGTCGCACAGAAGCAAAATCCGGAGTCCGGAGCGAGTCAACAGCAACATCGACAAGGCTGCCGCAATCTCGCGGCAGTGCCGATCTGCCCCCCGATTTCGGACAATCGATTTTGACGGCCGTGTCGCGCTACGGGATGCGACCTCGGGCGTACGCTAAATCATTCGGACGCGGGTCAAGTCTTGCGGGCGCGATTGGCGGCAGGCTGGCGTGGTCGTGCCGCTCGGATCCGCTCCGCGGCGGGCACTTCCGTCCATTCGCGCCACAGCGCGACGAGGGCCGCCATCATTGCTGGGCCGAGAAACAATCCGAGAAAGCCGAACGTCTCGAGGCCTCCGAGAATCCCAAGCAGCACCCAGAGAAACGGCAACCGCGCGGCGCCGCCGATCAGCACGGGTCGGACGAAATGATCGGCGATGAACACGATAACGCTGCCGCTGACCAGGATGACGATCGCGCCGACCGTGTTGCCGATCGTAAACAAGTACAATCCGGCAAGCGTGTAGACGACCGGAGCGGCAAACGGGATCACCGCCGCTACCGCGGTGATCGCCCCAATCGTAGCCGGATAGGGTAGGCCCGCGGCGAGATACACGATGCCGAGCAGCAAGCCCTCGGCGAGCCCGACCAGCACCAGGCCGTTCACGGTGCCGTGCACGGCTGCGATCATATGGCCGGCGATCCGCTCGCCGCGCAGGCCGATCAGCCGGTCGCCAAGGCTGCGCAGCTGCTCGGTCAGCACATCGCCGTCGCGGAACAAGAAGAACAAGGTCAATAACGTAAACAAAAGCAGCGCCAAGCGGTGCACCACCTCGGCGCCGTATTCGCGTACCGATTCGGTCAAGGTCCGCAGATTGACCCGTCCGATCAACTCCTCGGCCGCCGTTGGATCGCCAAGATTGGACTGCCACCATTCGGCCATCCAGGGACCGATGAGCGGCAGCTGATCGATCCAGCCGGGCGCCGCTATGCCGTGATGACGCGCTTCGGAAATGAACTGGACAACGAGGTGGCTCTCGCGGGCCACCGCGATGCCGATCAGGACGATTGGCGCGATGAAGATGATGCCGATGATGGTGGTCGCGAGCGCCGGCGCTACCACTCGGTCGATCGGTCTTGAAACCGGCTGCCGCAGCCGGCGGTAGATTGGCCAGAATGCGATTGCCAGCACCGTTGCCCAGACGAGCGCTGCCAGAAAATCGCGCAAGATCCACAATCCGACGGCAACCACCGCCGAGGCCAAGGCAATCCGGGCCAGGCTCTGTGAAGAAGCCGGCGGCGCGGTGGGCGGGGGTGCGGGATCGGGATCCATCCTGGTTTGACTTACAGCAGTTACGTGCCCAATCCTATTCGAACGCCCGGTCAGCAGCATCATACGGACTAATGTGGCAGGTCCGCGCCGAGCCTTGTACACAGCCCTTGCCGGGCATAGTCTCGGCGGCTCGGCAATTTGCCCGCCGATCCAGATCAAGGGGATCAGCCGATGGCCTATACGCTTGAACAATTCTCCGCGGATTGTCACCGCATCCTTACCGCCGATCCAGGCCCCGAGGGCCGCAAAAGAGTGTGTGCGCTCGTCCAGAAGGCGTGTGCCGACCCGGAATTCGTGCGCCAGCACCTGCCCGAGAACGGACCGGAGCGGAAAATCCTCTACGAGGATCCGCAACTCGGCTTCTGCATCCTCGGCCATGTCTATCATGGGGCGAAGGAGAGCCAGCCGCATGATCACGGCCCCACCTGGGCGATCTACGGCCAGGCGGTCGGCGAGACGATTATGACCGACTATGAGCGGGTGGCGCCGGCAAGCTCGGAACAGCCCGGCAAGGCCCTCCCACTGCGTGATTACAAGCTCAAGCCGGGCGATGCCTATGTCTATAACGAGGGAGACCTGCATTCGCCGCGCCGGGCCGGCTCGACCCGCCTGATCCGGATCGAAGGCAAGAACGTCCAGTTGATCCAGCGTTATCCGTACCAGCGGGTCAGCACCGCCGAGCTCGCCGCGTCGTAAACGATCCGGGGCGCCCCGGGGGCGGGGCGCCCTCGCTGCCTTCCGAGCTGGTGTCAGCCGCCGAGCGCGCCTTCGGTATTGACGTAAACCGCGTAAAGCGACTGGCTCGCCGCCATGAACAGCCGGTTACGGCTGCGTCCGCCAAAGCACAAATTCGCGCAGCGCTCGGGTAAGGCGATGCGGCCGATCATCTTGCCGTCAGGCGCGAAAACGGCGACGCCGTTGAGTTCGCCCGAGCCCCAGCCGCACCACAAATTGCCCGCGACATCGCAGCGGAAGCCGTCCGGGGTGCCCTCGCCGATATCGCCGAAGATCCGGCTGTTGGCGAGCTTTGTCCCGTCTTCGACGACATCATAGACGCGGATCGCACGCGGCTTTCCGCGCGACTCGACGATGTACATGCGGCTTTCATCGGGCGAGAAGCACAGCCCGTTCGGGAAGTTGATATCGCCGGCGACTACGGTTGCGCGCCCGGTACGCGGATCGACCCGGTATACGTTGGTCGGCAGTTCCGGTGTTGCCTTGAACCCTTCGTAGTTGCCGAGAATTCCGAAGGCCGGGTCGGTAAACCAGATCGAGCCGTCCGACTTGACGACGACGTCGTTCGGCGAGTTGAGCGGCTTGCCTTCGACGCCGTCGAACCGGTTGCAGATGACCGTGATCGATCCGTCGTGCTCGGTACGGGTCACCCGCCGCATGCCGTGCTCACAAGTGACGAGCCGACCCTGCCGATCGCGGGTGTTGCCGTTGGCGTAGTTCGAAGGCTTGCGGAAGATGCTGACCGCGCCGGTTTCCTCCTCCCACTTGAGGATGCGGTTGTTCGGGATGTCGCTCCATAGCAACGAGCGGAATTCGCCGAACCAGACCGGGCCTTCGCTCCAGCGGCATCCGGTATAGAGCCGCTCCACCGCTGCGTTCATTGGTGGCTTGATCGCGTCAAAACGCGGATCGAGCGTGATAATTGCGGGATCAGGATAGGATTGGTCGGGCTGCCATCCGGTGGTCATCGCGGCTCTCCCTGATGCCTGGGGTGGCGCCTATGCGCGCCATGCCGAGGATGGAGGGTTTCCGCGAGAGGCTCAAGTACCGGTGAGGCAACCCCCGGCAGGCGTCTAGAACCCGTCGGCGACGTTCTGGAACAGCGTAGAGACCCCGCCGCCGATGTTGCCATACAGCACAAAACCGACGATCGATATCAGGAACGCTATGAGGGAGTATTCGATGGCTGTCGCCGCCGAATGGTCATAGCGCAGTGTCGAGAGGATCGTACGCATTCGTTCCATCCCGCCGGTAGGGTCGCCGGTAACATTGGGGCAGGGTCTCTTAAGGAGAGCTTAAAACGGGACGAATTGTAGGTTCCCGGCGCCGTGAAACGCATCGAGTTTTTCTCAAAAGGCAGTTGCAAAGGCGTGCTTCCAGAGCGGCAAACCCAGACGGGCTAAGCCTTTTTCACGGGTACCGGGACGCCGGCGATCTTAACCTTGACCGAGCCGAGGTGGTTGCGGCTGGTAAAGTAGAGGGTCTTCCAGTCATCGCCGCCGAAGGCGAGATTGGTAGTCGCCGGGG
>Ga0209474_10005840_pt1 | contig 10449 bp, 10 predicted proteins | sample GraSoiAngelo_145_FD_185902 | JGI IMG/M metagenome (GOLD analysis project Ga0209474, IMG submission 185902) | Grasslands soil microbial communities from the Angelo Coastal Reserve, California, USA - 14_1009_05_20cm (SPAdes) (version 2) | ecosystem: Environmental > Terrestrial > Soil > Grasslands... | reverse complement strand
GCGTGATGACCGAGCCGCGTGCGTAGATGATCGCTCGATGCACGGTGTGCTCCAGCTCCCGCACATTCCCCGGGTAATCGTACTCCATGAGCTTCACCAGCGCTTCCTGTGAGATGCGCGGGTTACGATGGCGGCGTGGCGGACCCGTGGGATCCGGCGCAGTACGGGAAGTTTCGATCAGAGCGGGAGCAGCCGTTCTACGATCTCCTGGCGCTGGTCCGGCCGCGCCCCGCGATGCGCGTCATCGATATGGGCTGCGGGACCGGAGCACTGACCCTGCAGCTGCACCGCACGCTCGAGGCACGCGAAATGCTGGGAATCGACAATTCCGCGTCGATGCTCGCGCAGGCGCCGCCAGCGCCGGGGCTGCGATTCGAGCAACGCGACATCGCGGAGTTCTCCAGCCACGAGACTTTCGATCTGATCTTCTCGAACGCGGCGCTGCATTGGGTGCCTCACCACGAGGAGCTGCGTGGGTTCCTCGGTGCAGGCGGCCAGATCGCCGTGCAAATGCCCTGCAACGAAGAGCACGCCTCGCACGTGACCGCGCGCGAGCTGGCGATGGAGCACGAGTTCAAGCGGCATCTCGGCGGGTTCGTGGCTCGGCCGCCCATTCACTCGCCGACGCAGTACGCGTCGTGGCTGCACCACCTCGGCTTCACGGCGCAGCACGTGCGATTGCAGGTCTACACGCACCTGTTGCCGTCGCGCGACGACGTCGTGGAATGGGTCCGAGGAACTTTGCTGACCGACTATCAGCGCCGTCTACCGCCCGCCGTCTGGGAGAAGTTCCTCAGCCGCTATCGCGAGACGCTGCTGCCCCAGTTGGGCGACCAGCGGCCGTTCCTCTACACGTACCCGCGCGTGTTGTTCTGGGGCCAGCTGCCTTGAGACGGCGCGCAGCGCGCAAAAAAGAAGCGGGTGCCCGAAGGCACCCGCCGTCAGCGTCGAGGATGTTCGAAGGTGCTAGTTCGATGTTGCTTCGAGTTGCCGGACGGGATGCAGGACCGATGCGCGAGCACGACGCCGAAAGAGTCCGCGCTACGTAGCACAAGGCTCGCCGGCCGACAATCCTGTACGTGCGGTCAGCGCAGGCGGGCGACGCGCGTACGCGCCTCGTCCAGAGCGCGGTGGATCTCCTCCAGCGCCGCTCGCGACTGCACTGCCTCGTCCGCTTCGACGCGGGCCGTGAGGAGCGCTTCGGACAGCGAATCCCGCTCCGCCGCCAGCGTCGAAGCGGCCGCGCGCGCCTGATCGCGCTCGGCGGCGCGGGCCTGCAGCTCGGTCGTGAGGCGCTGCACGTGCTCCCGCGCCAGCGCGGCCTGCGCCTGCGCCGCCTCGGCCTCGCGGACCGCGTTCGCCGCGCGCGCGTGTTCCTCGCGCAGCTCGCGCGCGAGTCGGGCCACCTGGCCCAGGGCTCCGTCGCGCTCCGCCTCCAGCAACTGCAGATCGCGCTTGAGCTGCTCGCTGGCCGCGGCACGTCGATCGAGCTCGGCCGCGAGGCGATCGGCTTCGAGTCGCTGTTCCCGCGATTCCTCCGCAGCTCGCCGCAGTGCAGTCACCGCCGCGTCCAGGTCGGCTCGCAGCTGCGCGTTTGCCTCGGCAGCGTGGGCGAGCTCCGCCGTCAGCTCTTTGGCGAGCTGTGCGACCTCGACGGCGGCGGAAACGCTGCGCCTCGCCGCGCGCTGTGCCGGTGGGGCGGCCGCGGGACGCGGGTCTGGAGAGTGCTTCTCCTCGCGCGGCTGCGGCTCACTCGACGACGGCGAGCGGACCGGCTGCGGCGGCTCGATCGCCGCAACGGAAGCGATCTGCTCCAGCCGCGCTACTGGCGCTGCCTCGGGCGCTGGGACCGGCGCGAGCTCGAGCTGCGGCGGTGACGACTCAGAGAGCTCCTCCTGAGCCGCGTCCTCGCTGCCCATCTCGTTCATGCCGCCACCCAGCCGGACGCGCGGCCGCACGCGCGGGACGTTCTCCTCGAATCCACGCTTCATCTGGTCGTCTCCGCCGCCGCCTTCGGCCTCGCCGCGGCGTGCGGCTCGTCGGCCGCCGACGCGAGCTTCAGCTTGACCGGATCGCCGATGCGCGCGCGCACTTCGTCGAGCACCGCCTGGATGTCCTGCGCGCCCTTGCTGTCCGCGTCGTAGGCGAAGATGGGAATGCCCTCGCTGGATGCTTGCGCGAACTTCGTGCACTGCCGGATGACGTGCTTGAGCAGGAACTCCGCGTAGTGCTTCTGCAGCGCCTCGCGCGCTTCCTTCGCGATCTTGAAGGTCGCGTTGTACGCGTTGATGACGATGAAGATGTGGTCGAGCACGTGCTCGAGGTCTTCTTCCAGCGACTGCACCGTCTCGAAGAGGAGCTTGAGCCCGTGGAAGCTCAAGAAGTCCGCCAGCACGGGCACGAATAGATCGTGCGCCGCCATGAGCGCGTTCAGGTTCAACAGGCCGAAGCTCGGCGGCGCGTCGAGGACGGCGTAATCGTAGGAGCTCTCGACCTCCTTCAGCGCGTTGCGCAGGCGGAACTCGCGCGCCGCCAGTGGCATGAGGGAGAGATCGATGGTGCTCATCGTCAGGTTCGACGGGACCAGATCGAGTCCGGGCATCCCGGTGCGCACGATCACCTGGTCGAGCGGCGTCTTGCGGATGATCGCGTCGAACAGCGTCCGCTCCGACTCCTCGCCCGCGACGCCGAGGCACTTCGACGCGTGCCCCTGCGAGTCGAGATCGATGACCAGCACGCGGTGGCCCATCTCCGCCAGCCGGAAGGCGTAGCTCGTCGACACGCTCGTCTTTCCGGTGCCGCCCTTGAAGTTCAGGAAGAGCTGGCGACGCATGGGCCGGCGCGCCGGCTGCCGTCCCAGAGCCGCGCGCGAGCGAGCGAGGTCGTCCACCGTGTACATCGTCCGCTGCGGCGACTCGGCGCGCATGCGCGCCAGCGGCCCTCGCGATTCAGCTTCGCTCAGCTCCTGCGGGGACAACCCGAGCACTTCGGCGAATCGACGAGCCGAGTAGCGGATCGACTTCACTAGGGACCTCCTTGTGCGGCGGCGCCGGCGGCTTGCGCCGCGACGAGACGCTTTCCGCGCCGGGTGAGACGGCCCGACGAGATGAGACGCGCGACGAGGGGACCTGCCACCGCCTCGGGCACGGAGAGGGCGGCAGCCAATTCGGTATCGGTGAGGCCGAAAATCGCAGTCTGGATGGCGAGCACCGCCTCGCGCGAGAGATCGCGGGCGCCGGAATCCGAGTGCCCGGTGAATGAATGCACCGGAGCGGCGCCGGGAGAGCTCATGCGCATCCTGGGCGGTTCGGCTTCGCGCGACTGCGCCGCGGCCGCAGGCGCAACCTCGCGCGGTTCGCATGCGACCCGCACGGACTCATCCGGATCGACGGCGAGACGCGCCCGAATCTCGGTGAGGCCGAGCGTCGCCGACAATGCCGCTGCGCGGCGGCGCACCGCTACGGACTCGTCGGAAGCGGCGATCTCGAGTGCCGCTGTGGCGCGCTCGGGGAGTGAGCAGAGCGCATCGAGCACGGCGAGCCGGACCAACGGCTCAGCGTCACGCTGCAGCTCCATGACCAGATCCGCCGCGGCCGCGCCGCCGCAGGCGACCAGCGCCACCGCCATTTGTCCGCGTGCGCGGGGCTCCGTCTCGGTGCCGAGGGCCGAAGCGAGCGCGGGGGCCGCCGCAGCGACGGGAACCGCTGCGAGGTGACGCGCTGCCTGTTCCCGCCTGGCAGGATCCCGCGCCGACAGTCCACGCAGGCACTGCTCGGCGAGCGCAACGGCTGCTGCGCTCGGCGCGGGCCGCCGCACGACGGTGGCAGCCCCGATGGACGACGGACGCGTGCTCGGCGGCGACTTCCGCGGTTCGAGCGTTGTCGCCGCTGCCGGCGACGGCGCGGCAGGACGCGCCCTGACGCTCAGGCGGCCCTGGGCAAGGAGCACACGGGCTTGCTCGAGGGGATCGCGCGGCAGCGCAGTCGCTGGTTCGATCGGCGGCGGAGGGCTGGCGGGAGGCGGAGGCTCTATCCCGGCGCTCCTCAAGAGCTCCTCGCAATGCTTTTCGCGCTCGCGCAGCGCGATGACTTCGCCGCGCAGCTCGCTGATGAATTCAGCGAGCGACCCCTCCGAGTCGCTCGCACCCTGCGCTTGCGCCAGGCGTTCCGCCAGCCAGCGGTCGCGCTCCGCACGCTGGCGGTCGATCTCGCGCCGCGCCTCGTTCAGCTCGCTTTCCAACTTCGCGGCGCGTGCCCGCTCCGTCTGGACGGCGGCTGCTTCCGCGATCGCCTGCGTCGGACGCGTCAACAGGGTCGCGAGCCTGTCGCGCTCACTGTCGAGATAGTGGGCGTGCTGGCGTGCTTCGAACGCGTGACGCTCGGCCTCTCCGCGCAGCTCGACGGCCCTGTCGCGCTCCGCCTCGGCTGCCGCAGCGCGGGTCTGCGCGGCGGCGAGCTCCGCAGCCAGCTCGCTCAGACGCCACTCGAAGAAGACCACTTTTTCCATCGCGGCGCGCAGGAGCTCTGGCGCCGACGGAGCGCGCTCGTTTTCAGCGTATTCGGCGTCTTCGCCGTGCGTTTCGGCCAACGCGTTAGCTCCTCCCGCCCCCCAGCCAGGAGGAGAGCGGATCGAGCGCTCGCCCGGCACCGTATCTTGAATGGATCAGTGCGTCAAGTCTTCGAGATCAGGCAAAAAGAAGCGGGACGCGGCGAGCCCCCCGACCCGCCGCGTCCCGCCCGGTCGTCAGCGTCGCCCCCGCAACGCCGACCTCCCCCACCTGGACGAAAGGCCCCCGCTTTCCGCCCAGCTCGCGCACGAACGCTTCACGCATTCGCGCATCCGTCGAACTGCCCTCGACCCTGCCCGTTCCCGCCACCACCCGCCGAGCCGCCGCCCCTACGCCGCCTCCCGTTACGGGAGCAAGCGATGTGCCCGACGAGGCGGGCGAACGCTCCCCGTCGGACGCGTGTGCGACGTACGGATTCCGAGCGGAAGACGAGCTCATCTGGGTACCGGAGGTGCAAATTTGGGAATCCCTCTACCCAGAGCGGCGGTCAGCTACGCGTGGTTGGTCGTCGAGGGACGGAAAAATTCACGACGCCCTCGGAAAGTTCGTTTCCTCTTAGGCCGCGGCGCTGTCCGCGGCGGAGGCGGCGAGCAGGGGCAATTCGGCTGCGAGCCGTGCGCGTCGCTCCGCGAGCGTGGCGCGCCGAGCCTCGCGCGGCGTGACTGGCAGGATTGGAGCGGAGAAGAGCGCGTCCATCCATTCTTGCGCGCCGCTCCTTCCAGCTCGCGCCGCGAGATCGACGAGCAGCGCCGCGTCGAGCGCACGAGCCGCGAGGTGCAGCGCGATGTGGCCGCGCAACTCGATCGAAACCTCGAAGGCGCCGCCGCCCCAGGCACACGCTAGGCCCATTTCCTGCGTCCGGTCGGGACCGCCCCAGAGGCGCGCACCGCGCTCCTCGACGCGCGTCGACAGCGACGTCGCACCGACCAAGCCGAGTCCTTCGGTCCCGATGATCTCGGCGAGCGCCTCGCGGAGGGCGACGTGGGGTGTGAGCAATCCGACTCCGGCCACAGGTAAACGTGCGTCCGCGAATAGCGCGGCGAGCCCGGGCGCCTGCAGCGCAGCGTCGGGGGCGGCGGCCACGAACGAGCAGCCCGCCTGCGCCGCGGCCGCCGCGTACACGACGCCCGGAGTGATGTCGCCGTCTCCCCTCTCGAGCGCGTCCCACAACTCGTGCGCGGTGAAGGGCGGCTTTGCCGCCAGCTCGCGCAGACCCGGCGCCGTGCAGATCACGATGCCACGCGAGCAGCCGCCGTGCTCGAGGAAACCCCGAAGATCTTCCGCGAGCGCGTCGGCCAGGTGCCGGCGCGTCGGCGCGTGACGCGCGCCCGCCATGGCGCGGATCTGGCGGAGCCGCGGCCGCAACTCGTCGACGAGAGAACGATGGAGAAGGCCGGTCCGGATCGCGGCGCGATACGCGTCGTCCTCGCGAAGCTCGAAGGCTCCGAGCACCAGTTCGTGTATGTCGGTGATCGGTGCGCGCGACCGCAGCGGCTCGGCAGCGCCGTGTTCGGGTGCACGCCCCGGTCCGCCTGCTTCCACGAGGCTGCCCCAGGGGTGGACGAGATGAGCACGGGCGGCTTCGATCCCGGCCAGGAGCGAGCTACCGAGGTTCCCAAGCCCGACGACGACCAGACCCACCGCCATGCTCGACCTCCGGCCAAGCGTGTATCCGCCCGGCGGCAATGCCAACGCGGCAGGAATTGCAGCGGCCGTGCCATTGCCAGCGCGGCGGCGATCCGCTACAAAACGCGTCCTTTTTCGAACGGACAGGAGCAGCGATGGCCGAGACGAAGCAGGCGCAGTCGCGCGCCCCTCGCGCAAAGGGGAACGGAAAGGCGTGCCGCATCGAAGGATGCAAGCGCGCTTACCAGGCGAAGGGCTACTGCTTCTTCCACTACGACAAGTGGAAGGCGGGCGAGCTGCCGAAGGCGCGCTACAAGACTTGCAGCAAGGAAGGCTGCCTCAAGAAAGTGGTCGCGCACGGATTATGCGCCGAGCATCAGCCGAAGAAGGGCGGCGAAGCTGCGGCGCCCGCCGCCACACCCGCGCCGGCCAGCGCCTGAACCGTCCCCAGTGAAGCTCGCGATTACCGTACGCTGCGCGCGACCTGATCAATCGCCGCGAGCAGCATCTCCACCTCGCGCTTCGTCGCGCGAGCGCGGCGCGACACCTGGAGCAGCTCGTCCAGGGCGCGATCGGGTTGCTGCGGATTGAGAAAGCCGACTCGCAGGAGCAACTCCTGTGCACGCTTGCGCAGCATCGCGAGCAGCTTCTCGTCCGCGAGCGGCCGATCGGGTGGTTCGGGCAGCTTTGCGTCGCCGCTCGCGAGCAGAAGCTCGTAGCCGAAGACGAGCAAGGCCTGGGCGAGGTTCAGCGAGCTCTTCTGCGCCGTCGGGATCGTGGCGATCGCGTTCGCGCGCCGCAGCTCCCGATTCGTGAGACCGTTGACCTCGTCGCCGAAGACGAGAGCCGCGTCGCCCGAGACGCTCCGTAGCCGCTGCGCGGTCGCACGCGGATCGATCGCGCCCGGAATATGCCGGCCGCTCGTCATGACCACGTCGACACAGTCCTCGACCGCTTCTTCGAGCGTACGTACCAGGCGCATGTGCTCGAGGATGTGGTCCGCACCCGACGCGAGCTTGGCCGCCTGCGCCCGATCGAATCCGACCGGCTCGACGACCCACAGAGATCCTGCGCCAGTGTTCGCGAGAGCTCGTGCAGCCGCGCCGATGTTCTGGGAGTTCCGCGGCCTGTGCAGGACGAAGCGGATCACAGGTCCACCACCACCAGCGCATGATCGCTCACGTCCGTCCGTACCGCGTCCGCGGAACGCGCGCGAGGAAGGTCCGCCCCGAGCAGGACCAGGTCGATGCGCGCCTGCGGCCTGTCCCACGGCGCGGTCACCACTTCGTCGCTGCGCACGTCACTCCAGGCGTCGCGAAAGCCCGCGGCGATCAGCTTTTGCACCGCGATTCCGTCGGGACCCTCGTTGAAATCGCCGAGCACGACCGCATCGCGTGGATCGCCGACGGCGGCGAGGAGCGCGTCGGCTTGCGCCTGCCGCACTGGCGCCGGCAGATCGAAATGCGCGACGAATATGCGCAGGCGCGCGAGGCGCGCCCCCAAGAGAACTCGCGGCTCCTCGCCTATCGACCGGCCGCCAGGCAGGGGCACCACAGTCGCGTGCATCGGCGCTCCGTCGAGCAGCTCGGGTCTGGCGAGCAGCGCATTGCCGTACGCGCCACCGTCGAGCTGAAGGGCTGGAGCAAAGCAGGACGCCATGTGCAGAGCGGTCCCCAACTCGGCGGGCTGATCGGCGCACGCGCTGCGGCCGCAACCGACGTCGACTTCCTGAAGGCCGATGACGTCGGCGCGAAGCTCGCGTAACACAGACGTCAGGCGCGGGACCCCGCCGAGGTCGCCGTGCTTCACGTTGAACGTAACCAGGCGCACGGTGTGGTTGTGCCACGGCCGCGCCGCACTTGCATGCGCCGCGCGCCTCGCTACCCTACGGCGTCTCATGAACCGAATGGACCTGCTGCGCGCCCAGCTTTCTTACACGCTCCGCGAGGCCGATTTTCCCGGACTGGGTTCGTTGTACCGAGGGAAGGTCCGCGACAACTTCTCGTCCGGCGATCGCATCGTCATGGTCACCACGGATCGTCTGTCCGCGTTCGATCGCGTCCTCACGACGGTGCCTTTCAAGGGCGAGGTGTTGAACCGCCTGACGGTCTTCTGGTTCGAGAAGACGAAGGAGATCGTCCCGAACCACATCCTCGACGTCCCGGATCCGTCGGTGCTGGTCGTCCGCAAGCTGCGGCCGCTGTCGTTGGAGATGGTGGTGCGCGGCTACCTGACGGGTTCGCTGTGGCGCGACTATCAGGCGGGACGCGGCGCGAAGCCGTACGGCATCGAGCTGCCCGCGTCGATGCGCAAGGACGAGAAGTTTCCCGACGCCATCCTGACGCCCAGCACGAAAGAGGAGGCGGGCAAGCACGACGAGCCGATCTCGCCCCGTGAGCTGATCGCGCGGGGCAGCGTCACGCAGAAGCAGTGGGACGAGCTCGCTCGGTACGCGCTCGCGCTCTTCGCCGCCGGACAGGAATGGGCGCGGAAGCGAGGACTCATTCTCGTCGACACCAAGTATGAGTTCGGCGTCGACGTACAGGGAAAGATCTGGGTGATCGACGAAATCCACACGCCCGATTCGAGTCGCTACTGGATCGCCGAAGGGAGCGAAGACCGTTTCAGGCGCGGCGAGGATCAGCGCATGCTCGACAAGGAGTTCATCCGGCAGTGGCTCATCAACGAGCGCGGCTACAAGGGTGACGGTCCTCCGCCGCAGATTCCCGACGACGTGCGCGCGCAGCTCGCTTCGCGCTACGTCGAGCTGGTGGAGAAACTCACTGGAGAGCAGGCACGGCTCCAGGTAGGCGACACGCGATCCCGAATCGAGTCGGCGCTGCGCGCGAAAGGGTATTTGAAATAAGGCATCCCTTGCGCCAAGCTCGGGCGCGACATGGAAGAGCTGCTCGTGCGCTACGTCGACGGCGAGCTCGCCCGCGCATAACCGACGCTCTCGCCGGAAACAAACCGAAACACGCTCGAAACGCCCGCGCAAACTACCCCACGTTAAGCCTTCTGACGTCACGCGGAGCCAATCGGAAAGTCCGCGATGGAGGCAGGCTATGAAAACGTGGAAGAAGGTATCGCTCGCGCTCGGCCTTGCGTTCGTGGTGGGCGGTGCGACCGCGGCGATCGCGGCGAACGGGCACCGCGGCGGCAATTTCCAGCAGCGCATCACGGCCCGCGTGAACCGCATGCTCGACAAGCTGAACGCGACGCCCGATCAACGCCAGAAGATCAACGACATCACCAACAGCGCGCTGGCCCAGTTGCAGCAACAACGGCAGAGCCAAGCGCAGGAGCACGGGTCCTGGATCAAAGCGCTCACGGCCGACAACTTCGATGAAGGCGCTCTCAAGACGAAGGCTGTTGACCACGCGACTCAGGTGGCGAACATCGTCGTCCCGGCGCTACACCAGGTGCACGACGTCCTGACGCAAGCGCAGCGGCAGCAACTCGCGACGATGATGCAGAACCACGCCATGAAGGGTGGATTCGGCGGGCCCGAGCAGCAGTAATCGAGGGGGCCGCCGCGCCGGAACCTCTGGCCGGCGCGGCGGCGTTATCCTGTGCAAGAGATGGTTCGGGCGCTGCTCATCGAGGACGACCGCAAGCTCGCCGCCTTGCTGCGCGAGTTTCTTTCGCAGCATGGCGTCGAGGCTGTCGCCGCGGACGACGGCGTTCAGGCGCTTCGTGAGCTGCAGGCGCAGCGATTCGACATCCTCCTTCTGGACCTGATGCTTCCCGGAATGGATGGTTTGTCCCTCACGCGTCGCATCCGCGAACGCTGGAAGACGCCGATCATCATGGTGACCGCTCGGGGAGACGACGCGGACAAGATCGTCGGCCTGGAGCTCGGCGCGGACGACTATCTGGCGAAACCGTTCAATCCCCGCGAGCTCCTGGCGCGCATCCGCGCCGTTCTCCGCCGCGCTCCGATGGACGCCGAGATGCCCGTCTTCGAGTCGGCTGGGCTGCGCATCGATTTCGCGGCCCGCGAAGTCCGCGTCGCGGGCGTGCGGCAAAGTCTGACGGCTCACGAGTACGATCTGCTCGCCGCGTTGGCGCGCAATGCCGGACGGGTCTTGTCGCGCGACCAGCTCCTCGAGCTGGTGAAGGGCGAGGATGCCGACGAGGCGTTCGATCGCTCCATCGACGTGCACGTCAGCCGACTGCGGCAGAAGATCGAGCCGGATCCGCGGCACCCGCGGTATGTGAAGACGGTGCGTGGCGCAGGTTATCTCCTCGCCCGG
>Ga0209474_10005839_pt1 | contig 10450 bp, 9 predicted proteins | sample GraSoiAngelo_145_FD_185902 | JGI IMG/M metagenome (GOLD analysis project Ga0209474, IMG submission 185902) | Grasslands soil microbial communities from the Angelo Coastal Reserve, California, USA - 14_1009_05_20cm (SPAdes) (version 2) | ecosystem: Environmental > Terrestrial > Soil > Grasslands ... | reverse complement strand
CCTTCGACGGGATTGAGAATGACAACTGTGTTAGTCACACCAGAAAGTGTAAGTTAAATCCGCGGTCATAGCCTGTGGTGTCATGTTGAGCGAGGCGAAACATCTCTGGTCTATTTCGGTTTGGCATCGGTCCAAAATTGATCGGAGATTCCTCGCTCCGCTCGGAATGACATGTAGGCTTTGGTCTTTTCTTCAAACTCGCGCTGCGTAACGTCTACAAGGTGCAAAAGTTGCTCCGGATTACGTTCATTTTTTTTGGCGCGACGGTTGCGCTCGGCGCGGCGTTCTTGCTCGGGATAAATCTGTATGTGCAATCGCAAGGCACACAAGCAAAGATTCAGCAGGAACTGAGCCGACGCATTGGCACCGGTCTTCGAATTCGTAACATGAGCTTGACTCCGTGGGGCGGACTCGAACTTAGCGGTATTACGATTGCGCAAAGCTCCTCATCGGCACCGGGGAATTTTCTCGAAGCAAAAACATTTCGGCTCCGGGTTCGTTTGCTCTCGCTTTTTTCCAAAAGGCTCGTGATCAAGGAAGTCGCGCTCGTGAAACCGACGGTCGTATGGCCACAAGACGCCGAAGGAAAATGGAGATTACCAGGTCCACAAGAAGCACAATCACCCGCTGTTTCTACACAATCGGCCGACGCGGTCGGCCAGTTGGACACAGAGAACGCGCCCGTCACAAAGAACGCCGTGCCCGTTGTTCCCGCGACATCAACCAATGTTCCTCCTCCAACTGAGGATGCTCTCCACAATAAGCCGCCCAGACGAGAGTCCGGGTTCGCAGTGGCTCCGGAGGTTCGCCGAGTCAGCATCAAGAACGGCAGTTTTAGTTTTCTGGATCGGACCGGCAAATTGCTCGGGAGCTTTAAAGGTCTCGATTTTCGTACCAACATCCGCAGCGAGTCGGCACTGCACGGCGATGCGCAGGTGGCGCGAATTTCGCTGCAGGACCGTTTTTTTCTGGAACAACTTCGGTCGCCGCTCCGGTACGAACCCGACGTCCTGGAGCTTTCGAAAATTTCTGCCCGCGCAGCAAACGGCGAGATCAAAGGCTACTTCGCCATGCAACCAGAAGCAGAGGATTCTCCATTCGCCACGAGCGTAAAGTTCCGTGATGTGCTTGCGGACCAGATCGTCGAAAACGCCGGTGGTCCCAAGGGAATCGTGAAGGGTAAATTGGAGGGCAGTTTTCAGGCTTCCGGGAAAATTGCCGATCCGGATGCGCTTGTCGGCAGCGGTGAAATTTTTCTGCGTGACGGCCGGGTCCAACAATACAGCTTGCTCGTTCTGCTCGGGCAGATTCTCCAGATCGAGGAGCTGCAAGAACTTCATCTGGAGCAAGCTGACGCAAAGTATCATTTAGGTCCAGGTTTGGTCACGATTGACGAACTCGTTTTGCGTTCGCCGAATATTCGGCTCACTGCATCGGGCACAGTCGCGTTTGACGGCAGATTGAAACTCGATTCCCGGCTCGCGATCAACGACAGAATCCGTGGCCAGCTTTTCAAAGCCATTCGCAACAATTTTCAACCCATCGACGAACCGGGTTATACGGCGATCGACTTTCAAGTTGGCGGTACGATTCAGCGACCCAGTACAAACTTAATGGATCGGCTCGTCGGCCGAGATCTCAGCAGTATGCTTAACAGTTTTTTTGGCGGAAAAAGGGACAAGCCAAAGAAGAAAAAGAAACAGATCGAAGAGGCCGCGCCCGCAGCGCCTGAGCGTAGCCCTGCCGACAATGCTGGCGGTGCGGGTGGCAATGCCGTCAGCAGGATGCCCTCGGTTGCATCGCCTTCTGCGTCAGCAGAGGAAGCGCAACCTCAAGCCGCCGCGACGCCAACGCCAACCGTTTCGCCATGAGGGTGATCGCCGGCAGCGCCGGCGGGATCCGCCTGGCAGTTCCAAAGCGAGGTGTGCGACCCACAATGGACCGCGTGAAAGCCGCTATTTTCTCCAGCTTGGGCGACGCGGTCATCGGCGCACGCGTCCTTGATCTTTTCGCCGGAAGCGGCGGTCTGGGAATTGAAGCACTGAGTCGCGGCGCGTCGTCGGCCGTATTTGTCGAGAATGATCGGCAATCAGCCGAAGCGATCGACGCCAATCTAGCCAGAACAAAATTAAATGGACGCGTTCGACATCAGGACGTTTTCGATTTTCTCCGCCTTGCCTCGGGCGCGGAGAAATTTCAAATCATCTTTGCCGATCCGCCGTATGAAAAGACAGAAGCTGGCGAGAGCTTCACGGAAAAATTGCTGACAAACAAAGCGTTGCCTCAATTATTGGAGACGGATGGGATTTTCGTTTTGGAGAAGCGGCCGGGCGAAGTTCTTTTTGAAATGAAGCTCTGGCATATGGTTCGACGGAAGAGATACGGCGCAACTGAGGTGCTGCTTGTTTCCGCAGTCCGCAAGGAGTTTACCCGCCGAAGCCCCGCCTCCGAGGCGCGGGGCGAAGGCGGGTAATCCGCAATCCAGTGATCCGTTTCATTTATAACCTGCTCTGGCCGATCGGACTCTTGTTCTTTCTGCCAGGATATTTTTTGAAAATGATTCGTCGCGGCGGTTACCGCGAAAAATTCGGGCAACGCCTTGGGATTTATGACTGTGACGTGCGCGCGCGGCTGTCGAAGCAAAGATCGACATGGCTGCACGCCGTCAGCGTGGGAGAAGTCAATGTGGCGCTGAAATTGGCGAACGCGTTGCGTACGCTGGAGCCTGATTTGCGCTGCGTTCTGACCACGACCACCACAACCGGATTCGCTTTGGCGCGCAAAAACGCTCCGCCATGGATCGAGGTCATGTACACGCCACTAGACTACTGGCCCGTGATGCGACACGCGTTTTCTGTAATTAGGCCTGGCCGAATTTTACTGATCGAAGCTGAAGTTTGGCCAAACCTTGTTGCATTCGCGCGTGGATATCGAATTCCGACCGCGCTGGTGAACGCGCGTTTATCACCGAGATCGGAAAAAAGATTTCGCCGGTTTCGATTTATTGTGGCGCCAACGTTTCGGCTTCTGGATTTAGTTTGCGTACCAGAAAACGAAGATGCCGACCGCTGGGTAGCGCTCCGTGTCTCGCGCGATCGAATCCGTGTGACTGGCAGCATAAAATACGATCCTGTGGGCCTTGGACGGATAAACCCTGCGGTAGAGTTGTTTGGAGTCCCGCCTTCAGGCGGTTTTGCAGATGCTTCGTTAGCTGAGTCGCCGGGCCGGCTAAAGCCGGAACTCCGAACCCCAAGCGCGGAAGTTCAAGAAAGCACAGACGTTCCTCCCCTTCCTCGATTCGACCCAAACCACCTCGTGCTTTTCGGCGGCAGCACGCATCGTGGCGAAGAGGAGATCCTGGCCACAGTTTTTGTGCGATTGCGTCAGCAATTTTCATCATTGCGCCTGTTCATTGCGCCGCGACACGTCGAACGCCTGCGGGAAATCCGCGCGCACTTGAATGCGTTGCGATTGCGCGTCACGCTTGCCAGCGAACTGTGCGGTCGCCAGGAAATCAACGACGCGGATTGCGTGCTCCTCGACACAACCGGTGAACTTCAGCGCTGGTACCACATAGCCACTGTTGTTTTCATGGGGAAAAGTCTTACTGCGCACGGTGGACAGAATCCGGTCGAACCGATTTTGGCTGGCAAGCCAGTCGTGTTTGGTCCGCACATGGAAAACTTCACTATACTTGCGCGTCAGCTTGTCGCCCGAAATGGCGCAATCGAAGTTTCCGACGTTGATTCGCTTGAAACGATTATTGTTAAGCTTCTGCGCGACAGCGGAGCGCGCCAGCGCCTCGTTCAAAATGCGCGTGAAGTTTTGAGCGCGCACGAAGGCGCAACCGCGCGCGCGGCGGCGCTGATTCATGAATTTCGTCCGGCTATGTAGCCACGGCGCGGGCGCCGTCTTTGACAGATCAGTCCCGACAGTTCGATCTCCGTCCTGCAATCTGCTTGCGCGGATGAGCGCAATCCTGATATTGCCCGTCCGACAGTTACTGAATGACCCTATCGTCTAGAGGCCCAGGACATCGCCCTTTCACGGCGGTAACACGGGTTCGAATCCCGTTAGGGTCGCATTGACTGATGTTGATCCGTGCGTCGATAACGACGCGTCAAAGCCGCGAGGCTTGACATTGCTCTCGGGCTTCGATGAAACAGTCGGGCTGGGTGGAATGCAATGAGCTCCTTTGGTGAAATGTTCGGGAAACTCTTGCACGCTACCGGCCAGAGCCGAGCATCTAAAACGGTCGAGATGTACGGCTGGCTGATTCTTGCTGAAGGGATTCTCATTTTCCTTTTTCCTGAGCACGTTGCGCTGCTGTTGCGCTTTGGCCCACTCGATCACGACGGATCAATGTTTTTCCGTGTGGTCGCACTGCTCGTAGCGGGAATCGGAATGCTCTACTTCGTAAGCGGCCGGATGAACGCAGAGGGATTCGTGTTCGCGACGTTACTCGATCGGCCGCTCGTGCCGCCGATCATGGCTGTCCTTTGGTACTCAGGAAAATTACCAGGCTCCCTCGCGCTGCTCTTCGCGGTGCAAGAGCTGGTCAGTTTTTCGTGGACACTGTTGACGTGGCGTGCGGAGTTCCGAAGAAATATGGTTTAACTTAGACCATCAAAAAGGAATTGAGCCGCCAGCACCGCTTCTGCCTGGCGGCCGCTTGCAAATACCGATCGTCGTAGTTGGTTTATCTATTAGTCGAAAACGATGCAGGCAGCGTTTTACCAATCAGAATCTGATCAGCCGCATCCGGGGCGGGCGCGGGCGATCATTAAGGCGCATCCGGCGGTTCGAGAATTGATGGTCCGCAATCCGTGGACCGCGCTGATCGCCGTGTCGATCGTGGGGCTGCAGACGGCGATCGCGTATGGAATGGGCACGTGGGGATTTAGCTATTGGTGGCTCAGTCTGCTTCTGGCGTTTTGCATCGGTGCCTTCGCCAACCATGCCAATTACGTCATCATCCACGACGCAACGCACAACCTGATTTTCCGCAATCCAGGCTGGAACAAAATGGTGGCCGTCATCGCCGATCTTCCAAACCTAACGCCCGGCGCCATGGGATTTCGTGTTTACCATTTACAACATCATTCGCATCAGGGCGATTACGAACGGGACGCCGACCTGGCGAACCATTGGGAGGCGCGACTGGTGGGCAACAAATGGTATCGGAAAGCCATCTGGCTGATGCTCTTTCCGTTTTTCCAAGTGACACGCCCTCCGCGACTCAAGGCCATCAAGATGTGGGACCGCTGGTTCTCGACCAACCTGGCATGCGCGGTCGTATACGATGTAGCGGTAGTCTATTTCTGCGGCTGGGCCGGCTTTCTTTATCTCGTGTTCGCATTTTTCTTTTCGATTGGACTGCATCCGGTCGGCGCGCGCTGGATTCAGGAGCATTACACGTACGACTTCGACCAGGAGACCTTTAGCTATTACGGCCCGATCAATCGCTTGGCGTTGAACATGGGCTATCACAACGAACACCACGATCTACCGTCGATCCCGTGGAACAATTTGCCGAAGCTGCGCGCAATCGCGCCGGAATTTTACGGCAATTTGAAGTATCACTCGTCGTGGAGCCGCTTGGTTTTGCAGTTCATTTTTGACAAGCGGTATAGCCTTTACTCGCGGGTTGAACGGATGAAACAAAACGCCCGACCGCAAGCAGCTCGGGAAATGGCGAACGGCGAGACCGACAACCTTGATCTCAGTGCTCGGCCCATTAGGTTTTAGCCATGGCGGAGCGATTACACCAAGGAAGGGCGTTCTCCAGGCCGCCCCTCTACGTCTCGAACAAGAACGAAACGGTCCGAATGTTCGAGAGCGATTTCATGGAATTTTTTTCGCGGGTGCACCCGATAACGCCATTGGTGCTTTACCTGCCGGTGGTCGGCGCCATGCTCTACGTATCAGTTTGGCAGCGCCAATTATCGCTCGTGGCGGTGGTGGCGCTCTTCTTGTTAGGCATTTTACTGTGGACGCTGCTCGAGTACCTCATTCACCGGTACATCTTTCATTACAAACCGAAGACGCGCGTCGGAAAACGTTTGCACTACATTATTCACGGCGTTCATCACGATTATCCAAGCGACGCGCGCAGGCTCGTGATGCCGCCCAGCATCAGTGTGCCGCTCGCTTTCTTTTTTTACGGACTCTTCCTTCTGATTTTCTGGCGTCTGACGCCGGCCGTCTTTGCCGGGCTCGTCTTCGGCTACGTGTGCTACGATATGCTCCACTACGCGACGCATCATTTCCCAATGAAACACGGCATATGGCTCTGGCTGAAGCAGTATCATCTTCGCCATCATTACAAAGATGATCACGCCGGATACGGGATCAGCTCGCCGCTTTGGGACTACGTCTTTCGCACGACGCGCCGGTAATCAAGCCAACTCGTTGTAGGCATAGATTTTGCCAAAATCGGGCGGGCCCTGCCTGTACTAAAATCTTGTCCTGAATTAGGACACCCGCTACATTGGATGCCCCGACACGGAACTCCGCGGTATACAGATGCAGCGGACCACTTCGTAAGGAATCTAGTGAACCATAAAATAATCAACTTTGCTGGGGGACGCCGACTATGGAGACGCGAGCGAGCGATAGATTTAACAGTTTAATGAACGACGACCCGGCAAAACTTAGTCTGAGTAATTTTCTGGCGGGCGAAAGCGACGACCCGCTGGAAGCTCCAGCGAGCTTCACAAATTGGATGCGTGCCGGCGCGTGGGCGGTTCAATTGTATGAGCCCGAGCTCCTCGCGAGCGCAGATACGCGTACGGTCATTAGCTATGGCGGGAAACCGCAACCCGTCATCAACCTCTGCTCCTACAACTATCTTGGCCTCGCTAATCACCCCGAAGTATTGGCCGCTGCACATGAGGCCTTGGGGACGCATGGACTCGGAGCGTGCGGGGCGCCCATGCTCTCGGGAATGACCGATCTGCATCGCGAACTCGAACGGCGCGTCGCGAAATTTCTGCGACGCGAGGACGCGATGCTTTTCAACAGCGGGTTCGGCGGTGCGCTGGGCACCATCTCGGGCCTGCTTCGCAAAACCGACGTGGCGATTCTCGACAATCGCTCGCATCTCAGTCTTCGCGACGGCGCCGTGCTGTCCCGCTGCCGAATGGAGAAGTTCGAGCACAATGACGCAGCATCGCTTGATGCCGCATTAAGTCGCCAACAGGGACGGCGGCAACTCGTGATCATCGAGGGCATTTACTCGATGGATGGCGATTTCGGAAACCTGGAGGAGTTACTTGGCGTTGCGGAATCGCACGGCGCGAGCGTTTTCATCGATGAAGCGCACTCGATGCTGGCATGCGGCGAGCACGGCCGGGGAGCGGCCGAGAAGTTTGGCGTAGAAGATCGCGTCCCGCTCCTTTATGGGACGTTCTCAAAAGCTTTTGGCGCGCTGGGAGGTTTCGTCGCCGGTTCCAAAGAGACGCTGCAATATCTGCGCTTCTATGCGCATCCTTATGTTTACTCTTGTGCGCTGCCACCGGTCGTGATCGCGGCCATTCTCAAGGCGCTCGAACTCGGCACGAGTCAGCCGGAACTGCGCGCGCAACTTTGGGAAAACGCCGATTACTTTCACGCACAGCTTCGAAGTCTTGGACTCGACACCGGAGGGTCAACAACCTACGTGATGCCCATCGTGATCGGCGATCGAGAGCGCATGTATCGGCTTGGGCATGAACTGCGACGGCGCGGTCTGTGGGTTGCGCCGGTGGATTATCCAGCCGTGCCGCAAAATCGGATCTGTTTCCGTGCGTGCGTCACTGCGAAGCACACCCGCGCAGATTTGGACGAAGCTCTCAACATTCTCGCTGACACGCTTGTGCCGGCATCGCTGCAAAAACAGACCGCCTGATCCCCCACGGCGGGTTGAGCTCGAACAAGTTGGACTTGACCTGATGCCGCAACACACAGAGACGCCATTGTCGCGCCTCGAGGCGACTTACAAGGCACGCGACGTAGAGGGAGTTCTCGACCTTTACTTTTACAGGCCGATAGGATTTCGGCTGGCCGAGTTTTTCGTGCAGCGGAAGATGACGCCGGGAGCTGTGACCCTGCTTGCCGGTATCTGCGGCGTAGTTGCGGGACACCTTTATTACTATCGTAATCTCGGTCTCAACATCGCTGGCATGGCGCTTCATGTTTGCTCTAACGCGCTGGATAACGCAGACGGCCAACTTGCTCGCTTAACTCGGACAGAAAGCCGCAAAGGCCGTATCGTCGATAGCATCGCTGATCATCTGGCGTTCGTAAGCATTTATCTGCATCTGACTCTGCGCTATGTGGTCGAAGGCTCATCGCCGGCGATTTGGTTGCTAGCTTTTGCTGCTGGAATCAGTCACGCGTTGCAAGGCGCAGCGGCTGATTATTATCGCAACACCTATCTTTACTTCGTCGCAAACGGAGGACGCCCCGAAATCGATTCCTCCTCCGGGCTGTTTGCGGAATACCGAAAACTCACGTGGCGTCAGAGCGCATGGGACAAACTTCTCCTCGCGCTGTATTTGAATTTCACTCGCCAACAGGAAATCCTCGCGCCTCATCTGAAAAAACTGCGTGACAGGGCCAGCGAACTATTCCAAGGCCAAATCCCTGGCTGGTTACGAGCGCGTTATCAAAACCTGGCCGGTCCGATGCTAAAGTGGTGGCGTTTACTCATGACAAACACGCGAATGCTGGTCTTATTTGCGCTCCTGCTCATCGGCTGGCCGATTTACTTTTTCTGGTTCGAGCTGATCCCGCTTAATTTGCTGTTCGTTTATCTGATTTTCCGTGAGGAAACCATGGCCGAGTCGATGCAAGAAGTCGCCCAGAAATGGAGAGACCTGGCCTGAACCGCCATCTGAGTTCGTGTCGGATATTGAAATTTCAGAAGTTAACTCGCGCCGCGAGCGTGATGAATTCATCAAATTTCAGTGGCAAATTTATTCCAACGACCCGGCGTGGGTGCCGCCGCTGATCGTCGAACGGAAAACGTTCCTCGATCGGAAGCGGCATCCGTTTTACCAACATGGTGACGCCGCGTTATTTCTGGCTCGGAAAAACGGCAAGATCGTTGGCCGCATCATCGCCAGCGACGATCCGAACTACAATTCGCTGCACCAAACTAACGTCGGCTGTTTCGGCCTGTTTGAGTGCATCGACGATCATGATGTAGCTGCTGCGCTGTTTGAAGCTGCGGCCGGTTGGCTTCGCAAGAGAGGGCGAATTGAGATCATGGGGCCGATCGATTATTCAACCAATTACGTCTGCGGTCTGTTGATCGACGGATTCCAATTTCCACCCACCATCTTAACCGCGCACAATCCGCCGTATTACCGCCATCTCGTTGAGAGCTGCGGATTCGCAAAAACAAAAGATTGGTACGCGTGGTGGTTTGCCGATCCGGCAAAAGCCGCGGCGCGTTTGCGACCACTGGCCGAACATTTCCGGAAGCGCTGGTCGGTCACCATCCGGATTGGAAATCTCAAGAACATTCGCGAAGAAAGCAGGCGGCTCCGCCAGATTTATAATCAGGCGTGGGAAAAGAATTGGGGATTTGTACCGTTCACCGAGGCGGAGATCGAGTTCATGACGCACGAACTAAAGCCGCTCCTTATCCCGGAGTTCACACTCATCGCAGAAGTCGGCGACGAACCGGCTGGCTTTATCCTATGTGTGCCCAACATCAACAGCGCCTTGCGTTATATCAATGGCCGGCTTACGACCTTCGGGTTGCCAATCGGCCTTGCTAAGCTTCTTTACTACAAGAGCCGCACGCGAACCGCCCGGCTTATCGCGCTTGGCGTGATCGAAAAGTATCGCCGTAGCGGCATTGCCGAAATGCTTGTGTTGCGGATCGTCGAAGACGCGATGATCAAACGTGGATTCACAGGAGAACTCAGTCTCACGCTGGAAGATAATTTTGTGATCAATCGTTTTCTCGAAGTGATCGGAGCGCATCGCTACAAAACTTATCGCATCTACAGCAAGACAGTGAACTAATGAGCAAACCTCAAGACGGTTTTGTTTCACGATTTCTGAATCGGCCGATTTCGCGCCGGATAACGAGTTTTCTGCTCAAGTTTCCGATTCATCCCAACGCGTGGACAATTTCGATTTTTGTTTTGCCGCTGATCGCAGGGGCGTTTCTGGTGCGCGGCGATTACAAGAGTGTCGTCATCGGCGCGGCTGTTTTTCAAGTATTCAGTATTCTCGACGGGTGCGATGGCGAGATTGCGCGCGCCAAAGATTTGGAATCGAAGCTCGGGGAACGCTTGGATTACTTCTGCGATTTCCTCGGAAGCGTTATTTACGTTTTAGCGCTTGGATTTGGGCTTCATCATTCCGCCGAAGGAATCGTCTGCGCCAGTTTGATCATTGGTAACGAATGGCTTCTGCATGGTGGCAACGAAATGAAAATTGTTTCAGCAATGCT
>Ga0209474_10005838_pt1 | contig 10452 bp, 11 predicted proteins | sample GraSoiAngelo_145_FD_185902 | JGI IMG/M metagenome (GOLD analysis project Ga0209474, IMG submission 185902) | Grasslands soil microbial communities from the Angelo Coastal Reserve, California, USA - 14_1009_05_20cm (SPAdes) (version 2) | ecosystem: Environmental > Terrestrial > Soil > Grasslands... | reverse complement strand
CCGCGATCAGACGCTGCTTCTCGGCCGCTGCCAGAGTCTCAATCCGCTGACGCTCGATCTCGGCACCCTTCAGAACAGTCGCGATCAGTTCTTTCTCGCGGCGATTAATTTCCGCTTCCTGAACTTTGACCTGTTGTTCTTTTTCTACTTGCTGCACCTTCACCTGCTCAGCGACGACCTGCTGCTGCATGATGTTGGTCTGAATGTCATAAGCCTTGTCTGCCTGCGCCTGCTGGCGTTTGGTGACCTCGAGGAACTGCGCACGTTTCACTTCAAGATCTCGCTGCGCCTCGGCCTGCTTTGCCAATGACAAAGTTTCAGCCAGCACGCGGTCTTGATCGGCTTGAGCCTTTGCTACGGCCGATTCGCGGGTTGCCAGCGCCCGTCGGATGGCCGTGTCGCGATCGGCTTCGGCGGCGGCCACGTCGGCGTCGCGCTTGATGCGCGCCACATCTGGCCGGCCCATATTGATGATGTATTCGTTCTTATCGCGCACCTCCTTGATGGTGAAGGAAATTACTTCCAGCCCCATCTTGTTCATGTCGTCGGCGCAGGTGGAGCGCATGCGGTCGCCTACCATCTCCGGCTGCTTCACAATTTCCTCGACGGTGAGCTGGCCGATGATGCCGCGCAAATGGCCTTCCATCACCAGCTTGATCAAGCCTTCGCGCTCCTGATCTGTCTTGGTGAGAAATTGCTCGGCCGCAGTCCAGATGGACTCGGTATCGGATTTGACTTTAATCTGCGCCACTGCTTCGACTGTGACCGCCACACCTTGCTTGGTGTATAGATCCTGTTGGGGCGCCACGTCGAACGACATCAATTCGAGAGACAATTCGTGACAGTTTTCGACCATGGGAAACACAACCGTTCCCCTACCGACGACTACTCTCTTCGAGCGAAATCCATAGACAATCAGCGCCTCATGCGGGCCGGCCTTTCGATACAGGCGTGCAAGAAAGCTCATCAAGAACGCGAGAACGAAAACTCCAACCGCAATTACAATCCAAATCTCTGCTGACAATCCGAGAAACATAACGCCTCCTCCGCGCAATGCGAAAAAATCATCAACCACCAAAAACGCGAAGGTTCAAGAAGTGGAACCAGCTTCGCGTGCTTCGTAATTGCGAAATTTCACCCCGTTGGTCACTACCGACTCCGATCTATTTCGTTTACGGACTCGCCAAATTCGCTCTCGTCTCCGGTTAGTTCCGACCACGGCCGCACATAGGCGATCCCTCGCTCGTATCTCGTGACCACCACTTCAGCTGTTCTCGGAATGGCCGACCCATCGTCCGCACGTGCTCCGCACACTCGCCGCGTTCCGGCTTGCGAGTAGATCAGTTCTCCGGTGCCGCCTTCGCGAATGGGCATAGACAGCCGGCCGAGCACACCGACCATTTCGTAGTCGGCGGGGTCGAGCGCTTCATCCGGAGAAGTGAGAACCCGGCTCAGGAATACATAGATGATTGCTGCTCCACCTGTTCCGCTCAAAAGCGCAACTGCAAGCGCCGCCCAGAACCAGATTACGGAATGCCGCGTCAGCAAGTATCCCGTGCCGCCAAACCATGCCAGGAACGCGGTAAGCGTGATCAGGTTAAAAGGAGATACCTGACTGCCGGTCGTTCCGTGAGCGGGAGCCGCGTGGGCCGTCTGAATATGAACCGCGTGTCCGTGAAAATGCGGGATGTGAAGATGAAGGCCTCCGGCCAGGAACATCATCAAGCTCAGGAAGAATCCCACGACGAAACAAACTAGATAGAAGTCTGCCCAGGTCATACCCGTCCTCCCTTTCTTCCATGCGAGTTCGCTCCCGCAGCAGGATGTAGGGCTTCGAGCAGTCGGTCCGCGAGCCCCGGCGTATCCAGAATCGCTCCAAGCAGCAGGAATGTCTTTCGCGTGTCCTTTTGTCGCGCGAGCTTGATGAAGATGTTGCACAGCTCCGGATCTCCAGCGAAACGCTCGGAAGCGTGCAATAACCAAACATCCAGCCGGCCCTCTGTAGTGCGGAGGTCCGAAGTGAGTTCCGTATGATAACCCTCGGGATCGTCCACCAAAAATCCCGGATGCACCTTGAAAAATTTGGCCAGCAGGGAACGAGAAGATTGCGTCATGTGGCGGCGCGATCCGCTCTCGATCTGCGAAATGTAAGACTGGCTGATGCTCTTGCCCTGCTCTTTACGGACTCCCGCGACCAGTTCCTGCTGGGTCATCGGTCGATTCAATCCGCGCAGCGATCCTTCCACCTCGCGCAAGTAGCGAATTTTCTCCGCCAGTTTCATATCTCAATACGCAATATTTATATAGCAATATGTAATATACGTCAAGAGCTAAATGTAGATTGTTTTTAGTAGTCTGCGGATAAACGGCTCAGATTAAACAGAAGAAGGAACAGCTATGACTTTTTTATGAAATATTCCTCACGGGTGGACTACACGCAGGCCGAGCTCTCGTTCGAAAGCGTCAAAGCCGCGGTCACGATGCAACAGCTCGTGCCCTGCACGCAAGCAGAAGGTTGCGATTAAGCAGTCTATGGTTCGTCGAACGGTGTAGCCTTCAATGCGCAGGGTTCGATAATTAACGGCGGAAGCGATCGCCAACTCCTTGCCGCCAGTTTCGAACAAATGGAAGGTAAGCAGTTCGTCACGGACCTGCACGAATAATCCGGCGTCGCGCACACCTTGTAACACTTCACACAGAATCAGGTTAGTGAGACCTAGCCGTTGGCGGGTTAATTCCTGATCGAGCCAGTTTGTTTCGGGATTGCCCCTGCCACGCAGGTAATCAATCCACACTGTTGTATCGACAATTACCATGGCGAGTCGCTGATGCTCAGGTTCGACTCACTCGTGATTCTGTAAGATCGCCCTCCCACTGGACCTTACCCCGAAGCCTGCGAAGAGAGCCCTGGGCATGAGTTTGAGCCAACAGTCTTAACCCAGCCGCTACAGCAGCTTTCTTCGTCCGAGCCCCGCTGCGGCGCATGGCCTGTGCCATCAAACGATCATCTATATCTATATTCGTTCGCATCGTAGAACGTCCAATGTGTATAGATCCCATGTTTATGTGTATAGAGCAATCAGAATCGGATCCAAGAATCACGGCTTGCTTTCGATCTTTCCCAGGACAGCATGAACCCGTTGTTCCGGGCGTGCTCACCAACGTTCTTTTCAGCATTGAATCTCAGGAGGTTTTCATGGCTACAGTTTCCACCACCCAAATCGACCCTCGCGTCCTCAGCTTCATCGAGAAGCCACACAAAATGCTCATTAACGGAAAATGGGTTGACGCCGTTTCGGGCAAGACTTTCCCTACTTACGATCCTTCTACCGGAGAGGTCCTCGCGCAGGTTGCTGAAGGTGATCGTGCCGACATTGATCTCGCGGTCAAAGCCGCCCGCAAAGCTTTTGATAATGGTCCTTGGCGTAAGATGACTCCCTCTGAGCGCGGCCGGCTGATCTGGAAGCTCGGCGACCTTCTTGACGAGCACCTCGAGGAGTTCGCGTATCTCGAATCCCTCGATAACGGTAAGCCACTGACCATCGCGCGTGCGGCTGATGTGCCATTGGCTGCAGAGCTCTTCCGCTACATGGCAGGATGGGCAACGAAACTCGAAGGCAACACGATTCCGCTTTCGGTTCCGTACACCCCTGGCGCGAAGTATTTGAGTTATACGTTGCGCGAGCCAGTTGGAGTTGTTGGGCAAATCATTCCCTGGAATTTCCCACTGTTAATGGCTGCATGGAAGCTAGGTCCGGCACTGGCCACAGGCTGCACCATCGTTTTGAAGCCTGCTGAGCAGACGCCGCTCTCGGCATTACGTCTGGGCGACCTGATCGTCGAAGCAGGATTCCCAGAAGGTGTGGTGAACATCGTCCCCGGATATGGAGAAACTGCCGGCGCAGCTTTGGCGGCTCACATGGACGTAGACAAGATTGCCTTCACCGGTTCGACCGAAGTTGGCAAAATGATTGTTCATGCCGCAACTGGCAATCTGAAACGGGTGTCGCTCGAATTAGGCGGGAAATCGCCCAATGTGATTTTCAAAGACGCCGACATGGACGTCGCCATTCCCGGCGCCGCCAGCGCGATCTTTTTCAATCACGGCCAGTGCTGCTGCGCCGGTTCGCGCCTCTATATCGAAAACGATGTTTTTGATAAAGTCGTCGACGGCATCGCAGAGAGCGCAAAAAAAATTCGTGTCGGCTCCGGACTCGAACCAAAAACCCAAATGGGACCGTTGGTCTCTGAAGAACAACTGAAGCGGGTTTGTTCATACCTGGAGTCAGGATTGTCCCAGGGCGCAAAAGCTATAGCTGGCGGGCAGAAGAAGGGCGATAAGGGGTACTTTGTCGAGCCGACCGTGCTTGTTGATACGACCGAAGATATGAAAGTTGTGCAGGAAGAAATCTTTGGTCCGGTAGTGGTCGCTATGCCGTTCTCCGGCGCAGAAGAAATTGTGCCCCGCGCCAACGATAACGTGTACGGCCTCGCGGCGGGCGTGTGGACTCGCGACATCAGCAAAGCGCATCGCATGGCCGAGCAGCTACTCGCGGGTACTGTCTGGATCAACTGCTACAACATCTTCGACGCGGCAATGCCATTCGGAGGTTACAAGCAGTCCGGCTGGGGACGCGAGATGGGCCACGAAGTCTTGAACAATTACACTCAGACCAAGGCGGTGTGCGCTCGTCTTTGAGTTTGTTTAGCGCGAAATTTGAGTAACGGCTTCACCACCCGTGCCACTCAATCATTCCAAAGGACGAGATCACATCTCGTCCTTTTTTATTTGCGAGAAGCTCTGGTTGGGAATGATAACCGTGCGGAGAGAATTACGGTCTGGCCGGGGGCATAACTTTCACTGCGTGCTCTTCTAAGACCGGCGCTTCTTGACGTAGGAAATCGTAGTGCTCAATGTGGACCGCAACTGCCGGTTTGCCACCATTAACTTGCTCTCGACGCATGACTCGGGCGCGACAGCAAACGTTCATATCATCGGCCAGCATGATCTCGGAAGGCATGACCAGCGTCATCTCAACCAGCTCACCTTCAGAAAGAGATAAGTCTGTCCACAACATCGCGCCGCGTGAACTCAGATCTTGAGTAAAACCAGTCCCGCTCCGGCTCTCGCCCGGCACTCGCAAGGTCACTGGCACCTGATAAGGAAAACGCTGACCGCATCGGCGCTCAACTCGGATCTGCTCAGGGGCGGTCATCGACACACACTCTAGCGCAACCCAGCCTTTCGGGGAAGTAAAAAGAGCAATTCACAGACCATAATGGATCGATTTGCATCGCAGTGACACAAGACAGCATCATGGAATGTGAGTTCCGTGCCAAACTCAGACTCCTCACAATCTAATGCGCCAACAGCGGCGAAATCGAGCTCTCGTGGCTTGCCCGTAACTCTACGTGCTCTCAAGCATCGGAACTTCCAGCTTTTTTCCGGCGGACAACTCATATCCCTTGTCGGCACCTGGATGCAAAACGTTGCGCAAGCATGGCTGGTATATCGCCTTACTAGGTCTTCGCTCCTGCTCGGATCGGTCGGGTTTGCCAGCCAGTTCCCGGTCTTTTTGTTCTCTCCCCTCGGAGGTATCGTTGCCGATCGATACAACCGCCACCGCGTAGTGATCGCGACCCAGACCGCGTCAATGATTCTCGCGTGCATCCTCGCCGGCCTGACGCTTGTCCATCTGATAACGGTCCCAGAGATATTTGTCCTCGCGGCTCTGCTTGGCGTGGTGAACGCATTTGACATTCCAGGGCGGCAAGCTTTTCTCGTGGAAATGGTAGGAAAGGAAGATCTGATTAATGCCATTGCCTTGAACTCTTCCATGTTCAATGGCGCACGAATTATTGGTCCTGCGATCGCGGGAGTCCTCGTGGCAAAGATCGGTGAAGGATGGTGTTTTTTCGCCAACGCGGCGAGCTACATCGCAGTGATTATCGGACTGCTTATGATGCGCCTGCAACCGCGCACCCATTGGCCGCAAGGGTCGCCCATTGCTCACATGATCGAGGGTTTTCGTTGGGTACGGGATACTGCGCCGATACGTGCGTTGCTGCTCTTGCTGGGACTGGTGAGTCTGGTTGCGATGCCTTACACGGTACTGATGCCCGTCTTTGCGGACCGTGTGCTTCGCGGGGGAGGGGAGCACCTTGCCGTGCTGATCGGATCACATGATCCGGGAGCGGTGCGGCTCGGAATCCTGATGGGTGCAACGGGCGTTGGTGCGCTTCTGGGTGCGCTGACACTTGCCACGCGCACCGGAGTTTACGGCCTGGGGCGCTGGATTACGTTTTCATGCGCCGGATTTGCAGTCAGCCTTATGGCGTTTTCACTGTCACGCAATTTCTGGCTCTCAACGACACTGTTGGTCCCGGTTGGATACTGCATGATGCTGCAAATGTCCGCTTCCAATACGCTCATTCAGGCCATGGTCCCGGATGACCTTCGCGGACGTGTAATGTCGATTTACTCCATGATGTTCATGGGTATGGCCCCATTTGGCGCATTTCTTGGTGGTGCGGTCGCGGATCGCCTTGGTGCGCCGCTAGCGGTTCTTATGGGAGCGGTTGCGGGCCTCGGAGGCGCCGCCATGTTCGGCATACGTCTTCCCAAGATCCGGGCCGAAGCGCGGCGATTGATCGTCGCGCAGCAGATGGTCGGCGGGGAGCCCGCCCAGGAAATGACTGCGGCAATTGCAAAGGAATAAAAACACCGCGCGATTAACTGGCTCTCCAAAGCAACGTCCCTGGACTGCCATGGGTTTATGGGGGGTAATCAGTGCGCACGAAGCAAGTGCCAGTGTCGTAGAAACTCGGCCAAGTTTTTCGCATAATCAAGTACCGACTGCGGTGTGTGGGCCGAAAAAATGGGAACATAAGAGAAGGTCAAGGCGAGCATAAGAATGGCAACAACCGTCAGCCAGCGGCGCCCGGTTGTAACTTCCGGCCATACAGGAACTAAGGGATGCCGCATTCCGCTCAGACGCAGCAACACCGCCCAAAGCAGCCATCCGGTCCAGTAAAACAGCGCCAGAGGAATCAATGCCAAAATCGTCAGCCGCGACACGGTTTTGTGCGCGCGCGGCGAAACTGCGAACACGATGTGTCCGCCGTCCAATTGCCCACCCGGAAGCAAATTCAACGAGGTCGCAAACATTCCCACCCACGCGGCGATCGCCACCGGATGCAAATAAAGCCGGCTGAGCGGCACGCCAGCGATGCCAGTTGCATAACCCATCGCGTTCAGAAGTCTGCGGACCAGATGGAACACCAGTGGATATCCCAACTTAATATCGGGCGGAGGCGCACCCGAAGGCGCAACGCGCGAAAGTCCGAGAGAGAATATCAACACGACCAGAGCAACCACGAATCCGGCGATCGGCCCAGAAATGCCAATATCGAAAAGAATTGCCCGGGAGCGTAATCGAGATTTAATTCGGATGAACGCGCCCAGTGTTCCAATCAGGGTTGGAAATGGGATGAAGAACGGCAGCGTCGCCGAGACTCCGTAGCGCACGCAGAAAAGATAATGTCCCATCTCGTGCGCAAGAAGGATGAGCATTAGCGTCAGGGAGAAGGGAAGACCCAGCAGCAAGTTCGAACCATGCAGCGCCCAACCAACCGGAAAAATCTCGTCGCCAAGCGTGAACGGCGGCAGACCGGCAAGGAAATTAAATTCGAGACGGGCGCCGACAACCAGAGTGGTAAAGAACGTTAAAGCCAGGAGCAGAAGGTGTAGCCAATACCTGTGCTTGGGCGTCTCCGCTAAGGACACCTCTACGCCATCGGGGGCGTAGATTTCACTGGGAACGTAAACTTCGGGGGAATTCTGAGTTGACATCTTTCACTCGAAGGAGAGGGCACAGCTAGTGCCCCGGACAGGCTTCGTCCGCCCCAGGCGAAACTCCCGGGAGACCTGAGCCTATTCTATCGTCTGCAGTTCCTTGCCGGGTTTGAATCGAACAGCTTTGCCTGGCGGAATCGAGACCTCAGCCCCGGTACGCGGGTTGCGCCCGATACCGGTTTTGCGCGGCCGTACGTTGAAGACACCAAAGCCCCGCAGCTCAATGCGATCGCCATGGGATAGGGAGCGTTTCATGCTCTCAAACACGGTTTCAACCGCCATTTCAGCTTTGGTTTTGGTGATTCCAGTCCGGTTCACTACTTCGTTGATAATGTCGAGCTTTATCACAGGTGCCTCATCGCGTGGAGTCTAGGGGTGCCTCAAGTGGTTGATGCTAAGAGAGATATGGAAGATTGTCAATTGACAGCTTTGTCTCGTAAGATGGTCACATCCGCCAGCAGTCGTCACCAGCCCAAGAAATTTTGTAATTTGGTAATCGGGCAGTTGTGCAATCTTACGCCGCTCACGCGCTCTAAAATTTACCAAATTTCAAAATTACTCAATTACCAAATCTACTAAAGGAGTTACATGTTAAAAAGCGATCGCTGGATTCGCAAAATGGCCCTCGAGCACGGGATGATCAATCCTTTTTCGGAGAAGCAGGTGCGCGAAGGCGTGGTCTCATATGGGCTTTCTTCCTACGGATACGATTTGCGCGTAGCCGACGAATTCAAAATTTTTACCAACGTGAATTGCGCCACGGTTGATCCAAAGGGCTTCGACGAGAAATCGTTTGTGACCGTCCGTTCTGACTGTGCTCTCATTCCCCCGAATTCCTTTGCTCTGGCCCGCTCAGTGGAATATTTCAAAATCCCGCGTGACGTGCTCACGATCTGCGTGGGCAAATCCACATATGCGCGTTGCGGAATTATCGTGAATGTCACCCCGTTTGAGCCGGAGTGGGAGGGCTTCGTCACGCTCGAAATCTCGAACACTACGCCGTTGCCGGCGAGGGTTTACGCAAACGAAGGCTTGTGCCAGATCATCTTCTTTCAATCCGACGAAGTTTGCGAAACCAGCTACGCCGATCGGAAGGGAAAATATCAGGCGCAAAAGGGAATTGTTCTGCCGAAGTTGTAAGAAGCCGCCTGGTCTGCGGGTAAATTAGAAACAGGTGAGGAACTTCGCGTCCAGAAACTTGAAGCTGATACTGCGAAATCTTATTTTCTTCCTTCGCCTTCTTTATAGATGTACTTGATAGAAGGCTTGTAGATCATCAGATTTGGGCCGCTGGTGCGATTCACCTTGATGCACGACCGGTCGTACCACTCGATGCAGCCGTGAATTTCTTCGCCATCGGTAAGCACCACAACCATTGCGGTTTTCGATTGCATCTGCTTCTGATAATAAAAATTCTCCGCATTGGTCTGGTCTGGAGGCGGAGCCTTACGGGCGCCATTTGAGCGGTCCTGTGAACGTTCTGGACGGTCCCGCCGCTCGCCACCGTTCTGCACCGGATGGCTGGAGGCCGAATGGTTGGTGTGGTTCAACAACGGCCGGATCAGTTTACGGCTGGCGAATGCGTCTTTGTCAATGTGGCGATCACTGGCCAGGGCTGGAGTTGGATCTTTCATTGCATCACCTGCCGACAGGTTCCGACTTGCCACCCCACTACGAAACGGCGCTTTACGGAGACCAAAAGGCGTGAGTTGCTACTTACCCTAGCACAGCAGGTCAAGAGTGACAATCCCGAGTTCCGTGTAGGAAGTGACGAGAGGAACCTGCAGCAAATTTTTGGTAATCAGGTTTGCAAGACTCCCACTTTGAACTCTGGCACGTCTGGATTCAGTGCCGCCGCTTCGAGCGCGGTGGTAATGGCGTCGCGTGTATCGACCGGATCAATGATTTTGTCGATCCAAAGCCGTGCGGCCCCGTAGCGGGGGTCGGTCTGCTCGTTGTAGGTGCTCTTGACGGAGTCGTGCAGTTCTTTTTTCTCTTCTTCGCTCAGTTGTTTTCCGCCCCGCTCGAGTTGACGGATCTTGATTTCAACCAGGGTGCCGGCCGCCGAATCGCCACTCATGACTGCATACCTTGCCGTGGGCCATGCAAACACAAAGCGTGGATCATAAGCCTTTCCGCACATCGCATAATGCCCCGCACCAAATGATCCGCCGAGAATAACCGTAATTTTAGGGACGACCGAATTTGAAACGGCGTTGACCATCTTCGCTCCGGCTTTAATAATTCCACTCCATTCGGCATCCCGTCCGACCATGAAGCCGTTCACGTCATGTAGAAATACCAGCGGAATCAAATTCTGATTGCAATCCATGATGAAGCGGGCAGCTTTTTCTGCCGACTCGGTGTAAATCACTCCGCCGAACTCCGTTCGTTTCCGCCCCTCGTGGTCAGTCGCTTGCGCATGCAGCTTCTGGTTGGCGACGATCCCCACCGCAAACCCGCCGATCCGCCCGTATCCGCAAACCAGCGTCTTCCCGTACTCAGCTTTGTATTCATCGAACTTACTTGCATCGGTAATACGCGCGATGATTTCGCGAACGTCATAGGGTCGGGCGGGGGAAGAATCGTAAATGCCA
>Ga0209474_10005835_pt1 | contig 10452 bp, 11 predicted proteins | sample GraSoiAngelo_145_FD_185902 | JGI IMG/M metagenome (GOLD analysis project Ga0209474, IMG submission 185902) | Grasslands soil microbial communities from the Angelo Coastal Reserve, California, USA - 14_1009_05_20cm (SPAdes) (version 2) | ecosystem: Environmental > Terrestrial > Soil > Grasslands... | reverse complement strand
GGTCGCCCTACATTCCTCTGTGACCTCTGCGACCCACCCGACCTGCCCGACCCGCCCGACCTACTGGCGACCCTGAAAGGGTCGCCCTACATTCCTTTGTGACCTCTGTGACCCGCCCGACCTGCCCGACCCGCCCGACCTACTGGCGACCCTGAAAGGGTCGCCCTACATTCCTCTGTGACCTCTGTGACCCGCCCGACCTGCCTGACCCGCCCGACCTGCCCGGCCTACCCGACCTCAATCAGCCGGAACCGCTCCTGCCACGCGTGCAGCAGCCGGTCGAGGCTCGCCGCTTCCGGCGCGGCGCCCTCGAGATACCGCGACGCCTCGCGGTGCGCGACGTCCAGGATCTCGCGGTCGCGCACGAGATCGATCACGCGGAAGGTCGGCAGCCCCGCCTGCCGCGTGCCGAAGAAATCGCCCGGCCCGCGCAGCGTCAGATCGCGCTCCGCGATCTCGAAGCCGTCGGTCGTGTCCGTCATCGCCTTCAGCCGCTCGCGCGCGTCGTCGGTCAGCGGCGACTGATACATCAGGAAGCAGAACGACTGATGGCGGTCGCGCCCGACGCGGCCGCGCAGCTGGTGCAGCTGCGAGAGGCCGAACCGCTCTGCGTGTTCGACGATCATCGCGCTCGCGTTCGGCACGTCGACGCCGACCTCGACGACCGTCGTCGACACGAGCAGATCAAGTTCTCCGGCCGCGAACGCCTTCATCACGCGATCCTTCGCGTCGCCTTTCATCCGCCCGTGCAGCAGGCCGACGCGGAACTCGGGGAACACGGCGTGCGCGAGCTGATCCGCCATCTCCGTCGCCGCTTTCACGTCCACCTTCGCCGACTCCTCGACGAGCGGATAGATGACGTACGCCTGCCGCCCCGCCGTCAGTTGTCCGCGCACGAACGCGTACACCTCGTCCCGGCGCGACTCGGGCTTCGCGACGGTGCGCACCGGCAGCCGTCCGGCCGGCAGGTCGCGGATCATCGCCACGTCGAGATCGCCGTAGACGGTGAGCGCGAGCGTGCGCGGGATCGGCGTCGCCGTCATGACGAGGACGTCCGGGTGCAGCCCCTTCGCGCGCAGCGTCGCGCGCTGCAGCACGCCGAAGCGGTGCTGCTCGTCGATCACGACGAGGCCGAGCCGGTGGAACTCGACGTCGCCCTGCACCAGCGCGTGCGTGCCGACCACGAGGTGAATCGCGCCCGACGCGATCTCGGCCAGCTGCGTGCGGCGCGCCGCGCTCGTCGTCGATCCGGTGAGCAGCGCGACGCGGAAGCGCGACGCGCGCAGGAGCTGCGCGATGTTCGCGAAATGCTGATCGGCGAGCACCTCGGTCGGCGCCATGAACGCCACCTGCAGCCCGTTCTCCATCGCGACGAGCGCCGCGAGCAGCGCGACGATTGTCTTGCCGGCGCCCACGTCGCCCTGCAGCAGCCGGTTCATCGGCTGCGCGCGCTGCATGTCGTCGACGATCTCCTTGAGCGCCTGCTTCTGCCCGTTCGTCAGGCGGAACGGCAGCACCGCGCGCGCCGAGTCGCGGATGCGATCGTCCACGCGAACCGCGATCGGCTTCCGTTCCGCCGCCGCGGCCTGCCGCCGCGCGAGCACGCCCATCTGAAACAGGAACGCCTCCTCGAAAATCAGGCGGCGCTGCGCCGGCGTCGCGAAGAGATTCAGCGCGCCGAGGTCGGCGTCCTGCGGCGGAAAGTGCGCCGCCAACAGCGACGCGCCGCGCGCCGGCAGCCGCAGCCGCGCGCGCACGTCCTCGGGCAGCGGATCGGGCAGATCGGGCGGCAGCCGCTGCAGCGCGTCGAAGACCAGACGCCGCTGCATCTTCGGCGTCACCGCGCCGGCCTTCTCGTACACCGGCACGATCCGCCCCGTGTGAATCGTCTGGCCGTCCTCGTCGTCGAGAATCTCGTACTGCGGGTTCGTGATCTGGAGGCTGAGGGAGCCGCGCATCTCGACCATGCCGTACAGCACGACGTCCTGGCCGCGCGCGAAGATGTCCCGCAGGAATGGTTGATTGAGCCACACCGCGCGCAGCGATCCGCTGCCGTCGTCGATCGCCGCTTCGAAGATCTTGAACCCGGGCCGGCGCGTCGATCGGAGGCCGCACGCCACGACGCGGCCCGCGACCGATGCGGGCCGTCCCGGCGTCAGCGATCCGATCGACTGCAGGCGGCTGCGATCTTCGTAGCGGAGCGGGAAGCGGTAGAGGAGATCCTCGACCGTGACGAGGCCGACGCGCTCGAGATCGGCGGCGCGCCGCGGGCCGACGCCTTTCAGGAACTGCAGCGGCGTCGCGAGAACGGCATCGGCGGCCGGATCGGCAATGGCGCGCGAAAAGGGGTCGGGCCCCTTTTTGCTCATTGCACGATTATGGCCTGCCCTCGCTGGACCTGGATCTCGCGGATGCGCGCCGGGAGCGCAAACGGATCGTCGAGGCTGATGCCGGCGGGATTCTCGGGCGTGCGCGAGTAGTAGCTGACGATCTCCTGCAGCAGGATCTTCGGCACGGGCACGCGGCTGATGGCGGCCGACTCGAGCTCGAAGCGCCCGACGCCGTCGCTGGTTTTCAGCACGCCCGTCGCGGTCACGGGCAGCTTGCCCATCAGATAGTTCATCGGATCGAGCAGGCTCGTCGGGCCTTTCTGCTTGCGGACGGCGTCGAGATCCACCACCGCGCGGCCCGAGACGCGGCCGCTGCCGAGAATCGCCACATATGGATCGACGACGCCCGTCGGCAGCTGCTCCCGCGCCTCGTAGACGATGTAGGAGTTGACTTCGCCTTCGGTGACGGTGGTTCGAAGCGGTTGGCGGGCAGGCTTGTCGGCGTGCGCCGTGATCGCCGCAATCTTCTGCTTCAGCTGTGTGGCGTCGCGGCGCGAGGCGGCGACGTCGGCGCCGACCGCCGCCCCCAGACACACAAGCGCGCAGACGGCGAACGCGAGCTTCACTCCTCTATTTTACTGCTTCGGCTGCTTGGCCCGGTTCGTCTGTCGCGCGCGCGCGACGAGCTGGAGCAGACGCTGTTCCATCTGCTGCTCGAAGACGCGGAAGCGCGCCTGCTGCTTCACGTCGAGCACCTGGTCGATTCCGTCGTACGCCTTGCGCACGTCGGTGTGCGCCTGCTCTTCCAGATCGCGCAGCTCCTTCATCCGATCCTTCAGCTGGGCCTCGTTCGGCGTCTGCTCGAGCGACAGCCGGCGCAGCTCCTGGACGATCCGGTTGCGATCCTGCAGCGTCTTGCGCCGCAGCTCCTGCAGCGCCTTGAACTGCATCAGGAATTTCGGAAACTGCTCGTCGCTGATCTTCAACGCGTCCTGCGCCTGGAGCAGCGCGTAGGAATCGAACATGCGCCGCACTTCGGCCGGCGACACCTGCTGCCCATCCGGCGTGGTCGCAGCGGGCGGCTGATTCTGCCTGCCCTGCTTGCCGCGCGCCGCCTGCGCCGCCGACGCGCCGCTCGCCGGCGCCAGCGCCGCGATGGCGGCGAGAACGATCACGATGATCCCGAGCGCGCGTCGCGTCATGGCCACGTCGATCTCCTTCAATCTCCGGACTGCTGGCGCTGCAGCGCGCTCTGCAGCATTCGCTGCATCTCGCGGAGCTCGTCGTCGGTGAGGTGCGCGACGGCGTGATCCGCGGTGGCGCTGTCCTCGAGCACGGCGCCAGCATCCACGTCGAGCGCCGACGCCAGGCTCGCGACGATGGCGAGCAGCGGATCCGCGTCGATCGACACATCCGCCGCCGCGTCGCTTGCGCCGCTGGCCGCGACGGCGCTCGCGCCGCTGCCGGACGGCGCGCCGTCGTGCGGCACGGGCGCGAGCGCCTTCATCGCCGCGAAAACGATCAAGGCGATCACCGCGAGGGAGGCGAGCGGCGCGACGACCGCGCGCCGCCACGAAAGGCGCCGGAGCGCGCCGCGCCAGCCTTCTGCCTGCTGCGGTTCGTTCACCACCGCCTCGCGTACACGCTGCGACAAATGATGCCAGAACATGGGCGACGGCTCCGGTACGTCTGCTTCCGCCGCGGCCGCCATCGCGGCGCGGACGTCGGCCAGCTGCGAGCGGCACGCCTCGCACGACGCCAGGTGCGCCGACGACGACTCGGCGCGCGTGCCTTCGGCGATGTCGACGAATTCGTCTGCGTGAAGATGCCGCATTACGCGTTCTCGTCCTCGAGCAGCCGCTTCAGGCTGCCGAGCGCGTGGAAGAAGTTCGCTTTCACCGCGCCGACGGAACTGCCGAGCACATCGGCAATTTCCCGGTGCGACAGTTCATGATACGTCCGCAGCACGAGCGCCGCGCGCTGCTTCGGCGGCAGCTGCCGAATGGCGGCGCGCACGCGCGCGCCGCGCTCGGCGCGCAGCATCCGATCGGACGGCGATTCGGCGCCGGTGTCCTCGAACTCGCGCGCGTCGATCGCCTCGACGATCGGCTGCTTCGCGCTGACGCGGTTCAGGCAGACGTTCACGCCGATCCGGTAGAGCCACGTCGCGATCGACGACTGCCCCCGAAAATTCTTCAGGCCGCGGTGCGCGCGCAGGAAGACATCCTGTGACAGATCGCTGGCGTCCTCGTGGTTGCCGACGAAGCGATAACACAGCTGATAGACCGATCGGCGATGCCGCTCGACCACGAGGTCGAAGGCGCCGGCCCGATTCGCCAGGCACGCGTCGACCAGCGCGCGTTCGTCGAGATCGGCCAGCGGCGCGTCAGCGGACGTCATCGTCTCGGCACGATCGACAGCGGACAATCGAAGCGGCAGCGAAGCCCACACTCCTCGGTCGGTCCACGCAAGCGCGACACCCATGCATCCGGTTGGACCGGAACGAGCCGGCGAACGTTACATCTGCGGCCGCGCCAGCATCAGCTGTTCGACTTCGGCGGGCGTCGGCAGGCCGCCCCGTGATCCGAGCGCGCGGCAATTGAGCGCGGCCACGGCGTTGGCGTACTCCAGAACGTCCTCCAGATCGCCGTCCGGCATGCTCAGGCACGCCGCGGCGAAGGCGCCGCGAAAACAGTCGCCGGCGCCGGTGCTGTCCACGCAGTCCACCGGGAACGCGGGCGTCCGGATCTCGTGGCCCCTGCACCAGGCGAGGCTCCCCTTCGCGCCGAGCGTCACGCACACGACCGATGCGCCCGACTCGCGTCCGATGATGCCGAGCGCGCCGCCCAGACCTTCATGCCCGGTCAGCGCCGCCGGGAATTCCTCCGCCGCGATGATCGCGTCGATGTTCTGCAGCAAGTCGCCGATGCCGGGCCGCACCTTCTCGACGTCGATGATCGTGGGGACGCCGGCCGCGCGCGCGTAGCGCGCCGCCTGCGCCGCAGCGGCCGTCTGGTGGCAGTCGACGATCAGCAGCCGCGCGGAGGTGACAGCGTCGCGCGGCACGTCGGCCGGCTCCATGTTCAGCGCCGGGTGGCGATCCCACAGCACGGTGCGCTCGCCGGTCCGCGCGTCGACGAGGATCACCGCCATCTGGTTCGTTGCCCCGGGAATCGTCTCGGCCGCCGAAATGTCGACGCCGGCCCGCCGGAGACTCTCGCGCGACACCGGGCCCAAATCATCGTCGCCGAATCGTCCGATATATCTAGCGCGCCACCCGAGGCGCGCGCAGGTCGCCATCGCCGTCGCCATCTGCCCGCCGGGCAGCTGCGCGACGCGCTGGAGCCGCTGCTTCGTATTCGACACGGGATATTCGGCGACGACGGCGACGAGATCGACGCTGTTGAGGCCGAAGCCGGCGACATCGAACGCGCGCGACTCGCGCGAGGGCACCGAGAAAGGAATGCGCACGGAGAGGTGATGCTACCAGAAGGTCCGCACTGAACCGGCGCCGCGCCGGCGCCGGTTTCACGGTTTAACCGCTGAGGTGTTGACCTTCGCCTTTCTTTTGCGTATAGTGGCCGACAGCAGACCGCGGAGGTTTCAACGAGCGAGGGACCGATGCTACCTCTCACGAAACGCCAGCGCGAGATTCTGGATTATCTGAACGAGTTCATCACCCAGCACGGCTACGCGCCGAGCCTCGAGGAGATCGGCCGCCGCTTCGGCCTCTCTTCGCTCGCCACGGTTCACAAGCACCTCACCAACCTGCAGGAGAAAGGCTTCATCAAGCGCGCGTGGAATCGCAGTCGCTCGGTGGAGATGGTGCCGACGCGCAACGGCGGCCGCGCCGTCGAACTGCCGCTCCTCGGCTACGTCGCCGCCGGCGCGCCGATCGAAGCGGTCGCGTCGAACGAGACGATCGCCGTGCCCGAAGATCTCGTCGGCAAGCGGGACACCTACGTGCTCCGCGTGCGGGGCGACTCGATGATCGACGAGCAGATTCGCGACGGCGACTTCGTCGTCGTCGAGGATCGCAAGACGGCCGACAACGGCGAGATGGTGATTGCGCTGCTGCGCGGCTCGGACGTGACGCTGAAGAAGTTCTATCGCGATCCGGGCGGCAAGATCCGCCTGCAGCCGGCGAACGCGGCGATGCAGCCGATTTTCGTCGATCCCGATCAAGTGCAGGTTCAGGGCGTCGTCGTCGGGGTGATGCGGAAGTATTAGACTCTTGGGATGGCCGACCAGCCGCAGCAGCCCAAGCAGATCAACTTCACGATCGTTCCGGACGACAGTTCGCCCGCGCCGCGCACCTACTCGAACTTCTGCTCGATCGCGCACACGCCGTTCGACTTCACGCTCACCTTCTGCGAGGTGATGCCGCTCTCCGACAAGGAGATCAAGGAAGCCGAGGCGGAGCACATCGTCCGCGCGCCCGTGCGGACGCGCGTCGTCGTCCCGGTGCAGTTCGTGCCCAACCTGATCGCGGCGCTGCAGGAGCACTGGCGCGTCTACTCCGAGTCCTACAGCAACGTCGGCTGGAACAAGACCGGGCCGGGAGTGCACTGAACCGGTCGGCAGCCGGCATTCCCATGAATCAGTCGGCAGCTTGCCCCGTCGACGCGCGCAGCGCGAACGCGGGCCGGCGGTCTGAACGATGAAACCCGCGCGCGAGACGCTCGAGGTCCTCGACAAGCTCGAGAGCCAGCACCCGGGCGCCGACACCGAGCTGCACTACAAGACGCCGTTTCAGCTGCTCGTGGCGACGATTCTCTCGGCGCAGTCCACCGACGCGCGCGTCAACATGGTGACGCCGGCGCTCTTCAAGCGCTATCGCGAGGCGCGCGCGCTCGCGAAGGCGACGCCGGCGGCGCTCGAGCCGCAGATCCACTCGACGGGCTTCTTTCGCGCGAAAGCCAGGGCGCTCATCAGGATGGCGCAGGCGCTCGTGAAGCAGCACGGCGGCGAGGTGCCGGCGTCGATGGACGCGCTCGTCGAGCTGCCGGGCGTCGGCCGCAAGACGGCGAACGTCGTGCTCGGCCACGCGCTCGGCGTCCCCGGCCTGCCGGTCGATCGGCACGTGCTGCGCGTTGCGAACCGGATCGGCATCGCGGAGAGCGACGATCCGGTCGTCGTCGAGCAGCAGCTGTGCGCGACGGTGCCGGAGGAGCGGTGGACGAGGACCTCCGACACGCTGATCCTGCACGGCCGGCGCATCTGCCGGCCGAAGCCGCTGTGCGATCAGTGCGCGGTGCGCGACGAGTGCGACTACTTCCGGCTCGTCGTCGCGCGCGCGCGCGACGGGAAGGCGCCGAAGAAGCCGAAGAAGATGCCGGCGAAGGCCGCCGCTCCACGCCGTGGATCGAAAAGCATTCGAGCAGCTCGTCGCTGAAGCGCTGCGGACGATCCCGCGCCGGTTCCGCAAGGCGATGCGGAACATCGCGATCGTCGTCGAGGACGAGCCGTCGCAGGACTTGCTCGAGGACATGGAGATCGAGCCGCCCGACACGCTGCTCGGGCTGTATTCGGGAACGCCGCTCACCGAGCGGACGTCGGCGTACGGCAACGTGCTCCCGGACCGCGTGCTGATCTTCCAGGGTCCTCACGAGCGCTCCGCCGAGGACGAGGAGGACCTCGTGGTCGCGATCGGCGAGACGCTGATCCACGAGATCGGCCACTACTTCGGGCTGTCGGAAGAAGAGATCGAGGAGATCGAAGAGCGGTACTGGAACGCAGAGGTCGACGAGGCCGACGACTGATACACCGATAGATCCAGGATCACATCCTGGATCGGATCCTGGATCACATCCTGGATCGGATCCTGGATCACATCCAGGATCCTGGCGGATCGCTATGGTGTTCGCGCGCAAGCGCTTCGGGCAGCACTTTCTCGAGCCGGCGTGGGTCGAGAAGGTCGTCCGCGAGATCGACCCACGGCCGGACGACCACTTCATCGAGATCGGCCCGGGCGGCGGAGCGCTGACGCGGCCGCTCGCCGCGCGCGCGCGGGCGGTCGTCGCGTACGAGATCGACCGCGACCTTGCCGCAGCCCTGCGCGATGCCCGCATCGGCAATCTGACCGTCGTCGACGGCGACTTTCTCGATCGCGCGGTCGGTCCGGCCGTCGCCGAGCCGCCACATCGCGTCCGCGTGGCCGGCAATCTTCCCTACAACATCGCGTCGCCGATTCTGTTCAAGCTGGCCGACATGTACGCCGCCGGACTCCAGATCGCCGACGCGACCCTGATGCTGCAGCGCGAGGTCGCCGATCGGCTCGCCGCGAAGCCGGGGACCGCCGAGTACGGCGTGCTGAGCGTGCTGATGCAGCACGTCGCCGACGTCGAACTGCTGCTGAAACTGCCGGCGGGCGCCTTCCGCCCGGCGCCGAAGGTTCTGTCGGCGCTCGTGCGGCTCCGGTTCCACGCGCCGGATCCTCCCGTCGGCGACGCGAACGTCTTCGTCGCCGTCGTGCAAGCCGTCTTCACGCGGCGCCGGAAGACGCTCGCGAACGCCCTCCTGGCGTACGAGCCGCTGGCACGCGCGTCGGCAGCCGAGGTCCTCGCGGCGGCGCGCCTCGACGGCCGCCGGCGGCCGGAGACCCTGACCGTCGCCGAATTCGCGCGCCTCGCCGCCGCGCTGTAGCGCCGAAACACGCCGTTTTCCGTTCGTGGTGTCAGACGCGCGCCTCACACGTGCCAGACACCTGCCTCTTGTACCGTTTCGAGGAGCTGTGCTATAGTTTCGCCGTAAGTCGTTCAGCCCGCCCCATTTAGTTTCAGGCGCGCCCAGCAGCCTGACCGAGCCGCACGACGCGGCTCCCTTCGACCCGAACGACCCTCCGCCAGGAGTGTCCCGGTCGACGGTTGTACGCGAAGCCTCACTAATGCTCGAAGTCGTGGCGCTCGGCGGAGTCGGCGAGTTCGGGATGAACATGCTCGCGCTTACCTGGGGCGAGACGACCGTCGTCGTCGACGCCGGCGTCATGTTCCCCGATCCCGATCTGCTCGGCGTCGATCGGATCATCCCCGATCCGGCGTATCTGCAGCAGAAAGGGAGCGCTGCCGCGCTGGTCCTCACGCACGGCCACGAAGACCACATCGGCGGCGTGCCGCACGTCCTGGCGCACGTTGGGGGACCGATCTATGCCACGCCGCTGACGCTGGCGCTGGTCGAGCCGAAGCTCGAGGAGCACGGCATCGACGGACGGCAGCTGATCCCCGTGCGGCCGCGCGAGCGGGTCGCCGTCGGCCCGTTCACGATCGAGTTCATCCGCGTGACGCACAGCATGCCCGACTGCGTCGCGCTCGCGATCCACACGCCGATCGGCGTCGTCGTCCACACGGGCGATTTCAAGATCGATCAGACGCCGATCGACGGCCAGCACTTCGACGTACACCGCTTCGCGGAGCTCGGCGCGTCGGGCGTGCTCGCGCTGTTCGCCGACAGCACGAACATCGATCGCCGCGGCTTCACCGGGTCGGAGCTCGAGGTCGTCGAGGCGTTCGAGGAGATCTTCACGAGCGCGAGCGGCAAGCTGATCGTCGCGGCGTTCGCGTCGAGCATCTACCGGATGCAGATTCTCGTCGACCTGGCGGCGCAGTTCGATCGCAAGGTGGCCTTCGTCGGCCGCGGCATGATCCAGAACTCGGAGATCGCGCAGCGCCTCGGCTACCTGCGGATTCCGACCGGCGTGCAGATCCGCGACGCGGACGTCCCGAGCTACCCGGCGCAGGACGTCCTCTGCCTCAGCACCGGATCGCAGGGCGAGCCGATGTCGGCGCTGTCGCGCATCGCGATCGACGACCACCGCTTCGTGAAGGTGACCGACGACGACACCGTCGTGATCTCGGCGCGCGCGATTCCGGGCAACGAGAAGGCGATCGGCCGCGTCGTCAACCATCTCGCGCGGCGCGGCGCGGTCGTGATCCACGAGGGCATCAAGCACGTTCACGTCTCGGGCCACGGCAGCGAGGAAGAGCTGAAGCTGATGCTGTCGCTCGTGAGGCCGCGCTACTTCGTCCCCGTGCACGGCGAATACCGGCAGCTCTCGCAGCACGCGCGCGTCGCCAAGCGCGTGTTCGCGGGGCGCGACCCGCGGCCCGAGATCCTGCTCGTGGAG
>Ga0209474_10005832_pt1 | contig 10456 bp, 10 predicted proteins | sample GraSoiAngelo_145_FD_185902 | JGI IMG/M metagenome (GOLD analysis project Ga0209474, IMG submission 185902) | Grasslands soil microbial communities from the Angelo Coastal Reserve, California, USA - 14_1009_05_20cm (SPAdes) (version 2) | ecosystem: Environmental > Terrestrial > Soil > Grasslands... | reverse complement strand
ATTCCTGCTGATCGCATGCTGCATCCCTGCGATGGCGATGGGAGCTCCGCTGCACCTCGATCGCATCAAGCTCCCGCCCGGGTTCCACATCTCCGTGTACGCGGAGAACGTCCCCAACGCCCGCGAGATGGCGCTCTCTCCGGGTGGCGTGCTGTTCGTCAGCACGCGCCGCGCGGGAAACGTCTACGCCGTGATGGACACCGAGCATCGCAATCGGGGCGACCGTGTCATCACCATCGCCCGCGGCCTCGAGAACCCGAACGGCGTCGCCTTCCGCAACGGCGCACTCTTCGTCGCCGAACGCTCCCGCGTGCTGCGCTACGACGACATCGAGCGGCACCTCGATAGCCCCCCGAAGCCCGTGGTGATCCGCGACGACTTTCCCCACGAGGCGCATCACGGGTGGAAGTTCATCGCGTTCGGCCCCGACGGTTGGCTGTACGTGCCGGTTGGCGCTCCCTGCAACATTTGCAAGTCGCCGGAGATCTACGCGACGATCACGCGCATCTCGCCGGACGGCAAGCAGCGGGAGATCTTCGCGCACGGAGTGCGGAACACCGTCGGATTCGACTGGCACCCGCAGACGAATGTGCTGTGGTTCACCGACAATGGCAGGGACGATCTCGGCGAGGACACGCCGCCCGACGAGCTCGACGCCGCGCCCAAGGCGGGGATGCGCTTCGGGTTCCCTTATTGCCACGGCACGAACATCCCGGATCCGGAGTTCGGCAAAGAGCGCCCGTGCTCGAGCCTGACGCCGCCCGTGGCAAATCTGGAACCACACGTGGCCGCGCTGGGGATGCGGTTCTACACGGGGTCGATGTTCCCGGCGGAGTACAAGAACAGCGTCTTCATCGCCGAGCACGGCTCGTGGAATCGCGCGGCCCCGAACGGGTACAAGGTGATCCGGGTGAGACTCGAAGGTGACAAGGTCGTGTCGCAGGAGGACTTTGCCACCGGGTGGCTTCGGGCCCAGCCGAAGCGGGAGGACCCGAACCTCAACTACACCGCGCGCGCGGATGAGACGGCGGATCCATCGGCACGAGGAGGGAAGCGGCTGCAGGCTTGGGGGCGTCCCGTGGATGTGCTGGTGATGCCGGATGGGGCGCTGCTGGTGTCCGACGATACTGCGGACGCGATTTACCGGATCGATTATCGCGCGGCGAAGTAGCCGTTTCGCGCATCCTCGGCGTTTTCGCTTGAGCTGTCGCCGCGAGCACCGCGCCGACGAGCATGACGCGAGCCGGAAGCTCATGCCCGTCGAAAGCCTTCCCTCGAAAGGGTAGGATGCGCGGACGCCGCGCCTTGAAGCACGGCGGTCGAGGAGAGCACATGCGCAGGATGAGCTGGAAGATCGGCGCGACGGTCTTCGCGATCGGCGCCGCTCTCGTGGGAATGAATGCTCTGTACGCGCAGCAGCCGGGGTTCAAGCGCGTCGAGCTGCAGCGCATCGACACCAGCACGCCCGGTTGGGAAGCCGTCTTGATGCGCGCGGAGTTCGAACCGAAGGCCGAAGTCGGCAAGCACACGCATCCGGGCAACGAGGTGGCCTACATCCTGGAAGGAGCCCTGGAGCTCTCGGTGGAAGGACAGGCCCCGAGGACGCTGAAGCAGGGCGACTCGTTCTCGCTGCCGGCGAACACGGTCCACTGGGCGAAGAACGTGGCGAAGGGGCCCACCAAGGTGCTCGTCACGTACATCGTCGAGAAGGGGAAGCCCATCGCCACTCCCGTCAAAACCGCGATGAAGTGATCGCCGCCGCCCAATAACTCACTCTACTTTCTATAGAACGGCTGGCAGCCGCCGTCTCCAGTCGCATTCTCTTGCGTCTCCGCTTTGGTGAATTCCGGAGGCCCGGATCTTGCGACCGGCTCGGGCGTTGGAGTCGGAACGATGCGGCTCATTCGCTCAGCCTGGTTGACGGCCCTGGCGCTGGGGTCCACGGTGATCACCGCCGGGAGCCTCGAGTACTTCAAAGCGGACCTGCCGGAGTTCGTCATCGAGAAGCTGCCGCTGCCGTGGGAAGCGGTCTGGCTTGGCGCCTTGAAAATCCATGTCGTCGCCGCCGCGCTGGCGCTGCCGGGATGCCTGGTGCTGGTTTCCAAAACAGCGCTGCGGCGTGCGCCGCGGTTCCACCGGTGGGCGGGACGCGCGACCGCTGCGGTGGTGCTGCTCGCGCTGGTCCCTTCCGGCTCGTACCTCGCGCTCTTCGCCAAGGGCGGCCTGCCCTCGACCGCGGGCTTTCTCGTCTCGGGCGCGATCGCCGCCGCCGCCATGGTGCAAGCCGTTTGCGAAGCTCGCGCGCGCCGATTTGAGGCACATCAGCGCTACGCCCTGCACGTACTCGGGCAGCTCAGCGTCGCCGTCACCTCGCGGGCGATGCTCTTCGGCTTCGATAACCTCGCCTTCGATCCGAAGCGCGCCTACCTGATCGCGCTCTGGTTGCCGGTGCTGGCCAGTGCGCTGGCCGTCGAACTCGTCTTCTGGAGGAAACATGCCCTGCCGTCTCGCCCTTCTCGTCTTCCTGCTCGCCTCCGCTCCGCGAGCGTCTGAGACCCCCGAGTCGCTGGTCAAGGAGAAGCTGCTCGCGCCGCTCGCAGCCAGGGAGAAAGCTCGCAGCAGCTACTCCCGTGCCCGGCCCCCCGCCGCGGAACGACGCGTGCGAATGCTCGACGCCGCTCCAATCGCGGACGAGAAAGGCGGCGCCTTCGTCGGCTTTGCCGTCGACGCGCGGTACGGCCGCGGCGCAGGCCGATGGCAAGAGGACGAGATCACCGGCTGCGTCTACGCTGCGACTGGCGAGGTCTACGTGCTCTACGGCGACGACTTTCGCGCCGCTGGTGTGCTCCTCGGGAAGACGATTCCGCCGGCGGCGAGCCACGTCTGCCGCGCGGCCGGCCCAAACGCAGTGGTTGCCGGCAGATAGCGTACCCCCCGTTCCGCCGGGCGCGCGTACGTTCCTGGCGTTGGAGGAGCAGATTCCCGGGCCGCGCACTCCCGCCATCTACCGCTCCGCTGACGGGCGCTCCACCTGGCCTCGCTGCCTGAGCGGGCTCGATCGCTTCCTAGTGACGCAGCTCGAGTTCGATCCTGCCGACGCCACGATCGTGTACGCGGCGACCACCACGGCATCTACCGCAGCACGAACGTGTCTTCGACGCGCTGACGGTCGCCGGGAGGCGGACCGCGCGCGAGGCGTAACGCACGATCTCAAATGTCTTGTGCAGAGAGACGGTACGCCCCCGGCCCGCGATGCGCGCGGGGCCGGGGGCGCAACGTGACGTTGACGCTACGACGCGTTCGGCGGAACGATCACCGTGCGGTCTTCGACCGGCGGAGGTCGCACCGTCGCTGCGCCGTTCCCGCGGGAGTCAGAGCGGCGAAGGCCGTTCTCACCGCGGCCCGTGCGGCGCCGCGCTGCGACGAAGGCGCCCGCCAGCGAGGAGAGCAGCGCCAGGACCGCTCCGCCGGCGCCGCCACCGGCCGCCTTCGCGGCCGTATCGGACGCCTGCTCCGCGTTCTCGCGATCCTGCGCCGTCGCACCGCCGTTGTTCGAGCGGGCGCGCGCTTCACGTTCGACACGCGCCTGGGCGCGCGGACCGGACGCCACCGTTGCCGCGCTCTGCGCCGCTGTCCGCGCTGCGCCGAGCGCCAGCAGGGCGCCCGCGATCATGGAAAGGGCCCAGCAAATCCCGCCATGCAGCAGCGCTTCCGGACGCCTGCGGCTGCCGGCGATCCGCACCGCCATGTACGCGCCAAAGAACGACGTCGCGATGAGCAGGATGGCGCCGACGATGCCGGTCGCCACGCCTGCGCCGTTGCCCGGTTGCGGGGAAGTGGGGTCGAGCTTGGCTAGCCCGATCGCCGCGGCGATCAAGCTGAGCAGCGACATCGCTGCCCAGCCGAGCACGGTGCCAGAGAAGATCGCCGTCCAGCTCACGCGCATGCGCCCGTAGTGTTCGTCGGAAAGTGTCTGAAAATTCGTGCTCGCAAAAGCCATCGGTTCTCCTTGAAAGGGGACAATTAGTTGTACGGACGGAGCGCCGCGGCGGCCTGCCCGCTCAAGGCGCGCCCCGTCGGGCCGTCGCCAGCTACAGACGAACCGAGGCCGCCGGCGCGACTGTCAGCGCGCCCGCGTGGAGGAGCTTCCGCACTCGAATGTGGATCTCGGAGACGTTGAGTAGGCACCCGCCGAGTCAGTAGGGTCCTCGTTCTTATTCTCTGAGAGGTTCCGGCGCTTGTCTGCGGGGCATTGATGCGCGCACGCACGAACCGGATGTCGGCAACCCGCGTGGTACAGGTTGGTACAGGTCCTGGTGCGACCCGGCGCAACGTGCCCCGTCCCACGCTGACGAAGTGCGCTCACTGAGGCGGAGCGCCGGAGCACGGCCGGAGCTTTTTTGCGATGGAGACTCCGGTACAACGGCGCAATGCCCAACTCCGGACCGGCCCCCGCCTCCCAAGTCGCTCTCAAGACCGTCTTCACCGTCTGCTTCGGCGTACTGGCCGTCACCGCCCTGGTTTTCTTCCTGCTGAGGACCCAGCTCGCCGTAACGCTCTCGTTGGCGGCCGCCATGGTCGCCGTGGCCATGAACCACGCGGTCGAATTGCTGACCCGGCGGGGCCTGCGGCGCAAGTGGGCGGTGCCGGCGATTATCGTCGCGCTGCTCACGCTCATCGCCGGGGTTAGCGTCATGCTCATTCCGCCCGTGGTGAGCCAGGCCAAAGCGCTGTTCGCAGCGGCGCCGGGCCTCTGGCAGAAGCTGCAGCAAACTCGCCTCTTCCTCGCCCTGGATGCCCGCTTCAACCTAAGCGATCAGCTTCGCCAGTCGATGCCGGCTGCGGCCGGGGCCGTGGCGCCCGTGCTCACCGCCATCGGCAGCGTGCTCAGCGCTCTGGGAGCGCTGGTGACGCTGCTGCTGCTGGCGATCTTCATGCTGCTCTTCGGCCGCGACCTGGTTGCCGCCCTGCTCGCCGAGGCCTCGCCGTCGAACCGCCAGCGCTACGAGCGCATCGTGGAGAAGGTCTACAGTTCGGTCGGCGGATATGTCGGTGGGGTGATTGGGATTTGCTCGATCAACGCCACGCTGACTACCGTCTTCCTCGCCATCATTGGCATGCCGTTCTTCCTTCCGCTGGGAATCCTAAGCGGCTTCTCGAGCGCCATCCCCTATGCCGGTCCTCTGGTCGCAGGCAGCTCCATCACCCTGTTCGCGCTGATCACCGGCGGCCCCGTGAAGGCGCTTGTCACCGGCGTCTACTTCGTTCTCTACGGGCAGCTGGAAGGCAGCGTGCTCAGCCCGCTGATCTTCCGCCACACCGTGCACATCAATCCGCTGGTCACTACGCTGGCCATCCTGTTCATGGCGGAGTTCATGGGACTCCCAGGCGCCATCATTGCGGTCCCCGCAGCGGCGACGGCACAGATCCTCATCCGGGAGATCCTCTCGCTGCGCAAGCAGCACGACGAGGAGCTGCGACGCAAGCTGGCGTAAAATGTCCTACTGCTCGCTGCTACGAAGCCGACGACTCCGAGGGCCACTGCTACAGCCGCTCGATCACCGCAGCGCGCGGAGTGCCGACGTCGATCGTCGACGGGAAGGGGTGCGACGACTGACGCCGGCGGCGTGCGCTATCGTAAGCTCGTGCCACGCAGAGAGACGAAGCACGTCGCGCGATTACCGGGTCGCAGAAGCGCGGCGGGAGAGCGGCTCGTCGCTCGACTGCGGCGGATCTGCATGGCCCTTCCCGAAGCGAACGAGAAGCTCTCGCACGGCGAGCCGACGTGGTTCGCGGGGAAGGGCAAGGTCTTCGCGATGCTCGACGATCATCATCACGGCGCCGCCCACCTGGCGGTGTGGGTTCCCCAGCCTTTCGGGGCACAGGAGGCGTTGATTCGCTCCGACCCCAAGCGGTTCTTCAGGCCTCCCTATGTCGGCGTGAGCGGCTGGGTCGGCGTGGTGCTCGATTTGCGCCCCGATTGGGATGCCGTCGCCGCGCTGGTCCATGACGCGTACCTGAACGTCGCGACAGCGAGGCTGAGGAAGCTCGCGCTCGCGCCCTCGCCAGCGCGCCGGTAGCGAAACGCCTCAGTTCGCGCGCCGGCAGCGGATCGATCCGGCGCGCCTGGTGGTGGTCGGCACCACCGCGACGCATCGAAAGCTCACCGCCGCCGTGCGAGCGCGTTTCGTGCCCGCGATTTGACCCCCGCACCCTCGATAGGCGTGCGGCATCACAACGTCCCCGGAGAAGCTCCACCGTGTCCGAGACCGTCGCCCGGCCCGCCCGCATTGAAGGGATCCTCGCCTTCCTTGCCATCTACGTGATCTGGGGCTCCACGTTTCTCGCCATTCGCTTCGCCGTCGAATCCATCCCGCCCTTGTTCACCGCGGCGACGCGGCACCTCGTCGCGGGTTCCATCCTGCTGGCCTGGGCGCTGTGGAAGGGCGAGCGGCCGACTCGCCAGGGATGGCGCGCCGGGCTCGTTCTGGGGTTCCTCTTCTTCTTCGTCAGCCACGGGCTGTTGCACTGGGCGGAGCTGAAGGTGCCTTCAGGAGTGGCCGCGCTGGTGATCGCCGCCGAGCCGGCGATCGTGGCGCTGCTGTTGCCCGTGCTGAAGCTGGGCGCTGCGCCGCGAGGCGCGACCTGGGCGGGCCTGGCATTGGGGGCGGCGAGCGTCGCGCTGTTATTCCGGCCGGATGTGTCCGCCGGCGAAGGCGTATCCGTGGGGCTGCTCGCTGTGCTCGTCAGCGCGATCGCGTGGTCGTTGGGCATCGTGTACGCGCGCAAGCTGCAGCCTGCGAGTGGGTCCACGCTGAATGCCGCTTTGCCGCTCGTGTGCGGGTCGCTGATGTTGGTCGTCGGGGGGCTGTTGCGCGGCGAGCATCACGAGTTCCACCTCAGCCAGGTCGCGGCTCCATCGTTGCTCGGGCTGCTGTTCCTGATCTTCTTCGGCTCGCTGACGGCATTCAGCGCGTACGCGTGGCTGCTCAAGCACTACGAGCCGACGCTGGTTGCGACGCACACGTACGTGAATCCGATCGTGGCGGTGCTGCTGGGATGGGCGTTTGCGGGAGAGAAGTTGACCGGCTCGATCCTGCTATCGATGGCGCTAGCGATCGCGGCGATCTGGTTGGTGAACCGCGGCAGCAGGGCCGCAACCGCCGCGCCCGTCAACGACGTCGCTGTCGAGTCGCCCTGACGGGCCCTCCAGGCGCTCGCGGAATCGCCGAGGCCCGAATCGCGATCGCGCGGCGGGCATCTCTCCTCTTTAGATGATACTCATAATCTAAATGCTGAGGAGAGCCCACATGGAAATCCGAACTGCGCTCGTGACTGGTGTATCGTCGGGCATCGGGAATGCCACCGCTCGGATGTTGACTGAGCAGGGGTGGCGGGTTTTCGGAACGGCGAGGTCGAAATCGACGCTCCTCCCCGAACACGTCGAGCGCGTCATCCTGGATGTGCGCGACGCCGCATCGATCGACGCCGGAGTCCGGGAAGTGCTCGAAAAGGCCGGCCGGATTGACCTCTTGGTCAACAACGCCGGCGGCTCCGTGATGGGCGCCATCGAGGAGACCTCGCTCGAGCAGGCCCGAGACCTGTTCGACGTGAATTTCTTCGGCGCCGCGCGACTCACGCAAGCGGTGCTTCCGGCGATGCGCGCGCAGAAGAGCGGCCGCATCGTCTTCATCAGCAGCGTGGTCGGCTTTGTTCCGGCTCCGTTCATGGGCTTCTACGCGGCGTCGAAGCATGCCCTGGAGGGACTGGCCGAGTCGCTCGATCATGAGACCCGCACGCTGGGCATCCGCATCGCGCTGGTCGAGCCCGGCTGGACGCGCACCGGGATCGACAGCAATGGGGCCGCCGCCGCGCGGCGAGTGGACGACTATGGCGCTGCCCGCGACCGCGCCCGCGAGCTGGTTCGCGCCAGCGTGAGCGCAGGGGACGATCCATCGGTGGTGGCCCAGACGGTGCTGGAGGCGGCGACGGCGAAGAAGCCGCGCCTGCGGTATCCCGCCGGCAAGCGCGCCGGCCTTCTCGCGCGGCTGCGGCGCTTCATGCCGGCAGGCGTCTTCGACAGCGCGCTGCGCAAGCAATACGGGCTCGATCCGGCCGGAGGCGCGAATGCGCCGGTCGCGTGAGGACGCGGCGGGGACACGCCGGAGCGCCGTTGCTGCAGCCTCGCGCCTCTTCCGCGAACGAGGCATCGAGTCCGTCAGCGTGGGCGACGTGATGGCGAAACTGAAGATGACCGCCGGCGGGTTCTATCGCCACTTCGAGAGCAAAGAGGCGCTCGCGGCGGAAGCCTGCGCTGCGGCGTTCGCGTCATCGGGACTAGCGGGCGAGCCCGCGCGATCTGCCGAAGCCGCCGTGCGGCGCTACCTCAGCAAGGCACATCGCGACGCGCCTTCCGACGGATGCCCGCTGCCCGCGCTGGCCTCTGACATGGCGCGCCAGCCGGCCGCCGTCCGGCGCGCATATACGGAGGGCGTGCGGGATGCGGTCCGCCACATCCGCGAGCTTGCGCCAGCCGCCGACCCGAAGGTGCATCTCGCGCTTCTGGCCGGCATGGTAGGCGCCTTGGCCATCTCGCGCGCCGTGAGCGACGACAAACTGAGCGAGGCGGTGTTGCAGGACACGCGCAATTTCTGGATCGAGAAGATGGAGGAGCGGCGATGATCGTGCTGGAAGAGTTCGCGCCGGGGCAGAGGTACGTGTCCGCAAGCCGGCGCGTCGACGCGGCGGCAATCAAGGCCTTCGCGACCGAATTCGATCCGCAGCCGTTCCATCTCGACGAGGATTCCGCGCGCGGCTCATTCTTCGGCGGTCTCGCGGCGAGCGGTTGGCACACCGCCGCGCTCACCATGCGGCTCCTGGTCGAGAGCGGCTTTCGCCCAGCCGGTGGAATCATCGGGTCGCGGGCGGACGAGTTGAAGTGGCCGCGTCCCGTCCGACCGGGCGACGAGCTTCACGTGGAAGCCGAGGTGCTCGAAGTGCGCGCGTCGAGCAGCCGGCCCGGGCAGGGCTTCGTCAAGTGCCGCACCACGACGTTGAACCAAAACGGCGAGCCGGTGCAGATCCTGGTGATGAACTTGCTGGTGAAGGCCCGAACGAACTAGCCCGGTGCAGTACCGCCGCGTGCGCTGCGCCCCCTTTGCGAACATGAGGCGCGGGTGTAAGCGGGCGCCATGCGGGGGCGGAGCCGTTCGGCGGGGGCGATGCGCGCGCGAGTTGCGCTGGCCGTCGTCTGCTCCGCGGCGTTCTTCGCGTCGTGCTCTGGCGCGCGAACGTCCCCTGGCCGCACTTCTTCGCGACCAGCCGAGATCGAAGGCGTGGCGCTCGATCCGTCGGGCAAGCCGGCCGCCAATGTGCTCGTCGCCGTTCGCGCCGGACGGATGCTGGACTTCAAGCGCGCCGTTCCGGCGGCAACCACGCGCACCGGTCCCGATGGCCGATTTCGGCTGCCGCTATCGCGGACCGACGCGCGGGAGATCGTCACAGCATCTCTCGCCGGCTCCGGCGCGGCGCGGTGGGGACCGGAGCACGCCACAGTACAACCGCTGACGCTGGAGCTGACACGCGGAATTCGGTTATCCGGGCTCGTTCAGATGCCCGACGGAAAGCCGGCCGCCGGGGCGCGTGTCCGCGCGGTCACAGGCACTCTCGACGAGCATTCCAGTGACTTTCCTGTCGTGTTTCCTGGGGCGGCCGGTGCAGACGGAACGTTTACGCTCGAGGTCCCGCGCGACGACGAGTACATCGTCGTCTCTGAGCTCGCCGAGTACACAGCGCCCCCAGTGTTCGCGCGGGAGCGGGTCGACGCCAAATTCGAACTGAGGCTCGCCGCTCCCGAGCGCGGAGCGGCAGCGGACGACGCGCGCGTTGCGGCGTGGATCCGCACTGTCGCGCGATCGATGAGCGTCGATGGTCCGAGCGACAGCGACGACCTCGCGCCAGTCGATGCCATCGCACAGGGCGCACGCGTCATTGCGCTTGGCGAGCACAGCCACGGCACGCGCGAGTTCCACGCTTTCCGCCATCGCGTCTTCCGCCGGCTGGTCGAGCGCCACGGGTTTACCGTTCTCGCGCTCGAAGGATCGTCCTACCAGTGGGGAAAGTTCGACCGTTTCGTGCAGAAGGGCGAGGGAGACCCCGAGGCGATGCTCGCAAGCGCGGTCTACCTTGGGAATAGCCGCGACCTGCTTGCGCAGTTGAAGTGGATGCGCGCCTGGAATGCCGACGAGCGGCACGTACGCAAGGTCAAGCTCGTTGGGTTCGACGTGTGGTCGGATCCGGAGGGCGGTGAGCGTCTTCGGCATTTTCTCGAGCGTGTCCATCCCGAGAATGCCCGACTACTGGGCAATGCCATCGCGGAGATGACGGCCGGGTTCAAGAAAACGACGGCCCCAGAAATTGCCGTCGCGGATTTGGTTGTTCGCGCTCTCGACGACCG
>Ga0209474_10005831_pt1 | contig 10456 bp, 9 predicted proteins | sample GraSoiAngelo_145_FD_185902 | JGI IMG/M metagenome (GOLD analysis project Ga0209474, IMG submission 185902) | Grasslands soil microbial communities from the Angelo Coastal Reserve, California, USA - 14_1009_05_20cm (SPAdes) (version 2) | ecosystem: Environmental > Terrestrial > Soil > Grasslands ... | reverse complement strand
GTTCGAGGATCTCGCGCGCGAGATTCTCGTTCAGCCCGCGTTTCTGCCGCAGCCCGGCCATGGAGGCCGGGCCGATCGAGCGCGCATTGTCCAAATAAAAGAGCATCGCCGGATGGGATTCGACGGCCAGCAGCATGTCGCCGAAGCGCCCGAGCACGTTGGCGCGGATGACTTCGCGTTCGTAGGCGCCGCAAATCTGGCGCACATTGCCCTTATCCGCCGAGACGCAGAAATGGTTCGACCAGAACCAGACGAGCCGCTCGACAAACCCGATCTCGGCGCCGAGCGCGGCATCGATCCGCGCCTTGGCTTCGGCAAGATAAATCTGCTGCGGCACGCCGGGACCCGGACTCGGCCTCGCTGCCGGTGCCGGTGGCGTGGCGGACTGATCCTTCATCTCCGCCGAGCCAGCGCCACTCGGCGCATTAGCCTGCTGGGCGGCGCGCTCGGCCTGCCGCGCCGCGCGCTGCGCCTGCTGATAGGCGAACGCGGTACGCGCGGCTGCGCCGCTCGTCAGCAACTCCGGATTGTTGATGCGACCGGCGCCCGGGCGATCCAATTCGGCCAGCAGCGCTCCGCGCGGATCCGACGCAATGCTCGCGATCGATCCAGCGCGTGGACCGAGGCCGAACCGATGCAAGGCGAGCGCAGCTTGGGCTTTCGGATCAAGGGCCATGCCGTCCTCCCGACCGGCTGCGAGGCCGCTGGGCGGCAGCAACATCCCTGCGCGGCGGCAAAGTCAAGGCTGCGGCAGTCTGCCTTTCGTAATCATGGCCGCGAGATGACAAATTGGAAGGATTTCGTCCTCAGCCCCACCGCTCAGCGCAGCTGAATGACCGACCAGATCCCGAAATCGCACTACAGCGGGCCGCGCAGGACGAAGAACGCGCCCAGCGCAATGAGTCCGAAGCCGATCGCATAATTCCAGGTCAACGGCTCCTTCAGGTAAACGACCGAAAATCCGGCGAACACGAGAAGCGTAATCACCTCCTGGATCGTCTTGAGCTGCGCGGTCGTATAGACCGCGCTGCCCCAGCGGTTCGCCGGCACCGCGACGCAGTATTCGACGAAGGCAATAAGCCAACTCGCCACGATCACGCCGATGAGCGGCACCTCTTTGAAACGCAGATGGCCGTACACGCGAACGTCATGAATAGGTTGGAACCGAGCAGCAACAGGATGGGCATCAGATAAGGTGAAATGAAAGTCGAGCGCATAGAGACACCGATTGGCAGAGCGAGCGAGCGTCGACGTATTGAGGCGCTCTGCGGCAAAATGGAGTCTCCTCATGACAAAACCTCGTGACGGGTCGCAGTGTGCTCTGCGGCTTTAGCCGGGCGTGGGCATCCACAACCACGCAATGCGTCATGCTGCTGTAATATGCGCCCGATATATGCGGGTGCGTTCGAGCAAAACGCCCTCCGCATATCTTCGTCGTAAATTGTAGCGTGCGCGTTCGTCATGGCCGGCGGCTCCGGCACGCACTCGCCCCGCGGCCGGAGCCGCCTTTTCTCCTGCGCTTTCAGACCGATGCGTTGGGGCCCCCGGTCCCGGCCGCGGTCGCGCAGGATCCTCCGCGGTTTCGCCGTCCCTTCTTCGCCTTCGCGACCTCAGCCCAGCCCCTTCTTTTCTTGCCGTAGCGCGGGCTAAATCCGGCGCTAATATAGGGTTTGGAACCTGGGAGAAATCGCGATGCGGCGTCCACGCCTCTCGTCCACGCATATCGCCGCGGCTGCGTTCGCGATCGCGGGCGCGCTGGCGCCCATGCCCGTCATGGCCCAAGCGCAGCCGCCGGCACAACCACCGGCGCAGTCGCCTGCGCCAGTGCTCGGGCCATACAAGCCCGTGCCTATCACGCTGCCGCCCGCGGTGAACGATCCGAGCTTCGCAACGTTTCGTAACCAACTCGCCGACATCGCCAAGAACAAGGACCGCGCCGCGCTCGCGCGGCTAGTGGCAGCGAACTTCTTCTGGATACCGGAAGACAAGGACATCGCCGACAAGCAAAAGTCACCCATCGACAACCTGAGCAAAGCGCTCAGCCTCGACGGGGCGGACGGGTTCGGCTGGGAGTCGCTTGCCGCCTATGCCGCCGAGACGACCGCCATGGCCGATCCGCAGCGCCAGGGTGTGTTCTGCGCGCCGGCCGAGCCCACCTTCGACGAGCGGGCAGCCGACGAGTTGGCCAATACGACGCATACCGATGCCGCGGATTGGGCGTTTCCGATCCGCGACGGCATCGAAGTGCGCGCGGCGGCAAAACAGGATGCCGCGGTGGTCGACAGGCTCGGCCTTTACCTGGTGCGCGTCCTTCCCGATGACTCGCCCGCCAATGCAGTGCTCGCCACCTTCGCCAAAGTTCTGACGGCCGCGGGAACGGTCGGCTATGTCTCGATCGACACCGTTCTGCCGATCGGCGGCGAGCAGTTGTGCTACCTCAAGGACGGGGGCGCCTGGAAGATCGCGGGCTTCCTCGGCGGCGAACCGAACCACTAGATTTTAAGCTAGCGACAGATCACGGCCGCTGTCGCCTGCGTCCATCCTGGATTATCGTTTGTGGCGCATCCAGGCGAGGCTGCGCGCGAGGCCGGCAGCGCGCCCGGAAAAAGCCGGGAGGACTCTCATGTCACGGATGTGTGCTGTCGGGATGATGGCAGTAGCTGCGGTCGTGCTCACCGCAACGGCGCACGCGCAGACCGCGCCTCCCTTCGCCACCACAAAAGTCGAAGGGACCGAGAACGTCTACATCTTCCGTTACGGCAATCACCAATCGATGTTTGTCGTGACGCCGCAAGGCGTGATCGCGACCGACCCGATCGGCCTACGGCGGCCGGCGGCGGTAGCCTATATCGAAGAAATTCGGAAGATCACCAAGGCGCCGATCAAATACGTCATCTACAGCCACAGCCATTTCGATCACATCGCCGGCGGCAAGCCGTTCAAGGATTTGGGCGCCGTTTTCGTGGCCCACAAGAACGCCAAGGCGCGCATCGAGACCTTGCATCCCGCCGATGTCGTCGTGCCAGACCAGGCGGTGGATAGGAAAAGGACCATCACTCTCGGCGGCACCACGCTCGAACTGCTCTACGTCGGCAAGAACCACTCCGATAGCACGCTCGTGATGCGGCTGCCGAAGGAGAAGATCATCTTCACCGTGGATTGGATCCCACTGCAATCGACCCAGTTCCGGGTGATGGCCGATACTTATATTCCCGACATCGAGGAGGGGCTCAACAAGGTGATTGCGATGGATTGGGAGCGATTGATCCCCGGGCACCCGGGCCCGGGCGGCCGTCAAATCGGAACCAAGGAGGACGCGCGCGCCGCGCGCGCCTATCTGCAAGATTTATCGGCCGCCGTGAAAAAGGCGACCGAGGAGGGCAAGTGCTATGCCGACGCGGAACGGGACGTGAAGCTGCCGAAATACGAGAATTTTGCGAACTACGGTCCCTTCCTGCCCATGAACATCGAGCGCTACTGCGATTTCCACAATCGCGGCATTTGACGTGAGCGGCGCGAACTCGCCCACGCAGAGAAGAGGCGACCCATGATCATCGAAAACCAAAAAGACGTCACCGCCGCGGTCCTGTCGGAGCTGCAGCGCGCCCCGGATCCCAGATTCAAAGAGATCATGTCGGCTTTCGTGCGCCACTTGCACGACTTCGTGCGCGAGACGAAGCTGACCGAGGAGGAGTTCCACGCCGCGATGGCTTATGTCGTGGCAATCGGCAAGCACAGCAACGAGTCCCACAACGAAGCGGTGCTGATGGCGGGCTCGCTCGGACTATCGGCGCTGATTTGCCTGCTCAATCACGGTAACCAGGGGACGACGGACACCGACCACAACATGCTCGGGCCGTTCTGGCGCATGCAGTCGCCAGTGACGCCGAACGGCGGCTCGATTGTGCGCTCGCCCACGCCGGGGCCCGCGCTATTCGTCAATGCCGCTTTCCGCGACGCGAATGGCAAGCCGATCGTGGGCGCGGAGGTCGATGTGTGGCACTCATCGCCCGAAGGCTTTTATGAGAACCAGGATCCTGTTCAGGCCGACATGAACTTGCGCGGCAAGTTTTTCACCGACGCCGACGGTTGCATCAGCTTTCGAAGCGTCAAGCCTGCCGGTTATCCGATCCCCATCGACGGACCGACCGGCGATCTCTTGCGCGCACAAGGCCGGCACAATATGCGCCCCGCGCATCTTCATTTCCTTGCCTGCAAGGAGGGGTTCAAGACTCTAATCTCGCAGCTCTATGTCCAGGACGACAAGTTCATCGACAGCGACGTGCAATTCGGCGTCACGCGCCATCTCATCGGCAACTATGTGCGTCACGAGAACGAGAAGGCGCCCGCCGCCGATGTCAAAGGGCCGTGGTACTCGCTCGAGCACGTCTTCGTCTTAGAGCGGGGCCAGCCGAAACTGCCGCGACCGCCGATCACCGGCAAGGCGCGCGGCGAGCGGCCGAAGATTCCGCATTTGGCGTGACGGCACCCTCTCAGTTCGTCATTCCGGCCGAGCCGAATGGCGGCGCGAGGCGGAATCCTTAGTCACGTGCCGTGTGGACTACCTCGCTTGTGCGGCCGCGCGCTCGACCGATGCCGCCGTCTGGCCGAACAGGATCGCGCGCTCCTCCGCGGTGCGGATGCCGCCCACGTTCGGGTTCACCGCCTTCGCTTTCTCGTAGGCGCGCTCGACCGCGGGCCGGGCGCGGATCGTTTCGAACCAGCGCTTGAGGTGCGGGAAGTCCGCGATGTTCTGCCCCTGCCGCTCGTAGGGCACGATCCAGGGGTAAATCGCCATATCCGCGATCGAGTACTCGCCAGCGACGAAATTGCGATCCGCCAGCCGCTTGTTGAGCACGCCGTAGAGCCGGTTGACCTCGTTGCGGTAGCGGTCCATCGCATAAGGAATCTTCTCGACCGCGTAATTGCTGAAGTGATTGTTCTGCCCGGCCATCGGACCGAGATTGCCCATCTGCCAGAACAGCCACTGGATCGCGTCGACGCGCGCGCGCAGATCCTTTGCCAGGAAGCGACCGGTCTTCTCGGCAAGATAGAGCAGGATCGCCCCGGACTCGAAAACAGCAATCGGCTCGCCGCCGCCGGCCGGTGCGTGATCGATGATGGCGGGAATACGGTTGTTGGGGGAGACGGCCAGGAATTGCGACTTGAACTGTTCGCCCTTGCCGATATTCACCGGCATGATCTTGTACGGCAGGCCGGTCTCCTCGAGAAACATCGTGATCTTGTGGCCGTTGGGCGTGGTCCAATAGTAGACATCGATCATGGGCGTCGTTCCTTGCACTGAAATCACACGGATACTGCTGTAACATAAGCTCGGATGCGCAAGCCACAGCGACCGATCAAATCTGCGCCCCGCATGGCTCCATTGTCCGCCAGGCATCCATGACCGCTCGCCTGCCCTTGCCTGCCGCGGCGGCTGATCGTGCAGTCGCAGGTAGGCGAGGATGGACGAACGGAGGAATTACCCGAGCCTGATATTGGCCTCGCGCACCACGCGTCCCCATTTCTCGGTTTCCGCCGCCACGAAGACGCGAAACTCCTCGGGCGTATTCTCGCGGAATTCGACGTTGAGCTGCTTGAGGCGCTCGGCAATGTCGGGCTGTTGCAGCACCGCGTTCAGCCCGGCATTGAGCTTTTGCACGATCTCGACGGGCGTGCCGGCGGGCACAAACAGCCCTTGCCATTCGTAGGCTTCAAAATCCGGCAGCGTGTCCTCCACCGCCGGCACGTCGGGAAGCGCCGCGAGTCTGCCGCGGCCGATATGCGCGAGGCATTTGATGGTGCCCGCCCGCACGTGGCCGATCGAGGCGGCGGCGTTGGAGAAAAAAAACTTCACCTGCCCGCCAATGAGATCGTTGAGCGCCGGGCCGCCGCCGCGATAGGGAATATGATTGAGCTTGATGCCGGCGCGGTATCTGAACATTTCGAGCGCGAGATGTTGCACCGTGCCGTTGCCGGAAGACGCCCAGTCGAGCCCGCCGGGAGTCGCCTTGGCGAGCGCGATCACGTCGGCGACGCTCCGTGCCTCCACCGATTTGTTCACGACCAAAAGATTGGTGATGAGCGCGCCAAGAAAGACCGCCTGGAAATCCTTGACCGTATCGTAGGGCAGGTTGGCGTAAAGCGACGGGTTCACCGAATGCGCGGTGGCATCGTACATGATGGTGTAGCCGTCGCGCTCCGCGTTGGCCACGGCGGCGGCTGCGATGGTGCCTCCAGCTCCGCCGCGATTGTCGATCACGAATTGCGCGCCCCACATCTCGCCGAGCTTCTGGAAGAGAAGGCGTCCCACGGTGTCGGCGCCGCCCGCCGGGGGATAGGGGATCACCACTCTGACCGGTCGCGCCGGATAAGGGCCCTGCGCCTAAACGGGAGCATTCGCAGTGGCCAGCGGCAGCACGGCCGCGAAGGCCAATAGCTCTCGCCGCGTCAGCGGACCTTGTGGGCGCACAGTTCCCTCTCCTCTTTGCGATAATTTGAAGCCACAGTCGGTTGCCCGCTCTTTTCACATCATAGCCGCGGCGCCATATTCCGGCGATGGCGAAACATCCCCAGGATTCGAACGCGCCGGCAAGGCCGAAGCAAAAGCCCGCGCGCGATCCCGCCAAGCATTCGCAGAAAGATCCGGCCAGGCCCACCCGTGCCAAGGCGGCGCGGCCCGAGCAGCCGCCGACCGAGCCAGCGCTCGCCGACCTCCTCAATCCCGGTATCGGCCAGGGAACCGCGGGACCGGGCTCGCAGACGGGGCTGAAGCCGCCACCCGACAACTCATTCGACCGGCGCGCCGATTTCGCCGCCGCACACCGCGCGCGCAAATCGACACCGCAGGGATTAGGCGAGGCGCCGCAGGCGCCTTACCGGGGCGCTGAGCGGCTGGGCGAGCTCGATCCCGACCTGGCGAAGGCGCTCGGGCTCGACGACGAGCACGGCACGCCCGCGCAAACGGAAAGCGATGCGGGCGAGCCCGCGGCAAGAGCCTCGCGCTCCACCGCATTTCGCGGCATGACCGGCGCGGCTGCGACCGTGCGCGCGCTCGAAACGCTGCTGCGCGAAGGGCGGCCCGAATTCAGTACGCGGCCGTGGACCCCGCACCGCCCGGCGCGTCCGGAGAAATCGGAAGGCGGGCAGCGGCTGGTGGTCAAATCGGATTTTTCGCCCAAGGGCGACCAGCCGCAAGCGATCGCCGATCTCGTGGAGGGGGTCGGGCGGCACGATCGCACCCAGGTCCTGCTCGGCGTCACCGGCTCGGGCAAGACATTCACCATGGCCAAGGTGATCGAGGCGACGCAGCGGCCGGCGCTGGTGCTCGCGCCCAACAAGACGCTGGCGGCCCAGCTCTACGGCGAGTTCAAGTCGTTCTTCCCGGACAACGCGGTGGAGTACTTCGTCAGCTATTACGATTATTACCAGCCGGAGGCCTACGTCCCGCGCACCGACACCTATATTGAGAAGGAATCCTCGATCAACGAGCAGATCGATCGCATGCGCCACAGCGCGACGCGTGCGCTGCTCGAGCGCGACGACGTCATCATCGTGGCCTCGGTATCGTGCATCTACGGCATCGGCTCGGTCGAAACCTACTCGGCCATGACGTTCACGCTCAAGCAGCGCGAGCGTATCGACCAGCGTCAGCTCATCGCCGACCTCGTCGCCTTACAGTACAAGCGCTCCGCCGGCGATTTTTTCCGCGGCTCGTTCCGCGTGCGCGGTGATGTGATTGAGATTTTCCCTGCCCACTACGAGGACCGCGCATGGCGTGTCTGCCTGTTCGGCGACGAAATCGAGTCGATCCACGAAATCGACCCGCTCACCGGACAAAAGACCGACGAATTGGAATTCGTGAAGATCTACGCCAACTCGCACTATGTGACGCCGCGCCCCACCTTGCTGCAGGCGATCGCCGGCATTAAGCAGGAGCTGCGCTCGCGGCTCGCCGAGCTCAACACCGCCGGCCGTCTGCTCGAGGCGCAACGGCTCGAGCAGCGCACACTTTATGATCTCGAAATGATGGAGGCGACCGGAAGCTGCGCCGGCATCGAGAACTATTCCCGCTATCTCACCGGCCGCAAGATGGGCGAGCCGCCGCCGACGCTGTTCGAATACGTGCCCGATAACGCGCTCGTGTTCGTCGACGAGAGTCACGTCACGATTCCCCAGCTCGGTGGCATGTACCGCGGCGACTTCCGCCGCAAGGCGACGCTGGCGGAATATGGTTTCCGCCTGCCCTCCTGCATGGACAACCGTCCGTTGCGGTTCGAGGAATGGGACGCCATGCGCCCGCAGACGATGGCCGTCTCGGCCACGCCCGGCCCGTGGGAGATCGAGCAGGCGCACGGCATCTTCGCCGAGCAGGTGATCCGCCCCACCGGGCTGATCGACCCGCCAGTCGAGGTACGGCCCGCGCGCACCCAGGTCGACGATCTCGTCGGCGAGGTGCGCCAGGTCGCGGCGGCGGGCTACCGCGCGCTCGTCACCGTGCTGACCAAGCGCATGGCCGAGGACCTCACCGAATATCTGCATGAGCAGGGCATTCGCGTGCGCTACATGCATTCCGACATCGACACGCTCGAGCGCATCGAGATCATCCGCGATTTGCGCCTGGGCGCGTTCGACGCGCTGGTCGGCATCAATCTATTGCGCGAGGGCCTCGACATTCCGGAATGCGCGCTGGTCGCGATCTTGGACGCCGACAAGGAAGGTTTCCTGCGCAGCGAGACCTCGCTCGTTCAGACCATCGGCCGCGCCGCGCGCAACATCGACGGCCGCGTGATCCTCTATGCCGATACCGTGACGGGGTCGATGGAGCGCGCGATCGCCGAGACCAATCGGCGCCGCGAGAAGCAGGAAGCGTTCAACACCGCAAACGGCATCACGCCGGAGAGCGTGCGCCGCCAGATCGCCGACATTCTGGAGTCGGTCTACGAGCGCGACCACGTGCTGATCTCGACCGGCGGCGGGCTCGCCGGCATTGGCGACGAAGATGCCGCCACCATCGGTCATAATTTCGAGGCGGTGATCGCCGACCTCGAGACGCGCATGCGGGCCGCCGCCGCCGATCTCGATTTCGAGGAGGCAGCCCGGCTGCGCGACGAGATCAAGCGCCTGCGCGCCACCGAGCTCGCCGTACTCGACGATCCTACCAGCAAGGCCATCGCGATCTCGCGCAGTGGTTCACCCGCTCGCCGCGTACGGGGAGCGGGTGACGGCCCGCGCAAACCCACCCTCGACGAAATGGGCCCTGACCCAGCCAAAGAATCCAAGCCCTACCGGCCCGGCCCGCGCTCAACCTCCGGCCGCGCCGGTATGCGCGGCGGCTGGCGACCGCGCGGGCGGTAGCGCCGCTTCTTAGGTCCGTAGGTGGCACCACGTCTGCCGCTGTCACCCGCGGGCTTGACCACGCAAGTCGGATTTATCCGACTTGCGCACATAAATGTCCGAACTCGGGTAAACCCGAGTTCGGATGGTCCATCTTCTTCGCAAGAAATTTCGCGAAGATGATGGATTGCCGGGTCGAGCCCGGCAATGACGAATGCATTATGATGCGCGCTCGGATGACCACAAACGGAGCGTGTCATGCCCCGCGTCGTCGGCATCGATCACTTGGTGCTCAGCGTCGGCGATTTCGCGCGTTCGAAGGAGTTCTACCGCAAGCTGCTCGGCTTTCTCGGCTTCAAGCTCAAACACGAGTACGCGGACATGGCCGGCTGGAGCAATGGCAAGACGCTATTCTGGATCGCCGCCGCCGACGCGCAAGGCAGAAAGCGCAAGTATCGCAAGGGCGACATCGGCTTTCACCACTATGCGTTCGAGCTTTCGAGCCGCAAGGACGTGGATGCGCTCGGCGCCTTCCTCGAGCAGCACGGCATGAACGTGGTCGACCCGCCCGGCGAATATTACGGCCGCTCGTATTATGCGGTCTATTTCACCGATCCCGACGGCATGAAGCTCGAGGGCATGGTGTACAAGCCGCCGCCGAAGCCGCGCCGGGCCAAAAAGAAGAAATAGATTGGGATCACGAGTTTAAGCGTCGATCGCGAGTGCAGGGGCACTGGCCTCGTTCATCGCCTGCCTCTTGAGCGGGTAGTCCGGACTCTCGTAAAGCTCGCGGATGTCCGCGTGGCTGAACCGCGTCTCGTTGATCTCGATGACGGCGCCGAGCAAGGCCGGTGTCGGGAGCTCTTCCATGGCAAACTGGATTGCGTCCGCCGCCGTATCGAACCGCCGGTATTTGACCAGCTGCTTGGCCTTGCGGTTGCGCGAGGGAAACAGCTCCGCCGGTGCACGGTAATCGAATTTCGTCATGGCACTTTATCTCCCAATAAAAGCCGAAGACGGAACCCTCGCTCTTCAGCTTGTTCTTTATATAGTGATTGATTGAGCTTAATCGAGGGCTCGCGAGGGAAGTGTCATGGCCACCTATTTCATCTTCGGCGCG
>Ga0209474_10005829_pt1 | contig 10459 bp, 9 predicted proteins | sample GraSoiAngelo_145_FD_185902 | JGI IMG/M metagenome (GOLD analysis project Ga0209474, IMG submission 185902) | Grasslands soil microbial communities from the Angelo Coastal Reserve, California, USA - 14_1009_05_20cm (SPAdes) (version 2) | ecosystem: Environmental > Terrestrial > Soil > Grasslands ... | reverse complement strand
CTCGTCCCGGTCGACGGTCACCTCCGGTGCGCCTGCGAACCAGTCGTCGGGCAGGCGGCCCGACAGCCAGCCCCGTGCCTCCTCGGCCGACAGCGGGGTGACGTTCTCCCACCGCCCCCGGCGTCCCCTGCGGCCCCGCCAGGGCGGACCGTGGTCGTGCGGGTGGCCGGACTCCCACCGGCCCCGTCGCCCGCCACCTCGGCGGGCTCCCGTCGCTTCGTCGTCTCTCATGTCGCTCCTCACGGATGCTCTAACTTTGATTACGAGAATACGTTGATAATACGCTTGGCGACGGCCGGCGACAAGGCACCAGGGCACCAGGGCACAGGTGGAGCCAGGCCGTGGCCCGACGGCGCGCGGGCCGCAGCACGGACGCCAGGGGAGGATGTCCGGCCGGCCGGCCGGTCACCCGCCCAACCGGTCCCGCCAGCGGGACGGCGCCGGTACGATACGGGCCCGGGCTCGAACCACCAGGCGGTGGTCGCCCGGGAAGGATCCCATGAGACGTGCAGCGGCGCTGGGCTGCGTCGCGGCGGTCGGTCTGACCGCCGCGGCCTGTGGAGGAGGAAGCGGCGGCAGCGCGACCGCCACCGGCTCGTCAGCAGGCGCCGGCAGCGGTAACACGTCGGCGTACTGCACTGCGGCCCGACAATTCCAGCAGGCAGCGGTCGCGGCGGAGGGCAATCACGACCAGATACGCAACGCGTTCTCTGCCTTCGACCAGGTCGCGGCGAAGGCGCCGAGCCAGATCCGGTCTTCGGCGCAGACCCTCCGCTCGTCGTACCAGAGGATCCTGTCCGCGCTCGGGTCGACCGACCTGAACCAGAACCCTCAAGCGCTGACGACCGCGGCGAGCACCGTGGTCAAGGGTCAGGAAACCCGGCTGGCGAGCGCTGGTCAGCAGGTGACGGATTACACCAAGCGCACCTGCGGGGTCGACTTCAGCGCTTCAGGGGGATCGACCACCACGACGAAGCCCTGAGCACCGCCGGCTGTCGAGGTCGACGAGCGCTCAGCGAGTGGATCGGCTGGCCGCGGGCCGACCTCGACGCGATGTCGCCGCCTTGCTCACCTTGGCAGGCGAGCGCCGCCGGGCGGGCGTCACCTTCCGGGTTGCAGCGGGGCGGCGAGCCTTGGAGCTGGTCCGTGCTCTCGTCTGCGGCCGGCGACGCGTCTTGGCTGCGCCGCGCGCTCTCGTCGTTGCCGACCGGTTCACCACGCCTTGGCGGGCCGACGTCAGTCCCGCCTGCCGGAGAACAGACCTCGGCACACCGCCCTGCAACCACGCCTGAACGGTGATGCCCTTGCGTTCGCTGTAGGACTTGGCCGCGGCGACGAAGCCCGCCTCGAGCTCGGTCAGGTCGCCGCCGCCGTCTTGACCCATGTTGGCGATCTCGGCCTCGAGATCGATCCTTCGTTGCACGAGCTCCACGCGGGCGAGTGAGCTCGCCGTCGACAACTGATCAACGGTCTCTCGCAGCTGGCGATTGGCGCTTTCCACCGTTCGGCCCCGGCGAGGCTTCTGTCTCGCCAGGGCGTCGAGATAGCGCCGGATGGCACGGCCCTGCTCGCGGCCCTCGGCCAGGGCCTTCTTGTGCTGATTGCTCATCGGTCGCCGACCACGCCGCGCCGTCGTCGTCGAGCGTGCGGAGTTCGATTTGGGTGTCATCTGCGCTCTCGTGATGGCTTGTTCCGACTGATTGATGTGGACTGCTTGATACGACCGCAGAATGCGAATCGATCGGAAAGAAGTTTACCGCGTATTCCCCAAATGGCAATTTGCGTGAAAACACCCATCGAACGCCGAAGCCCGATCGCTTCTCACACCAGCAGCTGCTGTCGCGGTGCGTGTCGCCTGTCGCCGAACGACCGGTCGACGAGCCGAGCGAGCCGTTCACCGACAGGTTCGCTGTGGTCGCGATCGGTACGCGCACCTTCGTCGTCGGCCCGTCACGAGCGGTGATCGTCCGCGGTCACGCCCTTGTCGCCGTGCTCGCGCGCTGCAGGCCCGCGGGCGGTGCTGGCCCGGCTTCGGGGGCGGGCTGCCGGATCGACGGGATGATCAGGGCGGCGCCAGCGGCGGCGACGGCGATCACCGACGCCACGACGAACGCCCGGCCGAAGCCTGACGTCGTCGCCGACGCGACCGCCGCCCGGGTGTGGGCGGTGCCGACCAGCAGTGAGCGGGTGTGGTCCGCGGCAACCGTCGCCAAGGCAGCGAGACCGACGGATCCGCCGATCTGGCGGGTCGTGTTGACGAGCCCCGATGCCAGCCCGGCCTCGCTTCGTGCCACTCCGGCGGTGGCCGCGAAGGTGACCGGCGTGAACGACAGGCCGATCAGGACCCCTGGGCCCAGGATGTCGACCACGTAGGTACCCGTCGCCGAGAACTGCGACAGCCACGCCAGGCCCGACGCCGAGACGAGCGGCCCGACGACGAGGAGGGCGCGAGCGCCGACTCGGGGCAGTAGGCGCGCGCTGATACCGGCGCCCACGGCGATGGCGACAGTCTGGGGCACGAAGGCCAGCCCAGCCACGAGGGGGCTGTAGCCGAGGACGTTTTGCATGTACAGCGTCAGGAAGTACCACATGGCGAAGATGGCTCCGCCGAGGCAGAGCATCACCACGTTCGCCCCGGACACCGAGCGCGACCGGAACAGTCCGAGGGGCATCAGCGGCGCCGCCGCGATGCGGGTCTCGATGACGAGGAACAGGCCCAGGAGCACCGCCGCGATGGCGAGGGGGACGAGCGTCTCCACCGACGTCCACGCGTACACGTCGGTGCGAACGATGGCGTAGACCAGGGCGACGAGCCCACCCGTGACGGTCAGAGCGCCGGCGACGTCGAGGCTCCGACGCTGGGTCTCCACCCTCGTCTCGGCCAGCACGACGCGGGCCACGACGATACCCAGCACGCCGATGGGCACGTTGACGAAGAAGATCCATCGCCACGAGAGGTAGTCGGTCAGGACACCACCCAGCAGCGCGCCGGTCGCGCCGCCGGCGGCGGCCATCGCGCTCCAGACGCCGAGGGCCCGAGAGCGCGCCCGGCCCTCCGTGAACGTGGTGGTGAGGATGGTCAAGGTCGCGGGCGACAGCACGGCGCCGCCCAGGCCCTGGACGGCCCGCGCCCCCACGAGCATGCCCTGGGTCTGGGCGAGCCCCCCAGCCAGGCTGGCCAGCGAGAACAGCGCCAGGCCGAGGATGAAGAGCCGCCGACGACCGTACAGATCGGCGGCCCGTCCCCCGAGAAGCAAGAAGCCGGCGAACGTCAACGTGTAGGCGTTCACCACCCACTGCAGGCCCGTCTGACTGAACCCCAGGCTGGAGCGCATGGACGGCAGCGCCACGTTCACGATCGACACGTCGAGTATGACCATGAACTGGGCGAGACAGGCGAGCGAGAGGATGACCCACTGCCGGCCGCGCAGCTCCGTCGACGAGGAGGATGCGCTCATAGGATGTACCAATCGTGCACGGGACGAACGTATTCCTGGGCAGGCCGAACTTTCCCGTCGGATCTCGTCTGCGCCGGCCGGCGACCTGCCGACTCATCTCTCCCCGGCACAGTGGCCCGGAACCGACTGCCATACACTGAGCAGTTGTGATCGACTACTCGTCCCTGGAATCCACCGCAGGGCAGGACTGGTATGCGCTGGACCCGGACCTCCAGGCCCAGGTGCGACGCCACTGCCCGCCGGAGGACCTCGAATGGTCCGAGGCCAAGCTGGGCGAGCTGGGTCGCCTCGTCGGCACGGTGATCGGCCCCAACGCCGAGACGATCGACGCCCACCCTCCTGAGCTGGTCCGCTACGACAGATGGGCCGAGGAGGTCGACCGTGTCGTCCATCATCCCGCCATGCTGGAGTCCAAGCGGGCCCTGTGGCGCGTGGGCTACGCGGGCGGGTTCTCGGCCGACGAGGCCGCCCGGGGACGAGCCGTTCCGGGCGCTGTCCGCATGGCGTCCGGCTACCTGGTGTCGCAGGCCGACACGGGCCTGGTCTGCAGCATCGGCATGACCAGCGGCGTGGCCGGCCTGGTCGAGGCCTACGCCCCACCCGAGGTGGTCGACGCCCTGCTCCCCCGGCTCCGTGCGCAGGACATGGACGAGGGAGCCGACGGCTCGATGTTCCTGACCGAACGCGACGGCGGATCCGACCTCGGCCGCACCGTCCACTGCACGGCCCGCGACATCGGCGACGGCCGGGTGCTCATCAACGGGGAGAAGTGGTTCTGCTCGAACATCGATGGCGCCGCCATCGTCATCCTGGCCCGGCCCGAGGGTGCTCCCGAGGGCTCCCGAGGCTTGGGCCTCTACCTCGTGCCGCGGGAGCTCGACGACGGGGCGCGCAACCGCGTCGTGATGCGTCGTCTCAAGCCCAAGCTGGGCACCAAGAGCGTTCCGACGGGAGAAGTCGAGTTTCACGACGCGCTCGGTTACGCGCTGCGCCCGAGGCGCGGCACCGGCGAGTCCGGCCATTCCGATGCCGGCGGCCTCAACCGCATGATGGAGATGGTCAACGGGTCGCGGTTCGGGGTCGCGCTCATGGGTCTCGGGATCGCTCGCCGTTCGTTGCTCGAGTCGGCCATCTGGTGCCACCACCGGTCCGCCAAGGGAAGACTGCTGATCGACCTGCCTCTCGTACGCGAGCAGCTCGTCGACCTGGCGGTGGAGGTCGAGGCGGGGGTGGCCCTGGCCATGGAGTGCGCCACCGCCCAGCGCCAGCACGACGCCGTCCGTCTCCGACGGATCCTCGTCCCCGCGACCAAGGTGGCCGTCACCCGCCTCGGGGTGGAGGCGGCCAGCGCGGCCGTCGAGCTGCACGGCGGCAACGGCTACTGCGAGGACTGGCACCTCACCCGCCAGCTGCGGGACGCCCAGTGCCATCCCATCTGGGAAGGCACCGAGCACATCTGCAGCCTGGACGTCCTCCGCGCCATGCGCCAGGACGCAGCGCAGGAGTCCGTCGTGGCGCGCGTCGACGCCGCCCTCGACGGCGTGCAGTCGGGGTCTCCCATCCTGGGTGAGGCCGCTGACCTGGTGGCGGCGGCCAACCGCCGCCTGGCCGCCCGGTCCGAGGAGGTCGCCACCCTCGATGCGGACCGCGCCGAGGCGCGGTCGGGCCGCCTGGCCTGGGCCCTGGCCCGCACGGCAGCGGCCGCCCTGCTGGTCGAGCAGGCCGACCACGACACGCGGAAGTCCCTCGTCGCCCTGCGGTTCGCCCGACGCCACCTGGCGCCCGAGGAGGTCTGGAACGACCGGATCGCGGCCGAGGCGGGGCGGGAGATCCTCTCGTGCGCCGCTGTGGACGAGGCGTCAGCGACCAAGGCAGCCGCCTGAGGCGCTGACCGCCTCCGGTGACCGGCCTCGCTACGCCAGTCGGTTGCGCCTCGTCAGCAGGCGGGCGACGACGGACAGCACCACCACGAAGAGGATGAGGACGAGCGCCGCGCCCCACGCCCGGTCGACGGCGACCTTGAACGCCGATGTCGCCTGCTGGTACACGAACAGCGGCAGGGCCGACTGCGGCCCGTGCAAAGGGTTGTAGTTCACCGAGTCGAAGCCGAAGGCGGTGAGCAGCAGGGGCGCCGTCTCACCCGTCACCCGGGCCACGGCGAGGATCACACCGGTCGTGATGCCGGCCGAAGCCACCGGCAGCACCACCGAGAGGATGGTGCGCCACTTGGGCACGCCCAGGGCGTAGCTGGCCTCTCGGAGCTCGTCAGGGACGAGCTTGAGCATCTCCTCCGAGGCGCGGGCCACGACCGGGAGCATGAGCACCGCCAACGACATGCCGGCAGCGAAGCCCGAGAACCCCTGGTGGAGGGCCAGCACCCAGAAGGAGAAGATGAACAGGCCGGCAACGATGGAGGGGATGCCGGTCATCACGTCAATGAAGAAGCGCACGGCCGCGGCCAGCGTGCCTCGTCCGTACTCCACCGTGTACACGGCGGCGAGGATCCCGAGTGGGACGGCGATGATGCTGGCGATCAGCACCTGTTCGATCGTCCCCACGATCGCGTGGTAGATGCCGCCGTTGGTGTCGAGGGGACCGACGCCACGCAGGGTCGTGGACAGGAAGCTCCAGTCGATCACGCTGAGGCCCTTCCCCACCGTGTAGACGATGACGCCGACCAGGGGGATCAGGGCGATCACCGCACCAGCGGCCATGGCGACGGTCGCGGCCCGGTTCACCCACATCCGCCGGGCCCTGGGCGGTGACAGGGAGGTGGCCATCTACGCGCCGCCCCGGCCGAACGAGGGGGCACGGACGAAGGCGCGCGCTCCGATGTTGACTACCAGGGTGATGGCGAACAGCACCAGTCCCGAGGCGATGAGCGCCTCCCGTCCCAGGCTCCCCGCCTCCCCGAACTTGGTGGCGATGTTGGCGGCGATCGTGTTGTTGCCGGGCTGGAGGATGTGGGTGTTGACGACGAAGCTCGGCGCCAGCACCAGGGCCACGGCGATCGTCTCGCCGAGGGCGCGCCCGAGCCCGAGGATGATCGCGCCGACGAGCCCGCTGCGTGAGTACGGGAACACGGCCATGCGGATCATCTCCCACCGCGTGGCGCCGAGCGCGACGGCAGCTTCCTTGTGGGCCGTGGGCGTCTGGCGGAACACCTCGCGGGAGACGGCGGCGATGATGGGGAGCACCATGATGGCCAGGATCACCGAGGCGGCGAAGATGGACCGGCCGTAGAGCTGGCCCGGGTTGGAGAAGAGCGGGAACCACCCGAACCAGCTGTTGAGCCACTTTCCCACCGGGATCAGCCTGGGAACGACGTACACCAGGCCCCAGAGCCCGAAGACCACGCTGGGGACGGCGGCCAGGAGGTCGATGACGTAGCCGAGCGGGCGCCCCACCCGGGTGGGCGCCACCTCGACGATGAACAGCGCGGCGCCGATGGCGACCAGGGCCGCGATCACGACCGCGATCAGGCTCGAGAGAACGGTCCCGAACACCAGGGCCGCGACCCCGAACACCGGTGGGGTGTTGTCGGGGAACCAGACCTTGGTCGTGAAGAAGCTCCACCCTGCGGTCGTGAAGGCGGGTCTGGCCTCGATGAGCAGGAAGATCAGGATGGCGACGATCAGCGCCAGGACGAATATCCCACCCCCGACCACGACGATCCGAGCCACGCGTTCCCCGCGTCCGGTTCCCCCCTGCCGGAACCGGTCGTGGATCGGGATCTCGGGGTCGAGAACGCTCATCGATCACCCCTTACAGCGCATCGCCGGGGTGACACGGACCTGTCACCCCGGCGAGCACCGCGCGTGTCAGCTGAGGCCCGCCGCCGCCGTCTGGCTCTGGCTGGCCACGTTGGCGGGCAGCGGCGCGTAGAAGAGCTGGTTGGCCGACGACTGGCCCGGTCCTACGGCGTACTGGATGAAGTCCTTGAGCAGGGTGCCCACCGCCGGGGTGGGCGACTTCGTCGGGACGAGGACGTAGGTGAACGTCGAGATCGGATAGGAGGTGTTGCCTGGCGCCTGGTAGTTGATCTTCGCCGTCCCGTCGGGATTGACCGTGGTGGAGGCGAGCGCAGCCGTCGCCCCCGAGGGCGAGGGCTGGACGAACTGACCCGAGGCGTTCTTGATGCTGGCCGTCGACACCTGGCCGCCCTTGGCGTACGAGAGCTCGGCGTAACCAATGGCGCCCTCGGTCTGTGTGACGACGGCGGTCACACCGTCGGAGCCCTTGGCGCCCTGGCCGGTGGGCCACGGCACGTCCTTGGCTGAACCGACGGTCCACACCGTGCCTGCCACCGTCGTCAGGTAACCGGTGAATGCCGCCGTTGTCCCCGAGCCGTCGGAGCGGTGGACGACCTGGATCCCTTCCGAGGGCAGGTTCGTCCCGGGATTGTCAGCGGCGATGGCCGGGTCGTTCCAGGTCTTGATCTTGCCGGCGAAGATGCTCGCCAGCGTGGATGGTGACAGCTTGAGGTTGCTCACACCGGCGACCTTGTACTCGATGGCGATGGGGCCGGCGGCCCAGATGATCTGTTGGGCCCCGCCCGGGTACTTGGCGTTGGCCGCCGCCTGCTCGCTCGCCGCGAAGGGGACGTCGCTGGCGCCGAAGTTCACCGTGCGGGCGGTGAACTGCTGCACTCCGGCACCGGAGCCCACGCTCTGGTAGTTGACCGTGGACCCTGGGCATTTCGACTGGTAGTCCTTGATCCACTGCGTGAGGATCGTGTTGACGAAGGTCGAACCTGCACCCGTGAGGGTGCCGGATGCACAGTTGACCTTCTGGTTGCCCGTGGAGCCCGCCGTCGTCGAGCTACTGGAGGTCGAGCTGGAGCTCCCGCACGCAGCAGCGGTGAACGCGACGGCAAGGGCAGCCACCCCGAAGGCCGAGCGCCGACCGAGCTGGCCTCGGGCGCGCCGGCCTCGGGCGCGCCGGTTGGACTGGGCGATTGTTGTCTGAGTCACGAAACAGCAACATAGAGCGGTCCGGTGACGCCCAGGTGGAACCCAGGTGAACTCAAGCTGAAGAGCCTTCCAACTCTCGCCGTCCCGACGTGTCCAGGCCGGGGCTCCGCCGGCCGCGGCGACGGACGTAGTCAGGCCCGAACACCGCAGGGAGCGCCCACCTCGATTCGGCCCGCCGGATCCGGTAACCGACCTCGTCGTCGGCGAGGACGGCCTCTGCCACCTCGAAGCCGGCCGACCAGGGACAGTTGAGGTGGCAGCGAACCTCGATGGCCGTGCCCGCCGGGAGGACGTACGGAGCGTGGGCCGTCTTGGAGCGCATCTTCCTCCTCCGTCACCGCTACGGCAAGGGTGCCATCAGGACTTTGACAGCCCCAGGTAGCCGGGTCGTAGCCACCGTGTTACGAGATGGCGGTTCCTCGCTGAACGTTCGGCAACCTGCCCTGGTCGCGTCAGCTCTTCTCCACCCGGCCATCCCGGGGTGCCGGGCGTCGGGCTGCGACGAGGCGGCTAGGGTGCCGCTCGGAGAGGACAGCCGGGCCGGGAGGCCGGCCAGGCAGGTGAGGCGGGCCCGGAGAGATGGAGAGGCAATGGGGAGCGAGGACCTGCACGAGCCCGAGTCGAAGCTCCGACCCGACACCATCGAGCGACACCGGGCGACGGTCTCGCTGAAGGAGGAGCTGGAGGCGATCGACTGGTACGACCAGCGGGTCGATGCCAGCGACGACACGGACCTGCAGGAGGTGCTGCGTCACAACCGGGACGACGAGAAGGAGCACGCGGCGATGAACCTGGAGTGGCTCCGCCGCCACGATCCCGAGCTCGACCAGCAACTCCGGCTCTACCTGTTCACCGAGGGGTCGATCACCGAGAGCCCTGACGCTCCGGCGCCACAGGCACAGCCCGGCGCCACCTCGGGACCGCCGTCGTCGCTCGGGCTGGGAGCCCTGCGGGACAAGGACGGTCTGTGATGGACCATCTCCGCCGCCGCCTGGCACCCATCACCGATGCGGGGTGGGAAGCTGCCGACTTCGAGGCGGCACGGGCGCTCCGCCACTTCCTCGCCGCCCGCCCCCTGGTCGACTTCGACGGCCCCAAGGGTTGGGACCACTCGGCGAGCAACCTCGGCCGCACCGAGCCGGTCGTCTCGGTCGCCGACGGCGTGGAGCTGCGGCGCCGGCTCGTCCAACCGGTCCTCGAGCTACGGACGCCGTTCACCCTCGGGCGGGACGAGCTCGACGCGGTCGACCGGGGCTCGGCCAATCCCGACCTCTCCAACCTCATCGAGGCGGCTCGGCGTGCCGCCATGGCCGAGGACCGGGCCGTCTTCCACGGCCACCGCGAGGGCGGGATCGTGGGCATGACGGAGGCGAGCCCGCACGCCCCCCTACCGATCGACGACGATTACAACGCCTACCCGCGAACCGTCGCCAAGGCGGTCGCCGCCCTGCGGACGACGGGTGTCGGCGGCCCCTACGGCATCGCCCTCGGTCCTCGCTGCTACACCGGGGTCATCGAGACGACCGAGCACGGGGGGTACCCGGTGCTGGAGCACATCCGCCTGATCCTCGGCGGACCGATCATGTGGGCGCCCGCCGTGGAGGGCGCGGTCGTGGTCAGCCTGCGGGGCGGTGACTACCTGCTCGAATGTGGCCAGGACCTGTCCGTGGGCTACCTCGACCACACCGATGATGCGGTCCGGCTCTATTTCGAGGAGAGCCTGAGCTTCGCCGTCAACGAGCCCGGCGCCGCCGTCGCCCTCGAGTACCCGGGCTGACGCCCCCCGCTCACGCCGCCTGCGACCGGGCCCGACCCTGGGCCTGTCTGATCGCGGGGTGCGAGGGGACCAGGATGTTCAGCACGCGCAGCACGGAGAAGGTGCCGACCTGCACCGGCATCCCCAGCGGGGGGAACCAGCTGAGGCCGTAGAGCTCCCGGGCCCGCCTGGGTAGCAGGGCCACCGCGGCCGTGGTCGGCACGGTCCAGAACGGCCGCAGGGGAAGCGGCATCGGAGGCGAGAGGATCTGG
>Ga0209474_10005828_pt1 | contig 10461 bp, 9 predicted proteins | sample GraSoiAngelo_145_FD_185902 | JGI IMG/M metagenome (GOLD analysis project Ga0209474, IMG submission 185902) | Grasslands soil microbial communities from the Angelo Coastal Reserve, California, USA - 14_1009_05_20cm (SPAdes) (version 2) | ecosystem: Environmental > Terrestrial > Soil > Grasslands ... | reverse complement strand
AGCTGATTCCGGTCAAGGTCGACGTCGTCAAGCGCGGCTACTCGATCCGGCCGCTGCCGTACGGCGGGACGAGCGTGAGCTACGGCGTGATCCTCCACAACGAGTCGAAGGACCAGGACGCGTTGAACGTGAACGTCCTCGTCAACTTCGTGATGGCCGACAACAAGCTGCTCGGCTCGGAGTCGTCGAACGTCTCGCAGATCTCGGCCGGCTCGGATTACGCGGTTGGTGACGAGCTCACGTTCCCGGAGGGCGCGCCGATCGAGCGGCTCGAGGTCGTAGTCCAGGTCGCGTCGCACGGGCTCCACGGGGCGCTCCCGCCGGCGACCTCGAACATCCACGTCCTCCCCGACCCGTACGACCCGGGCTGGGTCGGATCGGTCGAGGGCGAGCTCATCAACGACCACCCGGATCTGCTGCTCTCGAACGCGCGCCTCTCGACCGTCGTCTTCGACGCTGCGGGAAACGTGCTCGGCGGCGGCTCGGGGTACGCCTTCCAGACGCTTCCGCCCGGAACGCGCGAGTTCATCAAGATCACGAACGGCCTCAAGGCAGTCCCCATCACCCTCGCCGCGAGCGCCGTCGTCTCGATCGACGCGTCGTGGCGCCAGCCGGGCTCGTAGCGTCGCGATAGGGAGGTTCTACCTCCGCCCGGGATCGTCTGGGCCGTGGCCGCCACGGCGCTCCAGACCTACTCGAGCGGGCCGATCGCCGCGCTGGTGTCCCGCACGGAGAGGCCCGTCGGGCACGCCAGCCTGGCGCACGACGGGGCCGTCGACCGGCTCGTAGTACGCGTCCGCGTGGCGCGTCCGCGCGGGTCGCGCCTCCGAATCGTGCTCGTCGCGCCCGACGGGGGCGAATGGAGGCTTCCCTTCCGGCCGCGCGCGGTCGTCGGGAACGGAGCGCGCGGCTGTCGCGGCCCTGCGCTCCGCTTCGACACCGGCCGCCTCTGGCGCGGCGCCGCATTCCTCCGCCGGTGGCACCGAGCGCGAGGCCGCTGGACGCTGCGTGCGCGGGGACGCGGCGTCGTCGCGTGCTGGAGCCTCTGGGTGACGACGGCTCGGCCGGACGTGGTCCGCGCACGCGCCGGCGGAACCTCCGCACGCATCGAATCGCTCCCGGACGTGAGCGCCGCGTATCGCGTCGCGATCTCGCGCCTCGGGCGAACGGCGGTTCTGCCGCGATTCGAGTGCCCGGAGTGCGCGGAGCACCCGACCGTCAAGGTGCGCGATGTCGACGGTGACGGCGACCCGGAGGTCTACGCCGAGTTCTGGCTCGGCGGCGCTCACTGCTGCCTCGTCTCGGTCGTGTACCGCCACGTGGCGCGCGACCGGTACACGTCACAGGTCGTCGTCTGGCCCGGCGAGGGCGCCGACTATCGGCTGCGCGACCTCGACGGCGACGGTCGGCCCGAGTTCGTGAGCGCGAGCGACTTCGAGTGCGCCTTCGTCGCGTGCGCGGGGACCGTCGATCCGCTCCGGATCTGGGACTATCACGGCGGAGCGTTCGTCGATGTCACGTCGCGTTTTCCCGGGCTCGTCGAGGCCCAGGCGCGCTTGTACTGGAGGACGTTCCGCGACTCGGCGCGCAGGAACCATCCGTTTCGGAGCTACCTTGCCGCGTGGGCCGCTGACGAGCACTCGCTCGGGCGAGGCGAGGCGGCGATGCGCTGGATCGCCTACCACCAGCCACGCTCGTTCGTACGCTCGCTCCGGTGTGTCCTCGACGTGTGGGGCTACGACGGCTCCGGGCGGTGTCCACCGGTCATGTGCCGGCGCTGACGCTTGGGCCGCGGCGGAATATGCGCCACGTGTCACCCCGAGCCGTGGCTCCGGGGACGGATCCGCGGCCGACACGGCGAGGTGGGCGAGCCGTCGAGCTCGCATCAGGGCGCGCTTCACGCGCGGGGCGGAGCGTCTCCGGCGGCCACGTCTCGGTGGCAGCCACCGAGCGGACCCGTCCCCCGCGTCCGTCCGGGAGACCCGGCGCGTTACGCTCCGTCCGTGGCTGCCACGGATGAATCCGCCGACACGACCGAGGCGAAGCTCGAGCAGCTGCGGGCGCTCCGCGACGAGGCGCGCCACGCCGGCAGCGCGAAGGCGGTCGAGCGCCAGCGCTCGCAGGGGAAGCTGCTCGCGCGGGAGCGGGCCGAGCGGCTCTGCGACCCCGGCTCGTTCGTCGAGCTCGACCGTTACGTCCGCCACCGGGAGTCGAACTTCGGGATGATGGAGCGGCGCCCGTACGGCGACGCCGTCGTCACCGGCTACGGGACGATCTTCGGCCGGAAGGTCTTCGTCTTCTCGCAGGACTTCACCGTCTTCGGCGGCAGCCTCTCCGAGGTGTTCGCCGAGAAGATCTGCAAGGTGATGGACATGGCCGCGAAGTTCGGCTGCCCGGTGATCGGGATCAACGACTCAGGCGGCGCGCGGATCCAGGAGGGAGTCGTCTCGCTGGCGGGTTACGCCGAGATCTTCTGGCGAAACGTCCAGTGCTCGGGCGTCGTCCCGCAGATCAGCCTCGTCATGGGGCCCTGCGCGGGCGGGGCGGTCTACTCGCCCGCGATCACCGACTTCGTGCTCATGGTCGAGGGCAGCTCGTACATGTTCATCACAGGCCCCGACGTGGTGAAGACGGTCACGGGCGAGGAGGTCACCTTCGAGGAGCTCGGCGGGGCGACCACGCACGCGACCCGCTCGGGCGTCGCGCACTTCGTCTCCCCGGACGACGAGGCGTGCCTCGAAGACGCGCGCTACCTGCTCTCGTTCCTGCCCCAGAACAACGTCGACCCACCGCCGTACGCGCCCCCCTCGGACCCGGCCGACCGGGAGGACGCCGAGCTCGACGCGCTCGTCCCGGACAACCCCAACAAGCCATACGACATGAAGGCCGTGATCGAGCGCGTCGTCGACGACGGCGAGTTCCTCGAGGTGCACGAGCGGTTCGCCGAGAACATCGTCTGCGGGTTCGCGCGGCTCGGCGGGCACTCCGTGGGAATCGTGGGCAACCAGCCGCGCGCGCTCGCGGGCGTGCTCGACATCGACTCGTCCGTGAAGGCCGGGCGCTTCGTCCGCACCTGCGATGCCTTCAACATCCCGCTCGTCACGTTCGTCGACGTGCCCGGCTTCCTCCCGGGAACGGCGCAGGAGTGGGGCGGGATCATCCGCCACGGCGCGAAGCTCCTGTACGCCTACGCCGAGGCGACCGTGCCCAAGCTCGCGGTCATCACCCGAAAGGCGTATGGAGGGGCGTACGACGTCATGAGCTCGAAGCACATTCGCGCCGACTTCAACTTCGCCTGGCCGACGGCCGAGGTCGCTGTAATGGGGCCCGAGGGCGCGGTCAACATCGTCTTCCGGCGCGAGCTCGAGGAGGCGGACGACTCCGAGGCGCGCAGAGCCGAGCTGATCGCGGACTACAAGGAGCGGTTCGCGAACCCGTACACCGCCGCCGAGCGCGGCTACGTCGACGAGGTGATCGAGCCCCGCCGGACGCGTCCGGTCCTGATCGACGCCCTCGAGACGGCGCTCACCAAGCGCGAGCCACGGCCGAAGCGCAAGCACGGGAACATCCCTCTCTAGCGTGCTCTTCGGTCCGGCGAATCACGAGCGACTGACGGAGACTCGGTGGGACGAGCCGGCTGCGCGGGCGGCGATCGAGGCCATCGTCGCGGATGCGGAAGGCGCTTTCGACGAAACGACGCTCTGGCCTGCGCACCCGCTCGACGAGGACGGCGAGACCCTGCCGCCGCTCGCCTCGCTCTACCTCGGCGCGAGCGGCGTCGTCTGGGCGCTCGACGAGCTCGAGCGGGCCGGCACCGCGGAGCTTCGGCGGCACTGGGCCCCGCTGGCAGCCGCGCTCTGCGAGCGGTACCTGGCCGATCCGGACTGGGACGTCGACGGGCCCGTTCCGTCGCTCCTGATGGGCGAGTCGGGGATCCTGCTCGTGGCGCACAGCCTCGCGCCCGCTCGGTGGCAAGAGGAGCGGCTGCTCGCGTGCGTCGAGGCGAATGCGGCCAATCCGACGCGGGAGCTGATGTGGGGCGCCCCGGGCACCATGCTCGCGGCGCAGGTGATGCACGAGCGGACGGGGGACGACTGCTGGGCGGAGGCGTGGCGCGAGTCGGCCGCGGCGCTGTGGGAGGAGTGGCGCGACGACCTCTGGATGCAGGATCTCTATGGCCGGACGCTCCACTTCTTCGGGCCGGCGCACGGGTTCGTCGGGAACGTCTACGTCCTCGGCCGCGGCGACCTCCTCGACGGCGAACGGCGAGCCGAGCTCGTGCGCCGCGCGGTCGCGGCCGCGTCCGAGCACGCGCGGCGCGACGGCGACCTCGCGCAGTGGCCGGCCACGCTGGAGCTACCCAAGGGGAGGAATGGCGAGTATCCGGTCCAGTGGTGCCACGGTGCGCCGGGGGTCGTCGCCTCGCTCGCGACGATGGCGCCGGACGACGACGAGCTGACCGAGCTCCTCGTCGCCGGCGGCGAGCTCACCTGGCGGGCGGGGCCGCTCGCGAAGGGCGCGGGGCTCTGCCACGGCACGGCCGGGAACGGCTACGCGTTCCTGAAGCTCTTCGAGCGCACCGGCTCCGAGCTGTGGCTCGACCGGGCCCGCGCGTTCGCGATGCACGCGCTCGAGCAGGTAGAGCGCGCTCGCAGCACCCACGGGCGCGGCCGCTACACGCTCTGGACCGGCGACCTCGGAGCCGCGCTCTACCTCTGGAGCTGCGTCGCGGCAAGTGCGGCGATCCCGACGCTCGACCGCTGGTGAGCTAGCGCTAGCCACTCCGGCCGAGGGCATGGAGCGGCGCCTCCGGCTCGGGTCGGTACGCATGAACGCGGTTCTTGCCCTCGCCCTTGGCGCGGTAGAGCGCGGCGTCGGCCAAGCGCCGCAGGTCGCTCCGCGGGACGATCGGGAACGTGGCCACGCCGGCCGAGAAGCAGACGCCGCGCCCGGTGTCGTGGTCCAGCGCTGCGAGCCGGGCGACGACGGTCTCCGCGACGGCGATCGCCTCCTCTTCGCCGAGGCCGTGGAGCAGGAGCGCGAACTCGTCCCCGCCGAGCCGGAAGGCCTCGCCGCCGTGCCGCAGGCACCCCGCCACCTCCGAGAGCACGACGTCGCCGACCGGATGGCCGTAGCTGTCGTTGATGCGCTTGAAGTCGTCCAGGTCGACCAGGCAGAGGGTCAGAGGCTCGCCTCGGGTCTCGGCCCGCTCGAGCTCGGCCTCGAGGCGCTCGTGGAAATGCCGGTGGTTCCCGAGACCCGTCAGCGGATCGGTCAGCGCGAGCCGCATCGCCGCGAGTGCGCTGTGCACCGAGCGCTGGTACAGCACGATCGCGAGCAACGGCCCGACGAGCGCCGCGGAGAGGAACGGCGAGCGCTCCCACATCACGACGAGCATCAGGCTGACGGACGCCATGATCGCGAACGGCAGCGTGGTCGCCCGCGTCGTGCGGCCGAGCAGCAGTCCGAACGGCTCGCGTGCCCAGCGGGCGATCACGGCGGTCACGAGCAGGATGTTCACGCAGTAGAAGGCGACGGAGCCGGCGAGGACGGCGAGCACGAGCCCCGCGACCCCGCTCCCGCCGGTGTGGAGCGCGGCTCCGCCCGCCGCGGCGCCGGCGAGCGAGTAGGTCGCCCCGTTGTAGACGAGGCGGACGAGCGGCCGGCGCTGCCAGATCTCGAGCAGCGTCCGCGTGAAGAACGCGACGATCGTCGCCGCCTCCCAGCCGTAGACGACCCCGGTTCCGACCAAGAAGACCCCTGCGAGCGAGACGTAGCCGGCCGGCAAGCTCTCGAGTGGAACCGGGAACGCCTCGGCGAGCGCGGCGGCGCCGAGCAGGGCGAGAACGCCGAGGATCGTCCGGCCGGACGGGCCCGAGTCGCCGAACGCGCGCAGGGCCACGCCGAGCACGGCGGAGCCCGCCACCACGACCGGCGTGAGCAGCGGAAGGAGCCGGAGGACAGCGCCTTCGACGCGCTCTTCCGGTCTCGTCCCGTCCCCGGCGCGCTCGAGCGAGCGTGCGGGAGCCTTCCTCAGGGCGAATCGCTCTATGTGTAGCCGCCGAGGCCGGTGGCGCCTCCGGCGATGGCGCTCCAGTGCAGCACGACACGTCTCCTTTTGACCGCAGGTGGACGTGTCTCAGTGTGTGCTCAGGCGGGCGGGCGCACCATCACCTGATGGGGGATTCCGGCGCCTCCCGTCTCTACTGGTTCCACTTGTCGGCGGTCTTCTTCCCGTGGCCTGTGCTCTTCGCGCGGACGTCGAGGTCGTCCGGGACGCGTTTGGCAGAGCGCATATCGTCGTCGGGCGCGTGGCCCGCCTCGCGGGGATGCTTGTCGGGATCCAGACGCTCGGGGTGCCGTCGTTGCGCTCGATTCACGTCGCCCTCCTCCGGTCGCTCGAGCGAGGTCCTGCGCGTGGAGGCGCCGGTCTAAACCGCCAGGGCGCCCGGGGTGTCCGGCACGAGCCCGAGCTCTTCGGCGAGCGCGGACACGATCTCCGGGTCGAACTGCGAGCCCGCGCAGCGCTCGAGCTCCGCGAGCGCCTCGTCGAAGGTGAGGCGGCGCCGGTAGGCGCGCTCCGAGGTCATCGCGTCGAAGGCGTCGGCGACGAAGAGGATCCGCGCGCCGAGCGGGATCTCCTCGCCCGGCAGCCGGTCCGGATAGCCCCGGCCGTCCCAGCGCTCGTGATGGTGAAGCACCCAGTCGGCGACGGGCGTGACCCCGAGGCCTTCGAGCATCCGAAAGCCGATCTCCGGATGCCGCTCCAGCACGACCCGCTCGTCCTCGGTGAGCGGCCCGGGCTTGCGCAGGATGTCCTCCGGGATCGCGAGCTTCCCCAGGTCGTGCAGGCTGCCTGCGAGCCGGAGCAGCTCGACCTGCTCCTCCTCGACGCCCAGCCGCGTGGCGATGCGCGCTGCCAGATCGCCGACCCGCTTCGAATGGCTGCCCGTGTACGTGTCGCGCGCGTCGACGGCCCGCGCCAGCCCGGCTGCGGCGCGATATCGCGCCGCCCGGTCGCGGCTCGCGCCGAGCCGCTTCAGGAGCGGCAAGTCGAGGACGTCGGGCCGGCAGACGTGGACGCGGTTCTTCCCGTTCTCCTTCGCGCAGTAGAGCGAGCTGTCGGCGAGGCGGATCAGCTCCTCGTTCGTCTGGGCGTGCGTGGGAAAGCTCGCCACGCCAGCGCTCACGGTGAGGTCTCCCACCTGGCCGGGGCCGAGGACGCCGAGGCGCTCGACGATCGCAGTCGCGGTCGCCAGCGCCTCGCGCTCGCCGAGCCCGGACAGGACGACGGCGAACTCGTCGCCGCCCAGCCGGAAGGCCTCGCCGTCCTGCCGCAGCCGTGTGGCGACCTGGGCGAGGACCCGGTCGCCGGTGGGGTGGCCGAAACGGTCGTTCACGTGCTTGAAGTCATCGATGTCGACGAGGCAGAGCGTCAGTGCCCGGCCGCGCTCGCCGGCGTCCTCGAGCTCCTGCCGAAGCCGGTCGTGGAAGTGGCGGTGGTTCCCGAGGCCCGTGAGGGGATCCGTGAGCGCGAGCCGCATCGCGCGCAGGGCCCGATGCGTCGAGCGCTGATAGAGCGCGATCGCGAGCAGCGGCCCTGCGAGTGCGAAGGAGAGCACCGGCGAGCGCTGCCAGAGCACGACGAGCATGAGCGACGCCGATCCCATCAGCGAGAACGGAAGGATCGTCGCGCGCACGTTCGCCCCGAGGAGCGGCAGAAACGGCCTCGCCGTGCTTCCCGACACGACGGCCGTGATCAGCGTCGCGTTCGCGACGTGCTGCGCGACGGCGCAGAGGGAGACCTTGACCACGACGGCTCCGACGCCGTGCCCGCCGATCGGTGCGATCAACAAGCCCCCGCCCGCGGCAGCGAGGCCGTGCACCGAGGAGTTGTAGGCCACGCGCACGCCGGGCCGGTGCTCGAGCAGCTGCCCGATCGCCGGCGCCGCGACCACCACGACCACCCCCGCGGCCCAGCCGAACAGGACGACCGACGCGACGCCGAAGACGAACGCGAGCGAGACGCCGGTCACGTCGAGCCCGTCGAGCGGAACCGGGAAGCGATCCGCGAGCATCATCCCCGCGAGGAGAGCTCCGAGGCCGCCGAGGGTCGCCGCCGAGTGGGGCGTGCCCGAGAAGCGGACCGCTGCGGCTACGAACGCGGCGGCTCCGGCGACGCAGACCGGTGCGACGACGAGCGGAAGTCGCGCTGAGGGTCGGCGGCCGGTCATCGTCGCGCCGCTACCAGTCGAGGTAAAAGCCTCGGAGGAAGTCGAGCGCCCCGCCGCCGAGGGCTGCGACGAGGAGCACGAGCGTCGTCGCCAGAGCGACCAGACGCGGTTTCCACTGGAGCAAATCGATCCTCCCCTACCCAAGAAGACCAGACCGGTCGATTGTTCCCACGCAGTCCGGGCCGCGTCATCACCCGAATGAGTGAACGCGCGAAGCCGTGCTACGTGCCCAGGCCGGCCTCGGCGAGGGGCCGCCGCGCCCACGCGAAGCGCTGTCGGTACCACCCGGTGAGCTGCGTCAGCGTGACTCCCTGGCTGGACGAGTGCACGAACCAGCCGTCGCCGGCGTAGATCCCGGCGTGGTCGACCTCGGCGGGCTTCGACCGCGGGCCCTTCGCGCCGAAGAAGACGACGTCGCCGGGCTGCAGCTGGGCGTAGCCGATCCGCCTGGCGCTCGGCACCTCGCCGCTCATCGCATAGGTCGTCCGGCCGCGAAGGGTCTCGGCGAGCGCGGGAGCGCCCGGATACGGCTGGAGCTTGTAGACGCGCCAGACGAAGCCGGAGCAGTCGAAGCCTCCGCGAGCCTTGACGCCGAACGGGCTCTCGGCGCGCTCGCTCGTTCCGCCCCAGACGTACGGGAAGCCGACGAGCGAGAAGGCGGTCTGGAGCACCTGCGTCTGCCACGGGCCGAGCGCCGGGAGCGCGAACGTCGCGGCCTCGTCGCTCACGCGCTGTACCTCGGAGCCGTCGAAGCGGAGCATCCGCGCGGCCGAGTACGCAGCCTCGGCGCGCGTTGCGGGATCGGTGGGGAGGAGCTCGAGGTCGTCCTGCGCCGCGGGATGGTTGAAGCGGAGGCCGAGCAGGCGGGCCACCACCTCGGTTCCGAAGCGCGTCGGCGGAGTGAGTCCGGCGTCGCGCGCGGCCTGGGCGAGCTCCGCGGCGACGGGCGCGAGGCTCTCCACGCGCACGAGCTTCGAGTCGAGCGCCGCGATCGAGACGGTCGCGTCCGGATTCGTGACCGGCTGCGCTGGTTGCTGCGTCAGCACGGCGACGAGGTCGGCGAGCGCGCCGCGGGTGAGCGGATCCTGGGGGTGGAAGGTCGCGACGTCGGGTCCCATCAGCCCGGCTGCCACGACGGTGCGGATGTCGGCGGCCGCCCAGGAGCTCGCCCCGGGCGCGGCGGGCGCGGTCGCCGGGCTCGGGGCCGGCTTGGCGGGCTTCGCGGGCGGCGAGGGCGTAGTCGACGTCGAGCCCGAGCCGGGCGGTGGGGAGACGCTGGCCGTCGCGGTTGCAATCGAGACGAAGGCGCAGCAGGACGCGGCGAGGACGAGGACGGGGCGGCGGGTCATCCCGACGCTCGTATCGTCCGTCGGGGACTCGCCCTTTAGGCTCCCGCCCGTGGAGCCGCAGATCGAGCCGGAGCCCAACGAGGCGGAGCGACGCGCGATTCTCGCTGCCCTCGAGGCCGCGCAGGACGAGGAGCCGAGCCTCGATCCGTACCGGAGCCACTGGCGAGCGCTCGGTGTCGAGGAGAGCCTCGAGACCCCGGATGCCTCCGACGAGGGTTAACCGCCATGTCCGCTAGCACGATCTTTGTGACATGTGCTGCATCCTCTGCCGGCAGAAGGAAGCGATGGCGGCGCGCGGCTTCTGCGTCGCTTGTCTTCACACGGCGCACGCGGAGATCGAGCTCGGCTTGTTCCAGCTCGTCCAGTACCTGACCCGCTGGGCCGAGTTCACCGCGTGGTGCCAGACGCGCGGGCTCGTCGCCTGCTAGCGACCGGCGGTCAGGCGACCGCGCGCTTGCGCAAGACCTCGGGCGCGAGCCTGGCGTAGTCGAGCCCGGAGATCCACGTCAGCACGACCGCCACGAGGAGCGCCCACCACCCCGCGGTCTCGCTCCATGCACCGGCGGCTGCGTACCCCGCGATCGCGGCGGCGACGGCCTGCGACCATGTCTTCAGCTTGCCGAGGTCGCGGGCGTGGAGCACGACACCCCGCTCGAGCGCCGCGAGCCGCAAGCCCGACACGAGCAGCTCTCGCGCCACGATCGCCGCGACCATCCACGCGGGGACCACGCCTTCGCCGATCAGCATCACGAGGGCCGCGAGCACGAGCACCTTGTCGGCCATCGGGTCGAGCAGCGAGCCGAGCTGGGTCGTGTGCCCTCGCCGGCGCGCGATCCGGCCGTCGAACCAGTCGGTCGCCATCGCCACGACGAACACCG
>Ga0209474_10005827_pt1 | contig 10462 bp, 15 predicted proteins | sample GraSoiAngelo_145_FD_185902 | JGI IMG/M metagenome (GOLD analysis project Ga0209474, IMG submission 185902) | Grasslands soil microbial communities from the Angelo Coastal Reserve, California, USA - 14_1009_05_20cm (SPAdes) (version 2) | ecosystem: Environmental > Terrestrial > Soil > Grasslands... | reverse complement strand
TCCAAGAGTCGGAGCGCGGTAGGAAGGCGGGTACCATCGGCGGGTCGAGCGTGCCGAAATGGTTCGGGCACACGATGAGCGCTCCACTCCTGGGCACGTTATCCAGACCTTCCAGATGGAAGACCCCGGCGAGGTAGGTGCCGGTCATGAACCTCATGAACGCGCGCAGGAACGCGTAGATCACCGGCCGCGAACCTTGTCCACGATCCGCTGCACCACCTCGTCCAGGTCCAGGTTGTCGGTGTCGATGATGGTCGCGTCGCCAGCCGGCTTGAGGGGAGCGATGGGGCGCTCCGAGTCGACGCGATCACGCACCTCGACCTCTCTCCGCATCGCTTCTTCGTCGACGCGCTCGCCGCGCCTTTCGAACTGCGCGGCCCGGCGCCGCACTTTTTCATCCACGCTCGCGATGAGAAAAAACTTGTGGTCGGCATCTGGAAAGACCACCGTGCCGATGTCGCGACCCGCCATCACGACACCGGATTCGGCCATCTGGCGCTGCTGCTCCACGAGCGCCTTGCGGACTCCCGGAATCGCGGAGACGACAGGCAGCGCGTCCGCGTAGTCGGTGTCGTAGATCCCGTGGGTCAGCTCGATGCCGTCTGCCCACACTCGCTCGCTCTCGACGCGCATCTTCGTGCTTTCGGCAAGCTCCGTCACCGCTTCGCTGTCATGGGTATCGATCCCGCGGTGAGCCGCGAGTCGGGTGACGGCCCGATACATCAGCCCGCTGTCTATGAAGGGAAGCCCGAGCTTCTCGGCGACGCGCTTGCCGACGGCGGACTTGCCCGAAGCCACGCCACCGTCGATGGTGACGATCACCCTTCGTCGAGCCCGGTCGCGCGGCGGAGCGCGGCCACCTCGCCCGCTGACAGCAGCCGCCAGTCGCCGGTCTTGAGGCGGCCGAGCCGGAGCGGCCCGAAGGCGGTCCGTCTCAGCACCAGTGTCTTGTGACCGACCGCCTCCATCATTCGCCGGACCTGGCGATGGCGGCCCTCGTGGATCACAAGTCGGAGCTCCGCCCGGCCCGAGTCGCGACCGCCCCTCGTCGCGCGCACGATGTCGACCTCGGCCGGAGCTGTCATTCCGTCGTCCAGCTTCACCCCGCGGCGCAGGGCCTCGAGGTCACGCGTGGTGGGCACTCCGGCCACGGTGACGACATATTCCTTGGCCACCTTGTAGCGCGGATGCGTCAGCCGATATGACAGGTCGCCGTCGTCGGTGAGGATCAACAGCCCTGTGCTGTCGGCGTCCAGGCGTCCGATGGGATACAGCCGGTGGCTATGCTTTCCCTGCTCGCCCACCACGTCGAGCACCGTGCTCCGCGACGCCTCGTCGTGCGCGGTCGTGATCACGCCCAGCGGCTTGTTGAGCATGAGGTACCGGTGAGCCGCGGGCGGCTTGACGCGGCGGCCGTCAACGGTGACCGCGTCGCGATCGGGGTCGATGAGGAGGCCGGTCGCCGGAGCGCGGTCGCCGTTGACGCGGACCGCACCCGAGGAGATGAGCGCGTCCGCCGCGCGGCGGCTGGCCACGCCCGAGCGCGCCAGGTACCGATTCAGCCTTTCGCGAGGCGGGGACGGCGAAGCGCTCGCCGGATCTTCGGCGCCCAGGCGGCCCACTCCCCCCACGCCTAGGGCGTGGGGACCCCGGCTGGTTTGCGCTGCTCGTCACCCCCGCGCAACCGCGGCGCGGGGACCCCAGCCGGTTGCGCTCGCTGCGCTGCTCGTCGCTTCGCCCGGGGCTGCCCCTCCGGCGCTTCGCGCCACCTCCCCATAAATGGGGAGGACAAGGCCACCTGGATCACCGAATCTCTCGCCGAGCGTTCGCGTCCCCGCCTCCGCGTTCGACGAGCTCCGCGCCGTCGCTGGGCGTCGGAAGATGATCTAGCGACTCGATCCCCGTGACCTGGAGAAACCTCATCGTCGTTCCGTACAGCTTGGGCTGTCCTGGACCCGCTCCTCGACCGACCTCCGTGATGAGCTCCCGCATCTCGAGGTTGCCGAGCACGCTCTCGCAGTTGACTCCCCTTACCTCCTCCACGCGCGCTCGCGAAACCGGCTGCTGGTAGGCGACGATGGCAAGCGTTTCGTAAGCGGCCTGAGAGAGCCTGCCGGAGACCTCCGGACGCAAAGCCCTGCGGACCGCGGCCGCGAACTCCGGCCTCGTTGCCAGGTGCACCTCGTCGTGGTGTCGCATGAGCATCACGCCCCGGCCGTCGAGGGCCTCGCGGAGCTTCTCGAGCGCGCCTTCGACAGTGTTTCGATCCGTGTCCGTGGCCTGCTGCAGCTCGCGGACCTTCAACGGACGATTCGAGCTGAAGAGGATCGCTTCGAGGGCAGCCGAAGCATCGTCGGACCCCATTTTCATGCGCCGGGCTCCCGTGCTTCGACGTGGATCGGGCCGAACCGCTCCTTTTGCTTCACCCGCACGGCGGAGCGGCGGATCAGCTCCAGCACGGCCACGAAAGTCACCACAGCCTCGAGGCGGTCTTCCGATTCGAGGATCAGCTCGACCAGCTCAATCGGTCCCTGCAGCAACCTGTCGATGATGAGGTCGAGCTTCTCCTGCAGGGTCCAGGTCCTACCCGTGACGACCAGCGGGCGTGGCGGGATGCGGGCGAGGACACGGTTGAACGCCTGGAGGAGGAAGTCGACGTCGAGTGGTTCTTCCTGGCCGCCGGCCTGGATGACCCGCGCCGGAGGCGGGAACGCGAACGTCTCCTGCTGGGCGCGCTCCAGCAGCTCGCCGGCGATCTCCTTGTAGGCGCGGTACTCCTCCAGCCGCTGCCGCACCTCGTCCTCCCAACCGAGCAGCTCGGTCTCCTCGTCGGTCGGTGTCTCGCCCGGCAGCAACCGGACCGATTTCAGCAGCAGCATCCGCGCCGCCATCCACAGGAACTCGGCCATCTCCTGCGGGTCGGGGATCTCACGGGACGTTATCTCGGCCAGGTAGGCGTCGGTCACCTTCGCGAGCGAGACCTTGAAGATGTCGACCTCCTCGCGCTCCACCAGCGCGAGAAGCAGCTCCAGGGGTCCTTCGAAGACCGGGGTGCTGACGGCCAGGCGGCTCGGCGCCGATTCCATCAGCGGGCAAGCCTACCTGAGTGAGCTTCCTCGAGCAGCTCGTGGGCCCGCGCGACGGCTTTCGAAGTCACGCCGCCGCTCATCATCCGCGCGAGCTCCGCGGCCTTTTCCTCCGCGCTGCTCAGCTCCCGCACGTTCACCACGTTGCGCCCGTCGCGGCCCGGTGTCTTCTCGACCAACAGGTGGTGGTCGGCGAAGGACGCGATCTGTGCCAGGTGCGTGACGACGAGCACCTGGTGGCGCACCCCCAGCGCCTGCAAACGCATCCCGACCTGGACCGCCGCCTCGCCACCGATACCCGCGTCGACCTCATCGAACACGAGGGTCGGCAGCCGGTCGGCGTCGGCGGTGACGGTCTTGACGGCCAGCATCACGCGCGCCAGCTCACCTCCCGAGGCGACCCTCGACAGCGGCGCGATCCCCTCTCCTGGATTGGCTGAGAACATCATCTCGATCACTTCCGCGCCGGTGGCGTCAAGCTCGGCCTTCGGTCTCAGCTCGACCTCGAAGCGGGAACCGTCGAGGCGCAGCCCCTGGAGCTCGCCCGCGACCGCCTTCTGCATCCGGCGCGCCGTGGCCGTACGCGACCTGGTCAGTTGCGCGGCCGCGGCTTCGAGGTCAGTGCGCCGGCGGTCCTTCTCGGCGGCGGCATTGGTAACCGCCGCGTCGAGGTCTTCGCCCCCGCCGAGCTGCAGCTCCAGCCGCTCGCGCTCTTCGATCGCCGATTCGATCGATCCGCCGTACTTTCGCTTGATCGTCTCGAGCTCGGCCAGACGCGATTCGATCGCCTCGAGCCTGCTCGGGTCGGTGTCGAGGACCTCGACGTACCGGCGTGCGCCGGCCGCGACCTCGGACGCCTCCTCGGCCAGGGCGTCCAGGCGCGCCGCATGCTCCGACAGGCGGCTGTCGAGGGCTGCGGCCGCGCGAAGCGCCACTGCCGCTCGAGCGATCCCGTCCTCGCGCAGAGCGTCGATCGCCTGCTGTCCGAGCTCGCCGAGTCGCGCGGCATGCCGGATCGCCACGCGCTCCGCGCCGATGGCCTGGTCCTCGCCGGGTTTCGGATCGGCCTTGCGAAGCTCGTCGAGCTGCCAGCGCAGATATTCCTGCTCCCGACGGCCGCGCGAGCGCAGCTGCTCGAGGTCGCGCAGGTTGCCGGCCGCCGTGACCCACGCCGCATGAGCGGTCGCGACCGCGGCGCGCAGGTCGACTGCCCCCGCGTAGGCATCGAGGAGGTCGGTCTGGGTTTCGGCGTCCAGGAGCGCGTGATGTTGCGGGCGAAGCCCGGCAAGGTCGCGCTCCGCGCGTCTATTGAATGCGTGCTGGCCGTGGATCGCGACCAGCCTCTGTCCGATCTCGCGCAGCTGCCCAGGTGTCGCAGCCCTGCCGTCGACGCGCGCGGCGCTCCTCTTTCCGATCTCCCTGCCAAGGACGACAGAGTCGAACGTCGCCTCGACGGCCGCCCGGTCGGCGCCGTGCCTCACCTGGTCGGCGCCGCCACGGGCGCCCAGGGCAAGGCTCAAGGCGTCGATCATCAGCGACTTGCCGCTTCCCGTCTCGCCGGTGAGCAGGTTGAGGCCGGGCCCGAACCGCACCGTGGATTCCGCGACCAGCGCCAGGTCGCGGACCTTGAGTTCCTTGAGCAACTACTTCTTGGGGACCAATGGCCGGCCCCAGCCGAGCTTGTCGCCCAGGCGCTGATAGAAGCTCTCCGGCGGGCTGAACCGCACGACTTTGAGACGCCGCTCGTGGGCGCCGCAGCGGATCACGTCCCCGGTCGCGACCGGGGTGCCCTGGCGACCGCCGTCGACGCGCACCTCCGCCGGCCCGCGCACGACTTTGAGCGTGACGTCCTGGCCCGGGGCGAACACGATCGGCCGCACCGTGAGCGCGAACGGGCTCATCGGGACGAGGACCAGGTCCTGAAGTGTCGGCTCGAGGATGGGGCCGCCGCTGGCCAGCGCGTACGCGGTCGAGCCGCTCGCGGTGGACACGATCGCGCCGTCGGCGTCGATGACGCCCACGGCCTGGCCTCCGACGTCGATCTCAAGGCGCAGCATCCTCGCCTCGCCCGAGTGGTCGACGACGACCTCGTTCAGGCCGATCGAGCGCTCCCGCACCTCGTTGCCTGTCAACAGGGTGACCTCGAGCATGGTCCGCTCCTCGACCCGGTAGTCGCCCGCAAAGAACTGCTCCAGCCCGCGTTCGAGCTCGGGCTCTTCGACCTCGGTCAAAAACCCCAGGCGTCCCAGGTTGACCCCGAGGATCGGGATCCCTGCCGGTGCCGCCAGGCGCGCGCCCGCAAGGAAGGTACCGTCGCCGCCGAGCGTCATGACCAGGCCGGTGCCTTCAGGAGCCGTCTGGGGACCGTCGCGCCGCGTCTCCACGGCCTCGGCGTGGTGCTTCTGGGCCACCTTCAGAGCGCGGTCGACGACCGACTGCTCGGCGCCCGGGCCACGCAGAAAGCAGACCTTCACGCCCCGGCGCCCCGCAGGTGGAAGAAGACCTCGCGGTTGCCCTCGGCACCGGCCACCTCCGACTGGGCGTAGGCGATGACCGCGTATCCGTTGGCGGCGCACCAATCGCGAAAGCGGTCGAGCGCCTCTTCGAGGGCCGCCTGGTCGCGGACGATGCCCCCCTTCCCCACGTCTTTGCGCCCAACCTCGAACTGGGGCTTGAAAAGGGCCACCACCTCCGCGCCTGGGGCCGCGCGACGGACGGCCGGCAGCACCTTCTCGAGGCTGATGAACGAGACGTCGATCGCGACCAGGCTCACCGGTTCCGAGAACGATTCGAGGTCGCGCGCGTTGACGCGCTCCATCAAGACGACGCGCGAGTCCTGTCGCAGCCTCCAGTGAATCAGGCCGCGGCCGACGTCGACGGCGTAGACCCTTGTCGCGCCGCGCCGGAGCAATATGTCCGTGAACCCGCCGGTCGACGCCCCGATGTCGGCGCACACGCGGCCCGCGGGGTCGATCCCGAAGGAGTCCAGCGCCGGGCCGAGCTTGAGCGCGCCGCGGCTCGCGTAGGAGGGTTCGGCGTCGACCGCGATCTGCGCGTCCTCGCTCACGGCGCGGTCGGGCCGGCGCACGGTCTCGCCACCGACGCGCACCTTGCCGGCCAGGATCAGGGCCTGCGCCCGTGCGCGGGATTCCGCAAGCCCGTTCTTCGCCACCAGCACGTCGAGCCTCGTCACCTCAGAGAATCAGGCCGACGGCAAGGCCGATCGCGGCGCCGGCCAGGACCTCCATCGGGGTGTGGCCAAGGAGCTCTCGCAGCCGGGCTTCCTGCACGCCGCGCATGTGAACGAGGTCCTCGACCAGGCGGTTCAAGACCTCGGCCTGGCGCCCGGCCGCGCGCCGCAGACCCGCCGCGTCGTACATCACCACGAACGTGAAGATAAGGGCGATCGCGAAGGCGGCGGAACCCAGGCCCGAATATTTACCGATCGCCGTGGTCAGGCCCATGACGATCGCGCTGTGGCTGCTTGGCATGCCGCCGGTCTCGGCCAGGACTCGTAGGTTCAGGCGCCGCTGCCGGACCGAGGTCAGCGTCACCTTGGCCGCCTGCGCCAGCGCCCAGGCGACGATGGGCGCCAGGAGAAATCTCACTCAGCCAGCAATTTTGCCGTTTCTTCCGCTCGGGCTCGCAGCTGCGCCAGCCGGGTCTGCGCGCCGGCCAGCAGCCTGGAGGCGCGCTGGTGCGCCGCCACGAGCTCGTCCAGGGGCGCCGAACCGTCGGCCAGGACGGCGATCGTCTTCTCGAGCTCGGACAGGGTCTCGTCGAACCCGCGCTCGGGCTCGCTCAAGTCGCGGTCGCGGCCACCCGGCCGAGGATGCCGTTGACGAAGCGGCCGGCCTCGTCGCCGGAGAACGTCTTCGCGAGCTCGATCGATTCGTTGATCGCTGCCTTGGTCGGCACCTTCCGGTCGATCGCGATCTCGTAGACCGCGATCCGCAGGATGACGCGATCGACCTTCGCCATCTGCTCGAGCCGCCAGTGCTCGGACGTTTCGCTCAGGATCCCGTCGAGCCTCTCCCTGTTGGCGATGACGCCCTGCACGAGCTGGCGCGCGAAATTCGTGACGTCCTCGGTCGCTGCGCCTTCCGCCGCGTGGTATCGCAGCACGTCCTCAGGATCGTCGGCGCCGCCTTCCAGCTGAAAGAGGACCTTGAGCGCGAGCTCGCGCGCCTGGTGGCGCTTACCCGCCACGCGGTCTAAGTGGCGAAGGCGACGCTCGAGACGAAGACGTTCACCTCGCCGACCTCCAGGCCCAGCATGCGCTCAGTGGCTTCCACCACGTTGGCCTGCACAGCCGCCGCCACGTCCGCGAGCTTCGCCTCGGAGTCGACGGTGATGAACACCTCGAGGTGAATCGAACGATCACCTTCTATGTGCACTCGCACACCGCGATGCGCCGCCTGTCGCCGCACCCAGTCACCGAAGTGACGGGCCGCGGCCTCGTCCATCCCCTCCACACCTTCGACCTCGCACGCGGCCAGCGCGGCGATGCTCGCGATCACCTCATTGGCCACACGGACCGCCCCCAGCGAACCGTTCTCGCTCATAACCGGCTGATCCTACGCCCGTTCGATGTAGGAATGGTCACGTGTGTCGACCCGGATCACATCACCGGATTGGATGAACAGCGGTACCTGGATGGTCGTGCCCGTCTCCAACTTCGCCGGCTTGGTCCCGCCGGAGACCGTGTCGCCCTTGAAGCCTGGATCGGTGGACACCACCTTGAGGTCCACGTTGATCGGAAGCTCGACGCCGATCAGCCGGTCCTGGTACCGCTGCAGGAAGACGCTGCTTCCCTCTTTCAGCAGCGGCAGCACCGATTCCAGCATGTCCTCGTCAACCGGCACCTGGTCGTAGGTCTTGGTGTCCATGAAGTAGTGATGGTTGCCGTCGGAATACGAATAAGTCGCCTCGGTGCTGTCGATGCGGACCGTGCGGTATTTGTCCCCGCTGCGAAAGCTCTGCTCGAAGATCGACCCGGTGAGCACGTTGCGCAGCTTGGCCTTGATCACCGCGCCCGCGCGCGCGAGCTTGATGTGCTCGACGCTGACGATGGAGAGCAGCTGCCCGTCCATCTCGAACATCGTGCCGTTGCGAAAATCGTTGGTCGAAATCATTGCCCTGCCAAATACTCGAGCGCCAGCTCGTAGCCCACGAATCCAAGCCCTGTGATCACACCTCGCGCGGCCCGCGCGGTCACGCTGCGAGAACGAAATTCCTCACGCGCGTGGATGTTCGAGAGGTGCACCTCCACGACCGGGAGCGCGAGCGCCTGCAGACAATCGTAGAGGGCGAGCGAGTAGTGGGACAGCGCGCCGGGGTTGATCACGATGCCGACGGAGCCCGGGGCATGCTGCTGCAGGAAGTCGATGATCTCGCCCTCGTGGTTGCTCTGGAACAGGCTCACGTCCCAGCCGAGCTCTTTCGCCTTCGCCTCGACCGTCTTGTTCAGGTCGTCGAGCGAGCGGGTTCCGTAGATCTCAGGCTCCCGCTTGCCCAACAGGTTGAGGTTCGGCCCGTTGACCACGACCACCCGCTTGCTCACGCAAGCGATCTCGTGACGATGCGGCGAACCAGCGGGCCGGGGACCGACCGGCCGATCTCGGCGTGCCCGATCCTGCGTGGAAGCACCCAGGCCACCTTGCCGCGGCGCGCCTTCTTGTCGAGCGAGATTGCCGCCAGCACCCGCTTGGGGTCGGCGTGCGGGGGCCGGTCGGGGAGTCCGAACGCTTCGAGGAGCTCGTCCTGTGCCTCCAGCACGCGTTTGCCGCAGATCCCCTGGGCCACCGCGATGCGGGCGGCGACCCGCATTCCGAACGCGACCGCGCGCCCGTGCGTGATTCGAAACCGCGCCGCGGCCTCCAGCGCATGACCGGCGGTGTGGCCGTAGTTCAGGATCGCCCTGGGGCCTCGGTCACGTTCGTCCTTGGCGACGACCAGGGCTTTGGCGGCGACGCAGCGAAACACGACCCGCTCGAGCATGGAGCGGTCGCGCTCCACGAGGCGGGGCGCGTTCCGCTCAAGCAGGTCGAAAAGCCCTCGGTCCATGGCGACGGCGTACTTTACAACCTCGGCGAACGCGTCCCGGTACGCCGGCGCGGGCAGGGTCTCGAGCGCCTCGAGGTCGGCGATCACGGCCGAAGGCTGCCAGAAGGCACCGATCGCGTTCTTCGACCGCCGGCCGTTGACGCCGGTCTTTCCTCCGATGCTCGAGTCGACCATCGCGAGCAACGTTGTCGGGACCGCCACCAGGCGGACACCTCGCTGCCACATCGCGGCCGCAAGGCCCGCCAGGTCGCCGACCGTGCCTCCTCCCACCGCGATGACGCACCCGCCCCGGTCGATCTGCTGCCGCTCGAGGAACGCCAGCACCTCCTGCAGCCGCAGCATCGACTTGGAGCGCTCACCCGCGGGGATGGCGAGAAGACCGGTCTTCAAGCCTGCTCGCTTGATCGCCCTGGCCACCTTGAGCGCCCACGGCCGCGCGTTGGCGTCGGTGACGATCGCGGCGCCGGTCGGGTCGAGCCTCGCGATCACGTTGCGCAGCTCGCGGTGCAGGTTGGAGCCGATCAGCACCGGGTAACCGCCGGTCGACGAGTCGAGGATCAGGCGGACCACAGCTTCATCACCTCGTCCGCGACCGACGAGGGACCGCGCCCCGCATCGACCCGATGCGTCGCCTCCTCGTAACGGGGCCGTCGCCGCTCGAACAGCGCCTCCACCTCGGACCGCTTGCGATGGGCGACGAGCGGCCGTCCGGGCGTGTCGCGAATCCGGCTCCAGAGCGTGTCGAACGGCGCCTCCAGGTAGACGGTCGTCGCCTCGGCTGAGATCAAAGCCCAGTTATCGTCGTCGATCACGACACCGCCGCCGAGCGCGACCACTACCCCGGGCTGCAGCGCCCCAGGCAGCATCTCCTTCTCGAGCGCGCGGAAGGCCGCTTCGCTGTGGGTGGCGAAGATGTCCGCGACGGGCATCCCGGCCCGGTCCTCGACCATGATGTCGAGGTCGAAGAAAGGCGCGTGGGAGCGCTCGGCGACGAGGGCGCCGACCAGCGTCTTGCCCGACCCCATGAAGCCGAGCAGGGCGAGCGGCCGGCGGTGGGTGTCAGACGCCGCTAGGGTTCGCCGCCACGGGCGCAGCCGGCGCCCCGCCGGGTGTCACGCCGCCGCGCCGCTTCTCCGACTGGACGAAGACCTGGTCGCGAAACTCTCCAGGGTTCGGGAGGTGGTCGAGCCCCTCCGCGCCCTGGGCGCCTGCCGCGTCCACCTCCACGCGCCCGTACCCGATCAGGCGGCCGAAGATCGACTGCCGGGTCGTGCAGTCCTGCACGCGGTCGATGGGGATGATCTTCTCCT
>Ga0209474_10005826_pt1 | contig 10462 bp, 11 predicted proteins | sample GraSoiAngelo_145_FD_185902 | JGI IMG/M metagenome (GOLD analysis project Ga0209474, IMG submission 185902) | Grasslands soil microbial communities from the Angelo Coastal Reserve, California, USA - 14_1009_05_20cm (SPAdes) (version 2) | ecosystem: Environmental > Terrestrial > Soil > Grasslands... | reverse complement strand
CAGGACGGGAAGACGCTTGTACGCGGCGACGCGCTCGAGCAGCGACAGCCGCAGAGCCACGTAGGCAAGATCCTTCAGCTGCGGCGGCAATGCCTGGAACGGACCGGTGCGTCCGTCCGCGTTGCTCAGGATCCACTGGTGCTTCTCGTCGGTCGTCGCGGAGACGATGCGCTTGTCGGTGAGCGCCGACAGGTACGCGGCGAGGCGCGGCGCGATCGAGCTCCACACCTCGTCGGCAGCGAGGTTCAGGATGTCGGCAGCCTTTTTGACGAGGCTCTGCGGCACTTCGGCCTCCGAGAGGAGGGCGCCGCCCTTCCGCGAGCTCGTCAGTCCCATGGCGTGCTTCAGGTCCGCCTCGATCTCGCCGATCGCCCGCGCGAATCCCTGCGCATGCACCTCGCCTTCGAGCTTCTTCTTCTCCTCCTCGAGGAGAGGGATCTCGATCGACACGCGAGCCAGATCGGGCTTCTTGCGCAGCTCCTCGACGCGCGCCCGGGCCTTCTCGCGGGACCGGGCGACCTTCTCGCGCTCGGAGAACAGGTCGAGCAGCTCGGAGGCGGAATCGACGCCCGCCGACTTGATCGCGTTCTTCAGCGGCACCTGCTCTTCGTTGTAGGCGCGCTGGATCTCCTTCTCGCGATCCTTGAGCTCCCTCAGGTACGTCGTGGCGCGCTTCTCCGTCTCGTCCGCCTGGATCCAGCGAAGCACGGCGACCAGCGCGGCGAGGAATGGGACGAGCCCGGCAAACGCGACGGTGGGATTGCGCAGCCACACGGCGACGCCGTCGACCGCGAGGCCACCGAGGATGCCACCGAGGAACGCCGGCTTTCCCCACAAAGAAGCCGCCGCCGCCGGCGTCGACTCGATGGCGCGGTGCCGTCTGTTCGCGATCTCGTGGAGCGCTTCGTCGCGCTTCCTGGCGGCTTCCTTGGCTCGCGCCGCTCGCCCGGCGAGATCCTTCATCTGCTCGGGCGTCCACGGCGACCGCGCCAGCTCCGCCTGGATGGCGTTCAGCTTGTCTTGCGCCTCGCGGAAGTCGGTGCCGATCTCGCTCAGCTCTTGCAAGCGCTGCTGGACCTTGAACAGCTGGTCCTGTGCCGACTCGTAACGGCGCGTCTGCTCCAGCTCCTGCTTGAGCGCCTGCACCTTCGCGCTGTCCACCGCCGCGCCGGAGAGGCCGCCCCCGCGGCCGCGTGTCGAGGGAAGCTCGTTCGCCTCCAGGACGAAGAAGGTCGAGTAGTGCTCGGCGGGCGGCAGGCCGCACTCGACGCGCAGGAAGGAATCGATCTCGAGAGTGTCCTGCGACAGCGTGGAGAACTTCTTCCCGGCGGCGTCGAAACGCTGCAGCTGACGCGTTCCGCCGAGCTCGCGCAGCAGACGGTACGGCGTTCCATCACCGGATACGATGCCAATGCCGACGCGCGTCGGTCCGTCGCCGTCGACGAGCCGGCGGACGTCGTCCGGACCGGGATACAGCGTCGCGATCAGTGCGCCGCGAAGCGAAGCGGCCCTGGAGACCACGGCCACGTAGCCCGGCCGCAGCGCGATCTGCCCCTGCGCCCCGAGCTCCTTCACCTTCTGGTAGAGCAGCTCGGTGAGCTGCACGTAGCCTTGAACCCCCCTCTTGAACTACTGAGCCGCGCTTTCCTCGGCGCTCTTCAGGCGCGCCGCCTTGCCCTGCAGCTCGCGCAGGTAGAACAGGCGCGCGCGCCGCACCTGTCCGCTGGTCACGACCTCGATCTTATCGATTCGCGGGGAGTAGACCGGGAAGATGCGCTCGACGCCCACACCGTACGACACCTTGCGCACCGTGAAGGTGGAGCTCAGGTGGCCGCGCTTCCGGCGGATCACGACGCCCTCGAAGATCTGGATCCGCTCCTTGTCGCCCTCGCTGATCTTCGTGTGCACCCGCACCGTGTCGCCGACGCGGAACGCGGGCACCTGGCCGCGAGCTTCGGGCTTCACGTTCCTCTGTTCCACCAACTCGATCGCCTTCGCGCGCATCTTCGCACCACTCCTTCGGACTGCCTGTCTCGATGGACTACTGGTCTCTGAAAACACCCAAGCCGTCAAGCTTCTTCTCGTTCGAGCAACCTCAGGTCATCGGGCGACAGGTGGAGGCGCGCGAACAGGTCCGGTCGGCGTTCCCGGGTCCGTAGAAGGGCCTGCCGCCTTCGCCACCGCGCGATGCGCGCGTGGTCGCCGCTGAGCAACGGCTCGGGGACGGTCATGCCGCGGAATTCCGCAGGGCGGGTGTACTGCGGCGCTTCCAGCAGCATCTCGGAACCGAACGACTCCGTGCGGGCACTTTCCTCGTTCCCGAGGACACCGGGGACCAGGCGCGCGACCGCCTCGATGATGGCGAGCGCCGCCACCTCGCCGCCCTGCAGGACGAAATCGCCCAACGACAGCTCCTCGTCGACGTAACGCAAGACCCGCTCGTCGACGCCCTCGTAACGGCCGCAGACGAGGATCAATCGGTCGATCTGCGCCAGCTCCTCCGCTTTGCGCTGATCAAATCGGGCGCCTTGCGGCGTCAGCAACACCACGCGGGCGCCCGCCAACCCCTCACGCGCCGCTTCGATGGCGCCGACGAGCGGCTCCGGCTTCATGACCATGCCGGCTCCGCCGCCGTACGGAACGTCGTCGGTGACGCGGTGCTTGCCTTGCGCGTAGCCGCGGATGTCGATCACGCGAGCGCGCAAGAGCCCTTTCTCCTGGGCCTTGCCCAGGACGCTCTCGGCGAGCGGCCCCGCCACCATGCGGGGAAAGAGCGTCAACACCGCGATTTCCACCTATTCCTCCAGCTCGAACAGCCCTTCGGGAGCATCGATCACGATCACCCGGCGCGCTTCGTCGATCTCCTTCAGCAACGCGAGCGGCACCAGCGAATCGCGCTCCGCGTTCCGCACGCGCAGCAGATCCTGCAACCCGGCCGGTTCCACGTCGGCCACCACGCCGCGTTGCACACCGCCCTGATCCACGACGGCGAAGCCGATCAGGTCGGCCGCGTACATCTCGCCTTCGTCCGGCACCGGCAGCGACCCGCGCTCGATGAGCGCCTCCCTCCCACGCAGCTGGGCAGCCGTGTCGCGGTCGATCACGCCTTCGAGGGCAATGAGATAACCCTGTGCCGTTCTCTCCGCTCGCGCGATCTCGAACCGCTCGGGCTCACCTTCGCCCGCGCGCAGCCACAGCCCGGGAACGTGGGTCAGCGAATCGGAGTCGGCATTGTACGGGACGAGGAGGATCCGCCCGCGCACCCCATGCGCTCGCGCGACGCGGCCAATCGCGAGGAGCTCTTCGCGTGTCATCGGGCACCTCGGCGAGGCGCGCCGAAGCCTACCGCTTCGGCTGCTCCGCCGACTTGCGCGCGCGCTTGAGCAGCTGCGCGACGGTGCTCGACGGCTGTGCGCCGAGCTTCAACCAGTGCTCGATGCGGTCGTGCTTGAGGTTGATGCGCACGGGCTTGGTGTTCGGGTCGTACGTGCCCACTTCCTCGGTGAACTTGCCGTCACGCGGATTGCGCGAATCGGTGGCGACCACGTGGTAGAAAGGCGCCTTTTTCGCGCCGCGGCGTGCGAGGCGCAGCTTGACGGACATCTGTTTGTGCTCCTTGGAAAAGCGGCGCTGTGTACCTGAAGGGCGCGCCGGGGTCAAGCCGCCCGCCGAGGCGACCGAAGCCTCGGCCGCCCGATCAGGCGCGGAGGACCTGCTGGAGCGTCTTGCCGAGCAGATGGGGGCCGGCGGCGACGTGAACGCCCGCGGCCTCGAGCGCGGCCATCTTGTCTTTGGCCGTCCCCTTCCCGCCGGAGATGATCGCGCCGGCGTGCCCCATGCGCTTTCCCGGCGGTGCCGTCGCGCCGGCGATGAAGCCGACGACCGGCTTTCTGTAATTCGCCGAGATCCAGGCGGCGGCGTCCTCCTCTTCGCCTCCGCCGATCTCCCCGATGAGGATCACCGCGTCCGTTTCCGCGTCGCCCGCGAACAGCTTCATGCAATCGACGAAGTTGAGGCCGTGCACGGGATCTCCGCCGATGCCAATCGCGGTCGACTGACCCATCCCGAGCTGCGTCACCTGGTGCACGGCTTCGTACGTGAGCGTGCCGGAGCGCGAGACGATTCCGACGCGCCCCTTCTTGTGGATGTGCCCGGGCATGATCCCGATCTTGCACTCCCCGGGAGTGATGATCCCGGGGCAGTTCGGCCCGATTAGACGCGCCGGCGAGCCTTGCAGCGCGCGCTTCACCTTCACCATGTCGTTCACCGGAATGCCTTCGGTGATGCAGACGACGAGCGGGATGCCCGCCGCGACCGCCTCGAGAATCGCGTCCGCGGCGAACGCGGGCGGGACGAAGATGACGCTGGCGTTCACGACCGTTTCCTTGACCGCCTGCGCGACGGTGTCGAAGACGGGCACCTTGCCTTCGAACCGCGTGCCGCCCTTCCCTGGCGTCACACCCGCGACGAGCCTCGTCCCGTACGCGAGCATCTGCTGCGAATGGAACGACCCGGCGCTGCCCGTGACGCCCTGGCAAAGCAGTCGGGTGTTCTTGTCCACCAGCACGCTCATTGCAGCACCTCTCCCTGTGGCGGCCAGACGCGCTCACCGGTGTCCGTGAAGCTGCCCAAGCGCTGGGCATCGGCGGGGTACCCCAGGTCGCGCTGGCACTTGCCCGCGATGCTCTCCTGAGGGCCGCCATCGGCGCGCCGGTACACCCAGCCGAGCGGAAACAGGTGCTTCGTGCCTTTCTCCGTCGCGACGCGGACCGCGGGTCCGAGCGCGTGTCCCGGTACCCACTCGCCGCGGAAGTTCCGCACCAGGAGCTCCCCGAAGTAGCACCCGACGGCGTCGCGGTACTCGTTGTGCTCCTTGAGCCTGTCGACCAGATCGTCGACGAAGAGCAGCTCGTCGCGGCCCCAGGTGAGCCCGATGCCATGGTCCCGCATGACGCGCACGAAGTGCTCCGCGGAATCGCGGAAGTCGGCCGCGCCAGGCTTACCGAGGATGTTGCGGAAGATGGAAGAGACGAGGCTCATCGGCACGCCAGCTAAGTCACGCCACCTTCTTCGCCGCCGCGACGGCCTTGTACGCGGCGTCGCCGAGATCGTCGGCGGGGATGATCGGCAGCCCGGACGTCCGCAGCAGCTCCTTGCCTTGCTCCACGTTGGTGCCTTCCAGGCGCACCACGAGAGGAACGCGCAGCTGAACCTGCTTGGCCGCGGCGATGATGCCGGCCGCGATCACGTCGCACCGCATGATGCCGCCGAAGATGTTGACCAGCACCGCCTGGACGTGCGGGTCGGCGAGCAGGATCTTGAACGCCGCCGTGACCTTCTCCTCGTCCGCGCCACCGCCCACGTCGAGGAAGTTCGCCGGCATGCCGCCCGCGGTCTTGATCATGTCCATCGTCGCCATGGCGAGGCCGGCGCCGTTCACCATGCAGCCGATGTTCCCGTCCAGCGCGATGTAGTTGAGGTCGTGCTCCTTCGCCTGGTTCTCGCGTGGATCCTCCTCGTCGGGATCGCGCAGGTCCGCGATGTCCTCGTGGCGGAAGAGCGCGTTGTCATCGAAGTTCACCTTCGCGTCGAGCGCCAGGACCTCCCCCTGCTTGGTCACGACGAGCGGATTGATCTCGACGATCGAGGCGTCGGTCTCGATGTACGCGCGGTACATGGCGGCGGCGAACTTCGCGAACGAGCTCACCGCCGAGCCGGTCAACCCCAGTCCGAACGCGAGGTCGCGCGCTTGGTATCCGCCGAGCCCGACGACGGGATCGATGGCCTCGCGCAAGATCTTCTCCGGGTGGCGCGCAGCGACCTCCTCGATCTCCACGCCGCCTTCGCTCGATGCCATGAGGACGTTGCGTGCGATGGCGCGGTCGAGCGTCAGCCCCAGATAGAGCTCGCGCGCGATGTCCATCCCTTCCTCGACGTAGACCTTGCGCACCTTCTGCCCTTGCGGACCCGTCTGATGCGTCACGAGCTGCATGCCGAGCATCGCCCGCGCCAACTCCCCCGCCTGCTCGGGGCTCCTGGCGAGCTTGACGCCGCCGCCCTTCCCCCGCCCGCCGGCGTGGATCTGCGCCTTGACGACGCAGACGCCTTTGTCGGTCATCAGCTCGCGCGCGGCGGCAACCGCCTGTTCGGGCGAAGTGGCGAGCTTCCCGCGCGGAACCGCCACGCCGAACCTGCGCAGGATCTCCTTCGCTTGGTACTCGTGGATCTTCATCGAAGCACCTTTGCGGAGCGCCGCAGATACACCGCGCCCGCGCAGTGCGCAAGCGACGCCCCTCGATGTACGCGCGCTCGCGATCGGCGAGAATCGCCGCGATGCTGCGGACTGCCGAGGAAGCGCTGGACCTCGTCCGCCGGGAACGCGTCGTCGCGCTGACGCCTGCGCCGGGAGTGCGTTCGCTCGTCGGCGAGATCGCGGGCAACGTTCGCGGGAGCTGGTGGGGCCACCCGCAAGGCGGGCTGATCTACTCGATCGCGACGGCGCTGGAGGACTCGCCCGAGGTGCTCAGCGGGAAGCTGGTGCGCGGCAAGGTGGCGTTCATCCACCGCGCATTGTGGCCGGCGGTCGTGCGCGTCGTGCTCGATCCCGCGTGGCGGCGCGCCGCGGAGAAAGGACTTTCGACGCCCGCCAAGCAGCTCCTTGCCGAGGTCGAGCGCAAGGGCACGCTTCGCCTCGAAGGCCGCGCTCCGGCAAGGCTCGAGCTGGAGAAGCGCGGCCTTTTGCTCGCGACGTCCGAGCACACGCCGAGCGGCCGTCATGCCGTCGTGCTGCGCTCCTGGCGCAACTGGGCGCCAGCCGACGTGCGCAAGGGGGCGCGCGCTCTCGATGTCGAGGCCGCCCGCGCAGAGCTGCGCGCCGCAGGCATGACGATCTGACCGTTTCGCGCGCAAGGTCGACGTTGCGGAGGCGACCGGGCCGCCGCAGAATCCGTCCGGTGCGCGTCTTCCATTGCGACCGGTACGCGGTGCCGCTTCCGCCCGGACACCGCTTCCCGATGCCGAAATACCGGCTGCTGCGCGAGCGCCTGATCGACGAGCGCACGCTGCGCCCGGACGATCTCATCGCCTCGGAGCCGATCGCGCTCGATGCGCTTCTGCTGGCGCATGAACGCGCGTACGTCGACGCCGTCGTGTATGGCGAGCTCGCCGACGACGCGGTTCGCAGGCTCGGTTTTCCCTGGAGCAAAGAGCTCGTCCAAAGATCGCGCGCTTCCGTCGGCGGCACGGTGGCGGCTGCGCGCACCGCTCTCGGCGAGGGCATCGCAGGAAATCTCGCCGGCGGAACGCACCACGCGTTCGCCGACCACGGCGAAGGCTACTGCGTGTTCAACGATCACGGGGTGGCGATCCGCCTGCTGCAGCTCGAAGGCGTCATCGAACGCGCCGTCGTCGTCGACCTGGACGTCCACCAGGGCAACGGGACAGCGGCGATGTTCGCCGGCGACGAGTCGGTCTTCACCTTCTCCATGCACGGCGCGCGCAACTACCCGTTCCGGAAGCAGCGCAGCTCGCTCGACGTGGAGCTGCCGGACGGCTGCGAGGACGACGAGTACCTCGGTCTGTTGGCGCGCCACCTGCCGGAAGTGCTCGACGCCCATCGGGCCGACATCCTCTTCTATCAAGGGGGCGTCGATCCGCTCGCGCAGGACGCGCTCGGACGGCTGCGGCTCACGCATGCCGGATTGCGCAGCCGCGACCGCATGGTTCTCAGCGCCGCGCGCGATCGCGACCTGCCGGTGGTGCTGACCCTGGGCGGCGGCTACGCGAAGCCCGTCGACGCGAGCGTCGAGGCGCACTGCGGAACGTACCGGGAAGCCAACGCAGTATTCGGCTGATCGTTTTCGCCGGACGCAGCCGAATTGCTTTACGTCCCGCGGCTGTAGTCGGTCCGCTCGGGCGGCCGTACCCGCCGCGGCTTCTTGTGCTTGCGCGTCGCGGGACGCTGCTGCTGGGTGTGTTGCACGCTCGGAGAAAGCCGCCTCTGCACCTCGATCTGCGCCAAACCGAGCGCCGCGAAGAGAAAGCCAGCAGCCGCCAGAGAGATCCAACCCAGCGGTGGCCGCCACGCGCGCGCCGCCGGGGGAGGCGACGGCTCGGGCGCGAACGCCGGCTCCGGCGCGAACATCGGCTCGTTCGCTGCCGGCAGCTCGTGCAAACGCAGCGCGTCCATCCCCGACCACAAGCCGCGCATGTCCCTTTGCACCGCCTCGCGGACGTCGTGCAGCGGCGCCAACTTGGGCAGCGGCAGCTTCGGCAGCGCCGGGAGCTTGGGGAATGGAACGGAGTGAAGTCGCATCAACATGGGGGCGCTCTGCTGGTGTCTCTGAGATGCACGATACTGCCGCAAGGTCCGCTCCTGTGGGGGGCCCTCGTAGTTCCGCACACTTATGAGCACACGCCCGCGCACGGAGCGTCGGCGCCGCAACAGTGACGTCGGTTTCGCGATCAGCCTGGGCCGGCGCCCGCCTTGCGTTCGTCGCGGAAGAAGAGGTCCTTCAGCGCCTGGAACGTCGTCGCGCGCGCCATCTCGGCGATGCTGGAGGTGAGCGGAATCCCCTTCGGGCACGCCTTCACGCAGTTCGCCGCCTTCCCGCAGTCACCCACGCCGCCCGGGCCCATCAGGGGATGCAACCGGTCGGACGCGTTCATTCTTCCGGTCGGGTGATTGTTGAAGAGGCGCGCCTGCGAGATGGCCGCGGCGCCGATGAACGCCGTCGACTCGGAGACCTGCGGGCAGACCTCCAGGCAGCAGCCGCACGTCATGCAGGTCGAGAGGACGTAGTTGATCTCCTGGTCTTCGGGCGCGATGCGCGGTCCGGGACCGAGATCGTAGGTCCCGTCGATGGGGATCCACGCGTGCACGCGCTTGAGCGCGTCGAACATCTTCTGCCGATCGACGCACAGGTCGCGCACCAGAGGGAACTTCTTCATCGGCTGCAGCGTGACCGGCTGCTCGTGCTGATCGATCAGCGCCGAACACGCCTGCCGCACGCGGCCGTTCACGTTCATGGTGCACGAGCCGCAGACTTCCTCGAGACATGCCTGGTCCCACGCGGGCGGAGGCACGCGCTTCCCCGCGGTGGTCACCGGATTGCGCTGGATCTCCATGAGGACGGAGATCACGTTCGCATTCTTGGTGTACGGAACCTTGAACTCGTCCCAATGCGCGGGGGCATCGGGGCCATCGCGGCGCTCGATGCGGATGACGATCGAATCAGGCATACCAGCGCGGCTCGGGCTTCAGGATCGGGTTCTGCAGGCTCTTGAGTGACTCGAAGGTGACCTGCGGTCCCTTCGGCGACCAGCGCGCCATCGTGAGCTTGAGCCAGTTATCGTTCCGCCGCCGCCACGCCTCCATCCATTCGGAGTCCTGCGTCGGGTTCTTCGTCTTGGGCGTGGGGAGATCGAACTCCGGCTTGTAGTGGCTGCCGCGGCACTCGTCGCGCAACTTGCCGCAGACCAGAATCAGCTCGGCCAGCTCGAGCATGTTCCAGAGCTGGTTCACATACGAGGCGCTCTGGTTCATGGTACGCCCGGTGTCGAGCACGTTGATCGCCTTCCAGCGTTCCTTCATCCCGCGGATCGTTTCGATGCCCTTGTCCAGCTCGGGGTTGTGCTTCACGACCGTGGAGATGCGCTGCATCAGCTCGCCCATGTCGCGGCCGATCACGTACGGGTTCTCCGTACCGCTCATCTCGTAGATGGCGTCGAAGCGCTCCTGCCACTGGCGCTGCGCACCGACCAGGAGCGTCTGCGGCACGTCACCCTTCGTCGGCGCCGCGTTCTTCGCGTAGCTGATCATCGCGGGTCCCGCGATCATTCCGCCGTAGATGCAGCTCAGGAGCGAGTTGGCGCCCAGCCGATTCGCGCCGTGGTACGCGTAATCACATTCGCCCGCGGCGTACAGACCGGGAATGTTCGTCGCCTGCTGGCGAGGCGAGTCCTTCACCATGTCGTTCTTTGCGTCCGCCTCGTAGTCCACCCACAGGCCGCCCATCGAGTAGTGCACCGCGGGGAAGATCTTCATCGGCGCATGGCGTGGATCGACGCCAACGAACTTCTCGTAGATGTCCATGATCCCGCCGAGCTTGCGATCGAGCGTGGCGGCGGGGATGTGCGAGACGTCGAGGTAGACTGCTTCTTCTCCCTCGACGCCCATCCCGAGGTCGCGCACCATGTGCACGATCTCCCGGCTTGCCACGTCGCGCGGGACGAGGTTCTGGTACTTCGGGTACTTCTCCTCGAGGAAGTACCAGCGGTCCTGCTCGGGGATGGTGCGCGGGTCGCGCGTATCGCCCTTCTTGCGCGGCACCCAGACGCGGCCGCCCTCGCCGCGCGCCGACTCGCTCATCAGGCGGTGCTTGTCCTGGCCGGGGATGGCAGTGGGGTGCACCTGGATGAACTCGGCGTTCGTGTAGATCGCGCCATCCATGTACGTGCGACC